>JACCDQ011080874.1_pt1 | contig 24106 bp, 22 predicted proteins | sample 7446031 | NCBI WGS metagenome assembly JACCDQ01 (sample SAMN15323442, study PRJNA562643) | freshwater metagenome | isolation source: river surface water | place: USA:Blue River Watershed | collected 2017-08-17 | reverse complement strand
GGTGACGGACGTGCTGGGCCAGGTAGTGTACAAGAACACGACAGTGGCTAAGAACGGCACGCTGGAAGAACATGTGAAACTGAACAACACGCTGGCCAACGGCATGTATATGCTCAACGTTCGCTCAGGTGCTGAGAGCAAGGTGTTCCACTTCGTGATCAGGAATTAAATAAAGAATGATTTGTTTTAATGTTTCAGTGGCCCCGGGATTCCGGGGCCACTTTTTTTGACCTAAAGCACCCCAAATATTGATCAAATGGCAATAAGATCGTAAGAAAATCTTAAAAAGGCCCTTCCCGGGCGGGAAATGATTTGGTGGTATAGGGAATAACATCTAAATTGCAGTAGAAAAATAGTACAAAATGAAGAAGGGTTTTACTTTACTGGCATTAGTGTGTGCTTCTTTTATGGGCGGTAGGTCTTATGCGCAGTCATTCGACGTACAACACGATACAGTTTATCATAGCGCATCAGGCAGCTTTAGCATCACCAACAATATCAACAACCTGACATCTGCTGCAGACACGCTGCAGTGGAAAGTGGTATCTACCAACTGGCCTGCTGATTGGATCGCTACACTGGGTATCTGCGACAACATGGGTTGCTACTCAGACGTTTGGCCTACCAATGTAAAAGAGTCTACTTACATGCCAGGCTGGGGTGATTTCCACGTGCAGGCAGATCTCACATCAGTGAGCTCTCCTGGCCCATACATCCTGAGGATCCGCTTCAACAACAAGGTGACCCCAGGCGATACTATGATGCAGACCTACATCATCAGCAAGAGCACTACAGGCACACCGAAGGTTAAGGCAGTTGTCAACAACGAAGTGACCTTGTATCCTAACCCCGCCAGCAACACGCTGAACGTAGTGTACGATGCGAGCGCTGACGTGAAGAATGTAGCCATCTACAGCATCATCGGCCGCCAGATGAATGTCTTCAGGGTAACTGACGACAACAGCGCAAGCCTCAACATCGAGAACATCCCATCGGGTGTGTACTTTGTAAGGCTGCTGAACAGCCGTGGCGACATCGTTGCTACGCGCAAGTTCACCAAGCAATAAGACAGTAACATTCTGATAGTTGACTGCCCGGTTCTGCCGGGCAGTTTTATTTTGTGCCGACGCATTGCGATATGATGACAATTAAGTATATTGCAATAGATTTCCGTGCAATTTTTTAACCCCAAAACCCGCTTGAATGAAGAAGATATTTACACTGTTTACCATAATACTGGCTTGGAGCACATCTTCCTTAGCACAGTCTTTCACTTCGCAGTACGATACAGTTTACCAGACCGTATCAGGATCTTACACGATCCATAACAACATACATAACCTGACCACTTCTCCAGATACGCTGCAATGGCAGCTCATTTCTGAGAATTGGCCGGCGGATTGGGATACGACGCTAGGTCTATGCGATGCATTCACGTGTTATACACATGCTGATATGTGGCCTCCCGGGCGTATCAAAGAGTGTGGTTACAACCCAAGTGCATGGGGCGATTTTCATATTCTCGGTGATCTGACCGCAGTATCGTCTCCTGGCCCCTATGTGCTGAGGTTGCGGTTCAACAATAAGTTCATTCCGACAGATACGTTCATACAGACTTACATTATTGCAAAGCCTACCTCGGTCTTCAAAGTGACCGGCCAGTTGGAAACTACACTGTATCCTAACCCTGCTACCAATATGCTGAATGTGACCTTCGCGGATGGACTGGATGTGAAGAATATTGCCATCCAAAGCATCATCGGCAGGCAAGTGAAGATGTTCAGCGTATCAGATAACAAGGGCGCTGGCCTCAACATCGAGGACATACCCGGCGGCATTTACTTCCTGAAGCTGCTAAATGGTTATGGCAATGTAGTAGCTACTTTCCGATTCACGAAGCAGTAAATAAAACTCTTAATAACTTTTCGAAGGACGGCATTTCGCTGTCCTTTGTCATTTAAAGACATGGATAAAAGCAGCGTTGGACGCCATGATCTTTTACTACTTTTGCTCCACTGAAAAGATCATGGAATTACCAGAACATTTATCGATAGACATACTCAGCGCCGGTGGCTGGCGCAACACATTGGACGTGCCTGCAGCAGCGATCGGGCGCATTGCGCACAACCGTGCGTACCTCGATGACATCATCAGCAAAGGCGGCACTTATTATGGCATCAATACCGGTTTCGGCTCCCTGTGCAATGTGCGAATCAAGGACGACGAACTGGCACAACTGCAGGAGAACCTTGTATGCTCGCATGCCTGCGGCATGGGCGACGAGGTGCCGGAGGAGATTGTGCGGCTGATGTTGCTGCTGAAGATACACGGCCTGGGCCGCGGATACAGCGGTGTGCGCCCTGAGATAGTACAGCGACTAGCAGATTTTTATAACCTCGGTATCACTCCTGTAGTATATGAGCTGGGCTCGCTGGGCGCATCGGGCGACCTGGCGCCGCTGGCACACCTGTGCCTGCCGCTCTTTGGTAAAGGAGATGTGTATTACCAGGGCCGGAAGATGACCGCGGGCGCTGCGCTGCAAAAGGCAGGGCTGGAGCCGATAGCGCTTGCCGCCAAGGAAGGACTGGCGCTGCTGAATGGTACGCAGTTCATGAGCTCTTATATCACATGGTCATTGATGGCATCGCGCAGGCTGGCCGTATGGGCCGATGTGATAGGCGCGTTATCAGCGGATGCTTTCATGGCCAAGGATGAGCCTTTCCGTCACCCAATACATCGTGTGCGTCCGCATAAGGGGCAACTGGATTGCGCATCCCGCATACTGGGATTGCTGGCGGGCAGTAGCATACAGCAACTGCACAAGGAGCAGGTACAGGACCCTTACTCTTTCCGCTGCATGCCACAGGTACACGGCGCTACTGCCGACGTGCTGGACACCGTGACACGCGTGACCGAAACAGAGATCAACTCAGTGACCGATAACCCCATCGTGTTCCACGATGAGGATGCCATCGTGAGCGGCGGCAACTTCCACGGGCAACCACTGGCATTGCATGCCGACTTCCTGGCGATAGCGATGTCGGAACTGGCGAATATATCGGAGCGCCGCACCTACCTGCTGGTGAGCGGGCAGCGTGGACTGCCGCCATTCCTCACGCCACAGGCAGGGCTGAACAGCGGCTTTATGATCGCTCAATATTCTGCTGCTGCCATTGTGAGCCAGAACAAGCAATACTGCACACCGGCATCGGCAGACAGCATAGTGAGCAGTAACGGTCAGGAGGACCATGTGAGCATGGGCGCCAATGCCGCTACCAAGCTGCGCAAGGTGGTGATGAATGTGCAGCGCGTGCTGGCCATAGAGCTGCTCACAGCTGCCCAGGCATTGGACCTGCGCCGGCCGCATACCACTTCGCCGTCTTTGGAGAAGATATACAATGGATTGCGCGAGGTGGCCCCATTCATGGCTACCGACGACGTGCTCCACTACCGTATGTCGGCAGCAGAAAAATACCTTGACAACAGCCCATTCCACCTGATAGGGCTGTAAATTTGCATACCCCCTTGTGAATAAGTATGGAACAACAAACTAATTACATTGTTTTTCAGTGCTACGGGGACGAAGGGATCTTTCACGAATGTGCTTATGCCCTTCTGTCGCTGACGGCCATATATGGCAGCCGCGGCCCCGCCAACACGCAGATATGGATATACACCGATAAACCGGAATGGTTCGCCGCCTTCAGGAACTGCAACCTGCCGCTGAACTACTGCACCATGAGCGCCACGCAGATACAGGCATGGCGTGGCAGCATAGACTTTGTGCACCGGGTGAAGATAGAAGTGCTGAAGGACCTGACGAAGGACAAGAACGGCAACATACTGTACATGGACACAGATGTGGTGCTGACACATCCCGTGGACAATATGTTCCGCAAAATGAGCGAAGGAAATGTGTACATGCATGTGATGGAAGGTATAGTGAGCTCGCGCATGAACCCCATCTTTGCGAAGCTGGATACCCACCTGCGCGACAATACCCCCATGCAGGTGAACGGCAAACCCCTGTGGGACCTGGCCATGTGGAACGCGGGTGTGCTGGGCTTCAATACCAAGCACCGCTACCTGCTGGATGATATACTGACCTTCACCGACACAGAATACCCAAAGTTCCCCAAGCATGTGGTGGAGCAGTTCGCATTCTCGGTGTTCTTCCGCCAGGCTGGGCAAATAAAAGCAGCGGCCCCCTACCTGCTGCACTACTGGAACCTGAAGGAAGCACGTACAGCACTTGCGTCTTTCTTCCGCTACTTTGCCGAAAGCAACTGGAACGAACTGGCAGGGTACAGCACACTACTGCAAATGCCGGTGCTGATGCAGGAGAAGGTGAACTTCCTGGCTAACCGGGACATAACAGATAAACTATTGAAAAAACAATGGGTGCCAGCCGAGTATAATTGGGCGGAAATGGTGACACAGATATAAAAGAGTCGGATAATTGGAATAAGATCGGTATATTTATGACAGAAGTAGATAAAAAGAAGGCTATGGGTTTCCTCAAAGAGTTCAAATCGTTCGCCATGAAGGGCTCGGTGATAGACCTCGCAGTGGGTGTGATCATCGGCGGGGCCTTCGGCAAGATCGTGACCGCGATGGTCGACGATATCCTGATGCCTACCATCGGTGTGTTCACCGGCAAGGGCGAGATGTTCGCGGATAAGTTCGTGGTGCTGAAGCCGGCAAAAGAGGGTGATGTGTATGCCTCGCTGGATGCCGCCAAAAAAGCCGGTGCGAACGTATTTGCCTACGGCCATTTTATACAGACCATTGTCGACTTCCTCATCATAGCGTTCTTTATCTTCCTGGTGATACGCACCATGAACAAGATAGCCCGCAAAGAAGAGGAGAAGAAAGATGCAACGCCACCGCCACCCTCAGCTACTGAGAAGCTGCTGATGGAGATACGCGATGAGCTAAAGAAAAAATAATGGTACTTCCACAATTACGAAAGCTGAAAGCGGAAGGCAGGTGCGGTTTTGCCGTACTGGCCGACCCCGATAAGATAGCGCCTGCCGATATGCAGCACCTGGCACGTCTATGCAACGATGCCGGCGTAGACTACCTGATGATGGGCGGAAGCCTGCTGATGGTGCACCAGATGGAGCTGTGTATCCAGCGGTTCAAGACGGAGAGCGATATACCTGTTGTGCTGTTTCCCGGCAGCCCGGCGCAGGTGACCCCCTATGCCGATGCGCTGCTGTACCTCTCGCTGATATCGGGCCGCAACCCTGAACTGCTGATAGGCCAGCACGTGACATCTGCACCACAGGTGAAGGCCAGCGGACTGGAGGTGATATCTACCGGTTACATCATTATAGACGGCGGCGTCCAAACGACCGTATCTTACATGAGCAATACCACCCCTGTGCCTGCCGACAAGCCAGAGATAGCCCTGTGCACTGCATGGGCCGGGGAGCTCCAGGGCAAGCATGTGATATACCTGGATGCCGGCAGCGGCGCCCGCAAGCCGGTATCGGCAGAGATGGTGCAGCATGTGAGCGCCAACATAGGTATACCACTTATAGTAGGCGGCGGTATACGCACGCCAGAGAAGGTATACGAGGCCAGCAGGGCAGGCGCCAACCTGGTAGTAGTGGGCAACGCCATAGAACGAGACCCGATGCTGATACGCGACATGGCACAGGCCACGCGGGAGACCGGCACCTACCAGGCTTCGTAAATGACATTTTCAAACAAACATAGTATGAACACTCTATCAAAGATCATTACGCTGCTGGTGGCCCTGGTCGTTACAGGCACAGCTAGTGCTACCGTGCGCAAGGTATTCTTCATCGGCAACAGCTATACCTACACCAATAGCATGCCCGATATGCTGCGCGACTTTGCAACGGCCAAGGGAGACACCCTGGTCTACGCCATGTCGGCGCCGGGAGGGTATACCTTTCAGCAACACACCACGAATACCACTACTATCTCCGGCATCTTCTCTCAGCCGTGGGACATAGTGGTGTTGCAGGAGCAGAGCCAGATGCCGGCCTTCCCGCCGGCGCAGGTGGCAACTGATGTGTATCCATATGCCACACGGCTGGATAGCTTCATCAATGCCAATGATACCTGCACCGAAGTAATGTTCATGATGACCTGGGGGCGGCGCAATGGTGACGCGATGAACTGCGCCAGCTATCCGGTGGTATGCACCTATGCCGGCATGCAGGGTCGCCTGCGCGACAGCTATATGCAGATGGCCACAGACAACCATGCGTCCGTAGCGCCCATGGGCTCGGCATGGAAGATAGTGATAGACAGTTTTCCTGCTATCGACCTTTACCAGGTAGATAGCTCGCATCCGTCAGTGGCTGGCTCGTACCTGCAGGCGTGCGTGTTCTATGCCTCCATTTATCATCGCTCGGCACAGGGCTGCTCTTACCTTGGTGGGCTTTCATCTGCCACAGCGCAGACACTGCAGCGCATAGCCGACAAGGTGGTGTTGGACAGCATGGCACAGTGGCAGCAATATGGTCACTACCCTTATGGCAGCTACACGCATACTCACTCCGGTTCGGCCGTCACATTCACCAACCATTCACAGCGTGCTACCGGCTACTACTGGGCCTTTGGCGATGGAAACACCGATACTGCCGCCAATCCAACGCACACCTACGCCAGCAATGGTGTGTACACGGTCACCTTCACGGTTTCCAATGACTGCTTCACCTTCACCAGTAAGGATACAGTACACATCGGTGTCACCACTTCAGGGATCCATGAAGCAGGAGTTGCACAGCCGGTCATCATCCGTCAGGGTGCCGGGGGCAGGACGACCTTTGTATTGCCAGATGGCGCTTACAATTACCTGGAGGTCTACAATGCCAATGGCAGCCTGCTAAAGCGTTACGAAACGGTAGGAGACGATATTGCCGACGTATTCCCACCCGGCCTGTATTGTTATCGTGCCCGCTCTGCCGACGGCAGCAGCGTATACAGGGGCAAGTTCGTAGCTTACTGACGTAGCCAAAACCCGTATCTTTAGGTATGGCCTCATTGCGCACTTTCAAAGCTGTCTTTGCTCTGTTGTTGTTCACGACCGTTACGTATGCGCAGCAGGACGTGATGCGCGCCTGTAAGGGTTTTGGCGGAGGTGCTGTACAGACCGTGGCGCGGCCAACGGTCGCCTCGGCAAGAGAGGATGACTATGACGTACACTACCTCAAGTTCGACCTGGTCGTTTCCCACACGGAAGCTAAGATAGACGGCAGCGTATCGACCACAGCTACCGTGGTAGCCCCGGAAATGCAGCAATACGTCTTCGAACTGGATGATACACTGACGATAGACTCAGTGATCGTGAACGGAACGAAGCTGCCCTATACCACGAGCGGCCAGGTCCGCACGGTGGCGCTGCCGGCCTCGTTGTCGCAGGGGGCTACATTTACTGCACGTGTCTATTACCGTGGATGGGCGAGGGGAGCAGAACGGGTGAACGATCCCGGTATGCACAATGCGGATAGTGTCACCTTCACTTCCATCGAGCCCTACTTTGCGCACATATGGTGGCCCTGCAAGCAGTCGCTGCTGGACAAGATTGACTCCGTAGACATGTGGGTGACGGTGCCACACATAGCCAAAGCTGGCAGCAATGGTGTGCTGCAGCGCATCACCTCCCTGGGCCCGCAGAGTGACCGCTATGAGTGGAAGACCCGCTACCCGATGGACTACTACCTCATTTCTATATCGGTAGGCTACTATGACGAATACACCTACAACATGCATTTTGATGGCAGCACTGATTCCATGCCCATCATGAATTATGTGCACAGGAACGCGCCGAAAAATGTGACTACCCTGAAGCCGTGGCTGGATTCGACGGCGCTGATCGTCAATTATTTTTCCTCGCTCTTCGGCCGGTATCCTTTCTGGAAGGAAAAGTATGGACACTGCTATACGCCTGCATCGGTGAATATGGAACACCAGACCATGACCAGTACCAAATTCTCGAGCCTGACGGTGATAGCACACGAGCTGGCACACCAATGGTTCGGTGACTATGTGACCTGTGGCACCTGGAAGGATATATGGCTGAATGAGAGCTTTGCTACTTATGCACAGTACCTCTGCTATGACCACTTCGACGGTCACGACAAGGCATATGACTACATGCGGACGCGGCAGGATGATGCCACCAGCCAGGATTGGGGCAGTGTGTACTGCAATGATACCACCTTCTACCCCCGCATCTTCGATGGCAGGATCACCTATCATAAGGGCGCTTGCGTCATTCACATGCTGCGACACGAGATCAACAACGATGAAAAGTTCTTTGCCATGCTGCGCGACCACTTGCAGCAGCACGCCTTTGGCAATGCCACTACGGAGGACTTCAGGAAGACCGCCGAGAGATATGCCGGCAAGCCGCTGGATGCATTCTTTGAGCAGTGGATCTATAAGGAAGGATTCCCGTTCATCAATGTGACCTGGAACCAGGTGAATGACGCAGTGTTCCTGCGTATCGATCAGACCACATCGGCGCCATGGTCGCAGTTCACATTCACCATGCCGCTGGAGATAAGCCTGTTCTCACCACAGGGCGATACAACAGTGACCGTGAACATGAGCCAGCCCTCAGAGGTCTTCACCATCTTGTGGAACAAACCCGTTAATGTCATTGATGTAGATCGCAGCAGGTGGATGCTCTTCCGCAAAGCGAAGGACCCGGAAAGGGATAATAAGTTGGATCCCCTGCCGGTAACTGCATCCGTTTACCCCGTTCCAGCCCACGACCAATTGCACATAGCTTACCAGGGAATGAAGGAGGGTGGATTTGCACTCTACGATGCAGCAGGCCGGCAGGTGCTGGCGCAAAAGCTGCAATGGGATGCTGGCATTGAATTGGTGGATATCGCTGCATTGCCCAAGGGCATCTACCTGTATCGCATCTCAGACCAGGGGAGGAGTAAGGTGGAAGGCAAGATCAGGAAAGATTGATCACAGCCACAGCAGGCACCCATCCCCATAGCTCAGGAACCTATAGTTGTTGCACAGTGCGTGGTCGTACACCTTGCGCCAGTCATCTCCTATCAGTGCAGCCACTAGCAGCAGCAACGTTGATTCAGGCTGATGAAAGTTCGTCACCAATCCTTTAATGATCCTGAACTTGTAGCCCGGTGCAATGAGTATCTGTGTGCGCGTAATGAGCCGGCTCAATTGGTGTGCATCCATGTAGGAGATAAGCGCGCCGAGTGCATTTGCAACGCTGGCCTGCTGAGCGGTGTCGTATGGGTCCCACTGGGTCACTGCGATCTCGTTCAGGTGCATAGTTTCATGGTTGCAGAGCTTATTGCCTATCCAGTACATGCTTTCTATGGTGCGCAGCGATGTAGTGCCCACCGCTATTACGTTCCCAGCGTTGGTAGCTAGTTCGGTCAGCGTTTCCCGCGTCACTTCTATCCATTCGGCATGCATGTTGTGCTGCTGCATGGTCTCGCTCTTCACGGGTATGAAGGTGCCTGCCCCTACGTGCAGCGTCACGAACGCCCTGCTGATATTCTTGTCATCCAGCCGCTTCAGCACTTCTTCAGTAAAGTGCAGGCCGGCTGTTGGCGCAGCCACGCTACCTTCTTCTTTTGCGAATATCGTCTGGTACGTCGTTTCATCTTTCTGCTCAGCCTGCCGGTTCAGGTAGGGTGGCAGCGGCACCTTGCCTACATGATGCAGCACCTCCGCAAAGGTGAGCGCAGCATCATCCCAACTGAGGTTGAGTATGTAACTACCCTGCCTGCGCTCTGCTATCGTAGCAGACAGCGTGAATGCGTGTGCCACATTCACCAATTGCAGCACTATGCCATCCTTCCATTTGGAGGCGCCACCCACAAGGCACTCCCATTGCACATGACCCTTTTGCTGCATGGCGGTCTGTATGTCGGCATATCGCTCATGCGGCGCGAGGCAGAATACTTCAATCGCGCCACCGGTAGCCTTTTTGAACAATAACCGCGCATGCACCACCTTGGCCTGGTTGAAGACCATGAGTGTACCTGCCGGTATGTGCGCGGCGATGTTGCGGTAGGTATCTTCCGTCATATCTCCATGCCGGTACACGAGCAACTTCGAGCTGTCGCGCTCCTGCAGCGGGTATTTCGCTATCCGTTCATCGGGCAGCGAGTAGGTGTAGTCTTGTATGCGTAGTTCCTTTGGATGCATGTCGTTCATTATAGTCCTATGCCAATGCCCATCTCGCCCATCTCGGCCACGTTCAGGTGGGCCTTCAGCGCAGTGAAGACAAGCAATTCTTTCACGGGTCCTTTCTCTTTCAGCACGAAGTAATAGTTGCCGGTTATCTTTTCATACACATCATCGCGGTGCAGGTATGCCTTCCTGATGTAGGCGCCCACCTGTAGCGTGACGCCCACGCGGCCAATGAGGAACTCATTGCCGGCTATAACGGCACTCTTCCAGGCGCGCGCAGCTTCACTGCCGCTTTCCAGCCGGTTGTTGCGCAGGTGCGCGGCTATATTCTCGTGGTACGAATAGTCGATGCCCGCAAAGGCTTTCATGTAGTTGTGCCAACGGCGGCTCACATACCCCGTGCCTATATAGACGGGATACAACGGCCCACCCGGAGTATTGCTGGACACCAGCGACATGCTATACCGCGCCTGCAGGAGCAGCCTGTTAGATAATGGCTTCAACTCGCGCACGACACGCACCGGCCGCGAAGTGACCGGGAAGTAGGAGGCGCAAACGCTGATACCTGTGACATTGACACCCAGGTTCGGCTTGCGCACAGAGCCATTGGATATGTGAGTGATGAAAGCCCCCGCCTTGATGTCCCAATGCTCATTGGCATGATACGCGATGTCGCTGTTGAAAAGGATAAAGTCGTTCACCTTGCTGCCAATGGCTACGTTGGTGGTATTGTTGTAATTCACGCGGTGGAATTTGCGCGTCACAAAGCCGATGCCATCCCCGAGGCGCAGCGTCCATTCCAGTTTCCTGCCGGTAATGAGTGGCAGGGTGATGTTGGGGTAAGCGCCGAACACCTGGCCATAAACACTATCTATGCCATAGTGGATGGCAGCCACCGCGAACCCTATACGCGGGTATTGGCAGCGCTGCTCCCATTCTTTCCTGCCGGAGGTATGCAGCAGGAAGTTGATATCGAGCCCGGTCGTGAGGGTGGGGATGGGCAAAGTGAATTTCTGCTCATGCTTAAAGACCTTGCCGGCAAGGAGGTGCGTTTCGATGCCGAAACCCTGGTAGGGCCGTGCCGTATCCTGCGCGCGGGCAGCAGAAATGCAAACCACCAGTAATATCAGCAGGCGCAGGCGCATTGTGGCTGCAAAATAACGCATTAACCAATAATCTGTAATTTAGCGGCAGCAAAACACCATACGATGGCCGCTAAACAGTATAAAGCATCGCTGCTCATAGCCGAAGACGAAGAAAGCCTACGCGAAGGCCTGAAGCTGAACCTGGAGCTGGAGGGATATGAAGTGACGACCGTAGACAACGGCCCGGCGGTGATAAAGGCGGTGAAGAACGAGTACTTCGACCTCATTGTGCTCGATATCATGCTGCCCGATATGGACGGCATAGCAGTGTGTGAGACCATCCGCATGCAGCACAACGATGTTCCCATCCTGTTCCTCTCAGCCCGCAACAGCAGCGCCGACCGCGTGGAAGGCCTGAAGAAGGGCGGCGATGACTACCTGACCAAGCCCTTCAACCTGGAAGAGCTATTGCTGCGCGTAGATAAGCTGGTGACCAAGAACAAGAAGATAAAGGAGCCGCAGGCCGTAGCTGATACCTATGAGTTCGACGGTTGTGTCATCGACTTTGGTGCGCACGAGTGCATCGACAAGAACAAGGAAAGGCGCGAACTGAGCAAGAAGGAAGCTGCGCTGCTGCGCCTGCTCACCGAGCACGAAGGCGAAGTGGTATCGCGCGAGCAGATATTGCAGATAGTATGGGGCTACAATGTGTACCCTACTACGCGCACCATAGATAACTTCATCCTCAACTTCCGTAAGTTCTTCGAAAAAGATAGTCGCAACCCGAAGCACTTCCACTCCATCAGGGGCATCGGGTATAAGTTCACGAAGTAATTACCACTCGTATTCCTTTTCTATGATCTTCTCCACCTTTTCCACCAGCTTCAGCGTGGCGGGGCAGTGCTCCATGTTCGTCTTGAACATGTCGTTGTAAAGATCAAAAGGCTTTTTATCGAAGTGGGGGAACTCTGCGCAATCTACGGGTCGCACTTCGTAGATGGTGCATAGATTATTCTGCAGGAACTGGCAGGGCTGTGAGCGATTCATCCAGTCGCCGGTCTCTTTCTCCTGGTACAGCCATTTTTCTTTGAAGGCGGCGGCCGTCATGCCCAGGTGGGCAGAGATACGTTTGATGTCAGCAGTAGAAAAGGTGGGCGTCATGTGCTTGCAGCAGCTGGCGCACTCCACGCAGCTTACTTTTTCCCACACCTTCTTTTCGGCCCGGGCCACTATCTCCGGCATATCGTCTGGTACTATTTCGTCCAGCTTATCCAGGAATTTCGACAGCGGCTTACGCTTCTCTTCGTACTTCTTTTTGAATTTTTTCAGGTCCATACCGTTGTAAATATAATGGCTTTCGCGCGAAGAACAGCTTTATCAGAACAAGCGACCTTTGCGGTCATTCCTGAATTGCTCCAGTTCCTCCGGGGTAAAGTCATCGGCCCAGTTGCGGGGCAGTGGGGTGCGGTTCTTCAGCAGCAGGTAAAAGGATACTGCAAAGACCACTGCACCAATGGCCGCATAGTAGAGCGGCATGGTATCGCTTTCCAGCGCAGCCTTCACACCTGCGTTCGAGGTGCCGAGGTAGTGAAGCAGCACCTGTGAGCCGTTGAACAGCAGGTGGGCCAGTATGCTGCACCACAGCGAGCCGGTAAGGTTATAGATGACCGCCAGCAATACACCTGCCAGCAGGATGGACACAAAGCCATATACATTGCTGTGCACGAAGGCGAACACAACTGCCGTGAAGACGATGGGGAACACCATGCTGCGGCTGCGCTTTTTAGCAAAGCGCATGAGTGTGCCGCGAAAGAAAAGCTCCTCGCCCACCGCCGGGATGATAGCCATGACCACGAATGAGCGGATAAGATCGACGGGCGAGCTCATATTCATGAACGCCTTCATCATATTGTCATTGGCTTCCTGCGCCGCCTTCAGCGAAGGGCCGAAATTGATGAGTGAAATGAGGTTCTCCAGCAGCATCAGTACCGGGGCAGCGCCCAGTATCACCAGCGCAGCCAGTACTAGGTTGATAGGGCGGGTAGGCATGCGCAGTCCCAGGTATTGGGTGGGGCGCGGCGTTGCCAGGTAGGCATAGGTGACGGCCGGCAGCATGAAGGTGAACAGGCTGCTGGCGCCCTGGGCCAGCAGGGCGGCATGCACCAGCGCTGCCGGGCTGGACATATTAACGCCCATTACCTCGGTGAACTGGTAGCCGGTCAGTTTCTGGAACACCCCCAACAAAATGGCGCCGATGGCCGACAGGAACGTAAAGACCATAAGGAAGAACAGCAACAGCTGCATGCCCCATGGATATGTGCGCAGGTACCTCATAAACAGGGGCAAAGGTAATGGATAGGCACCAACTGGTATTTTTACAAAACCTTACCATTCTTTGTATATGTATATTTAAGGGTGAACCGTTATTATTTCATTATTTTTGTATTTTATTACTCCGTAAGTGCATGGAAGAGATTGCCGCAGGGCCGCTTTTGAGTGGTATTGATATTCCCGCTGACCTCCGCAAACTGGATAAAAGCCAGTTGCCACAGGTGTGCAATGAGCTGCGCCAGTTCATTATCGACTGTGTGAGCGTACACGGTGGCCACTTCGGGGCCAGCCTGGGTGTGGTAGAATTGACCGTGGCGTTGCATTATGTGTTCAATACGCCAGACGACCAGCTGGTGTGGGACGTGGGTCACCAGGCCTATGGCCATAAGATACTTACCGGTCGCCGCAAGGTTTTCCATACCAACCGCAAGTATGGGGGCCTCAGTGGTTTCCCCAAGCGCAGCGAGAGTGAGTACGACACATTCGGTGTGGGCCACTCTTCTACCTCCATATCGGCGGCGTTGGGCATGGCCATAGCCTCTAAGTACAAGGGCGAGACCCGCCGCAGCCATATAGCTGTGATAGGCGATGGCGCCATGACCGCCGGCCTGCCGTTCGAGGCGTTGAACCATGCAGGGGTGAGCAATGCCAATGTGCTCATTATCCTCAACGACAACAACATGAGCATAGACCCCAACGTGGGCGCGCTCAAAGAATATCTTACAGACATCACCACTTCGCACACCTGGAACAAGTTCCGAGATGATGTGTGGAACCTGCTGGGCATGCTGCCGAGCAAGGACTTCCAGAAGCTGGCATCCAAGATGGAGGCCAGCATGAAGGGTATGGTGTCCAAGAGCAGCAACCTCTTCGAGGCGCTGGGACTTCGCTACTTCGGGCCTATAGATGGCCACAATGTGCTGAAGCTGGCCGAAACGCTGAAAGGCCTGCAGGATCTGCCCGGCCCTAAGCTGCTGCATATAAAGACCGTAAAGGGCAAAGGCTATGGCCTGGCCGAAAAGGACCAGACGCTGTGGCATGCACCCGGCACCTTCGATAAGATAACGGGCAAGATCAACAAAAAGATAGCAGCCACACCAGAGCCGCCTAAGTACCAGGACGTTTTCGGGCACACGATAGTAGAACTGGCGGAGAAGAACCCTGCCATAATGGGAATCACCCCGGCTATGCCGTCGGGTTGCTCGCTGAAGTTCATGATGGATGCGATGCCCGACAGGGCGCTCGACGTGGGTATAGCCGAGCAGCATGCCGTGACGCTGAGCGCGGGCATGGCCACGCGCGGGCTCCGGGTGTTCTGCAACATCTACAGTTCCTTCATGCAGCGTGCCTACGACATGGTGATACACGATGTGGCCATACAAAAGCTGCCTGTGGTGTTCTGCCTGGACAGGGCAGGCCTTGTGGGAGACGATGGTCCCACACACCATGGTGCGTACGACATAGCCTATATGCGCTGCATCCCCAACATGATAGTGAGCGCGCCGATGAATGAGGCAGAGTTGCGCAACCTGATGTACACATCGCAGTTGGAGGAGACAAAGCTGCCCTTCGTTATCCGCTACCCACGTGGCCAGGGCGTGATGCCGGAATGGCGCACCCCCATGGAAAAGATAGAGATAGGCACCGGCCGCAAAATATGCGATGGCCAGGAAGTGGCCATCCTCACCATAGGTCATCCGGGCAACTTTGCCGTGGCCGCCTGTAAGATGCTGGCTACCGAGGACCTCTATCCTGCGCATTACGATATGCGCTTTGTGAAACCGCTGGACGAGACTATGATGCACGAAGTGGCACAGCGCTACAGCAAAATAGTGACCGTGGAAGATGGCACCGTGGTAGGCGGCTTCGGCAGCGCCGTACTGGAGTTCCTGTCTGAGCACAAATACACCAACGAAGTAAAGATGTTGGGCATCCCCGATCGCATAGTGGAGCATGGCAAGCCAGAGGAACTGCATCGCGAGTGTGGCTACGATGCAAAAGCTATTGCCGATGCGGTGCGGGAATATGCTGGCATACACCAGCATGCTATTTCCTGATATTCAGGCTATTTATAAGCATTATGTAGAGACGCAATATTTTGCGTCTCTACTTGTTTCGGACCATACTTGCATTTGTGCTCGTGCCTGACCTTCGCGCCACTCCTTTATTCCCGTAACTTCGTATTGATGGCGCGTCGTTTCCTGCTCATATTCCTCATCATTCTTGCTTCCGACAGGATGTATGGCACAAAGCTGTTCATTCCCATGGATGCCACCCAGGCCAACCATCTGAAGGCATACGGCATCGTATACAATGCCCTTGCCAGTGGGACACGTGCCGGATGGCTGCTGAATTACAAAGGCGGCAGCTTTGTGATGGAATACACCGCTGCATTCGATACCCTGTGCATGAGAAAGGGTGTCACCTTCAAACGTATGCCTGACAAGGACTACCAGGCGATAGTGAAGAAGATAAAGGCGCCTGATTTTAATGGCGACGTCGTGGCATTGGACAAGGCACCGCGTGTGGCAGTATACACACCGGCCAACAAAAAGCCATGGGATGATGCGGTGACGCGGGCGCTCACGTATGCAGAGATACCCTTTGATAAGATCTATGTCAAGGACGTTCTCGATGGGTCGCTGAAGAAGTATGACTGGCTGCACCTGCATCACGAGGACTTTACCGGGCAGTTCGGTAAGTTCTGGACGCTCTTCGGCGATGTGGATTGGTACAAGTATGATGTGGCCATCGCCCAAAGGATGGCAAAGGCACATGGCTACAGCAAGGTGTCGCAGATGCAACTGGCCGTGGCTAAGAAGATAAAAGAATTCGTGGGCAGCGGTGGCAAGTTGTTCGCTATGTGCTCTGCCACCGACAGTTACGACATAGCCCTGGCGGCCAATGACGTGGACATCTGCGACAGCCCCTTCGATGGCGATGGCATGGACCCGCGCGCGCAGCAGAAGCTGGACTACAACCAGTGTTTCGCATTCAAAGGCTTTAAGTTGTCGACCGACAGGAATGAATACCGCATTGGCGACATAGACAATACCGCTGCGCACGAGGCCTACTCGGATACCGACTTCTTCATGCTCAACACCTTCCCCGCCAAGTTCGATCCCGTGCCAGCCATGCTCTGCCAGGACCACACACAGCGAATAAAGGGCTTCCTTGGTTTGGCTACCGCGTACAAAAAAGAACGATTGAAGCCAGATGTGCTGGTGCTGGGCGGACGGACGGACATCAACGAAGCAAAGTACATACACGGCCAGTACCAGGCCGGCACATGGACCTTCTATGGTGGCCACGACCCCGAGGATTACCGGCACACTGTAGGCTCGATGCCTACCGACCTGAACAATTTCCCTAACTCACCCGGCTATCGCCTGATACTCAACAACGTGCTCAGTCCCGCCTCTGATAAAAAGGATGTGGAGGCTGTAGTGGTGAACACAGTAGCCGCACCGGTCCTCGAGTCCACTGCGCAAATGCCGATAACACCCACCAGCGATGTGAAGATCACGGCTGGCTCATCTGCCAATACGCTGAATATCACCATAACAGGGGCAGACAATTCCAGGAAGATAGAGAAGGTAGCTTTGGTGAATGCCGCTGGAAAGGAGGTGGTCGTGCGACAGTTCAGCAGTTCACAGGTAACCGTTGACCTGGAGAACATCCCTGCCGGCCTTTACAGCATAAAAGTGAATGGCGAATATGCTGGCAAGGTAGTGAAGCGTTGAATTTATTTCTTGGTCACATTTTCTCGGATGAAATTCTGAAATGCCTTCGCCCGTTTTTCTGATTCAAGGTTTTGTTCGAGAATATACGTGCCATATTTTTCCAACTGCATTATTTCCTCACCTTCAATTTCGCCATCTCCACTGTATTTTTTTTTGAGGATGAAAAAATACAGTTTGTACCTGCTAGACAAAGACTTAAGGATAACTTCTGTGGACACTTTGTCACGAAAATTGGGGCATAATGTCATTATTAAATAGTCTTGCCGAATACGTAAGCCTAAACCAGTTGCAAAATTTGTCAAGCTAACTGGATTATCATCATTAGAGCATCTCCTAACGTAGGCTGTCAGATGGGGTGCAATGTCATCTAAGATAATGTGTCTTTTGTACCTATCTTCCTTTGTTAGTCTTGCAAGGGTTTCCGACTTTCCCCAATTGGAATGACCTACCAGAATAAATGCCTTTTTCATGGACTATCAGTTTCATGTAAAATATACAAAAAAATTATTTTAATCCAGATTAGTCGGCAAAGTAGCGGATGATGCATTCTTTCAACACCCGCTCCTGCTCCACCATACCCTTGGCAGGCACCGGCATTAGCTCGTCGAAATGCGGCCATCCTTCTTCGTCGCGGCCAACGGGCGCATAATAGCCCAACTGGCTCAGCAGGGTACATACCGCCACATGCATCAGGTCTCTCTTTTGTTCTTTCGAGAATTTGCGGCGCGGCATCCTTCCCAGTTCATTTACCCCAATGAGGAACAATATGCCTTCCATGTCCGGCAACTTGCCGAAACGCTCCCGCAGCATATTTTCCGTATCCAGCCAGCGCTGTTCAAAGTTTTCCATAAGAATGAGGATGCGAAAATAGGGGATTATTTCGCTGGTCTCGTTAAAGTTCAACGTTCACTGAGCAAGTTGCTTATCTTAGAAACGAACTCTCCGGCGGACAGCACCAGTTTCTGTACGTCCTCCTCGTCATATTCTACTGCCGCCTCGTAATCGGCATTTTGCCTCATGTCAAATAATGCAGCATAGAACCGCCCACTTTCCTTGTCGATGATACCGGTCCTGACGAATTGCAGCCCGAACACTTGCTGTACGCCCCGGTGCGTTCTGGTCTCATGGCCATTGTGGTAAAGTAATGCGGTTACCGCATGAAAGCAAGCGTAGTAGAACCTGTTAACGGCTGTGTTCCACAAACCATTCTCAATAAGGATCTCTGTCTCTGCTAAAAGGTCGATCGCGCGTTTGAGCCTCTGCGCGACAATGTCTTCGCTGTCAAAGCTCATAGCACCTTACCCTCCCGCGCTACATTCTGGTAAAAGGGAGATATTCGCTGTTCCGATTCCCATTTTTTCCGTGGGCATATAAGCGAACTAATGATGATGTTGTTCTCCAGTTGAATATCGTAGAGGGGATAGCCGATCCTCTTTCTGTCATCAAAAGTTACTTTTTCTTTATTCAGCAGAACGAGTATGTCGATATCAGAATCAGCATTATTATCTCCACGAGCGTAGGAGCCATATAATATGAGCGTAGCGTGGGGGTCAGTTGCAAGAACAGACCGCTTTATCTTTTGCAGTATCCGGCTCAGATCCACCATACTCAAAGGTATCAATTTTATATGAATGTTTGCCGGGGGTGATAGCTGGTAGCGCCACTGCGACCGCTTTTTAAGAAAAGTTAAATCTAATAATAATATACCCGATTTTCGGCAGGGCTTTTTATTTTTGGTACCCGTAAAAAACCAACGACAGACCGTATGGAAGTATCCTCTTCTTTCGACATCCGTGAACTCAATGAGCGCATCCACCAGCAGAGCGCCTTTATAGAACTGCTGAACATGGAGCTTAATAAAGTGGTGGTAGGCCAAAAACACATGGTGGAACGCCTGATGATAGGCATGCTGGCCAATGGCCACGTGCTGCTGGAAGGTGTACCCGGCCTTGCCAAGACGCTGGCCATCAAGTCACTGGCATCTGCCATCCATGCCCGCTTCGCCCGTATCCAATTCACTCCCGACCTGCTGCCTGCCGACGTGCTGGGCACAATGGTGTATAACCCGCAGGAGCACAAATTCGCGGTGCGCAAGGGGCCGATATTTGCCAACTTCATCCTCGCGGATGAGATCAACCGTGCCCCGGCCAAGGTGCAAAGCGCCCTGCTGGAGGCCATGCAGGAGCGCCAGGTGACCATAGGCGACAATACCTACAAGCTGGAAGAGCCGTTCCTGGTACTGGCTACCCAGAACCCGATAGAGCAGGAAGGCACTTATGAATTGCCCGAAGCCCAGGTGGACCGCTTCATGCTGAAGATAGTGATCACCTACCCGAAGAAGGACGAGGAGCGCCACATCATCCGCACGAACCTCAACCCGTTCGGTGCCGCCAAGATCAATCCAGTAGTGACCACCGAGCAGATCATCAACGCTCGTGGCCTGGTGCGCGAGGTGTATATGGACGAGAAAATAGAGCAGTACATACTGGATATAGTATTCGCCACACGTTTCCCGGATGAGTACAAGCTGGGCAAGCTGAAACCATACATCAGCTATGGTGGCTCGCCACGCGCTAGCATCAACCTGGCGCTGGCGGCCAAGGCATATGCCTTCATCAAGCGCCGTGGCTATGTGATACCGGAGGACGTACGCGCCGTATGCCACGATGTGATGCGCCACCGCATTGGCCTCACCTATGAAGCAGAGGCAGAAAATGTAACATCAGAGCAGATCATCAACGACATACTGAACGTGGTAGAAGTGCCATAACAGGTAAGAACGATAGAAATAAATAAGCCCGGTCGCTCGACCGGGCTTTCGTTTGTAGGTTCAGTTCATTATTTCACACTATTGTACCACTTGCCGAAGCACAGTATGCGCCACGGCGTAAAGCTGAATTTGCGCTTACCGTCCATGATCTCGCGCACATGGTCTACCGTAGCTCTGGCATCCATAAAGGCGCCGCCAAATTGTTGCACGGTCTGCTCCACACCTTCCATGAACCACGCACGGCCTTCATTCTTCAGCCATAATTCTTCTGGCGTCACAAAGCCCATTTTGTCCCGGCGGTCTGCAATGGCAGTTGGTATCACATCCTTCATAGCGCTGCGAAGGATAGCCTTGCGCACACCACGCTTGTACACGAATGTCTCCGGCAGGCCAATGGTGAACTCCAGCAGGCGGTAATCCATGAATGGTGTGCGGCTCTCCACGCTCCATGCCATAGAGTTGCGGTCCTCGTAGCGCAGCAGTGCCGGTAGCGGCTCCATGTAGAGCTGGCGCAGCAGGTTCTCCTGCAGCGTATACGCATACCGGTCGTGTATCACTGCCGACTGCGCGGGCAGCATCCAGTCGGCCACCGGCATGGGCAATGCCTTGCCGGCATTAAGCTTTATTGCGTTAACGACAAAGCCCGTCGGCCAGTGCCCTTTTTCTTTCTTATAGTGCGATGCTTCATCCAGCAGCGCGCCCACTTTCATTTTGCGTATCAGGCCACTGTATAGTGGCAGGTCATTGCCGCCGTAGCCGGCAAATTGCTCGTCGGCGCCCTGGCCATCTACCATCACCTTCAGGCCCGCTTCATGGCTGGCCTTGAACACCGCCCACTGGCTGAACTGTGAAGTGCTGCCCACAGGCTCGTCCTGGTGCCAGATGAAGCTCTCGGCCTCATCGTGCAATCCTTTGAAGGACGGGAAGGTGCGGTGCGCATGCGCATTTGTCTTCTTTATCACTTCCTGCGCGTAGTTCCACTCGTCATACTTCGCATTGTCGTAGCAGGCCGTTACGGTCTCTTGTCCTGCGGTCTCGCCCTTGCCTTTCAGCAGCTCTGCCACGATGCAAACGATGCTCGATGAATCCAACCCGCCAGACAGGCATGAGCCCACTGCTACATCCGACCGCAGCCTTACGTCTACTGCGCTGGTCAGCAGTTCTTTCAGTTGTGCAGCGGCATCGTCATAGCTGCCGCTCCACTTCTTCGGCCGCAGGGTGTACCACCTATGCAGGCGAAAGGAATCATCACCATCCAGCTTCATGTGCAGGTAATGGCCCTGTGGTATGTGCTTTATCTGTGTGTCGAAGGTATTGTCCGACTGGTCTACAACACCCGCAGCCAGGTATTGGCGCGCCACCTGCTCATTCAGTTGCAGTTGGTAGCCCGGTGCAGTGCGTATCTGCTTTATCTCAGATGCTATGTAGATAGATGCTTCGTTCTGGTAGTAGTACAGTGGCTTTACCCCGAAGCGGTCGCGCACAGCGTACAGTTCATCCTTCTTATGGTCCAGGAGAACGAACGCGAACATGCCGTTGAACTTGTGCAGGCATTCCGGCCCCCATTGTGCCCATGCGTGCAGTATCACTTCAGTATCGCCATGAGAGATGAATTGGTGGCCCAGTTGCACCAGCTCCGCGCGTATCTCCAGGTAGTTGTATATCTCGCCGTTGAACGTGATGGCCAGTTGTGCCTGCGGGTATAGCATCGGCTGATGCCCCGCCGGTGACAGGTCCAGTATCGATAACCTGCGGTGCCCGAAACCGACCTTAAAACCTTTGCCCGGTTGCAGGTGCTGGTACTTCCAGTGCTGAAGCGTAGACGATGCGGTATCGCTGCCCGCCCACACAACAGGTTGCTGACCGGGTTCCCACGTCAGCAGGCCTTCATCATCTGGCCCGCGGTGCCTGATGATGCTGCACGCCGCCAGCAGGTTCTCTGAACCCGCGCCACGCTTCGTATTGATTATCGAAAGTATCCCGCACATAGTATTTCCTTTTCCTGCACTGTTCTATCTCACTCGAATTCACTCATTGTGTAGAGACGCAATATCTTGCGTCTCTGCTCGAGATGGTCCGTCTCTTTCTATTCACTCATTGTGTGGAGACGCAATATCTTGCGTCTCTACCTGGATCTTGCCTTCACATCGTAGAGACGCAATATCTTGCGTCTCTGCTCGAGACGGTCCGTCTCGTTCTATTCACTCATTGCGTGGAAACGCAAATATTGCATTCCTACCTCGCCTTGCCTTCACACCGTAGAGACGCAAGATATTGCGTCTCTGCTCGAGATGGTCTGTCTCTTTCTATTCACTCACTGTGTGGAGACGTAAAATATTGCGTCTCTAAGTTTGTCGGATCTTGCACGGGGTCCAACCTTGCGATCACGCTATTCCCATCACCTCTTTCATCCGCTTATACAGCTTGCCCGCATTGTCGTCAAAGTCGCCCCACTCATTCACGATGAAGTTACGCGCATTGGCGCCCAGGCGCCGCCGCTTTTCTGCATCGCTGATGAGGCTGTCCAGTTCTTTGGCCAGCGTCATTGGTTCTTTCGGTGGCACCAGTATACCGGTCTCGCCGCTGTTCACCACCTCGGGGTGGCCACACATAGCCGTCGTTATTACCGGCAGCCCGCTCGACATCGCCTCCAGCAACACGCACGCTATACCTTCCCAGTGGCTCGGCAGGCAGAAGATGTCCACCGCCTTGTATATCTTGTTCAGCACAGCAGGCTTTACCTCGCCCAGTGCCACGAAGTTGTCGGTCAGTCCGCGTTTCTCGGCTTCTTCCTTCAGCTTCAGGTCAAAGGGCATCGAATATACACCTACCAGCACAAAGTTGTCATTCGTCTTTTTCACTTCCACCAGGGCATCCATCAGGTCCAGCCATCCCTTGCGCACCAATGATGAGCCTACGTTCAGCACGGCCACCTTGCCTTCTGGTATGCCATACTGCCGGCGCAGCGCTGCTTTCTCATCGGCCGTGGGTGGGGTAAAGATGTTGTATTCTGCGCCCATATGTATCACATCATAGCGTAGGTCCTGCTTCACCAGTTCATTGCCGCCCTTGCACAGGTATTCGGCCACACCGCTACGTATATCCGCCTCTTTCCAGCACTTGGCAAAGACATCGAAGTGTTCTTTCTTCTCGTGTGGGTACACAATGATATCATCCCCTATCGCCAGCACGCCCGACTTCACACCCAGCCTGTGGGCTGCCTCCTGCACCATGGCAGAATCTGGCAGCCACTGCGAGTAGAAGAAGTCGTTCGTCGGGTCCAGTTGTATGTTCCTGTCCTTGAAGAATTTGATGATCGTGTTCACATACCGCTCCACGTACGGGGTACGCTCCAGCCGGCTCGGCTTCATATTGGGTATGCGGGGGTAGTACACCTCCACACCGTCATATACTGTTTTGTCGGGGTAGCCGTAGGTGGCATATTTCTTCCACTGCTTGTGCAGCTTGGCAAAAGGGAACGGCGGGAACCACGGAATAGGCACGATCACCTTCAGGTTGGCCCCGTTATTGATCAGTCCTTTGTATTGCCGGTGGGCAAATACGCCATGCCAGCGCAGCTCGGGGTGGTCGAACGGGTAAATGGATGGGAATGCCCAGATGTTCATCAACAGAGTATGTTATAACAGCTTGTCACAGTGAAAAATAGTAAGGGTTTTCGGGGTGCAAAGATAGTCGATTTTCACGAAGGGTAAATGGTCGCGGCACGCCACTTTTACTTTACTTCGGTAAGATTATTCGCTAATTTTAGTATTTATATATTATCATGAAAATGAAAAAAATACATGGCTCCGCTATAATTCGAATATGGAATAATTTTAATTCGAATGAAGGTTGGCAATTTATTAAGTTAGGACCAGATGAGATAGTTCTTGTGTTTGAGAATTGCGAAATAGAAGGTAATGTTACGTTACGTGGCCGGCCTACCAATCAAGATTCTAAACCAGTTGCATTACGATTTGTCAACTGCCAGATTGAGTCGATAGCCCTTGAAT
>JACCDQ011961142.1_pt1 | contig 24127 bp, 21 predicted proteins | sample 7446031 | NCBI WGS metagenome assembly JACCDQ01 (sample SAMN15323442, study PRJNA562643) | freshwater metagenome | isolation source: river surface water | place: USA:Blue River Watershed | collected 2017-08-17 | reverse complement strand
GTATTTTATATTCAAATATTTGATTGGTAAATCAAATTCTGAATGACTTGGTAGATGGCTTGTGTGTTCTGAGAAGAAGAGAAATTTTCTTTCGCATAATTGAGTGCTATTTCACCCATTCTATCCAACTCTGAGGGCTTGTCTAAATAATAAGCAAGATTTTGAGCTAATTCTTCAGCGTCGTTTAATTTGTATAAAAAACCATTTACTCCACTTTTAATAATCTCCCCCTTAGCCCCAGATTTCCTGGCAATAACGCGCATTTTATGAAGCATATATTCAATACTGACTCTTCCAAATGCTTCATCACGAGCTGCAACAACTCCTACATTCATTGTATTTAAAATCTGATTTATATTAGATTGATGTCCATATATACAAACCATTTCATCTAACTTATTCTCCTTAATATATTCATTAATCTCTTGGAGATAATCTTTTTTATTACTTCCAATTAAGTGTAAACGTACATTTGTTATACCTTTTTTTCTTAATATACTAATTGCTTCTAAAATCTCCAATTGGTTTTTCTGCTCACAAATAATACCAACGCAACAAATATTTAAAGTGTTGGTGTTACGGGTATTATTTACCTTATTTTCTATTACAACACTTACACCATTATAAACTTTCAGAGTTTTAGATGAAGGAAGAATTCCTTTATAGGACTTTAACAGAAAGTCAGAAATTACAATATACTTATCTGCTCCTCTCTTCAAAAAATATTTAGAGTAAGATACTCCCAAAGAAAATTTTAAATTATAAGCATTCAAAGTTTCTCTAATGTGCCAAATATGAGGACATTGAAGTTTTTTACTCAAAAAATAACCTACATTTATGGTAATTGAATTGCTGTAAACCAAGTCTATTCCATCATTTTTTACAAGTCTTGCCAATCTTGGAACTCGCATTAAATTAATAATTTGTTTCCTAAAATTTAGAAGCATTTGAAAAATTCCAGTATCTGCGTTAACCCACCAATAAAAATGGGAAATATAATACTTTATATCATTGTCTTCTAAAAAATCACATATTGGCCCATGGCTTGGCACTAATACTACCGGAGAAATATTATAGTCGTTTTTTAGCTCTAAAATAAGTTTACATAGAGATTGATTAGCTCCATACATACCGTTATAATGAGTAATAAAAAGTATTTTAATATTATTCATTGATATAATAAAGTTTAACGGAACTTTTCACTTTACTTTCAAAAGGTATTAAAATCTGATTTTTTACACCTTTAATTATTTCAGCACTCAAAAAGTGACTATCTTTTTTTAGAAAAATACAATGCAAAACGATAGAGAAATAGTACAGGTATGTATAATATTTTTTTTGATTTCAACCAGTATAGTGGAGCTAAACTCTTTTGTTCATTCGACCAATATTCATAATCTGGGATAAACTTTTGCAATATAGGTTGAGAGCAAACATCGAATATTTCTTTCTTATAAGCTTCGGAGTTATTTTCAGTAGAAGAAATTCCTTCCAGATTATATTCACATACGATTTCGTTTATTTTTTCTGTACTGCAATTGTTTAATATAATTGTACGTATCCAAAATTCCCAATCAGAATTATATCGAAAATCTTCACGATAAAGCCCAAACCTTAAGAACATTTCCTTTTTTATAAAAGTAGATTGATGATTGATACTACCTTTAAAATAAGTTTGAAAAGTATGAATTTCAGGCGGGTTAGTTATATGAATAACCTCTCCTTTCCGTGATATAGCACATCGTCCACATAAAAAATCAGCTTTGTGTTCATTCATGAATATCTTTTCAAGAACAGTACTATCATATAGAAAATCTCCTGAATTTAAAAACAACAAATACTTCCCATTAGCCAGAGCAATACCTTTATTCATTGCGTGATAAACGCCATTATCTTTTTCACTTACCCAATAATTAATTTTATTTTTATTTTCAATAATCACTTCAACACTATCATCCGATGAGCCTCCATCAATTATTATATATTCAAAATCATTAAAAGTTTGAGAAATAACACTCTCAATTGTTTTACGCAAGCCAATCTTATTATTAAAATTAATGGTTATTATTGAAAGCTTATTTTTCATATTTTTTAATAAAAGACTCAATATCAAAGAACATTTTTTCTACTTCTATAAGCTCTTCATTAGGGAAGTTCCACCATTTAATTTTAAGTAATGCCTCAATTTGATCTTGAGAAAATCTGTATTTAATGACTTTTATTGGACAACCAACTGCAATTGCATAAGGTGGTATATCTTTAGAAACAACTGCTCCTGCACCAATTACAGCACCATGCCCAATAGTCACTCCATCTAAAACTGTAACATTTGCACCAATAAAGACATCATTTCCAATATTTATTCTTTTACGTTCTTCTATTTTATCAGTTACTGAAAACGTAAAACCATTTTGTTTTTTTGTTGAATAGAACATCGGGGCTGTACTCAATCCATCTATTGGATGTATTCCCCATCCACAAAAAAAATTAGGCCCAATTGAACAAAACTTGCCAATACTAGCGTCTGAAATAAACGAATTTATATCTATGTAAGTAAACTTTCCAACGCAGATGTTATGTAACTGGTAAGGAGAGTTTATTTTTGACTTTTCTGAAACAACTGATGATGATGACGAATAATCAGTTAAATTATTCCAGTTTATTTGTCTTTTCAGGATAGATAACTCAGGAATAAAGAATTTCAGAAGAGTAAAAAAGAATATTCTAATTTTTTTTATTATTCTAATTTTCATCATTACGAATTAAAATTATAGAATCTCTTTAAAAAACTAAATAAATGTGGCAACCGTTTTTTGTAGGTATAATTTTCTATAGTCTTTTGTTGACCTGCTTTTGCTATTTTTTCCCTTAGTGTCTCGTTCCTTAATAAAAATTTTACTTTATCGTATGCTTCTTCATAAGATGTATAAGTAACAATCTCTTTATCTGGTATAAAAATTTCTGAAATATTTGTTTTCCAATCCGTTAACATACACGAGCCAACCCCTGTTATTTCATACAATCGTACATTGGCTGCAAAATTGATATGGTCTCCGTGCATATTAATGCTAATTTTAGAATCATGTAAAAATTGATACATTTCCAAACCAAATACAGGACCAGTATTTGCTTTAGAAATACGCCATAATCCCAAATAGTTCGATAAATCTTTTCTCTTTATCAGTCGCTTTAATTGTCCTTTTGATGTTAAACTATAATCTCTTTCTGTTCCAAATTCTGACCTAACCTCTATATCTATACGTTTTGTCAAATACTTTAATAATTCGTATCTATAATCATGCATTTTGGCATAAATTGAACCTGAAAAGCCTACGTCATATTGTTGTGTACTTTTGAGGGTAATTCGGTCGAGTATTGATTCATCGAAACAAAAATTCAATGTGTAGGTTTCTTTACTATTTTTTTTATAATAATCACTTATATAATCTGAGCAAGTAACTATTAAATCATAACCTTTGTATAAGTCAACATTCATTCTATTCATTCCATCGTAACCAACGATAACCATTTCATGATTGACTACACTCTTAATCTGTAAGATAATTTCTTGAGTAAATAATTCTGGGGGGTATAATACACAAATATTGGGTTTGAAAGATTTTATTTGCTCTATTACTATTTCAATTTGCCAATTTATATATATTTTTTTATTCACATCCCAAGATTTTTGTAACCATTCACAATTATGAACCGTTTCAAAAATATCTACATCACTATTATTAATATTAGTTGACCATGAAAAAATCCATGGGAATCCATCTCTAATTAAAGCATACTGAAGCTCAAAAAAAGTCATATTTTTCAGTTCAATATTAGTATGATAAAATTTATCTAAATAGTTATCATAGGCAGGAAATGCCTTGTATATCTTTAATTTTTTCAACCTTATATAAATTAAAATGAAATCAACTATATATTCGAGAGCAATATATGATTCTCTCAGAACAGTATTGATAAAGCTCTAAATACTAAGACATTAAGTTGATTAATTATTATTTTTTGATGAGATAATAAAATAACTGGATAGTATAAGGGGAATACTATATTTTATGAAATTATCTTAAATGAATGATCAGTAAAAAATATACTACTATTATCAATTACACCACTACCAAAAAAATCTCCTTCTTCAACATCAAATACAAAAACATGTTCTATCCAATCTAAAATATTAATACGATCTGAGATAAAAGCTCTTATTGTATATCTACCGGGGTTTAGTGGTAATCTTTTTATGATATATTGGATTGTTGTGGTATTATTTGTAATTCTTATCCTTTGACCTAAAAAATCATTACTCAATTGAAGAATTTTATCCCCACTTAAATTACAGATATTAAGAGAGATTCCTACATCTGAAATATTTACATTTTTTAGCATACGAGTTAAGACAACCTCTATAACAAATTCTTCCCCACAGCTTATGGATGTAGTATCTTGTCCAGACTTACCCTTAAGAGTACATTTAGTAATCCTTACGCTACCATTTCCTGTTCTATCACTTCTACCTCCCAAGTCTAATTTAACTTTTTCTTCATTGTCCAATTCATAAGCATTGATTACCTTCGATATATCACCAGACATAGAAACACATCCATTTTTCAATAAGAGGCCAGTAGTACATAATTTTTTAATACTCATCATATTATGACTTACAAATAAAACTGTTCTACCATCTTTTTGACTAACATCCTGCATTTTCCCTATTGCTTTTTTCTGAAATTCGGCATCTCCTACGGCCAGTACTTCATCCACCACCAATATTTCAGGTTCAAGGTGAGCTGCTACGGCAAAGCCTAAACGAACAGTCATGCCGCTTGAATAGCGTTTTACAGGAGTATCTATATAACGTTCACAACCAGAAAAATCAATAATTTCATCAAGTTTTGAGCGAATTTCATTTTTTGTCATTCCTAAAATTGCTCCATTTAAGAAAATATTTTCTCTTCCAGAAAGTTCAGGGTGAAAACCTGTTCCTACTTCTAAAAGACTCCCAATTCTTCCATTATAGCTTATACTACCAGTAGTAGGGCCAGTCACCTTAGAAAGAATTTTTAGTAAAGTAGATTTTCCAGCCCCGTTTTTCCCGATTATACCTAATACCTCTCCGGGCATTACTTCAAAATTGATGTCTTTTAATGCCCAAGCAAAGTCACTCTTTGATTTGGTACTTCTATCATTAGTTTCACCAATCTTTAAAAAGGGGTCTTCTTTTCCTTGTATCGAATGCCACCAGCGTTTAAAATCGTTTCTTATTGTTCCTGTTCCAATTGCCCCAAGTCTATATTGTTTGGATAGGTTTTCTACTTTTATTATTGGTTTCATAATTTTCTATACAACATCCATAAAATTTTTCTCTGTATAATTAAATACAAGCAACCCCACAACAAAAGAAACAACCATGAATACAGCGGAATACCCTAACAACTCCCAAGAAAAAGTACCTGTTCCAAAAAAACCATATTTAAGTGTCTCAAGTACCCCTGTCATTGGATTGACTAACATAAATATGCGATATTTAGAAGGTATTGCTGAAAGTGGCAAAATAACTGGCGTAGCATACATTAATAATTGTACTCCAAACTCAACAAGATACTGTAAATCACGATACTTTGTGGTCAGAGCGGATATCAGCATACCTAAACCTAAACCCAATAAGCCCATTATTATAATCAAAAATGGAAGGAGTAAAAGAGTAATATTTGGTTTGAGCGGATATCCAATAAATAGAAAATAAGCATAAATTATAAGAAAGAGTATAAATCCAATACCAAATTGAATCAAGTTACTGATTATTATAGAGATTGGAGTTATAGCTCTTGGGAAATATACTTTCCCGAATAAGCTCGCATTAACCGTAAATGTGTTGGAAGTGGTTCTTAAGCAATTTGAGAAATAATTCCAACCAGTTACTCCTGATAAATAAAATAAAACAGGTGGCATTCCTCCTGTTGATAATTTTGCCATTCCTCCAAATACAATAGCAAGCACTATTGTTTGAAATATTGGCTGTATAAAAAACCAAAGAGGACCTAATATTGTCTGTTTGTATTTTGCAACAAAATCTCTTTGCACAAAAAGTATTAAAAGGTCTCTATATTGCCAAATTTCATTCAGTCTTAATCTGAATAATGTATCTTTTGGCTTTATTGAGTTTTCATATTCTAAATTCTGATTAGTCATTTTTTATGCTTTAGTTGATAAACTTCCTTCAAGGTGTAACTAACTTTAAATTAGCATTCCAGTACCATTCAATAGTTTTTTGCAGACCTTCTTTTACGTCGTATTGAGGTACATAACCCAGTAGTTTTTTTGCTTTTTCGACCGATGCAAAAGAATGAGGTATATCACCTAAGCGTGGTACTGTGTAACGAATATCAATATCTGTGATTAATGGGTCGTATTCAGATAGAAAGTTTTTAATATGAGCTACTAAGTGATTTAAAGTAATTTTTCCACCATAAGCAATATTATATATTGTATTAAGTGCTTCTTTATTTTCTGTTGAGAGTGCTAAAATATTAGCTTGAATAACATTGTCAATATATGTGAAATCACGAGAAAATTCTCCATTTCCATTGATAATAGGAGATTCATGATTAATAAGTTGTAATACAAACTTGGGAATTACAGCCGCATAAGGGCCATTGGGGTCTTGCTTACGTCCGAAAACATTAAAATAACGCAACCCAATTGTATCTAACCCATAAGATTTTTGAAAAACATCCGCATATAATTCGTTTACATATTTTGTCACAGCATAGGGAGATAATGGTTTGCCAATCACCTCTTCTATTTTAGGCATATTAGGTGAATCTCCATAAGTTGATGAACTGCATGCGTAAACAAAACGCTTAACCTTTGCCTCTTTGGCAGCTACCAACATATTTAAAAATCCTGAAACATTTACAGCGTTAGTTGTTAAAGGATCAGCCATAGATCTCGGCACAGACCCCAATGCAGCTTGATGTAAAACATATTCAACCCCGTCAACCGCTTTTTTACAATCAGCAAAGTTTCTTATATCACCTTCAATTAATTCAAAGTTAGGTTTTGAGATGAGCTGTTCAATATTTTTATGCTTTCCAGTGGCAAAATTATCTAAACATACAACCTTGTTGTTTAAGTTTAAAAGAGCCTCGCATAAATTTGACCCTATAAATCCTGCTCCTCCTGTTACTAAAACTTTACTATTCTGAATCATTTTGTTGATTACTTAAGTAATATGTCAATTTATATATTCCAAGTTGATATTTTTAAACGAAAACTTTCTTTAAGTCTCTGTTAATAAAAGGGTGTGTTTCATCTTTTGTAGCTTGAGATATTACAGTATTTCTAATTTGATACACAATGTCAATTGAAGGGTAAGCATCTTTTAACCCAAATCCCTTTCCTAATAAGATTTTTTCATAAGTCTCAGTGTGTAGATCCGTAAAACCATCACTAAATTCAATCTGTTCACCTTCCATAACCATTGAGCGAAAAGTTCTCTTGTTTGTGAGTTTTACCTCGTCTGGTAATGTCTCATACTGAGTACTCAAAAACCATCGTACACGAGCCTTTTCAAGTTCCAAATAGCCTGCGGCTTTTTTATCTTGATGTAAATGCACAATATTATTTTTAGGTTTTCCAAATATCCAAGTCAGCATATCAAAAAAGTGTACCCCTATATTGGTTGCTATTCCCCCAGACTTACTTATATCTCCTTTCCAACTTGAGTTATACCAATTACCACGAGATGTAATGTATGTTAAATCAATATCATAAATTTTCCCAGAAATATCAGAATCAATTCGCTTTTTAAGTTCAATGATACTCGGGTGAAGCCGTAGTTGAAGTATATTATAAACATTCTTACCTGATTCCTCTTCTATTTGGGATAATGAATCAATATTCCAAGGATTTAAAACGAGAGGTTTTTCACAAATAACATTAGCCCCACTTCTTAAACCAAATCTAATATGTGAATCGTGAAGATAATTGGGACTACAAATACTAACATAATCCACTCCTCGATATTCTCGTCTTAATTTATCTATATGGCGATCAAAACGTTCAAACTCAGTAAAGTAATGTGCTTCTGGAAAATACGAATCAAGTATTCCTACCGAATCAAACTTATCAAAGGCAGCAACTAATTGATTTCCAGTATCTTTTATTGCTTTTAAATGACGGGGGGCAATAAACCCTGCCGCTCCAATTAATGCAAAAGTTTTCATATTGTGCAAATGTTTAATGTGTTGAATATACTATCAGGAATTCTTTTTTAAACCACAGTAACTTTCCCATCGGATAGCTTATATACTTGACCACTTTCTATGCAATTTGCCATTCCTTCCTCATTAAACTTGAGACGTTGCCCGTATTCGCTTACCCACCCAATTTGCTTCGCTGGGTTTCCAACAACTAATGCAAATGGAGCTACATATTTAGTTACAACAGCACCTGCTCCAATAAAAGCATATTCGCCTATGTCATTTCCACACACTATTGTTGCATTTGCTCCTATACTTGCCCCCTTTCCTACATGAGTTTTCATATACTGGTCTTTTCGGTTAATGGCACTTCGAGGATTTATTACATTGGTAAATACCATTGATGGTCCTAAAAAAACATCATCAGCACAGGTTACGCCAGTGTATATCGACACATTATTTTGCACCTTGACATTATTTCCAAGCACTACCTGAGGAGATATGACTACATTCTGTCCAATATTACATGATTTGCCAATTGTACAGTTATTCATTATATGACTAAAATGCCAAATTTTTGTATGCTCTCCGATGACACATGGTGAATCAATAACTGCAGTAGGATGAATAAATATATTGTCCATTTTTAATTAAAATAAGCTCTGATTGTTTTAGTAATATATTGTAATTCCGCCTCGGTTAATTCAGTGTGCATTGGTAATGAAATTACTCGTTGACATAAATCTTCTGTAACCGATAAATCGCCTACTGTTCTGCCTATATCATAAAATGCTTTTTGACGATTTAAAGGTATTGGATAATAAACCATACTTGGAATTCCTTTACGACTCAAATATTCTTTAAAATCATCTCTTGATTTAGCTGGAACTTTCAATGTGTATTGGTGAAAAGCATGGGTTGATTTTTTTGTTCGAAATGGAATTTCAATGGCATCAATGCCCTTTAATTCTCTATCATAGTAATTGGCGGCTTCCTGACGATTGTATATATACGTGTTTAGATGCGAAAGCTTTTCATTTAAAATTGTAGCTTGAATCGTATCTAATCTTGAATTGATACCAATAACATCATGGATATATTTTTTCTCTTGTCCATGATTAGCAATCATTCTTGCTTTACGGGCTAAATCTGAATTATTGGTATAAATCGCTCCACCATCTCCGTAACAACCTAAGTTTTTTGATGGGAAGAAAGAAGTAGTTCCAAAATCTCCCATCGCCCCAGCACTTACTACTTTGCCATTATCAAAAATATATTTTGCTCCGATTGCTTGTGCTGTATCTTCAACGATGGCAATTTCGTTGGCATAACAGTGTGATACAATTCCCTCCATTTCGGCACACTGTCCAAAAAGATGAACAGGTACTACTAATTTTGTTTTTTCAGTAATTGCTTCTAAAACTAACTCACTATTAATATTAAAAGTAAATGGGTCAACATCAATCATAACTGGCGTTAAACCTAAAAGTCCAATAACCTCAGCTGTAGCTACATAGGTAAATGCAGGAATAATAACTTCATCTCCCGATTTTAACCCTAAAGCCATTATACTTATTTGTAAAGCATCAGTCCCATTTCCACAAGAAACTACATGTTTGACATCTAAATACTTAGCCAAAGAGCTTTCAAAATGCCCTACTTGTGGTCCTTTTATAAAATTAGTATTATCTATACAATTTTGAATTGCGGAGTCAATAGCTGGTTTGATTTTAAAATATTGCTTTTTTAAATCAACCATTTGAATTTTTTCGGAGAATTGGTCTTCCATTTTAACTAATCTTACAGTTATTATTTTATTTGCTTCGTACTCTATTTATAAAAATATTTTTGATGATTTTAATAAAGTATTCTAAATCCGTTCGAAAAGGATTATTTTGGTAGGCTTTTAAATAAGTTAACTCCGACTGAATAATCTCTTCAAAGGTTTTGGGCATATCTGCATAAAATGGGGGAAGTAGCCCTGGTTTTGTTTTCACTCTTAATGATTTTAATGATGCTGGATAAAGATTAAAATAATGTTGGCTTATTGGCCTAACACCAATTAATTTTATATCCCCTTTAATAAGATTAATTATCATTGGAAGCTCATCAATCCAATATTTACGAATAAATTTCCCCCCAGTACTTACCCTAAAATCATCCTTGAACTTCCCGCCAATATCTAATCCGTGGTTCAGATAGATGTATTCTTGTACATATTCTGCATAAGGGTGCATTGAACGAAGTTTATACACTGTAATTTGCTCTTCATTTTTCCCCATCCTCAACATTTTGAACAATATACCCTCACTTGGTTGAGCTTTTATTAAACTTGGATTATACGCTGGATTGACTTTAGCAACAATGATAGTTTCTTCATTATTATCATGCAATGATATAATATTAAATCCCTGATAAATCAACCTTCCCATTATTTCAGACTTTGACATATCTATCGGTAAATTTAATAATCTACTAATCTTCCGAAACCCTTTTATCTTGGGAATTACTCTTCGAATAAAGAAATGTAACGGGTAGTAAATTTTAACTAAACCATGAGGTAATATGGTTTGGAGCTTAGATTTAACATTTTCGGCTGTTACAATTTTAAATGCAATAAAATAATTATTATTAAGCCTTTGATGTACATTCCTAAAGATTTCATTCGGATTATGTCTCTTCAAAAGGTTATTACCTATGTAAATATTTTTAGCATCAATATAACACTTATTATTAGCGATTTCTTCAACCTGAATTGTTCTCCAATCAAATGGAGCTGCAAACTGGTAAAGAAAATGTGGGATACTATTCTCGTAGAAAGTGTTTTCAACTAATGAGCAATTAGTGTTATCAAAATCGAAGGAGTCCAAAATGTTGACTGTAAAAGGAGATCAAAGAACTAACTTATTTAATTGTATGATGAATGTTTTTTAGGGAAATATAGGTTATTTATAACCTCATGTCAACCAGTTCTCTATTAAAAATTGATTTTAAATCAAATATTACAGACTGATTGTCTTTCTTTAAATCATTCAGATTTAATTCTAAAAATTGCTCATGAGCAACAGCAACTATTATCCCATCATATCCATCTACATTTAGAGTTGAAGTAAGTGTAACACCATATTCTTGTTTCACATCATTAGGTGTTGCCCATGGGTCGTAAACATCTACTTCCAAACCAAAATCTTTTAGTTCATGATAAATATCCACGACTTTTGTATTTCTGATATCAGGACAATTTTCTTTAAAGGTTATACCTAATATCAACACTTTACAAAACTGCAACTTTAAACCATTTGTAATGAGCTTTTTAAGGATTTTCTTTGCTACAAATCCTCCCATTGCATCATTTACTAAACGTCCTGAGGAAATAACTTGGGGTGTGTAACCTAAGCTTTGAGCCTTGTAAACTAAATAATATGGATCTACACCGATACAATGACCACCTACTAAACCAGGCTTAAAATTCAAAAAATTCCATTTTGTTCCTGCAGCTTCAAGTACATCAGATGTATCTAAGCCCATTCTGTCAAACATCAATGCTAACTCATTAACAAAGGAAATATTAATATCTCGTTGTGCATTTTCGATTGCTTTTGCAGCCTCAGCCACTTTAATAGAGGGTGCTCTGTAAGTACCTCCAGTGATAATTGAACTATATAACGTATTTACAAATTCTGCTATTTCAGGAGTTGAGCCAGAAGTTATTTTACAAATTTTTGTTAAAGTACGTTCTTTATCTCCTGGGTTGATACGCTCAGGGGAATATCCACAAAAAAAATCGGTATTAAATTTCAACTTACTAACTTTCTCCAAAACAGGGACACAATCCTCTTCTGTACAGCCCGGATATACAGTAGATTCATAAATTACAATATCACCTACCTTCAGTAGCTCTCCAACTAATGTTGATGCTTTTACCAAATAACTTAAATCGGGTTTATTGAACTCATCAATCGGCGTTGGTACCGTAACAATAAATACATTACAGTTCTTTAAATCCTCAGAGGATGAGGTAAATAATAATTTAGTTGATAATAGAATATCTTCTGCTCTGGTTTCCAAAGTTATATCAAATCCATTTCTCAACTGTAGAATACGCTCTTGATTTATATCAAAGCCAACAGTGGGATATTTACTGCCAAATTCTACTGCAAGAGGAAGACCAACATACCCCAACCCAATTACACCTATTTTTAAATTTTGTAAAACATTTAATTCACACATATTTCTATTTCTTTTTATACTTTTTGGAAAAAAAATAATTCAACCATTTATACTTATTCTTATCTTTATTAAAGCCGTAGCCGTAACCATAACCATAGCCGTAACCATAGCCATAACCATAGCCGTAGCCGTAACCTGATGACTTTTTATAATTTACGGCATTGAAAATCAAGTTGAGCGATTTGAATACCTTTTGTTTATTCAAATCTGAAATAAATGGCATTACAGACTTATGGGTAAACTCATGTCTTATTACGAAAAAACTAACGTCAGCAACAGTTGCTAAAAGACTTGCATCCGTCACTAAGCCTAAGGGGGCAGTATCAATTAATATATAGTCATAAGTTGCTCTAAGTACTTCAAATAATTCAGCAATTTTACCATTAGAAATCAATTCGGATGGATTGGGAGGAATTGGACCACAAGGTATTATATAAAGATTTTCAAATTTAGTCTCTCTTATAATTTCATTTACGTCAGCTTTTCCAATAAGAAAAGTAGAAATACCATTCGTATCGTTAGAATTTAAATCAATATCACGAAGTAAGTAACTTATATCCTTGGGTTTGCGTAAGTCTAATTGAACTACAATAACTTTTTTATTTAATAAGGCTAATGATAAAGCGATATTTAATGTTACAAAACTTTTACCTTCTCCACTTGAGAATGATGTAAAAAGAAAAGTACTCGCAATGTTACTATTAGGATTAGGTACTAAATATTGTAAATTAGAACGAATCATTCTAATTTGCTCTCCAATAAAGCTACGGTTATTGATATTAATAATTCCATCTATAATTCCATTTTTACTTTCATCATTAGAGAAGCTAATTTCGCCAAATACTTTTATTCCTGATTTGCGTTCAACTTCTTTTTTGGATTGAACAGTAATGGTTAATAGCTCTTTTAGAGTTATAAAGGCAAATGGGATAATTAAACCAATTAACAGTGCCAGTTGATATATATTTTTCTTATTAGGTGCTATTGGGCCACCAGTTGAATATGGTACGTCAATTACTCGACTATCTGTAACCGTAGAGGCATACGACAAAGCTGTTTCCTCTCTTTTCTGTAATAATAATAGATATAAATTCTCTTTGATTCCAGCTTGTCTTTTAATACCAACAAATTCTCTTTCTTTGCGTGGAATAGCAGAGATAGATCCTTCAAGACGAGTATTTAAAGCAAGTAAATTAGCTCGGTTTATAGCAATATTTCGTTTTTGATTATTTAAATTTTCTCGAATTGCCTGCCTTATATTACGCATCTGATTGTTGAGGGTAATTAAAGCCTGATTTTCGGGTTGTACACTACGAGCTAACTTTGATCTTTCTGATTCTAATTGAGCATATTGTGCAATATATCCACTTAAAACCTGATCATTTAGCATTAGTGTTGCAGGGACAACATCATTGGCATCACTATTATTCAAATAGTGATCTACCTCAGTTAATATTTTTGCTTGTATATCTAATTCATTTAGTTTAGCATCATTTTCTCCTACTTTCCCCAAAAATATACTTGCCTCAGAACTTAAATCAGAAACTCCCTGTGCACGGCGGTATTGTTCAACATCCTGTTCAACATCGCCCAATTCATTAGTTACTAATTTTAGGCGTTCTTCAATAAATCTTAATGTATTAGCTGATTCCCTATTTTTATCCTCTAATGAAGTAAATTCATATTCTCCTAATATTTTGTTTAAAATTGCTTTGCCTTTATCTTTTAATGCTATGTCTATACTTAATGAAATAAATGAGGCCTTATTATTCAGCGGTGATACTTGAATATCATTCAATAAACTTGAAATTAAATCCTCTCTTGAATGAAGTACTATTTTAATAGGTATTTTAAAGGGTTTTATCTCACTATTCCTAAATACCCTAAATTTTCCGTATGGGCTATTTAATAACTGACTGTAGCCAAATACACCTATTTCTTCATGTTCTGTATTCAACAAGATATATTGGCTTTCGGAAAGATATTTGATGTAAAATGGATTACTATAAGCAAAATCATTTAAATCTTTCATATTTACTTTAACAGGGCTATCATGAAAAAGCTCTACATCTCGGAATTTTTTCTCTTGCCAATAACTAACCGTTAAGTCTAATGCATCTATAACTCTACCTATCAACAACCTTGATTTGAAAATTTCTATTTCATTATCAATCTGCTTAGTTCCTACTGCTGCCAATTCTTCTACTATATCACTTCCATTATTCTTAGCTTTATCATCTTTAATTAACAAAGTAGCAGTTACCCTATAAATGGGCGTATATTGTTTCAAATAAATATAAGCTCCAATATAACCAAGAGACATTGTTAAAAGAAACCAATACCAATTTCGTAGGTACTTAAATAAGAATCCAATAAAATCAAAATCATCTTCTTCTTTAAAAATAGTATTTTCACTCATAAAATATAATTTTGATACTTATTTTTTATAATGTATTTATAACGATATAAACTATTATTTCAAAAGATTGACTAAGAGGGTTAGAAGCGTAGCAACACTTACAAATAGAGGTAAACGTTGGAATGCTAATGGAGCTGGTGGTACTTGCTTAAATGGTCTTTCAGGTACGAATTTACTATCTGTTGGTTCAACGTAAATAATATCGTTATTCTTTAAATAAAAGTAGGGTGATAAAAAAACAGACCTATCTCTTAGATTTACAATATTGATTTCTCTTTTATTATCTACATTTCTAATTATTACAATACTGTCTCTTTTAGCAAACATTGATAAGTCTCCTGCTAAAGCAATGGCATCCAAAATTGTGGTTTTATCATCAAGCAAATTAAAAGTACCTACTGAGCCGACTTCTCCTAATACTGAAAATTTATGGTTCATAAACCGAATATTGACCACGGGAGACTTTATTATTTTAACCAATTGAGTGGCTATAATTTCCTCTGCTTTTTTAAGGCTTACTCCTCCAAGAGCTAATTTTCCGATAATTGGTATATTTACAAAACCTAAAGAATCTACAACATAACCTAAAGGTTGTGCTCCACCCCCAATTTTACCAGAAAAACTGGAAATAGGAAGTGTATTAATATTAGTTAGGTTTATCGCTTCGTTTGATTCAACATTTAGACTACTAACCATAATCCCTAAGATATCATCTTTTTGAATTAGAGATACTTTAGGTTCTTTAATATCAAGATATACAGGGAAAGTATCATCTTTTGACTTAAAATAGGAAAATTTACCAGGAGGAACTCTTTGAGCTGGTTTACATGATACCATCAGAAATATGGTTACTAAAAAGATAGAACTGACAATTATTCGAGATTTCATTGTACTGGTACGAAATTTATAATTCATTTCTTTTGAGTTTCAATCGGGATTATTACCTAATGATAAATACTATATTAAACAGAAGACTGTTTCTGAATCTTACTCTTTGTTAAATCAATTGAAATATACATATCCAAAGAATCTATTTTAACCATGATTTTTTTTCCCTGATAACTCAGTACTATCGCTTCTTTGCCTTCAAATACTCCTGAGTTTATAAGAATAGATTCATTGATTTTAAATGTCTCTACTTTTATTAAATTATGATTAAAGCTATTTAGTAATTCTCGAATAGTATCAATCTCCTTTTGTTGGACTACAGCAGGCTTATTTAACCAAAATAAATACCGTACAACTCCCGGGATAGTAAATACTTTAGCTCTATCTTTTTCATCCAGATTCACAAAACAAAAAGATTTAAAAAGAGGTACTTCCACTACTTTTATCCTATCTGACCATTTACGTTCAGTACGAATAGTTGGACAATAGACATCAATATTAATTGCAGAAAGTCGTTCTGCTACTTTCTTTTCATTATTTGACTTTGTATATAAAACAAACCAAGGCATATTAAGATGGTGTAAGTATTATACTATTTTGGTTATGGCTTCGCCGTTTCAGTCCCATATTTGAAACATTCCCAAAACCTTGTTAAATTATTTTTACGTTCAAACTATGAAAAATTAAGGCTACTCTGTCTATATTCTTTGGCAGTTTTTATCTTAAAAATGTCATATAGCATCTTTGAACTTTTACAAAGTACTCTATTTATGTAAATACGTTAAAATTTACTCGGTAAAATACATTTGATTATCGACCAATGACCATATTGCATAATTATTAGTGCGGAATAAGCTCCATAGTCAAAAAAAATGTTTAAAGCTTTCGTCATATCAAACATTTTAGAATACTCAACAATAAGGATTCATAAATTTGAACTAAACAAAAAAAGCTACCTTGTAGTAAGGTAGCTTCAATTATGACACTTATTATTGACAAGTAATTGGCTTGATTATAGCAAAACTTAAATTCATAAATTACGCTTTACCATCAATATAAAACCTAAATTACTATTCAGTAAACCTGAATTATCATAGCCAATATTTGTGCTAACAAAGTATTTTTTAACTGGTACAACAATTTGTTGTTGAATTGATAGCTGTTTTACAGCTATTGGAGTATAAGTGTAGTTTCCTAAATTATCACTCAACGAAATACGTGTTCTCAATCCTATTGTCTTAATTTTTGATTCAATACCGATTGTAAGTGCCCTTACTCTATTATTGAGTATATAGTTTGGGCTAATTTTAGGTATATTATTATTAAATAAATTCAAAAGGTATGCAGAATCTTTAATAGGCATCAAAAATGGAGAACCTATTATATTTCCCTTATATGCCCATCCATCTTTGTACGTAACGTTATTAAAATAATCATTTTGTCTTTTATGTTCAACGATTGTAGTTAGCTTGTAAGCTGACGAAATACCCTGATTAGTTGTATTTAAGTATTCAAAATTAACCTTAATGATTCCGTTTATTACTTGTTTTCTATTAATAGAAACTCCATAAACGCCATCTGATATTTTATACAATGTTGATATATTTCCTTTATCATAAGGATACTGTTTGTAAAAAAGAATATTGGCCAATTGTTCATTATACTCTACTGCAAAATCAATTGTACCTATATGATTTGCTAAACGCCCTCCATCGTCCACAATGAAACTTTTATCACTCCCAATTGGAGATATACCACTCAAAACATACCAATAAGTCTTTAAGTTACTTGGATAGTCTGTAATAATCTGATTTGTTCCTTTTTGAATAAAGGGATTTGTAGGTTTACCTCCCCATTGAGCTTGATGATTAATACCAACATGAACATTCATATTCCAAGAAGGCTTACCAATTTTAACATACAAACTTTTTTGATGTAAAAGAATATTTTGGGTAGAATCGGCTGAGCCCATTACCCCGTGTGAAAAACTTCCTTTAATTGAGATTAACTTATTTTTAAAAATTGGCACGTAATTCGGAATAGATATCTGAACTTTAGGTATTGGAAGAGCATTACCAGACCATATAAAAGTGCCTGCACTAAGTGTTGTGTCGGTAATTCCAAAAACCTCTCTCTTTCTACCTATATAGAATTCAACTGATTTAAATTTAGTTTTGAAATATATTTCAGATAAGATAAATTGATTTGAATTTCCAGCATTAATTACTCCTCTAATTTTATACCCATAAGTCAATCTACTTAATTTGATATTTTTAAAATCATTTTGATGATACTCTTTTTCTAACTGAGCTCTAAGTGAGAATACATTAGATTGGATAGGAATTTCACCATATTGATTTGAACGTAACCAAAAAGGCATACTATTAGTAGTAGAAATATATGTAGCAGCTTCTACTTGAGCATTAACCTTTTTAAGCGTATCCTGAGAAAATAAATCTTCTGCATTGAAGATTATAACAAAGACCGAAAATAGTAGAATATTTTTCATAATCTATAGAAATTATTATTTAAGGAATTTAAAAATTGTAGCTATTTTATTTATGGGGACAATTCTAATCTTGAGCAAATCAGAGTTTATTTACTGAGAATTAAGAGTAAATTTTTTGATTAACATTTATCTACTTAGAGAATAGCAATTAAAATGTCCATAGACTTAAAACGATAAAACAATTTAGCTCATTTGCTTTCGTAAATGAGCTAAATACAATTGGCTGTGTGTTAAGGTAATAAATGTAAAAATATAGATGCAGCCCTATCAAAATACTAAAATGTCTTTTTGATACATCTGCCTAATTCTATTTAAGTGTGTTTGTGATTGATCTCTTTATTAATTGCGTATCCTATTAAAATGCACATTTCATCAACTTTCTTACTATTTCAATCGAATAAATAGAAAATATTTCCTTTGATTTTTTAATCATACAAATTAACATTCCAAAAACATATCAGAGCAATTTTACTCGACTAGTGGGCTTCTATTATCTTTGAATTGTATTATATGAATTAAAAATATAACAGGAGAAAAAGTAGTTCAAATCCCTAATTGTTATTCACAACAATTTATTTAAAAAGAAAAAATCAAAGCAAGTAATCAAGAATATGCTATTCATAGCATATCGTATCTTACAAGTGATGATTACTTTTGGCAAACGAGTTCATAATGGGTATTTGAAAAAGTTATAGTATAATAATCAATCTATCTCAGAGAAAATCAATTTTATACTTCCAATATCCCTTAAAATCAGCTTTTAGCATATTAATACTAAGAAAAACCCCTACTTGTAGGGATTGATTACCATCTATTAATAGTCTTACTTTACAAAATATTAATTCTATAAAATTAAGGTCAGTCAAATAAATTAGACACCCATTCTTTTAGAGAACCATCCGCCAAACTAAGTCCATTAATTTCAATTTAAATAGTGAAGGTTTAAAATCTATTACATCAAACATGAAAACGTTAAAATAATCTATAAAGTAAAGCATAGTACAAGCTTTACTCAAAGATTTGATTAGGCTAAAATATATTTTTATTATATTCTAATTGGTTCTTTTTGGATATATGACATTAGCGATTATTCTAATAGTTTGATATAAAAGCAAGTAAAACATCACTACATAAGTTAAACACTAAGTAGTATGAATTCTATAATTATTGATAATAATTATTTATCCCAGCAAACAATTATACAATACTGCAAAAGGCTTGATAATGATATTAACATCTTAGGTGTTTTTGATTCCGTTGAGTGTGCAGAAGAGTATATTAAAACAACTTTGGTTAAAATAGATATAATTTTTTTAGAAGCTATTTTCCCTGGTAAGAGTGGCGTAGATTTTATTGCAGATTTATATATCGTACCTGCACCATATATCATTATGACTACTTCTTTTCAAAATTATGCAGTAAAAGCGTTTGATTTGAATGTTGTCGACTATTTAATGAAACCTTTAATCTACCAAAGATTTGTACAAGCAATTCAAAAGGTTACAAAACTAATGAAGTTAGATGAAGAAGTTGAGGCAAATGAAAAGTTGACTATAAAAAATAAAGGCTCAATAACACGATTTTTAATAAAAGATATTGATTATATCGAATCGTATTCTGACTATGTCAAAATACATATTAAAAAGCACTCATACTTGCATTTAATAGCTTTAAAGGAAATTACAAAGAAGTTACCTGAGAATAAATTCATTCAAATCCACAGGAGATTTGTCATTAATATTGAAAAAGTAATATCTATTAACGAAAATAAAATTTCGTTAGAGGGTAACCAAACAACTGAGTTACCAATAAGTAGAGCTCAAAGAAAAGCATTTTATGATAAGTTTTTACGCAACTAATAGAATTATATATGTTTTATATACTGCACCTCATTTTTTAAATTTATTCTTACGTTTTACTATAAGTTGGGCATTTAAATAATATCGTTAGTAATAAATATATTTTAAAAGCTGAATAGCTCTTACTATGTCATTCTTGTTTACAATAAAATAGGTATATGCTAAAGTAGCTTTTAGTTTAGCTTATTTTGTTCTTGAATAATGCCGAAAAGGATTTTCAGTTTTTCAAAAGAGTTTCTTGACACATATTAATCATTAGCTTTAGTGAAATAGTATTTTTTAATTACTCCCCAAGAGTAAAAAAAGCGCTACCTAAATTTATATTGATTTAAAAATATACCATAATAAGTTTGGCTTTTTTATTATCATTTTAATGACTCTAAATAATGATGTTAACTTTTTTATGATTTTTATAATTAAATCATTATCAATATCTTTAAAGTGCAAAAGTTTTCCTAATACCAGAGGAACTTCAATCTTATAAACGATACCGAAATGCTCTGCCCATGAACCCGCATGATAAGTACCGATAAAAACTGGAAAATCAATAAGTTTAAAAGGGCCATATACACTTGCATACAAATTAATATATAGAGGATATGCTAATAACGCTTTTCCTCTTTTCCAAGAATTTATTGCATTGATTGCCACTTTTTTAGATAAAATATTGGCAGTTATAAACATAAAGGCGTCAATCTGCATCGTAGAACTTAAGCAAGAATGATATGAACTTTCACTGGATAATTTTTCATAATTTAAATCTTTAATTATCGTATTATCTCGTCCATCTGCTATTGAATAGTTAAGATGGTATATTGCATAATCTTCCTCTGAATTCTTAAGAATATCAAATAATTTCAATAGATTTTCTTTAATCAATACATCATCATCTCCCATTACCCAAACTAAGTCTGTTTCTGCGGTTTCAATACATTGAATTACATTTTTAACTGCTCCTACATTCGTTGTATTTCTAAGGTATTTAAAATCAATTGATTTCTGTTTAAATAAAAGACTCCAATTTTTACATATTTCTTCAGTTATATCCTCTGAACAATTATCAGAGATTATCAACTTAATTGGTAAATCACTATTACTAAACACCTCAAAAAGGAATCTAATTCTTTGCTCAATTTTTTCAGCCCTATTAAATGTAGGTATGGCAATAGTCAATGTTTGCATAAATTTCTTTAGTATTTTATATAAAACAGGGACATCATCAAAACGAAATTTTGATGGTTCAATTAGTATCAAGTACCCTCCATATCAAGTGGAGTAAAATGAGGTTCCATTTCTGTAATAGGTTTACCAAAAGCTATTTTAGGATAAGCGTTAGCTTTAGGGTCTATCATTACTTGTAATAAAAATGGTTCTTGGGGATTGTCCCACATGGTTTTTATGGCACTTATCAATAACTCTTTTTTGGAAACTGTAATTGAGCTAATTTCATAAGCTTGTGCAACTTTTTCAAAATTAGGTGTACTATATCCCCAAACAGTTGACTGATGACGACTTTCAAAATAGCTATCCTGAAATTGTCGAATCATTCCAAGCGATTTATTATTAATTATGACTATTTTAATTGGTAATTTGTTTCTTACTATAGTTTGTAATTCTTGGATATTTAATTGAAAGCTTCCATCACCAATAATAGCAACTACAGGTTTTCTATCATTTGCAAAACATGCTCCAATAGCCGCTGGCAAAGCAAAACCCATTGCCCCCATACCACCAGAGGTAAGAAATTTTTGGTATAAGTTCAATTCTAATGACTGTGCAGCCCACATTTGATGGCTACCTACATCTGCTAAATAACAAGTAGCTTTGTCAGAATAATGAGACAAGTCGTGCATCAATTGGTTTGGATTGATTCCCTCTATATCTGTTATTTCATTAATATCTTTCCACCTTTCATTAAGTGCTTTGATACTTTTTATCCATTTATCATCTGTATTAATCTTTTCAGTTTTAAAATATGCTAAATATTTAACTAAGAATTGATTACAATCTGCAACTATCGGAATACAATTACTTAGCTTATTGTTGATTTCATTATGATCACAGTCTATATGGTAAACGATTTTATTTTTCTGAAAACTCTCTACATCTGCCCCTGTTTGACGGATATCAAGCCGACTCCCAATTACGATTAATAAATCACATTTGCCAATGGAAAGATTAGCCCACCTATTACCATAGCTTCCAATAAAGCCAACCCTTAAAGGGTGATTATATGGAATGATGTCAAGCCCTAACAAAGTTGTGATAACTGGGATATTATACTTTTCTGCGAATTCCAGCAAAAGTTGTTCAGATGAAGATACACAAACACCTCTACCAGCTAATATCAAAGGATACTTTGCATTTAAAATATCTTGTTTAAGGTTTTGGAATTCTGCATTGTCAATAATAGTTTCAGGATGCGAAGCCACTTTTACTAACTCAGTATCTAATACATCAATATCCATTCGCTGAAGATTCATTGGTATATCTATTAAAACAGGGCCAGGTCTTCCTTCTAAAGCTATTTTAAAGGCTTTTGCAAAAATACTTGGAATAGATGACGCTTCTTTTACTTTAAAAACTGCCTTTGTTATGGGGCTTACAATTGAGGCAATGTCTGTTTCTTGAAACCCCAACTGCCTAATAGATTTGTCACCCTTTTGTTCGTGAATATTAACTTGACCTGTTATGAATATTGCTGGTGAAGAGTCAAAATAACAGCTACCAATTCCTGTGACAAGGTTTGTTGCTCCTGGTCCACTTGTTGCAAGAGCAACACCAGGTATTTTCTTAATTCTCCCATAAGCATCAGCTGCAAAAGAAGCTCCCTGCTCATGGTGCATGGTAATGATGTCTATCTTACCAGCTTTGTTTATAGAGTCTAAAATATGTGTTATCATCCCCCCTGAAAGTTCAAAGACATGATTTATTCCGTTATTATACAGGAATTTTGCTATAAAGTCTGATACTTTCATTCATTTTTTAATTCTTGAGGTAATAATTTATCGTTTCGGATAATCCAGTTTGTAGGTCAAAAACTGGTTTCCAGTTAGTAACTTTTTTCAATTTACTAATATCAGCTTCTAAGTGCATTATTTGGTTTTCAGCATAAGACTTTTGTCCATAACCTACATATAGATGAGGATTTATTTGCTTTTTAATATAATTGACAACCTCGCTTAATGCGACACTTTTTCCTGATCCAATATTAAAAACACCTTTTTCATTTGATTCTGACAAATTAATTATGGCTTCCGCTCCATCTACTACATATAAATAATCCCATTTTTGTTCACAGTTGGTTAAAGATGGTGAAGTACTATTTAGGCATGATTGAATAAGATACGAGATTAAAGTATTAGGGTTATCATTTATTCCATACAAAGAAAATATTCTGCACCACAACATAGGTAATCCAAAAATTTGGCATAGTCCGGAGGCTGCCCAGTAACAAGCTACTTTAGATTTCCCATAAGTACTAAATGGACTAATTGGTGTTGTTTCTTCGTATGCAATATCATTTACTATACCATATTCAGCTTGAGACCCCATTCCAACCCACTTCTTACATTTTAAATTATTTGCTAAAATTACTGCGTCTATTGTAAGTGTAATATTATAGGTAATTTGGCTTATTTGGTCTCTTTCTATATTACTCACTCCTTTCCATGCACAATGAATAAATAAATCAGTATTCATTGCATCTTCTAAAAGAACTAAAAGTTCTTTGTCTTGGAGGGTTTCATAATAAATACATTTACAACAAGGTAATAAATGATTTATAAAACTGAGGTTAGATTCTTTTCTAATTAACACAAAAAGTAAATAATTGGCTTTAATGAGCTTTTCAATTATGGCTTTTCCTAAAAAACCTGTTCCCCCTGTAATTATGGCTTTTTTTTTCATTTAATTACTCAGAAATTTTCTAATTACATCAATCATATAATCATAATGTTGTTCATTAAGCCCTGGCCAAACACCAAGCCAAAACGAACGATTCATT
>JACCDQ012210917.1_pt1 | contig 24135 bp, 19 predicted proteins | sample 7446031 | NCBI WGS metagenome assembly JACCDQ01 (sample SAMN15323442, study PRJNA562643) | freshwater metagenome | isolation source: river surface water | place: USA:Blue River Watershed | collected 2017-08-17 | reverse complement strand
GTGGGCGGTGTCGGGGTCAACGCTGGGCCTCGCGTTCGGCCTTGAGCAGCTTGGACTTGATGCGGTTGCGCTTGAGTGGAGACAGGTATTCGACAAACACCTTGCCCATCAGGTGATCCATTTCGTGCTGAATGCACACCGCCAGCATGCCGTCGGCCTCGATCGTGCGCGACACACCCTCAGCATCCAGTGCACGCACCCGCACCGCCAACGAGCGTTCCACGCCATCGTAAATGCCGGGCACCGACAGGCACCCCTCTTCACCTTTGCGCGTTTCAGGGCTGGCCCATTCGATTTCGGGGTTGATCAACACCAGCGGCTGGTTGCGCTCTTCGCTCACATCGATCACCACCAGGCGCTCATGGATGTCGACTTGGGTGGCCGCCAGCCCAATGCCGTGGGCCTCGTACATGGTGGCCAGCATTTGGGGGATGATGGCTTTGATGCGATCATCCACCTGCGCGATCGGACGGGCCACCTTGTGCAAACGGGGGTCGGGGTAGCGCAGAATGGGCAACAAAGTGGGCGAGTTAACAGGCTGGTTCATAAAAGGGAGGGTGGCCGCGCCACCAAATGTCGTTATTTTCGCCACTTTCAAACGTGCTTGCCGGCTGCGGGTGGCGATATCATTGCCATAACTGGGGCTTGGCCGCAGAATTCAAAGAGTTGAACGGGATGTCCATGACCATTTCTCGCCTTGCCTCCCCCGCTGTCGGCCCTCGGGCCGGTGATTCGGCCGCCTTCCCCAGCGGGGCCCGGCCCACTCGGGGGTGGTGGCGGTGGGCTCTGGGCGCAGGGCTGGCTTTGGGTGCCTGGCAAGTCCAGGCCCAGCAGTACCCCATCACCGCGGGTCAACGCGGTACGGCCCAGCAGGTGGCACAGGCCGGCGTGCCGCTGCAAGACCTGGCCCCCAATGCACCAGACCGTTACACCATCAAAAGCGGCGACACGCTGTGGGACATTTCGAGCCTGTTCCTGAAAACCCCCTGGCGGTGGCCCGAGCTGTGGGGCATGAACCTTGGTCAGATTCGCAACCCGCACCTGATTTACCCCGGCCAGGTGCTGGTGCTGACCAAACTCAACGGTCGAGCCATTTTGTCTTTTGAAGGGCAAGGCAATGCCGATGGCCTGCCCACGGTCAAGCTGTCGCCGCGCATCCGGGCAGAGAACCTGCAGGGAAGCGCCATCCCCCCCATTCCGCTGCATGTGATCGAACCGTTCCTGTCCGAATCGCTGGTGGTCGATGGTGAAACGTTTGCCCGAGCCCCGCGCATAGTGGCCACGCCCGAAAGCAGGGTGCTTCTGAGCCGGGGAGACCGTGCCTACGCACGGGGCCTGTACGGCTCTGCCGGCGGCATCGACGCCGACGCACTCACCCTGGAAGCCGGCAAACCACGCGATTTCCGCGTCTTCCGCAACGCCACCCCTCTGAAAGACCCCACCACTGGCGAAGTGCTGGGGTTCGAAGCCCAGTTTGTCGGCAAAGCCCACCTGGCCCGCTCTGAAACCACCCGGGAAGCAGCGGACCCCAAAGGCAACGTCGTGCAGGAGGTGGTGCCCGCCACCATTGACATCACCCTGTCCAAAGAAGAAATGCGGGTGGGTGATCGCCTGATTCCAGAACCCCCGCGCGAAGTCCCCTCCTACATACCGCAAGCTCCCACCACCCCACAACAAGGGCAATTGGTGGCGGTGCACGGTGCAGCGGTGCGTTTCGCGGGCCAGAACCAGGTGGTCATCGTCAACCGGGGCACGCGTGACGGCCTGCAGCGCGGCCATGTGTTGGCCTTGCTCAAAGACAGCAACGTGTTGCCCGACAAAACCGACGCGGCCCTGCCCACCATGGCCCTGCCCAGTGAGCGCAACGGCCTGATGATGGTGTTCCGCACATTTGAACGCGTCTCTTACGCCCTGGTGCTGCAAACCACCGACGCCGCCAAAGTGGGCGATCGATTCACCAACCCCTGACCCCGCCCCATGCTTGACCCTGAATGGGGCGCATGGCTGCGCCTGACGCTCACGCCGGGCGTGGGCAACGCCGTGGCTCGCAAATTGTTGGCGGCGTTTGGCCTGCCGTCGCGCGTGTTCGCCCAAACCCGCCCTGTGTTGTTGAGTGTGGTGAGCCCCAAATTGGCGGATGCCCTGCTGCAAGTGCCCGCCGATTGGTCTGTGACCTGGGAAACCACGAAAAACTGGCTGAGCGCAGACCCCCAACGCCATCACATGCTGACGCTGGGCCACGACCACTACCCGGCTGACCTGCTGCAGACCGAAGACCCGCCCCTGGTGCTGTATGCCCTGGGTGACATCGACACCTTGCTCCACCCCCGCAAAGTGGCGGTGGTGGGCAGCCGCAACCCCACCGCACAAGGCGCGGAAAACGCAAAGCGATTCGCCCAGACGCTGAGCGCATCGGGGGTGTGTGTGGTGTCGGGGCTGGCACTCGGGGTCGACGGTGCCGCCCACAACGGCGCGCTGGAGGGTGGCGGCCCCACCATTGCCGTGGTGGGTACCGGGCTGGACCGCGTTTATCCCAAGAAGCACCTGGCGTTGGCCCACCGCATTGCCACCCAAGGGGTATTGATCAGTGAATACGCGCTGGGCACGCCGCCGTTGGCCCCCAACTTTCCCAAACGCAACCGCATCATCTCGGGGTTGAGCCGAGGGACACTGGTGATAGAAGCCGCGCTGCAGTCGGGCTCCCTGATCACAGCCAAGCTGGCGGCCGAGCAAGGGCGCGAGGTGTTCGCCATACCGGGTTCCATCCATGCACCGCAGTCCCGCGGCTGCCATGCACTGATCCGGCAAGGCGCCAAACTGGTGGAATCCGCCCAGGACGTGCTGGAGGACCTCCATTTCGCGCCACCAGTGTCTGCTTCGCAAGCCACCCCAACCGCCTCCGCGACGGGTTCCGACGACCCGGTTCTGGAAGCATTGGGTTTTGACCCGGTGGGGCTGGACGCATTGCAGGCACGGACCGGCCTGGGCACCGCGCCGTTGCAAACCCGTTTGCTGGAATTGGAACTGGAGGGGCACCTGGCCCGTTTGCCCGGCGGCCTGTTCCAGCGCTCGGGTCTGGCCTGAGCCTCTTTCCGCGGTTCAGGCCAGCAGGCGTTCGGGGTTGGCGTCGAGTTTTTCCAGCGCGCTGCGGGTCGCCCGCGAGGTGAGGGCCTCGGTCTCGCACGGGCGCAACAAACCGGCCTGCAAATAGGCCGCCACCCGCCCCTGTTGTATCAGATAAGACTGTTCGGCCGATGTGGCGAACAAGAACAGCTTCTGGTGCTCACTTTGCCACGCCAGCTGAACCAGGGTGGGCCGTGCGTTGTGTTCCAGGTCGAACCACGCCCCAACTTTCAAACGGCGCGCAGCCGCCAGTGCAGGGGACGGCACGGCCCGGTCCAGGTCGGGCAACACGGTGATGTGGGTGGCATCCACCCCCGCCATCATTTCCACGCTGTCGCGGTTCAGCTCGAAATCGGCGGAACTGTCAGGCAGCAAGGCCTCCAGCCCTTCGAGCTGCAACCCCAGATCGGCCAGCCATTGTTCGGCAATCGGTTCGGTGCGTTGCATGAAGGCATCGGCCAACGCATCGCTGATGTCTTTGAGCGTGGTTTCCTGGCGTTCGCTGGAATAGCCCAGCAGTTCCATGCCGCCCCGCAACTGGTTGAGCAAGGTGGGCACCTTGGCAATCACCTGCGCGCGCTCGTGGCGACTGGGCTTCGCGCTGGATGCCCACAACAAATCGGCCGCCACCTGACGCAGTGCCATGGAGCGGGGGCTTTCGGCCCCATAACGCACCGCGGCCAACGCCAACACCTCGGCCCACACCTGAAACAGGAACTCACGCACGGCGGTTCGCACCGGCACGTCGCCCAGCAACTTGCGCAGTTCGATGGTGTACTTCACGGTCAGCGTTTCCTTGAGCTGCACCTGTTGGGCCATGTTGACCACCTGCTCCAACGATTTCTGTGCGGGCAGGTGTTTGGCCAGAAAGGTCTGGAACTCCTTGTGCATCATCTCGAACACCTGACGTCCGGTGTCCGGGTATTGCTCGATCACCTGAACAATGCGCTTGATTTCCGCCTCCAACGGCTCCAGCGACACCCCTGAATCAAAACCCATAACGCAAGACCCCATGCGATCAATGAGCTGCCGCGCCGGATGGTCCTGGGCCGAGAGAAAAACGGGGTCTTGCACAGCCATCCGCAACACGGGCATCTGCAAGCGCGCAAACCACACGCGAATCCGCGCCGGAATGCGCTCCTCGGTGAGGATGCTGTCAAAAATGAGTGCCACCACTTCGATGATGGCCTTCTCCTGGTCGGACCCGGCTGCGGCCTTGATGGCACGGGTGCTGGCTTGCAAGGTGGCCAAACCTGCGGCCAGGTTGGACCAATTCACGGCCGACAACTCTGCGATGGCCGTGGCCGTGCCTTGCACCAGCGCGGGGGAGGCCACTGCCGCCGCCCCTGCCGGCAAGCCCACCGCCACCGGCACCAGGGTGGACAGCGGAGCAGCCTGCGAGCCCGCTGGGGCAACCGGGCTCACTGCCTGCGCCAGACCTTGCAACCACTGTGCCGACTGGGGCAATTGGGTCGCGAGAAATTGCATCAGCCGGGTAGGCACCTCGGTGCCTGTTTCCGACACGCCGGCAACCGGCACCGCCCCTTGAAATCGAGCGGTGGTCACAGGTTCGGTGGCGGGCATCACACCGCCCGCCTGCGCGTGATCCGATGCCATTCCGGCGGGTGCGGTCGCCCTGCCCAACGGGGCTCGCTTCACCAACCCCCGCAAATCGATGGATGGCAGCACCCCCGCCGCCACCAGCAACTGGTTGGCCTGATCGTAGGCACCAGCCACCACCTTGGCCAACGGCGGGTGCAAGCCCGGCAAACAGCACAACCAATGGGCCTGGGTCAAACCGGCATCCCCCCAGGCATCCAGCAGTGCCAAGGACACCGTGCGCGAACGAACCGGGTCGTCTTCTGGCAATTCATCGGTCTGGTCCAGGTGCTGCAAGCGCAAACGCAGCTCGTTGAACACCTCACCAGCCTTGTCGCCCACCACCAGGGCCAGGCGAGCCACCAAAATCTGGTGCTCCATGGCCTCTTCCCCCAACAGGCTCAGTTCGGCCAGGCCAGAGGCCCTGGTAAGGCCTTGAACAGGGTCGGTGGGAGCAGCCAGGGACGCTTGCAGACGCACCCCCGCGGCCTGCACCCAGACCGGAGCGGCCTTCAAGTACACGTGGTAGGTGTCGCGCAGCTCGTTGGCAGCGTCCGGCTCGGCCGGTTTTTCGAGTTGTGCCAGCAGGTACTGGCCCACCGCATCGGCCACCCCCGAGACCCCCTGCGCCACCGCCTGCACAAAGGCTGCCCGGGCCTGGTCGGCCAAAGCGGCAGGGGGGTGGGAGGTGGGGAGCTTCACAGACAGAAGTATGACAGTTCAGTGGGTCAAACCACCGCGCCAGCGTTCGGGTCTTCGGGGTCGCCCGGTTTCTTCGGGGCGGACTTGACCAGGTCTTCGCGCCGTATGCCCAGCCACATGGCAATGGCGGCCGCGACAAACACCGATGAATAAATGCCAAACAGGATGCCGATGGTCAAGGCCATGGCAAAGTAATGCAGGGTGGGGCCACCGAACAGCAACATCGACAACACCATGATTTGGGTGGAACCGTGGGTGATGATGGTGCGGCTGATGGTCGAAGTGATGGCGTGGTCGATCACCTCGACGGTGCCCATTTTGCGCTGACGCCGGAAGGTTTCACGGATGCGGTCAAAAATCACCACCGACTCGTTCACCGAGTAGCCCAGCACCGCCAACACCGCCGCCAGCACCGCCAGCGAAAATTCCCACTGGAAAAACGCAAAAAAACCCAAAATAATGATGACGTCGTGCAGGTTGGCGATGATGGCCGACACGGCGTACTTCCATTCAAAACGGATGGCCAGATAGATCATGATGCCGGCTATCACCACCCCCAGGGCTTTCAGGCCGTCTTCGAGCAGCTCTTTGCCGACCTGCGGGCCCACAAATTCGGTGCGCCGCAGTTCGACCGCCGGGTTCTGCGCTTTCAGCGCGGCCATCAGGGCCTCGCTTTGCTGGCCCGAGGTTTTCCCCTGGGTGACCGGCAAGCGCATCAACACATCGCGGGAGGTGCCAAAGTTCTGCACCGGCACGTCTTCATAGCCCAGCCCAGCCACCACCTTGCGCACGGCACCCAGATCAGCGGGTTGTTCGTAAGACACCTCAATCACCGTGCCCCCGGTGAACTCCACCGACAGGTTCAGCCCCCTTGAAAACAGGAAGAACACCGCCGCCAGAAAGGTGACCAACGACACCGCGTTGAGCACCAAGGCGTGGCGCATGAAGGGGATGTCTTTTTTGATGCGAAACAGTTCCATCGTTTGCTTTCGAGATGAGTTCGCGTTTTTATTGCGTGCTGCCCGGCTTCCAGACCGTGCCGATCGACACGGTTTTGAGCTTCTTCTGACGGCCGTACCAGAAATTGACCAAGCCGCGCGAGAAGAAGACCGCAGAGAACATGCTGGTCAGGATGCCAATGCAATGCACCACGGCAAACCCGCGCACCGGGCCCGAACCGAAGGCCAGCAAGGCCACCCCGGCAATCAAGGTGGTGATGTTGGAGTCCAGAATCGTGCTCCACGCGTGCTCGTAACCCGCATTGATGGCCGATTGCGGCGCAACGCCGTTGCGCAGCTCTTCGCGCACCCGTTCGTTGATCAGCACGTTGGCATCGATGGCCATGCCCAGCGCCAGCGCCATGGCGGCCATGCCAGGCAACGTCAACGTGGCCTGCAGCATGGAGAGCACCGCCACCAGCAGCATGAGGTTGAACGCCAGCGCCAGGCTGGAAAACACGCCAAACAGCATGTAGTACACGCACATGAAACCCACGATCACCAAAAAGCCCCACATCACGCTGTTGAACCCCATGGCGATGTTTTCGGCGCCCAGGCTGGGACCGATGGTGCGTTCTTCGATGATGTCCATGGGCGCGGCCAGCGATCCGGCACGCAGCAGCAGGGCGGTGTCGTTGGCCTCGGTGGTGCTCATGCTGCCCGAGATTTGCACGCGACCGCCGCCAATTTCGCTGCGGATCACCGGGGCGGTGACCACTTCGCCCTTGCCCTTTTCAAACAACAAAATGGCCATGCGTTTGCCAATGTTGTCGCGCGTGATGTCGCGGAAAATCCGGGCGCCTTTGGCGTCCAGCGTCAGGTGCACGGCGGCTTCCTGGGTCTGGGAATCAAACCCGGCCTGGGCATCGGTCAGGTTTTCACCGGTCAGCACCACCTCGCGTTTGGTGATAACGGCTCGGCCGTCGCGGTCCAGATGGCGTTCGGAACCAAAGGGCACCGAACCGTTGCCCCGCTCGGCCGACAATCCTTCGGGGCTTTCGTCCACCATGCGCAACTCCAGCGTGGCCGTGCGACCCAGAATGTCTTTGGCTTTGGCGGTGTCCTGCACCCCGGGCAATTGCACCACGATCCGGTCCAGGCCTTGCTGCTGGATCACGGGTTCGGCCACGCCCAATTCGTTGATCCGGTTGTGCAGGGTGGTGATGTTTTGCTTGAGCGCTTGCTCCTGGATGCGGCGGGCGGCTTCGGGTTTGAGGTTGGCGCGCAGGCGCAGGTCGGCACCGTCTGGCGCGGCCACCACCTGCAGATCGGCAAACTGGTCGGCCAGCAGGTTTTGGGCAGCGGTTTGGGTGTCGAGGTCGCGGAATCGCAACTCCAGGGCCTGGTCGTCGCGGCGGATGCCGGCGTGGCGTATGTTTTTGTCGCGCAAGGCCGTGCGCAGATCGCTGGCCAGCGATTCCATGCGCTTGGTCAAGGCGCCGGGCATGTCCACCTGCAGCATGAAGTGCACGCCCCCGCGCAAATCCAGCCCCAGGTACATGGGAGCGGCATGCAAGGACTGCAGCCACACCGGCGTGCGCGGCAGCAGGTTCAGCGCAACGATGTGGCTGGGATTGGTCGGGTCGGTGTTGAGCGCATGGTCAATCGCGTCACGCGCCTTGATCTGGTCGTCGGTGGAGTCAAAACGGGCCTTGACGGACTGTCCATCGAACTGAACCGCGGCGGCCTTGAGCGACTGCGCCGCCAGCACTTCCTCCACGCGGGTCACCATGCCCACATCGACCTTGACCGTTGCCTTGCCGGGCGACACCTGAACAGCAGGGGCCTCGCCGAAGAAATTGGGCAGGGTGTAGAGGGTGGCGATGAGCAAGGCCACCACAATGACCACGTATTTCCACAGAGGGTATCGGTTCATGAGCAAACAGCTCCTATAAAAACCAAACGGCCGGGACAGGTGCCCAGCCGGATCGGTCACCGCTGCGGGTGACCCCAGTTGCCCAGCGGTTTACTTCAGGGTGCCTTTGGGCAACACCTGCACCACAGCAGAACGTTGCATCTGCACTTCCACGCCGTCGGCCAGCTCAACACCAATGTAGGCGTCGCCCACCTTGGACACCTTGCCCAACAGCCCGCCAGCGGTGGCGATTTCATCGCCTTTGGCCAGGGCTTCAACCATGGCCTTGTGCTCTTTCTGGCGCTTCATCTGGGGGCGGATCATCACGAAATACAGCACCACGAACATCAGCACCAGGGGCAACATGCCCACCAGGGTGGATTGGGTGTCGCCGCCAGCGGCGGCTTGGGCGTAAGCAGAAGAAATAAACACGTTGGTTCCTGTCAATAACGGGGCTTGCGGCGCGCAGAACGCGCTTGGCAACCTTTGATTTTAGCCTTGCGGCAGGGGCTCTGTGCGGGCGGGGTCTGTTGCCGTTTCGCGCCACTGGACCAGGAGTTGCGACCAGCGCGTGCGCACCGCAGCCAGGTTCCGTGCCTTGACGTGACCAAACCCCTGGATGCCCTCGGGCAAACGGGCCAACTCCAGTGCCAAAGCCTGGTTGTCCGGGCGCAGTCCCTGTATGACTTCCTCCAGGGTGTCCTGGTATTCGCCGATCAGCGCACGTTCGGTGCGCCGCTCCTCGGTGCCACCAAACACATCCCACGCGGTCCCGCGCACCCCTTTCATGCGGGCCAGCACCCCAAACACCCGCATCATCCACGGGCCGTAGACACGCTTGACGGCATGGCCTTGGCTGTCTTTGCGGGCCAGCAGCGGCGGCGCCAGGTGGAAATGCAGGGTCACAGCCCCCTCGAATTCGTTCTGGATTTTTTGCTGGAACGCACTCTGGGTGTACAGGCGGGCCACCTCGTACTCGTCTTTGTAGGCCATCAAGCGGAACAGTTGCCGGGCCACCGCTTCGGCCAACGGGGCACCTGCTGATGCCCCACGCACCGCCCGCTCGGTTTGCTGTACCCGGCGCACAAACGCTTCGTAGCGCTGGGCATAGGCCTGGTTTTGGTAATCGCTCAAAAAGGCGGTGCGACGGCGCAACAGGGTTTCCAGCGTTTCGCGCGGTTTGAACTGCAACACCTGCCCGGGGTTGAGCACCGATGCAAACACCGTCGGGTGATGGGCCGCATGACGCCCCCATTCAAAAGCCAGCTGGTTTTGGGCCACCGCCACACCGTTGAGTTCCATCGCCTTCAACACACTTTCGCGCTGCAAAGGCACCCAACCCTTTTGCCAGGCAAATCCCAGCACCATGGGGTTGATGAAGATCGAGTCGCCCAACAGGTGTTGGGCTGCTGCATCGGCATCGAAAGCGGCCACGTTGTCGGCACCCACCGCACGAGCCACGGCGGCCACACACGCCTGCGCGGGGTTGCTCCAGGCGGCATTTTTGACAAAACCCGCCGTGGGCGAGGCATGGCTGTTGAGCGCGATCCGGGTCCGCCCCTGACGCATGCGCAACACGGTTTCGGGCCCTGCCACCACGATCGGGTCGCACCCCAGAATCACATCGGCCGATGCCATGGAGACGCGGGTGGTGAGGATGGTTTCGGGCCGGTCGGCCAACAGCACATGGCTCCAGGTGGCGCCGCCCTTTTGCGCCAGCCCCGCCGCGTCCTGTGTGACAGCGGCACGCCCCTCCAGCTGTGCGGCCACGCCCAGCAACTGCCCGATGGTGATGACACCGGTGCCGCCAACACCGGCGACCACCATCCCCCACACCTGTTCCGGGTGTATCTGCAAGTCGGGCAACCTGGGCTCAGGCAGCGGCCCCAGGCTCTCGGGTGGCGGGGTGCGGCGACCCGCGTTTTTTTGACGCAGGGTACCGCCCTCCACCGTCACAAAACTGGGGCAAAACCCGTTGACACAAGAAAAGTCCTTGTTGCAACTGCTTTGATTGATGGTGCGCTTGCGACCGAATTCGGTTTCCAGGGGCTCCACGCTCAGGCAATTGCTCTGCACACCGCAATCGCCGCACCCTTCGCACACTGCCTCGTTGATGACCACGCGCCGGTCGGACTCGGCCAAGGTGCCGCGTTTGCGACGGCGGCGTTTTTCGGTCGCACAGGTCTGGTCGTAAATGATGACGGTGGTGCCCGGCAGTTCACGAAACTCCCGCTGAATGCGGTCAAGTTCGTCGCGGTGTTCCACCACGATGCCGTCGGGCAGTTGCAAGGTGACGCCCCCACGGGTCCGGTGGTGGGCGTGGCGGTATTTGTCCGGCTCGTCGGTGACCACCGTGACGCGACCCACCCCCTCGGCCAGCAGGCTGTGTGCCATTTGAATCACGCTGTGGCCGTCCGGTTGTTCGCCCACCGGTTGCCCGCCGGTCATGGCCACGGCGTCGTTGTACAGCAGCTTGTAGGTTATGTTGACCCCTGCGGCAATGGCCTGTCGGATGGCCAGCAAACCGCTGTGGAAGTAGGTGCCATCGCCCAAGTTGGCAAACACGTGCTTTTCGGTGCTGAATGGCTGTTGCCCCACCCAAGGCACCCCTTCGCCGCCCATTTGGGTGAAGCCCAGGGTGGCTCGGTCCATCCAGATCGACATGAAGTGGCAGCCGATGCCCGCCATGGCCCGCGAGCCCTCGGGCACCCGGGTGCTGGTGTTGTGCGGGCAGCCGCTGCAAAACCAGGGCGGGCGCTCGGCCACGGGCATGTCGGCGCGCAAGGTCTGCATGGCACGGTCCTGTGCGTCCAGCACCGCCAGATGGGTGGCCACCCTGGCGGCCACCGCACTGCCCTCGGGCAGCATGCCGTGACGGGCCAGGCGGCGGGCCAGTGCGCGCGCAATCAGGGCCGGCGACAAATCGGCGTTGGCGCGCAACAGGGTGTGGGCGCTGGGGTTGGGCATGCTCCACTCGCCCCCGGTGTGGTCCCCGCCCACCTCGTCGAACTTGCCCAGCACATCGGGCCGCACGTCGGAACGCCAGTTGTACAGCTCTTCCTTCAATTGGTATTCAATGACCTGGCGTTTTTCCTCCACCACCAAAATTTCGCGCAAGCCGGTGGCGAATTCGCGCGTGGTTTGCGCCTCCAACGGCCACACCACGCCCACTTTGTGCAGGCGTAGGCCCAGTTGGCGGCAGGTGGCATCGTCCAGCCCCAGGTCGAACAGGGCCTGGCGGGTGTCGTTGTAGGCCTTGCCGCTGGCGATGATGCCGTAACGGTCGTTCGGGCCTTCGATGACGTTGTAATTCAAGCGGTTGGCACGGATGTAGGCCAGCGCGGCATACCACTTGTGGTCGAACAAGCGGGCCTCCTGCTCCAGCGCGGTGTCGGGCCAGCGTATGTGCACCCCTCCGGGCGGCATCGGGAAATCGGGCAACACCAGTTGCACCCGGTGCGCGTCCACATCGACGCTGGCACTGGATTCAACGACCTCCTGGATCGTTTTCATCCCGGCCCACACCCCGGCAAAACGGCTCAGTGCCAACGCATGCAACCCCAGGTCCAGGATTTCCTGCACATTGGCCGGAAAAAACACCGGCAGGCCGCAGGCTTTGAAAATGTGGTCGCTCTGGTGGGCGGCCGTGCTGCTTTTGGCCACGTGGTCGTCACCCGCCACGGCCAGCACCCCGCCCCACGGCGTGGTGCCGGCCATGTTGCCGTGCTTGAACACGTCGCTGCAGCGGTCCACCCCCGGGCCCTTGCCGTACCAGATGCCGAACACGCCGTCGTAGGCATTGGACCCCGCCGGGGCAAACCCCAGTTGTTGTGAGCCCCAGAGCGCGGTGGCGGCCAGCTCCTCGTTCACCCCGGGTTGAAACACCACGTGGTGTGCTTTCAGATGGTGCTGGGCTTTCCACAGGGCCTGGTCGTAGCCGCCCAAGGGCGACCCCCGGTAACCGCTGATGAACCCGGCGGTGTTCTTGCCCAACCGCTCGTCGCGCTTTCGTTGCAGCAAGGGCAAACGCACCAGCGCCTGCACGCCGCTCATGAACGCACGCCCTTCGGTCAAAGCGTACTTGTCGTCCAAAGACGCGTTCTCCAGCGAGCGGCGCAAAGCGTCGGGCAGGGGGGGTGAATCCTGGCCTTGGGGCGCGGTCATGGCGGTCTCCAGATCGTTGCTTTGATCTCAGTGTAAAAGAGTTCAGCCCACTGGACATATCGGCAAAATGCTACATTTGCGGTAGACCCCGCGCACTTCAACACGGTTCCCCTTTTGAGCACCCGACTGACCCTCAACACACTGATCGCGCTCGCCTATGCCGCATTGGGCTGGCTGTCGCTGAAAATTTCAGTGCCACCCGACTATGTATCGGTGGTTTTCCTGCCCGCCGGTCTGGCCGTGGCCGTGGTGCTGATCTGGGGCAACTGGCTGGCCCCAGGTGTTTTTGTGGGCGCTCTGCTGGTGCAAATGCTGGCCCACCAACAGGTTGACATCACATTCTGGAAGTGGTCCACCCTGGTGCCGGGGGTCGGGGCCGCCCTGCAGGCGGTGCTGACGGCCTGGATGGTGCGACGCTGGGTGCATTACCCCGCCACCATCGACACCCCGCGCCGTGTGGTGCTGTTGCTGTTCGTGACCACCCCCCTGGGCTCGGCACTGAATGCCACGCTGTCGGTGCCGGTTTTGGTCAGTCAGGGCATATTGCCACCCAACGAGGCCCTGTACAGTTGGTGGACTTGGTGGCTGGGCGACAGCCTGGGCGTGATCCTGTTCACCCCCATGATGCTGGCGCTGTTCGGCGAGCCGGCCGAAGCCTGGCGTCCCCGCACACGCACCGTGGCCTTGCCCATGGTGCTGGCGCTGGCCGTGGCAGGCACCAGCTACTACCAGTTGCGCCTGAGCGACGAACGGGCCATGCACCAGCAGTTTGAGCAAAGCAGTGCCGATCTGGCCGGCCGTTTGCAGCGGCGCCTGGATGCCCAAACCGATGGGGTGGCAGCCATCGCCAAACTGATGGAGTTGAGCGACCACCTGACGGAAGGCGATTTCCGCACGGCCACCCAACCTTGGTTGCAACGCTACCCGGGCACCCAGAATTTTGGCTGGAGCCCGCGGATCGATGCGATCCAGCGGCAGGCGTATGAGGCAGAGCAAACTCAAAACCGGAAAACCCCATTTTTCATCAAAGGCCGAAACACCCAAGGCACGGTCTTCCCTGCGCCGCCTGCCCCCGATCACCTCCCGATCACCCTGGTTGAGCCACTGGAGAGCAACCGCAGCGTGCTGGGCCTGGACGTGTCGGTACTGCCCGCCACCATGGCCGCGGTCAAGGCCAGCCGCGAAAGCCGGGCCCCGGCCGTGACATCGGGCATCCGCCTGGTGCAGGAGTCCGGCACACAGCGGGGCGTGATCATGTACCAGGCGGTGTATGCCCAAACGCCCATGGGCATGGAGTTCAAGGGGGTGGTGTCGGCGGTTTTTCGCATGGACGACGTGTTGCACGCCGTGCTGGGGCGCCCCGACCAGAACGAACTGATGATTTGCCTGATCGACATGGACGCACCTTCGGGCAACGAACGCCTGTCGGGGGCCGAAAGCTGCGACAACCACCCCCACACCGCCCGGGCCCTCCATGCCGACTGGCCGGTGGTGTTCGGCAACCGGCACTGGCGTTTGCACTTTTGGGCCGGCCCCCAGTACCTGGGCCACCAACGCAACTGGACCGCATGGGCCACCATGTCCACCGGTTTGGTGGCCGTGGCCATGTTGGGGGCCTTCCTGATGGTGATTTCAGGCCACAACCGCCGCACCCAACAGCTGGTGGAGCTGCGCACGCATGAATTGGCGCGTACCAATGCCACATTGGTGCAATTGGCGCATTTTGACCCCCTGACCGGACTGGCCAACCGCGCCCACTGGATGACACAGGCCGAGGCCGCATTGGCCTCGGCACAACAAAGCCAGGAACAGCTGGCGGTGATGTTTCTGGACCTGGACAGGTTCAAGCACGTGAACGACAGCCTAGGCCACAACCAGGGCGACTTGTTGCTGAAAACCGTGGCCCAGCGCATGCGCGAGTGCCTGCGCGCGCGCGACGTGCTGGCCCGCCTGGGCGGGGATGAGTTTGTGGTTCTGCTGCCCCGGGTCAAGGGCAAGGAAGGCGCGGCGGTGGCGGCCAGCAAGATTGTCAAGGCGTTGTCCGCCCCCGTGGCGCTCGATCCCCATGAAGTCACGGTATCGGCCAGCCTGGGGGTGGCGTTTTACCCCGACGACGGCCAAGACGTGGAAACCCTGCTGCGCCACGCCGACACGGCGATGTACAGCATCAAAGACGCCGGACGCAATGGCTGGAGTTTCTTTTCTTTGGACATGACCGAGCACCTGTCGCACCGGCTGATGCTTGAAAGTGGCTTGCGCCGCGCCTTGCAGGGCGACGTTGGCAACGAACTGCACCTGGAATACCAGCCTCAGGTGGATGGCTACACGGGGCAGGTCACGGGCCTGGAGGCCCTGGTGCGCTGGGAGCACCCCACATTGGGCCCGATCAGCCCCGACCGGTTCATTCCGGTGGCCGAAGACAGCGGGCTGATTGAACCCTTGGGCCAGTGGATTTTGTTGCAGGCCTGTCAACAGCTCAAGCGCTGGCAACAGGATGCCCCCGAGTTGTCCGCCCTGTTCGGTTTGCGCCTGGCCATCAATATTTCTGCGCTGGAGTTCAACCGCCCCGGATTTGTACAACACCTGCGAACCTGCATTGAAAACACCGGCTTGCACCCGGACCAGCTGGAGCTGGAAATCACCGAAAGCCTGCTGATGCAGGCGCAACCCGCCCTGATCGACCGCCTGGCGGAGATCAACGGCATGGGCGTCACCTTGTCGCTGGACGACTTTGGCACGGGCTACTCCAGTCTGGGTTACCTCAAGCGCCTGCCGCTGAGCAAACTCAAGATCGACCGGTCTTTTGTGACCGACGTACCGGGCGACCTGGAAGACGAGGCGATTGTGCGGGCCACACTGTCAATGGCGCACGATCTGGGCCTGCAAGTGGTGGCCGAGGGGGTGGAAACCACCGAGCAACTGGCGTTTCTCCAGCAGCATGGCTGCGATGCGCTGCAAGGCTGGCTGTTCAGTCGAGCCTTGCGCGCAGAAGCCATTCCGACCTGGTTGCAGCAGCATCGCGGCCACGCGCACCGCATGTAGTTACCCGCCGGGGTCAGCCCACGTGCTGGGCCAGGAAGGCCAATGTGCGCTCGCGAGCGAGCCCAGCGGCGGTGGCGTCATAGGCACCCCGCTGGTCGCAATTGAACCCGTGATGGGCCGGATACACATGCACCTGCACCGCTGGCTGACGTTGCCGGAACGCCTCCACGCTGTCCAGGGGAATCCAGCGGTCTTGCTCACCAAAGTGAACCAGCACAGGGCACAGAGGAACGCGGGCGGCTTCGGCCTCGGTGGTCATGCCGCCGCCGTAGTAGGGAATGGCGGCAGACAGTCCTTGCAAACTGCACGCGCTGCGCCATGCCAGCAACCCGCCCCAGCAATACCCCAGCACCGCCACTTTGCCAGCGCCCAAAGCGGCGGCGTGGTTCACCGCCGCCTGGATGTCCTGCAACACCCCCGGTGCAGGCAATGCCTCCACGGCGGTTTTCAAGGCAAAACCCGCTTGCATGTCGGCATCGGCATAACCCAGCTCCACCCCGGCCTGCACCCGATGGAAGGTCGCCGGGGCCACCGCCACATAGCCGTCCGAGGCGTAACCGTCGGCCACCGAACGGATGTGCGAGTTGACACCGAATATTTCCTGCACCACCACCACCGCACCGCGAGGGGTGCCGGAAGGCGTCGCCACGTAAGCAGGAAACTCAAAGCCGTCAGCGGCCGTCAGTTGGGTTGTTTGCCCCATTGTGTGCTCCATGCGTGAGGATTGATGAACCGCCCATTCTGGCACCAACACCCGCAGCGGCGGTTGCCTGCATTTGGGCCCACAATCTGCGCATGGACCTCAAACCACTCATCACCCTGCTGGCCATTGTGAACCCCTTGGCCATTGTGCCGTTTTTCATTCACTACACCCAGGGCTTCAACGACGAGCAACGCCGCCGCACGGTGCTGATTTCGGCCTGCAGCGCGTTTGCTGTGATTGCCACCTCGGCGCTGCTCGGCCTGCAGATTCTGGAGTTCTTCGGCATTTCACTGGCCAGCTTCCAGGTCGGCGGGGGCATGCTGCTGCTTACCTCGGCATTGGCCATGCTCAATGCGCAACCGGCCGAGGCCAAAACCAACCAGGCCGAGGTGGACGACGCGTCTTCCCGCGCCTCGATTGCGGTGGTACCGCTGACCATTCCGCTGCTGACAGGCCCTGCCACCATGTCGACAGTGGTGATTTATGCCGACCAAGCCAAAACCCTGCTGCAACACACAGCGCTGGTGGGTTACGGCGTGGTGGTCGCGCTGGCCACAGCGGTGTGTTTCACCCTGGCCGAACCGATTGCCCGGGTGCTGGGCAAAACCGGCATCAACGTGATGACCCGCTTGATGGGACTGATTCTGGCCGCGTTGGCGGTGGAGGTGATGGCCACCGGCCTGATCAAACTGTTTCCGGCGCTGGGGGGGACTTGACGAACACCACCGGCACCGGGGCCGCAGCCAACATGGCCTGAGAAACCGAGCCCAGCAAGGCACTGCTGACCGCGCCCTTGCCGTGGCTGCCCATGACCACCGCCTGGCACTGCTGCTCTTCCAGCACCTGCAACAGCATGGGCACCGGGTCACCCGACACCACCACCGTTTGATGGGCCACGCCCGACAGGCGCACCATCTGAAGCGCCGGCGCCAACACATCGGCCCCGGCGGCCTGGGCCAACTCAGCCAAGGCATCGGCATCGTGCAAGGTGACCAATTCGTACACCGTGGCAGGTTCTTGCACATTGGCCAGCACAAGCTCGGCCCGCAGCCCCTGCGCCACCCAGGCCAAGGCCTGTTGCACCGCCTGCAGCGACAGGTCCGAACCGTCCACCGGGATCAAGAATTTCATGGCGCTCTCCTGCGCAATGTGGTTGTTGCGACTACGTACCCATCATAGCCCTGGCAAGGCGCAAAATCAGCGCATGGACACCGAATCTTCCACACCTGCCACCTCGCCAAAAGCGCCGCCCCTGGGGCTGGTGGCATTGGCACCCTTTGAACACCGGGTGTTTCGCTGGCTCTGGGCCACCTGGCTCATGGCCAACGTGAGCATGTGGATGAACGACGTGGCGGCGGCTTGGCTGATGACCTCGCTCACGGCGTCTCCCTTGTGGGTGGCTTTGGTGCAAACCGCGGCCACTTTGCCGGTGTTTCTGCTGGGCCTGCCCAGCGGTGCCCTGGCCGACACGCTGGACCGGCGCCGCTACTTTCTGGGCACGCAGGTGTGGATTGCGGGCGTGGCCCTGACGATGTGCGCCGTGGTGTGGTCGGGCCGCATGACCCCACCGGTGCTGTTGAGCCTGGTATTTGCCAACGGCGTGGGGCTGGCCATGCGCTGGCCCGTGTTTGCCGCCATCGTGCCCGAACTGGTGCCACGCGCACAGCTGCCGCAGGCGCTGGCGCTCAACGGCGTGTCCATGAACGCATCGCGCATCATCGGCCCGCTGCTGGCGGGGGCGCTGATAGCAAGCCTGGGCAGTGCGTGGGTGTTCGCGCTCAACGCGGTGCTGGCGGTGGCCTCGGCCGTCATCATTGCGCGCTGGAAACGGGAACACCCCGTCAACCCCTTGGGCCGTGAACCTTTCTGGGCCGCCATGCGCGTGGGCTGGCAGTTTGTGCGGCAATCGCCCCGGCTGCGGGTGGTGTACCTGCACATCGGGCTGTTCTTTTTTCACTCCACCGCGTTGATGGCATTGCTGCCGCTGCTGGCCTTGCGCATGGAAGGGGGCAACGCTGGCACATTCACCGTGCTGCTGGCCACCATGGGCAGTGGCGCGATTGTGGCGGCGCTGTTTCTGCCACGACTGCGGCAAGCGTTCTCGCGGGACCAGGCGGTGCGTGCAGGGTCGGTGCTGCAGGCATCGGCCATGGGGGTGATGGCACTGTCGCACGACCTGGCGTGGGCCGTTCCGGCCATGTTCATCGCAGGGATGGCCTGGATCAGCACGGCCAATTCGCTGAGCGTATCGGCCCAGATGAGCCTGCCGGACTGGGTGCGGGCACGCGGCATGTCGATGTACCAGATGGCCATCATGGGGAGCAGTGCCCTGGGAGCCGCCTGCTGGGGCAAGGTGGCCAGCCTGAGCAACGTCAACCTCAGCGTGGGCGTGGCCGCCGCCAGCGGCGCTGTGGCGGTGTTGCTGGCGCAATGGCTGGTGCGGGACCCGGGCCAGGTCGAAGACCTGACACCGGCCCATGCCTGGACGCCCCCAAAAACCGACGCACCCCTGCCCGATGGTCAGGTCATGATTTGTATCGAATACCAGATCGATCCCGAGCAAGCAGAGGCATTCCGAGCCGTGATGCAGGAAAGCCGTCGCAGCCGATTGCGATCGGGCGCCTTGGCCTGGGAACTGCTGCACGACGTGAACGAGCCCAGCCGTTTTGTCGAACAGGTGGTGGATGCCTCCTGGACCGAGCACCTGCGCCGCTTTGACCGCCTGGCCACCGCCGACGTGGCCCTGCGCGAACGCAAACTCGCCTTTCACACCGGCCAGGAACCACCCCGAATCACGCGCTACCTGCTGGAATCCACCGTGCGGCATTGAGGCTGCTTTCCGGGACAATCGCAGCATGAGCAGTGCACGCCCTTTCCACGTGGTTTTCTTTTGCATGGGCAACATTTGCCGCAGCCCCACCGCGCACGCGGTGTTTGTGCAGCAGGTGGCACGGGCCGGTCTGGCCGATCGGGTGCGCATTGACTCGGCGGGCACCCACAATTACCACCCGGGTGAAGCCCCCGACCGGCGCAGCCAGCACCATGCCCGCCTGCGGGGCTACGACCTGAGCCCCCTGCGGGCCCGGCAACTGAACGCCCCCGACTTCGAAGCCGCACACCTGCTGCTGGCCATGGACTGGGACAATCTGGCCCTGGCGCAAGCCCAGTGCCCGCCACAACACCAGCACAAACTGCGTCGCCTGACCGAGTTTTGCCTGCACCACAACAGCCCAGTGGTGCCCGACCCGTATTACGGTGGAGAAGATGGCTTCGAGCATGTGCTCGATCTGGTGGAAGACGCCTGCGAGGGCTTGCTGCGCCACGTTCAAATCCAACTTGCCGCATGAACCCACAAGCACTCCAAGGCCTCAAGGTCATTGAAATGGGGCAACTGATTGCCGGCCCCTTTGCCGCCAAAACTCTGGCCGACTTCGGGGCCGATGTCATCAAAATCGAACCGCCCAATGGCGGCGACCCCTTGCGCAAATGGCGGTTGCTGCGCGAGGGCACGTCTGTGTGGTGGGAGGTGCAGTCGCGCAACAAACGCTCGGTCTGCTTGGACCTGCGCCAGCCAGACGATCAGGCCGTGGCGCGCCGTTTGGCCCAGGAGGCCGACGTGTTGATTGAGAACTTCAAGCCCGGCACCCTTGAAAACTGGGGCCTGGGTTGGGAAGCCCTGCATGCACTGAACCCCCGGCTGATCATGTTGCGGCTTTCGGGTTACGGCCAAACCGGGCCCTACGCCGACAAGCCTGGCTTTGGCCTGCTCGCCGAGGCCATGGGTGGCCTGCGCCACCTCACGGGGGAACCGGGCCGCGTGCCCGTGCGCACCGGCGTCTCCATTGGGGATTCGATTGCCGCCCTGCATGGCGTGCTGGGCGTGATGTTCGCGCTCTACCACCGCGAGGCCCACGGGGGCCAGGGCCAAATGATCGACGTGGCCCTGTACGAAAGCGTGTTCAACCTGATGGAAAGCCTGCTGCCGGAATACGACGCCTTTGGCGTGGTGCGCGAACGGGCCGGCAGTGCCCTGCCCGGCATCGCGCCGTCCAACGCCTACCGCTGCAGCGGTGGTGGCTACGTGCTGATCGGAGGCAACGGCGACAGCATTTTCAAGCGGCTCATGCACGCCATCGGACGCGACGACCTGGGGCAAGACCCCGACCTGGCGCACAACGACGGCCGCGCCCGCCGCAGCACCGAACTGGACGCCGCCATCGAAGCCTGGACGCAACAGCGCCCCGTGGACGAGGTGATCGCCACGCTGGACGAAGCCGACGTGCCTGTGGGCAAGGCCTACACCGCGGCCGACATGGCCACCGACCCCCAGTACCTGGCCCGCGACATGGTATTGCAAGTGCAAGACAGCCACGGCCAACCGCTGAAGGTGCCTGGCATTGTGCCCAAAATGAGCGCCACACCCGGCGGCATCCGCCATGCCGCCCCGCATCTGGGCGAACACACCGAACAGGTGCGGGGCCAGGCACAGGGCTGGCCAGCACATCCGGATGCCACGCCATGACAGCCCAACCGCCCCGCGCCACCCAAAAAAGCGCTCAAACTTCCGCAGAAGCCCGCACCGAGCGACGCCTGGAAGCACTGGAAGTCAAGGCCAGCTACGCCGACGATCTGCTGGACCAGCTCAACCACACCGTGTACCAGCAGCAACTGCAAATCGACCAGCTTCGCCGTGAGCTGGCCTTGCTGCGCCAGCAGGCACAGGACCAGAGCAGCACCCCGGCCTTTCGCAGCTTGCGCGATGAACTGCCTCCGCATTACTGATGACCACTGAACTGCATTGCCCCGCCATCGTGGTGGGTGGCGGCCCTGCCGGACTGATGGCCGCCGACGTGATGAGCGCGCAAGGGATGGGCGTACACGTGTTTGACGCCATGCCCAGCGTGGGCCGCAAATTTCTGCTGGCGGGCATCGGGGGCCTGAACCTGACCCACGCCGAACCCCTGGACGCGTTCGTGCAACGCTACGGCCCGCAGGCCCACACCTGCGCCCTCTGGCTGGACGCACTGAGCCCGCACGCCGTGCGCGACTGGGCACACAGCTTGGGCATCGCCACTTTTGTGGGCAGTTCGCAGCGGGTGTTCCCCACCGACATGAAGGCGGCCCCGCTGCTGCGCGCGTGGCTGCACCGGATGCGACATGCGCCCACACCGGTGCAGTTTCACATGCGGCACCGCTGGACCGGCCACTGGGACCGCACCCCGGACGGCTGGCGACTGGGCTTTGACAGCCCCCAAGGCCACGTGCAGGTACACGCGCAGGCCGTGGTGCTGGCGCTCGGTGGTGGCAGCTGGGCCAAACTCGGTTCCGATGGCCGCTGGGTCTTGCCCCTGCAAACGCAGGGCATCGAGATTGCACCTTTGCAACCGGCCAACTGCGGGTTTGATGTGGTGGTCAACGGTCGCCCCGGTTGGAGCCCCTTTTTGTCGAGCGGATTTGCCGGGCAGCCCCTCAAATCGGTGCGCCTGTCGCTGCACCCGGGACTGTTCGACCAGCTGGGCGAATGCGTGTTGACCCAAACCGGCCTGGAGGGCAGTCTGGTGTACGCCGCCTCCCGCCTGCTGCGCGATCAGATCGCCGCACATGGGTCAGTCACCGTCCATCTGAACCTGAAGCCGGCCCTGCAAACGGAACAAATCGAGACCGAGCTGCAGCGCCCGCGCCAAGGCAAAACCCTGAGCACCTACCTGAAAGCGCGCTTGGGGCTGAACAAACTGCACATCGCACTGTTGCACGAGCTGCTGGACAAGGCCACCCTGAACGACCCGGCCGCACTGGCGCGTGCGATCGGACACTTGCCCGTCACCCTGGCACGCCCCCGCCCGCTGGACGAGGCCATCAGCACCGCAGGCGGCGTGCGACTGGAAGAACTCACCGACACGCTGATGCTTCACAAACTGCCCGGGGTGTTTTGCACTGGCGAAATGCTGGACTGGGAAGCCCCCACGGGGGGCTACCTTCTGACCGCCTGCCTGGCCAGCGGCAAGGTGGCCGGGCAAGGCGTCAAGGCTTGGATTGACAGCAGTACCACGGGCGACCCATGGCACAAGAAATCGAACAGAAATTCAAGCTCGGCAACCCCGCCATCCTCCAGGGACGGAATGGCCCGCGAAGGACGCCCCAAATAAGGCAAGGCCCCGGTCTCAGGGCATCCGCAGGTTGCGCCACACGTTGACCAGAAACAGCAGCACCGACACCACCACCGCCGTCGACCCCAAGCCCACCAACGGCTCCATCGAGGCATCGCCCAGCAGCATCAACGCCAAGGCCACCAGCATCACAGGGGCGCCCACCTGGTGCAACCAGAACTGCACCTCGGCCAGCTTGTTCACCAGCTGTGCGGCAAATAGGTGGTGCAACACCCCCATCAGCGCCATGGTGGCCCAACCCAGCAGGTTGATGTGCGCATGCACCGGCGTCAACAGGAAGTCATGGCTTTTCCCCATGTGCAGCCCCAGCAGCACCCCCACCGCCAGGTAGATGGCGGCCATCTTGATCCACTTCAATCCGATGTTGTCAGTCATGGCGCGACTCCTTTCGCATTGAACAGATTGGTAAGGGAACTGTAGGCCTGAAGGAATGCGGTGTCAACGCAAGCAGCGCCCCTCACTGGCGGCACCTCAACAACAACCCAAGAAGGCACAAAATACATCCTAAAAACTCTCAACACTGCTTTCAACATCAGTAAAACCACTTATTTACCCAATAGTTTGGTATTTTATAATTTCTAAATACCAAACAACGGAGAAATCGTGGTTTCACCTCTACACCGGTTGGCGCCGGTTCCTGGCGCCACCGACACCCATGTGCACGTGTTCGATCCGCGGCGTTTTGCCTACGCCCCGGACAGAAGCTACACACCGGGCGCAGCCACCCTCGACGGTCTGGCGGCTTGCCACACCCCTTTGGGTGTGGATCGGTGCGTGCTGGTACAACCCAGTGTTTACGGCACGGACAACCACTGCCTTCTGGATGCGGTGAAGCAGGCCGGGCAGGCCCGATGCCGAGCCATCGCCGTGGTTGACCTGGAGCAGGTGAGCGAGATCGAACTGGATGACCTGCACGCTGGTGGCGTGCGTGGCATCCGCCTGAACCTCGCGGTGCGACACGAGGCCGACAGGCAGCGCGCGCGTGATCAATTCCTGCAAGCCGCGCACGCCATCACCCGGCCCGGCTGGTGCGTACAGGTGCACTGCTCGGGCGAACTGCTGGGCACGCTGGCCGAGGTGCTGGACGCCTTTCAAGTGCCGGTGGTGCTGGACCACTACGGTGGGCTGCACCCATCGACCGCGCATGACGGTCACCCGGCGCTGCAAGCACTGCTGCGCTTGCTCGCCTCGGGCCGGGTGTTCGTGAAGCTCTCAGCCGACTACCGCGCCTCCGAAACCGCCGAGCCGCACAACGACCTCGCGCCGCTGGTCCGGCGCCTGACAAGCCAACACGCTGATCGCCTGCTCTGGGGCTCGGACTGGCCGCACACCGGTGGCGCCAACCGCGATCCCGCCGTCATCGAACCCTTCCGCAGTGTGGACCTGTCCGCTGCACTCGCGAGGTTGCGCATCGGGTGTGGTGACGCATCGGTGTTTGAACAGATTCTGGTCCACAACCCGGCGCACCTCTACGGTTTCGACGCCCATCCCTCTACCCCAACACCCCTGCAAGGAGTCCCCGTATGAGAGAAACAAACAGCTCACCAGCGACCCCCAAAGCCGCTGTCCTGCGCCCCTCTGAACTCAAGAGCCACGACCGTGGCGGTGGCGCCAGCACCACCCCCCTGGTCGGCCCTTCGGTCGGCGCTCAGGCTTTCATCAACGGCATCACCAGCTTTGCACCTGGCACCCACATCCCCTTCCACAGCCACAACTGCGAAGAAAGCGTGATGCTGCTCGAAGGCGACGCGATGCTGGACGTGGAGGGCGAAGAGCCGGTAC
>JACCDQ011319851.1_pt1 | contig 24140 bp, 32 predicted proteins | sample 7446031 | NCBI WGS metagenome assembly JACCDQ01 (sample SAMN15323442, study PRJNA562643) | freshwater metagenome | isolation source: river surface water | place: USA:Blue River Watershed | collected 2017-08-17 | reverse complement strand
GCTAAGAAAGAAGCAAAGCCAGCAGAAAAAAAAACTGATTCGGCAGGAACAACAACTTCTAAAGCAAGTAGTGGTGTAGGCACAGGTGTTTACGAAGGTGCTAAACCAGACTTCTTAGACGTGGACAAAGACGGCGACAAGAAAGAGCCAATGAAGAAGGCTGTTAAAGATAAAAAGAAAACAGTCAAAGAAGGCGTAATGGATGCTGTGTCAAATGCAATCGGCGATTTCGTCGGTACTGATGCTAGCTTAGAACGTCGTAGCCCACAACTACAACAACTAATTGCAATGCGTAAAAAGTATGCTGATGGTACTCCAGAAGCAAAGCAATTAGACGCACGCATTAAGGCACAGAAAGATCGTCTTTCAATGGACCAAGGTGAAGTTACAGGTCAGGGCGGAATGCCTAAGGATGTAGTTGATCCTACAACATTCAAACAACAAAACCCAAACTTCAAATATGAAGAATCAATGAACGAATCTGCAGAATTAACACGCATGAAAGAGTTCTTAACAAGATTAAACGGGTAATAGTATGGACATGAAGCGCATTCTACAGGCACTAGACGGTGCTTCTACAAAACCTGTAGAAGGCGCTAGTGATATGTCTAGATTTTTAAGAGTTGTTTCAGAAGCTGACCTTAACCAATCAGCTAGTAAAGCTGCATCAATTACACAAGCACCTGACGGAACATACACTGTAACATACCTTAGAGCACCATTATCAACAACTGGTACACCAGATGAAGGTAAAATCCCTGCTCCGCAAACTGGCATTAGGGACTTAGCATCTGCACAACGAATTGTGGCAAGTATCGATAAAGAAGAACAAGTTGCAAATTCACTTTCAAGTCCTATCCAAGTACAAGAAAATACACAAGTTCCAGCAATGCCTGATGTTTCAGGTATGCAACCTAATACTAGTAAAGATTTAGGCAATGGTGAAAAGGTCACTTTAAATCAAGACGGAACTATTAGCTATAGCGGTGCATGGGGTACATACGTATATAATGCACAAGGTCAACATGTTAAAACACAAAGTCCTTCGTTTGCAGGATATCAACAAACTACTAATGCACAAGGACAAGTTACAGATAAAAGCTACAATGCTGGTCCTTTAAGTATCCAACAAGGTCAGCAAGGAACATCTGCAACTTATGACCTAGGTGTTGCAACTGTTGGTACACACACTAATGCACAAGGACAAACAACAAACACTGTTCAAGAAAACAGTATAGCAAAGTTTCTATCTATTATTGATAAGAACGACGTTGAAATCCTAAAAGAAGAACAAAATAACAATGCAACACTAAATGAAGGTGCAAACCCTCATAAAGTTTCTTTGCCAGTACAAATGGCAATGAACCACTATCAACAAGATAGTAACCCAGTTGTTAAAAAAGAAAGTTTATTAAAGAAATATTTTGCAGAAGCAGAAGAAGCAATTATTGAAAAGCAAACTGAAAAGAGTCAGTTAATTAAACAATACTCGCAATCTATTGCAAATAAGTTATTAGTAAAAGAATCAAAGAAAAAGATTAAAGAGCAACAACAACCGTCTGCTCATAGAGACGAGCGTGTTATTAAAAAAGAACTCGATGCTGCACAAGGTCAGTTATCAAAAGTTGAATATGCCCTTAATCAAGCAAGACAAGTTACTAAAGAAATTAAGTACGATGATACTGCTAGCGGCATTATCCTTAGACTACGCGAACTAGCTAAAACTGTACCTAACTTAGACGATGCATCATTAAGAATGGCTGAAAGAGATGTTGAAGAAGCTGCTAGAACATTAGAATCAGCAGTGTATGGATTAGAAGAAGCATTTTCAGATGCCGTTAGAAGCGTTACTAATCAAATCGATGACTTAGAAAGTGAACTTCGAGAAATTGATTATCAAAGAAAGTACGGAAGGGACGAGTAATGAGTTTGCGAGATCTAATAAACAAGCTAGACTCAATTAATGTAGAAACACGCCCTGCGACAAAACAAGAACAGGTTGTGTTTTCCATTTCCGAAGAAGTTTCTGTACAGAATACTCTTTCAACTGAGCTAATGGAGAGCTTTGGTATTTTAACCGAAGAGCAAACTATTGCTAGAGAACTATTTTTAGCAGAAGGACTTGATCCATTATCTGAAGCATTCACAATGGACGATGCATGGGCATGGGCAAAAGGATTAGGCGTTGGTGTATTAGGCGCTATTAAAAAGATAGGTATTCCTATTACTGTTGCTTATGAAATCTATATGGCTTGGGAAGAAATTAAACGTCTTCCAAAAGACATGCCACGTAATAGATTTAAGAGCGAAGTTGCTAAAATTATTACTAGAGCCGTTGGCCAAACTGGCTTAGTATGGTTTGGTGCATTAGTAGGCGGCGTTGTTGCAGGAACTATTGGTCTTACAACAGGACCAGGTGCAATTATATTAGCACTTGCTGGTGCAATTGGTAGTGCATATGCCTTCGGCGACGACGTAGATAAAATGGCTGGTGCATTAGTTGATTTCTTCTATCCAAGTGGAAAAGAAACAGCACAACCAGCTACAACTGCACCGGCTGGGCAAGCAGCTACTCCTTCCGGACAATCGGCTGCACCAACACAAGCTGCGCCTGCTACACCACAAACTAGTACTGCTCAAGCACCTGCTGCTGAACCAGCTACGGCATCTGGCAATAATTTAGTTTCAACTATTCAAACTAAACTAAAATCAGCAGGGTTTGATGTAGGTTCACACGGTGTTGACGGGAAATTTGGTCCAGACACACTTGCTGCGTTTAAAGAATATAAAAAAGCAAATAACTTAGACGGTTCTGCAGACTTAGATGTATTCTTACAACTAGCAGGAATTCAATTATCTGAATCTATTTCAGATCAAATGGCGTTCTTAAAAAATCGGCTTGCTGAATTAGAAGAAACACAATTAGACGAGTTACGCATTAGACCTGCAATTAGACACGGTGCTGATACTGTTGGTATTACAACTAGCGGCATGGGAGCAGTTAAGGAACTAGGAACTACAGTTAAAATAGGCACTGGTAGAACTGCACAGACATGGTCTTATGATAAACAAATCGGTGATTATGTTAGCACAACTGGTGCTAGAAAATCGCCAACTGACATGAAGGCTGCAAAAGACCAAGCCGATGCTGCTGTTGCTGCTGCTAAGACACAAAAGCAAACGGCTGCAAACTTAAAGTCACAACCAAACGATCAAATACAATATGGTGCAGGATCACAGCGTCAAACTTATACATATACTCAAAATGGTTGGGTTGATGCAAATGGTAAGGTCGTAAAGAATTCTGGCATCATTGCAGATTTAGAAAAAGCAAACCTTGCAAAACGTACAGGGCAAGCAGCTAAACAACAAGGCGCAACACCAAGTACTAGTAGCCCTACACCAAAAGCACCAAAAGGTGGAACAAGTTCTGCGGCGCCTGCTGCTTCACCAAAAGGGCGTGTTGCAAAATCAATCGATGCATTAAAGTCTAGCAGGTTTGGAAGAGCATTATCAAACCCAGCAGTGCTTACATTAATTGCTGCTGTTGCTACATTAGGTTATCTATTCAACAAAGATGGAAATATCTTTGCTGCTGGTCCAGAATCCGAACAAGGATCCGGACAAGGCGCATTACCAAGTTCCGAACCAGTCACGCAAGGTGGCAAAGAACAGTCCGATGCCGCTGATCAAACAACTAAAAAAGATCAACGGACACCATTAGAAAAGTGGTACGGTAGGTTTTAAAAAATGGCAGATTTATTCTGCCATTTATCTTATAAACGTTGACCTACACACATAAGTAATATACAATTAAGGCTTATTAAGGAGATACTCATGGGCGGTCGTTCATACGGACAAGAAGAAAAGGCAAAACTAGAAAGACTTATTAGCGAAGGTTCAACTGTACTTCGCGAAATTGAAGATTTACAAGAAGGCTTGAGAGAAACTGTTAAAGCAGTAGCAGAAGAACTGCAAGTTAAACCTGCTGTTATTAACAGAGCTATTAAAATTGCACACAAAGGTAACTGGTCTGAGCATAACGAAGATTGGGAAGAAGTTGAAGCAATTCTTGATATTACTAAGCGCATCTAAGGTTTTTATGAAACAAGCAAGAATCTTAAATGACCAAGAATTGGAAGAGTTGCTAACGTTTATTTCTACAACAAAAAGCCCGGTTCGAAATAGAACCATTATGCTTCTCACTCACTATGCAGGAATGACTCCCGGCGAAGTTGCTAATCTTAAAATACAACACGTATCTAACAGCAACGGCAGTGTTGTATCAGAGTCTACTATAGGGGAAGGCAATGATCAACGAGTTGTGTTGTTCAGTGAAAAAATGCAAACTGAATTAAGATTATATCTACAAACAATAGACGTATCTAATAAATTAGCACCGTTATTTTCTACGCAACGCAGAGACGGATTTAGTCCTAGTTCGTTAAGTCAAATTTTAAATGGCATTTATAAAAATGCCGGGTTTAAGGGATGCACTAGTCACAGCGGACGTCGTGGATTTTTAACTAAATTATACGAACAAGGCATCAGCACCAACGTTATAATGAAATTGGCTGGGCATAAAAATAGGCAAACTACACTACAATATTCTGTTAAAAACAAATCAGAAGATGTTTTACGAAATGCTGTAGAACTGCTTAAATAAAAAATGTAAAAGGTCGGCGGGCCTTTAAGCCGCACTGTGGGTATTTGTCAGCCTAAAATGACAAAGGAGAAAAATATAAGATGTCTTATGTAGACGCATACTTTGACCGCGACAACGATGTCATTAAGGTCGTTGAAAGAAATAAAAAAGGTGAGCGAGAATTTCGCGATATTCCTGTTAAACACACATTTTACTATAAAGACCCAAAAGGGAAACATCTTAGCATCTACGGTGACCCTCTATCAAAGGTTGTGTGTAAAAACACTAAAGACTTCCGTAAAGAGTTAGCAATTAACTCAGGTAAAACAATTTACGAAGCCGATATTAATCCAATATTTGTTACACTTAGTGAAAACTATCTTAATCAAGACTCGCCTAAGTTAAATGCGGCGTTCTTCGATATTGAGGTAGACTTCGATCCTGAAAAAGGTTACGCATCACCTGATGATCCGTTTAACAAAATTACTGCGATTGCTGTCTACCTACAATGGTTAGAAACTATGGTATGTTTAGCAATACCTCCATCTTCTATGACAATGGAAGAAGCAACCGAGGCTGTTAAAGAATTTCCAAACACAATGCTGTTTACAAACGAAGCAGACATGTTAGATACATTCTTAGACCTAATACAAGATGCCGACGTGCTAAGTGGCTGGAACTCAGAAGGTTTTGATATTCCCTACACTGTTAACCGTGTAACCAAAGCATTGAGCAAAGACGATACTCGTCGATTCTGCTTGTTCAACTTGTTTCCTAAAAGAAGAGAGTACGAAAAGTATGGAAAAGATGCTGTTACGTTTGACTTAATTGGTCGTGTACACGTTGATTACCTTGAACTGTATCGCAAGTATACATATGAAGAACGCCACAGCTATCGTCTAGATGCTATTGCAGAATACGAGCTCGGAGAGCGTAAAACACAATACGAAGGAACACTTGATCAATTATATAACAATGATTTTAAAACATTCATTGAATATAACAGACAAGACTGTGCGCTTCTTGATAGACTCGACAAGAAACTAAAATTCTTAGACCTTGCTAATACACTTGCACATGAAAATACAGTATTGATCCAAACAACAATGGGTGCTGTTGCTGTGACCGAGCAAGCTATTATTAACGAAGCACATGCTAGAGGCTTTATTGTTCCAAATCGTCCTAAGATGGATGAAAGAGAAAACACTAACGCTGCCGGTGCGTATGTTGCATATCCTAAAGAAGGTATTCAAGATTGGGTAGGTTCACTAGATATTAACTCGCTGTATCCATCAGCTATTCGTGCATTAAACATGGGTCCAGAAACAATTATTGGACAACTGAGACAAACCGGAACCGATACGTTCATTGAAGAACAAATGGCTAAAGGCAAATCATTTGCAGCAGCATGGGAAGGTAAGTTTGGTAGCTTAGAGTATGAAGCAGTAATGGCTCAAGAAATTGGAACTGATATTACAATTGATTGGGAGAACGGAGAAAGCGATGTTGTTAGTGCCGCTGAAGTTTATCGATTAATTTTTGAAAGCAACCAACCCTGGGTTGTTTCAGCTAACGGCACTATCTTTACTTACGAAAAAGAAGGCATTATTCCAGGGCTACTAAAACGTTGGTATGCAGAACGTAAAGAGATGCAGGCCAAACTAAAGGAGGCTATTAATGCTGGTAACAAAATTGAAGAAGAGTATTGGGACAAAAGACAGTTGGTTAAGAAGATTAACCTTAACTCGCTCTATGGCGCCATTCTTAATCCTGGCTGTCGCTTTTTTGATAAACGTATCGGCCAATCTACAACTCTTACTGGACGTCAGATTGCAAAGCATATGGCTGCAAAGGTCAATGAAATCATTGCAGGAGAATATAACCACGTTGGCAAGGCCATTATATACGGAGACACAGACTCATGTTATTTCTCCGCATACAAAACCCTAAAGAAAGATATCGAAAGCGGTGCTATCCCGTGGACTAAAGAAACAGTTGTTCAACTGTATGACCAGATTGGTTCAGAAGTTAACTCTACGTTCCCACAGTTCATGCTAGACTATTTCCATGTGCCAAAGCGTATGGGTGAAGTTATTAAAGCAGGTCGAGAAGTAGTAGGTTCAAAGGCTTTGTTTATTACTAAGAAGCGTTATGCTGTTCTTGTGTACGACAAAGAAGGCAAGCGTAAAGACAAAGACGGAAAGCCTGGCGAAATTAAAGCTATGGGCTTAGACCTTAAGCGTTCAGATACGCCCGAATTTATTCAAGACTTTTTGAGCGACATTCTCAAGATGGTGCTAACTGGTTCAACTGAAAAAGAAGTACTAGACTTTATTACTGAGTTCAGAACTAAATTTAAGGCTAGACCAGGTTGGGAAAAAGGTAGTCCAAAGCGTGCAAATAATATCACCGACTATCAACAAAAAGAAAAAGATAAGGGTAAAGCAAACATGCCAGGTCACGTTCGAGCAAGTATTAACTGGAATACACTAAAGAGAATGTTTAGCGACAAATACTCAATGGGTATTACAGACGGTGCCAAGGTTATTGTTTGTAAGTTAAAACAAAATCCGCTTGAATATACTAGTGTTGCATATCCAGTTGATGAATTGCGTTTACCTCAATGGTTTAAAGATTTGCCTTTTGATCATGCAGAAATGGAGGCTACTATTATTGATAAAAAATTGTCAAACCTTATTGGTGTTCTAAATTGGAATATTAGTAGTACAGAAGAGAAGAATACATTTAACAGTTTATTTGAGTTCTAATATGAAAATTATCATAGTAGGGTTTGGATTCGTTGGTAAAGCTGTATTCAATGCCCTTAAATCAAAACATAATGTAGTAATTGTTGATCCACAATATACTACAACTGAGCTAAAACATCATCCAGATGCAGATGGCATTATTATTTGCGTTCCAACTCCTAGTTTAGAAAACGGGGGTTGCGATGCAAGCATTGTTGCTAATGTGCTTGATGAAGTTTTATACGACAACACACCTGTCTTAATTAAAAGCACAGTAACTCCTGCCGTAACTGAATCGTTAAACGAGATTTATCCTAATTTAACTATTACATACAGTCCGGAGTTTTTACGTGCTAGTTCTGCAGATGCTGATTTCCTAAATCAAACACATATGGTTCTAGGAGGCATCGACCCAGACGGATTTTGGCAAGATGTGTTTACACCGATTTTAAAGAACTGCAAGATTTATTTTCATTGCAGTCCGACTGAATCGGCCCTTATTAAGTATGCAAGCAATTCTTTTTTAGCTACTAAAGTTTCTTTCTTTAATCAGTTATATGACTTATGCAACGTGTCAGGTGCAAACTTTGATACTGTGAGGCAAATTGTCGCATCAGATGCAAGAATTGGACCTAGTCATACATTAGTACCAGGCATTGATGGTAATCGAGGTTTTGGTGGTGCATGTTTTCCTAAAGACACTGCGGCACTAATCCACTACGCTAATAGTCAAGACATCGACCTTAGTGTTTTAGATTCGGCAATACAGTACAACAAAAATATAAGAAAAGATGTTGACTTTTAATGTCAACCTAAATAAAATTAACTATACGGAGAAAAATTATGAAAGATATTCTACAAGACATCGTTGCACACACTCACCAGTTAGGAATTATTCCATTGGTAAAAATTACAAATGAAAATAATACTACTGAGATCGATGCAATGGCTGAAGATAGATCTGTTATTATTTCAGGAAACACTGCAACAGCAGTAGATGGATTCCAGGGTGTTTTTGGTATGCCAAACTTAAACAAACTTGCTATTCACCTTAACTGTCCCGAGTATAAAGACAAAGCAAAGATTAGCGTTACTACAGCAGCAAGAAACGGCGTTACTATTCCAACTGGTTTGCATTTTGAAAATGAAGCAGGTGATTTCCAAAACGATTATCGTTTTATGAACACTGATATCATTAACGAAAAGGTTAAGAATATTAAATTTAAAGGCGCTCAATGGAACTTAGAGTTTGAACCAAGCCAGGCAGCTATTCAACGTTTAAAGTTCCAAGCAAACGCTAACTCAGAAGAAACTGTTTTCCAAGTTTCCACTGAAAACGATAATTTAGTGTTTAGCTTCGGTGATGCAAGTACGCACGCAGGTAACTTTATTTTCCAATCAGGCATTACAGGAAAACTAAAGCAAACTTGGTCGTGGCCAGTGACTCAAGTTATTAGTATCTTAAATCTTACAGGCGATAAAAAGATGAAGATTTCAGATCAAGGTGCTATGATGATTAGTGTTGATAGCGGTCTAGCATCATACAACTACATCCTACCAGCACAAAGCAAGTAATCGATGAATAAGAATCTAACAGCAACACAAAAAGATTACGCAGTGTTTTTGCCGGCAACAAGTGGTTTCTATGCCACTTTTATCGGCAAACAACGCTACGGTAATTATGTAGACCCTAACCGTATCCCACAGGCGTGGGGTAACGGTATGGAAAGTCTTAATTATCTAGAGCCAGTAAAGGGCGAGTTCTATTACCATTGGTGCTTGTATTCAGCAGGTCACGCTAACTTAGATTTAACTAAGGCTGATCAAAATGAAGACATGTTTCGAAATAGGGATCGTAGTACTAGTTGGGTTTTAGGCGATTCAGGAGGATTCCAGATTGGTAAAGGCGTATGGGAAGGTGAATGGAGAGATCCAACTGGCCCAGAAGTTACAGCTAAAATGGCCGACTGTGTTGCTAAAGGAATTGAACTAGTTCCTCAGTTAGATGAACATGGCAATCCAAAATTAGATAAAAATGGCAATCCTAAAATGACTAAGATTGACCATGTAAAGTTATATCAAGCAAAATTAGATGCAGCACAACAAAAGCGCGAACAAGTATTAGCGTGGATGGATGCTCTTATGGATTATGGTATGGTGCTTGATATTCCTGCATGGGTTGAGCGTAGTCCAGTAGGCCGTGCTGCAACAGGCATTGAATCATACGATCAAGCAGTAGAAGCAACAAAGTACAATAACGAATACTTTATTAAGCATCGTAACGGAAACTGTAAATTTTTAAATGTTTTGCAGGGAGAAAACCACCCACAAGCAGACGATTGGTACAGCAAGATGAAAGACTTTTGCGATCCAAAAATCTACGGAGACAAAGCATTTAATGGTTGGGCAATGGGTGGACAAAACATGTGTGACGTTCACTTAGTATTAAAAAGATTAGTTGCATTACGATTTGACGGGTTACTTGAAAAAGGCCAACATGATTGGATGCACTTTTTGGGCACCTCTAAATTAGAGTGGGCAGTATTATTAACAGACATTCAACGAGCAGTAAGGAAATACCATAATGAAAACTTTACCATATCTTTTGATTGCGCCTCACCGTTTTTGGCAACTGCAAACGGACAAATCTACATCCAAACAGAACTTGAAGACAAGTCAAAATGGGTCTACAGAATGGTGCCGTCTGTTGACAACAAAAAGTATGCCGCAGACACCCGACTCTTCAAAGACGCAGTAATACAAGACGGTATTTTTAAAAACTTTGAATCAAGTCCACTAATTGATCAAGTCGGTGTTAAAGATGTTTGCATCTACGGTGCAGGTACTCCTAAACCAGGTATTACTGACCCAGATCCATATAATCCAAATGACTGGATTGTATTGCCAGACTACAACAAGTTAGGTAAAGTTAGTGAAAAGACTAGCTGGGATTCATTTAGCTATGCTATTCAAATGGGCCATAATGTATGGAGTCATATTAATGCTGTACAACGTGCTAATGAAGAATATGACAAAAATATTATGCCAGCTATGATGGATACTGCATATTCACATAAGAAAAAAGATTTCTTCTACGATCTTAGATACTTCAAAGATATGGTTGACGAAATTTTTGCAGCATCGACTAGAACTGAAGCAGACAGATTAGTAGATCATTATAAAAAATACTTTGATACTATTATTGGTACTAGAGGAAATACTGGCGACAAAATGACAAATTCTAGTAGTCAATTTAATGCGTTATTCGAAACTGACGAGGATCAAACAAGCCACACCGATGAGTTTACCGAAGAAGAACAAAATAAATTGGACGACCTAGAGGATAGTATTAAGTGATTAGCCATTAATATTGATCTTTCATCTTTAAAGATCGTACAATTGATACATGACATTACCAGACGAACGTTATCGCAGTGTTAAACAGACTAGAGACTTTCTTTGGAAACTCGCCGGTGGTGAATTTCCAAGGACTCCTAAAATTGTTAGACAACATGCTGCATCTTTATTAAGGCACTATCCCAGTGAATGGGAACTAGATCGTGCCGCTGAAGGTGCGCCTGATGTTTTTGCAAAACGTATGGAAGATGTTCAAAGAATGTTTATGAAATACGAACAAGGAAAAAAGAATGAAGCGTGATTATAAAGACGGTGTAGCCGATGATGTTATCTTCTTTGAAGGTACTGAAGTCGAACACACACCTGCGTTTGGAATGCATACTTTGTTTGTAACTGGTATTCAACCAATTAGCCAAATCACTACTAGATTGCGTACACCAGGTCAACATATTTTCTTTGGTGCTAATCACAGTTTTAACCCACAAACCGCAGACGAGTGGAAAGCGTGGGAAGGCATGATTGAACACTATCTTAAAATGGGCTACTTGTGTAGCCTAGATATTCCACTGTCGGCCGTTGAAGAATTTAACGACGGTGGATTAAATGATTACGATAATTTTATTCCTCAAATCAGAGTGCCAATTCCCTATATTAAATTATGGAATTACAATACAATGCTTAAAATCGACGATAAAGATTTTAAAGCAACTAATCCCGGTGTTTGGTCACACAGCTTACACGATTTAAAAGATCGTTCTAAATTTACTAGCTGGGATGCATATAAAAACGATACAAAACTATGACAAGAAAAAAATCAGTCGTAAATAATTATGCACCTCGTTGTAGTATGCACCCATTTACTAGCTGTTTAGGCCACGTCGGATACAAGGACACAACAACTGTTTCATCTAACGGAGTTACTGTTAAATGGAAGACAATGTGCTCGTATCATCGTAACGGGTTAGGCAAACTTGAAGTTACAGCCGTTAAGAAACGCATCGGCTGTCAAAACACAGACGGACATTTAGGCTGGAAATGTGCAGGTACGCACGATCCAGATGTACTAACATTCGATCACGTTGATGGAAATAAACATAATGTGACACCCGAAAACATTGAAATTCTTTGTGCAAACTGTCATAATAAGAAAACAAAAGTAAACGGTGACACACAATCTAGTTATTTCAATATTAACGGTAATTTTGATAATTTATTTAAATTTGTATGACAACAATTAGACAAGACATTCGCCCTAACAAAATGATTTGGGTTACTTTCCGTAAGGAAGGTATTCACAAATATCCCGCAGCATTAGCTGATCCTTCACTAGCAACTGGAGACGAATATGACGTTTCATTCCTAGGTCACCCACATAGACATATTTTTCATTTTAAAGTTTGGATCAATGTTACGCATAACGATCGTGATATTGAATTCATTCAGTTTAAGCGTTGGCTCGAAAAACTTTACAACGAAGGCACAATGAGCTTAGACTACAAGAGTTGTGAGATGATGAGTGATGAATTACACACTCAGATTCAAACAAAGTATCCAGGCCGCGAGGTTTGGATTGAGGTCTCCGAAGACGGAGAAAATGGTTCATTTATCAAATATTAATAAAAGAGGCTATTATGGCTAAAAATTATAACGACATCGTTTATTCTGAAACTAAGGCCGGCAAGGATTCTGCCGATATTTTTGATACGCTTGACGGTTATTTAGATTACTGTCGTTTCGAACTACTTGAGTTCGATCCTTCACATTATAGTGTTAAAGGAAATCATCACCCGCAGTTTAAGGCATACTTAAACAGCAAACGCCCAAGAAGGCCATATTTGGGTAAGAACCCACGCAATGGATACAGAAACAATGACCACAGTTTTTCTCGTTGATCTAGAAGCTGTAGAAACAAGGTACACGGGCCAATGGCAGGCCCATGTGCCTTTTCTTTTACAAAAGGCAGGACATCATGTTCAAGTTATCTCTGGCCCTACGGATATTCCTAGTGCAACCACTCCAGGCGCTTTTCTTAATTTTGGTGGGACTAACATATATAAGTCTAGCCAAGTTGAGCAAATGGGCCGTTTATTTTGTAACGGAGCCGTTCATCCCGGCGATCACTTTATCTTTACTGATGCTTGGCACCCTGGTATCATAAACTTAAAGTACATGAGTGAATTACTACAAATTCCTGTAAAAATTCACGCATTGTGGCACGCTGGCAGTTATGACCCACAAGACTTTTTAGGGCGCCTTATTGGCGATACTCCGTGGGTTAGAAACGCTGAAAAGAGTTTTTATCACGCTATTGACTATAACTACTTTGCTACAGAGTTTCACATAGAACTGTTTGCAAAGAATTTACTCGGTTATGAAAATGCTGATGTAATTAGACAATTTGCTCCTAACAAGATTGTTAGAACAGGTTGGCCAATGGAGTATATGCAAGATGCTCTATTAGAATATAAAGGAATGGAAAAGCGCAATCTTATTTTATTCCCGCATCGCATTGCACCCGAAAAGCAAGTTGACATCTTCCGTGATTTAAAAGAACAACTACCGCAATATGAATTTGTTGTTTGTCAAGACCAACAACTAACAAAGAACGAATATCATAATTTATTAGGTGAATCTAAACTAGTGTTTAGTGCTAACTTACAAGAAACATTAGGTATTAGTTGGTACGAAGGTTGCGTTGTAAATTCCATACCTATGGTACCAGATCGTTTAAGTTACAGCGAAATGGCTATGGATGAATTTAAGTATCCTAGCGATTGGACTATTAACTATAACAGTTATAAAGCCAATCGAACAAAGGTCTGCGATAAAATCGTAGAGTACATGGAAAATTATAATAAGTATATTCCACTTGTACACAAACAGATGGAGGTCTTACGTGACAACTTCTTCAGCGCAAAACACTTACTCAATAACATTAAATGATCCAACCGTTAGCATAAGCACTATCGATTTATCATCAATAACAACTATGGCAACTGTAACAGGATCCACTTATCCGTATTTAGCTAGCACCGGAACAGGGGCATCATCATGGTCATACACTAACCCTAGTTCTAGTATTTCAAATGGAAGTGGTAAAACGCTATTGTCAATTCCGTCGGGCGATGAAAAGCTGATTCTAGAAAAAGATGCTACACTTGACGTTAAAGGCACTGTTGTAATAAACGGTCTAAACTTAGAAGAAAGATTAGCTACAATAGAAAAAGTGTTAGGTATTCCAGAAAGAGATGCAGCTATGGAAGCAAAGTATCCTAGCTTAAAGAAAAAGTTCGATGAGTACATTAACACTTTAGAAAAGTACAGGACATTTGAAAGAATTAAAGGAGACGAATAATGAAAAATTTACACCCAGACGTTGCAGGCAGCGCAAAAGAAATTATTATTAAAGAAAGCGAAGGATTTAGACTTCGAATGGAAAAGTGGGAAGGCATTAGTCCTAAAGGGTTAATTGCTATCGACCTAATCCAGGAAAGCCTTGACGAAGAAGGCAAGGTTCGTTATACAAGTACATATAACTTCAATATGACTAAAGACGAATTGCAAAATCTTGCCAACGGTTTAGTTGCATGAAAAAAGTCTATTACAGCTGGGCTCAAATCGAAGGAGCAGTGCTAGACATTGCTCGTCAGATGTCAGCTCATAACTGGAAGCCAGACTATATTGTAGGGTTAACAAGAGGCGGTTTAGTTCCTGCTAATTTGTTAAGTCAATATACTGGCATTAAGATGCACACTCTTAATATAAGTCTACGTGACGGCGACAGTGCAGAGAGTAATTTGTGGATGGCTGAAGATGCCATCGGTGTTGTTCCTAGCGAGCGTAGTAAAGAGTTTGGCGGACATAAACATGTAGAACGCCTTAAAAAGAAAATCCTAATCGTAGACGATATCAACGATACTGGTGCCACTATTAATTGGATTAAGCAAGATTGGCCTAGTGGATGTTTTCCAGATTCAGATGAATGGGATCAAGTATGGGGTGATAACGTTCGAGTTGCTGTACTAACACACAATCAATCAAGCGAATTTAAAGACCCAGACTATAGCGTTTGGACTGTAAACAAAGCAGAAGATGACTGTTGGTTAGTTTATCCTTGGGAGGAATTTTGGCTGTGAGAGAATTAACTGTAGAAGAGTTTGAACAAAAAATTGCCCAAGTCAATAAAGATTTAGACGAGCTACGTAAGCAAGGCAATGCTAGTAGAAAAATAGAAGTATTAATGGAATACAAAGCATTCTTAGAAGAAGACCTTCGAGATGCTAGAAACAAAAGAAGATCCTAACTCTTTGGATTAAAAATATTCCATTGCCTATTGAAAAAACCTAAATATTCATGTATTATTAATACATTACGGCAATCCTCTGCCTTAACATCGGAGAATTATATTAAATGAGTGAAAAGAACTTAGCACAAGTAATCCGCGAAAAGATGAAAGCGGATAATAAAAGATTCTGGGCTGGTGACAATATCAGCGAATACATCAAAGACAATTACAAAGAAGAACTTATCGACGAGGCAACCGAAGCGTTTGAACAAGTATTAGACACTTTGCTTATTGATAGAGAAACAGATCCAAACTCGCACGGTACAGCGAGACGTTTAGCTAAAATGTACTACAACGAAATAATGGCAGGAAGATATGACCCAGCACCAGACGCAACAGCCTTTCCAAACGATTCGCAGGACCGCTATGAAGGCATGCTTGTTGTTCGCAGCGAGCTTCGTAGCATGTGCAGTCATCATCATCAACCCGTTACTGGCGTTGCTTATATTGGTATTATTGCTGCCGAGAAACTCATCGGTCTCAGTAAGTACACAAGAATTGCACAGTGGTGTGCAAGACGAGGTACTCTCCAGGAGGAACTTTGTAATGACATTGCTAGGGAAATCGAACGTGCAACAGGCGCAAAAGATCTAGGTGTTTACATTCAAGCAATTCACGGCTGTTGCGAAAATCGTGGTATTATGGCACACAGTAGTCTGACTCAAACCACAGTGTTACGAGGTGCATTTAAAGACGATGCTGGTACAAAGAAGGAATTCTTTGATAACATTAAAATGCAACAGGAGTATGCTTCTAAATGAATGTCTTAACAGAACACTTAAAAAATCAAGAGTATTGTGTTCGTAGAGAAGTTGAAAGTATTCCAATGAAGGGATACTTTCCTTTCTCTATTCAACACAGCAAAGGACAGCCAGCGCAATTCTTTGTAATTGCTCTTTCGCAAGAACATGCAGAGGAGATGGTAGACGAATGGTTGAAAAATTAAAAACTCAAGAGCCAGCCGAAGGCATTCTAAAGCGAAACGATTTCGGTGATAGCAAATATTATCAAGTTGTTTGCGGTTGTGGACAAGAATATCACGACCATAACTTAGAAGTAGAAGCAGACCAAACCGGTATTAACGTTAATCTGTACATTACAGTTAAAACAAATTATTGGTCTGAGTTAATCGAAAAGCGTTACGATATCGATAGTCCTTGGTTACAAGAACTTGATTGGTTTGCTAAAGATCTAATTAACGGTCTTTGGACTCGATTAAAAGTTACTTGGGAACTATGGACTACCGGTGCTGTTACTGCACAATCCACTATTGCTATGTCAGAGCAACAAGCGTATAATTACGCAAAGACTTTAGAAAATTCTATACAAGATGTTAAGAATTTTAAAGACGAGCGTAGATGGAAGGCAAATGTGGAAAATCAAATTGCTAAAAAACTAGCAGAGGAAAGTGATTGTGTCTAAAATAAAAATTGCAGAGCTGTTTTACAGCATTCAAGGTGAAGGTCGTTATATGGGCGTGCCTTCTGTTTTCTTACGTACATTTGGTTGTAACTTTAAGTGTGCCGGTTTTGGCATGCCTAGAGGAGAATTAAGTACAGAAGCAGATGAGATTGCAGAAGTATCTCATATGTATAACAAATACGAAGAACTTCCCCTAGTTAGCACTGGCTGTGATAGCTATGCTAGTTGGCATCCTAGCTTTAAAGATCTAAGCCCTATGCTCACTAGTGATGCTATTGCCGAACGTATTATGGAAATCCTTCCGTTTAATGAGTGGCGCACTGAACATCTTGTTATTACAGGCGGAGAGCCATTGCTAGGTTGGCAACGTGCTTACCCAGACTTGCTTAACCATCCAAAGATGACAGGGTTAAGAGAAATCACATTTGAAACAAATGGCACTCAAGAACTTAGTGCAGATTTTAAACAATACTTAAAAGACTGGCCATGGCAACACAAGGATAGTTTTAGTCGAGAACTTACATTTAGTGTAAGTGCTAAACTACCATGTAGTGGTGAAAAGTGGGAAGATGCTATTAAACCTAGCATTGTTAAGTCCTATCAAGACATTGGTGCTAATGTGTATCTAAAATTTGTTATTGCAACAGAGCAAGATTTTAACGATGCTCAACAAGCAATTAAAGAATTTCGAGATGGCGGATTTACTGGACATGTTTACCTAATGCCCGTTGGCGGGGTTGAAAGTGTATATGCACTAAACAATCGACGTGTAGCCGAGTTAGCTATGAATAACGGTCTTCGCTACAGTGATAGACTACAAGTGCCGTTATTTAAGAACGAATGGGGAACTTAATGAAACAGTTTTTTAGAAAAATACTAGGTCTTGAAAAATTAGACCAAGCTAAAGCACAAGCATTAGCAGAAGCAGAAGTTGCACGCAAATTAGCAGACCAACGCATTAAGGAATTAGCTGATGCAGAGGCTGCGGCAGAACAAGCAAAGTTAACTCCTAAAGAGCGTGCCACTGCTAAAGGTGAAGCGTGGGTAGCTGTCCTCGATACGCATGTTAATGAAGACAATATTCGTAACGGATTCTTTGAGTTAGACTGGAACGAACAGTTTATTGTAGAACTTAAAAAAGCAGGCTACGGATTTGATGGTGACCCAGATGAAGAAATTGTCGATCGTTGGTTTAGAGACCTTGCTAAGAACATGTTAGAAGAAGCAGGTGTAAGTGAACCGGAAAGAGTAGGCGCCGGTTTTATCAACGTTCATAAGATTAATAAAAATAGGTCAGAAATATCTTAATGTATAACATTGTTGACACAAACGAGTACATAGACCAGTATAACTGGTCTTCTCTTATTACTAAATCAGATAATGATCAAATAATAGAGATTTCAAAAAACATAATCAATAGCGGAAACTATTTTCAAAATAGTCCAAAGTATCAAACTAAAGAAAACTTGTTTGCTAGGCCAGAACCAATTTGGCTTAAGATGCGTCAAAGTTTTATCTATAGTTGCTTTATGTACTTAGACAAAGAGGTTCGAATTAAAAACATTATGAGTTGGGTGTTTATGACTTCAACTGAAAGTGCAGAACCTAGAGATAACCTGTGGCACAACCATCATGTCAGTAATAATAACGGAACTACTAACACGTTAAGTGGAATTTGGTATGTGCATATACCGGTTACATCAAACCCGGACCTAACGGGTACTGAATTTTGTTTAGATTATCCAAATTTTGATAACTCATTTTACTTAAAACCGAATGACTTGACATGGAACATATATCCTAGTAAAATATGGCATAGACCTGGTATCACGGATTCCGCTGATTACCGTTTTGTTTTTGCTGCTGATATGGAATATTTTTTATGACTTTTATTTTGGTTGATACAGCCAATACGTTTTTTCGTGCTAGACATGTAGTTCAGGGTAACAGTGACATTAAGCTAGGAATGGCTTTTCACATTACCTTTAACTCTATTAAAAAGGCATGGCAAGACTTTAATGGTGAACATGTAGTTTTTGCACTCGAAGGGCGTAGCTGGCGTAAAGATGTATATGCTCCGTATAAGGCTCAACGTGCAGAAGCTAGAGCAGCCCTAAGCCCAAGAGATCAAGAAGAAGATCAGTTGTTCTGGGAAGCATTTGACGAGTTTAAAAAGTTTATTACAGAAAAAACTAATGTAACTGTACTACATCACCCTAACCTAGAAGCAGATGATTTAATTGCCGGCTTTGTTCAATCGCATCCTAATCATAACCACGTTATTATCAGCAGCGATGGCGACTTTGCACAACTAATTGCACCCAATGTACAGCAATATAACGGTATTGCCGAAGTAACTACAACTCATGAAGGTTACTTTGATGCTAAGGGTAAACGAATTAAAGATAAAAAAACAGGCGAAGATAAACCTGCGCCTAATCCTCAGTGGCTGCTTTTTGAAAAATGTATGCGCGGCGATACTAGCGATAACGTGTTTAGTGCGTATCCAGGTGTCCGTGTTAAAGGCACAAAGAATAAAGTAGGGTTACAAGAAGCATTTGATGATCGTAATTCTAAAGGCTATGCGTGGAATAACCTCATGCTTCAGCGTTGGGTTGACCACAATGGGCTAGAACATAGAGTACTAGATGATTATCAACGCAATGTAACACTATGTGATTTATCTGCACAACCAGATCATGTTCGTAAGATCATCGATGAAACTATTAAGACTAACTCAGTCCCTAAAGATGTTTCGCAAGTCGGTATCCGTATGCTTAAATTCTGTAGCACATGGGACATGAAGAAAATTGCAGATAATATTCAGCAATACGCTGACCCTTTTCAAGCAAAGTATCCAGAAAAAACACAGGAGAATTAATATGGCATGGCCCAATGGACCCGAAGCAAGTGATGTAACACCAGAACCTGTAAACACTACTACATGGACTGTTTCACCGTACTACAAAAAGTCGTGCGAGGAACACGAGCATTACGTCAAAGACGGTATGACTATTATCCGCAAGACCGGATTCCGCGGTGCTAGTTTTATTGTAGAAACAAATGACGGCAATCCTCCCAAGTTTGAGTTTGGCTTTGTACCCGGCGGTGATGGTGCTAAGGACAGTCTTAACATGTATGACTTTCCAGGATCAAACATTGAGAACGTTGAACTAGACAGCATGTGGGATGGTTGCTGGGAAGACATTGAGTTTCCAGAAGAAATGGACGACGATGAAAAAGAACGTCTCCAAGAACTAATTGAAGAATCTGGCGATGTCTACGATGTGCTAGAAAATCAAGAAGAATGGAGTCAATACGAAACTGAAGCGTGGATCTGGGGTCCTATCCTCGTCGAAGGCGACAGCGGATTCCGTAAAATTGTTGTAGCAGACGAAGATGGTAACTGTGTAGAATACAAGGAAGAATAATGAAATGTAATCACTGCGGTGAAAATATTAAAATGGACTGTTCGTGGAAACAAGGAAGATGCCCTCATATTCCTCCGCTACTAAGCAGCTATCATTTTAGATTTTACAATTTGATTCAAACAATTAAGGGATGGTTTAAGAAATGACAGAGATACACGCAAAGCCAATTGTCGACGGAAAGTTTTGGATCGTTGAAGAAAATGGCGTTAAGATTGCAACACTACATAAAAAAGAAAATAACAAGTTTGTCCTTAGCAGTACAAACGGCGAAGTAATGTTTAATAAAAAAGACGAACTAACTAAGCAGTTTGGAAAAGAATTCTTCTTAACTAACAACAAAGTTAAAGTTACTCCTGCTGAGCCAAATGAGTGCCACGGTTATCCAACTAGTTGTAAACCGTATAATGCAATGTACGACGTACAAAGAAAATTGCCGTTGTTTACAAAAAGCAATGCTAGTAAGAGTTTGTACTGTGCAGGATACTATATCATTAAGTTCGACAAGGGTTGGGTTAAGAGCTTTTGTCCAAAGGCTATTACTATCGAACGTTACCCATTTAAAGGCCCGTTTAAAAACGAAATTGAAATGAAGGCAATCCTATCAAATGCAAAATCAGATTAACCTAACACCTATCACACAGTTTGTTCAGCAAGTACGTGCTGCCGAACTAAGCCAGTCAAAAGAAGTTAAGATGAGCATACAGCAAGCAAGACTATTTGTACTTGCCCTTGCTGAAATACAAGATAAAATGCTTAAAGACTACGAAACACTGTTAAATGACCTTAAAAAGAGCATAGACACAGAAGTAGTTACTGTAACAATGGACGGCGGAGGCTTCGACGACTCCAAATAAATGATAAATATATGCGTACATTATTTGAGGGTACGCATATGAGTCGTCCAAAGCCGAGAGTTTTATTAGAACACGTAAACAAAAAAACTTATAAAGCAGAGCAAGTGCTCGAAGCTGAAGCCATCTGGGCCGTCTTTTATAAGGGTGAACCTTTTAATCTAAAAAGCTTCAATAGTCTTACTAGCTACCCAGGACCTAAATACAAAAAAGTATCTTTTAGCAATCCTGGGCACGCACACAATCTAGCAAAAAAATTAAATTTAACGTTTGGAACTAAAGACTTCCAAGTTGTTAAACTAACACAGGGAACTATAATACAATGATCCCTCGTGCAACGCTAACAAAAATTTTCCTGCAACAATGGGGTAAAAGCATCGACGATGCAAATGTTAGCCTGTACTCACGAACTTGGTGGCAATCAAAAAACCAAAAATCGCTTAGACTGACAGACAAGGGTTATGAATTTTTGGTTTCGGAATTGGATTTACAAGAATACGAAATTCCTTTTACTGAGCCAATTGAGCTAAGTCCGCAAACTATTATATTTTTAGAACGCTACTTAGACTGCCCGTATTTCCTCACAAACCAAAGTATTACAGTCTTTTCAGAAAAGAAGAGCTTCGAGCTGTACATGTTTTCAGACGACATACGCAAGTACGGACTAATAAAAGCAATGAACGAACGCCAAAAAGATTTGAATAAAGAATAAAAGTGGTTGACAGCCTGTTGGATCTGCCATATAATACAGGCTACAAACAATTTTTCAACCCTCCTTTATAGATAGGAAATAAAATGGCAGAAATTAACAGTCGCACAGTTGGCCCGTCGTCAGCTAAAAAAGCCCTTCGCAAGGCTTTTAAAAAGCAACGCCCAATCTTTATTTGGGGTCCTCCGGGTATCGGCAAGTCCGACATTATTAAACAGCTCGGTACTGAACTCGATGCACACGTTATCGACGTTCGTTTGAGCCTGTGGGAACCAACCGATATCAAAGGTATTCCTTACTTTGACAGCAATGACGGCACTATGCGTTGGGCTCCCCCTGCAGAACTGCCTAGCAAAGAGTTTGCAACCAATCACAATCAAATTGTGTTGTTCTTGGATGAAATGAACTCTGCTGCTCCTGCTGTACAAGCTGCTGCATATCAGCTAATTCTTAACCGCCGTGTTGGTGCTTACGAGCTGCCCGATAACGTTGTTATCGTTGCTGCTGGTAACCGTGAAAGCGACAAAGGTGTTACTTACCGTATGCCTGCGCCGTTGGCTAACCGTTTCGTTCACTTGGAAATGGCTGTTGATTGGGATGACTGGTTTGACTGGTCTACTAACAACCGTGTCCACAAAGACGTTGTTGGTTTCTTGACCTTTAGCAAGAAAGACCTTTACGACTTCGATCCCAAGAGCGCAAGCCGTGCATTTGCTACGCCACGTTCTTGGTCATTTGTTAGCGAACTGCTTGTCGACGACGACACTGATACCGACACGCTGATGAACTTGGTGTGCGGTGCTATCGGTGAAGGACTTGCAAGCAAGTTTATGGCACACCGTAAACATGCATCTAAGCTGCCTAACCCGTCCGACATTTTGTCTGGTAAGGTTAATAAGCTAGACACTAAGGAAATTTCTGCACAGTACTCGCTAGTTGTTAGCCTGTGCTACGAACTGAAAGATTCCTGCGACAAGAAGGCTAAAGATTGGAACGACCAAGTTAACAACTTCTTCGAGTTCATGATGAAGAACTTCGAAACTGAGCTTGTTATTATGGGCACTAAGCTCGCTCTGTCTAGCTACAAACTGCCGTTGGATCCAGACGAAATCAAGTGTTTCGATGACTTCCACGCTAAGTTTGGCAAGTACATTGCAGCCGCAACTGACAAGAACTAAGCCAAAATCAAAGCAATTGACACCGCCTACGGGCGGTGTTATAATATATACTATTGTAATTAATAGGAATTCATATGGCACATGTAGACCCAATCATCGATAAAATCATTGTAGCTCGCGTTGGCTTGCTGCTACGCCATCCGTTCTTCGGTAACCTTGCAACTCGTATGAGTATTAAAGAAGGGTGGGAAACCCTTACTACCGCTGCAACTGATGGACGCACAATTTATTTCAACCGTGAGTTTTTCAAACCGCTTACTAACAAACAAGTAGAGTTCGTTCTTGCACACGAAATCCTACATGCTGTTTTTGATCACATGGGTCGCCGTGAAGGTCGTGATCCTAAAATCTTTAACATTGCCTGTGACTATGCCGTTAACGGACAAATTGTTCGAGACAAGATTGGTGATCATAATCTGCCAAGCATTAAAATCTTTCATGATTCTAAGTACTACGGTTGGAGTGCTGAACAAATCTACGACGAGATTTATGAAAAAATGAATGAGCAACAACTAGCAGCTCTTGGCCAGATGCTAGACGAGCACTTGGATCAAAACGGCGGCGGCGATGGTAAGGACGATCAAGACGGCCGACCAAAGTACAGCAAAGAAGAACTGAAACAAATTCGCGACGAAATGCGTGAAGCTGTTATTCAAGCTGCACAGGCTGCTGGTGCTGGTGCTGTTCCTGCAGGTGTTGCTCGAATGATCAAAGAGTTGACAGAGCCTAAGATGGACTGGCGTCAAATCTTGCAACAACAAATTCAAAGTACTATTAAGAACGACTATTCGTTTATGCGTCCTAACCGCAAGGGCTGGCACATGAACGCTGTGTTGCCAGGTCAACAGTTCCAAGAAACTATTGACATTTGTGTTGCAATTGACATGTCTGGTTCTATCGGAGACGAGCAAGCAAAAGATTTCTTGACAGAAATTAAAGGCATTATGCAAGAATACCAAGACTTTAAAATCAAAGTCTGGTGCTTTGATACTAAAGTTTACAACGAACAAGACTTTGACGGCTACTCAATGGACGAGTTTGACTCATACGAAGTAATGGGCGGTGGCGGAACTGAGTTCGACGCTAACTGGAACTACATGAAAGAAAACGATATCCAGCCTAAGAAGTTTATCATGTTCACAGACGGTTATCCATGGGGTAGCTGGGGCGATGAAAACTACTGCGATACAGTATTCATTATTCACGGTAACAATACCATTGTTCCACCGTTTGGCGAGTACGCATACTACGAAGAAGTTAAGGCTACAGCGTAATATGGCATTAAAGAACGGCAAACCAAACCCACTAAATTACTTTGATATACGGAGGGTAGAGTTTGCCGCACCGCATTTCAAATACACATCTATAGACAAGTACAATCCAACACTTGTTAAAAATTTAGATACTTGGATTAAAAATAACCTAAATAATCGTTACTATATCGGACAAGGGCTG
>JACCDQ010557114.1_pt1 | contig 24141 bp, 20 predicted proteins | sample 7446031 | NCBI WGS metagenome assembly JACCDQ01 (sample SAMN15323442, study PRJNA562643) | freshwater metagenome | isolation source: river surface water | place: USA:Blue River Watershed | collected 2017-08-17 | reverse complement strand
GCTGACATAATAGGGTTGTCTATGATAAAACCACCTACAACCGAAACAAATTCACCAACAATTGTTGCAAGTTTTTCAAGTTTGTCACCCCAACCACCTTTGGTGAATTTATCACTCAAGCTTTTTAATTTAGGCATTAAATTTTCATTTATTGTTTCAACCAACGGAAGCATGTTAACCTTCAACTGATTGATAAGATAAGTTAATTGTTCATCAAAAGTTGTCGCTTCTTCAGCTCTTTTTTTCATTGTCGCTTGTTCGAGCATTTGAGTTTTCAATATTTTTCTATCTTGTTCGGTCATTTGTTTTAATAATTTAGGGTGACCGTTAATCATAATCTTAGCCTCCCCTTTTTCATTTAAAAAAGATTTGTTTGTGATGAATTCTTTTAAAGCCTCACCATCTGGACCACCACCTAAACTAAAAGTAAGTTGTGAATTAATTTTACTAAATTTAGCAGCGTTTTTACCAGCAGTTGCCAATTCATCATACGACATACCTGTTTGTTCAGCAATGATTTTAAGTCTGTGCATCTCCATTGCACCCAATTCAAACTCTCTAGTTTTAGCGTTGAATTTAGCTGAAGAAGCGGCAGCGTTGGCTATTTCTTCTGTTAAACCAGCCATGTCATTACGAGCCATATACATCAAACGGAAAGGGTCAGCCATTTTAGACCATTCACCACCCATTACCTGTAATTGAGCCGACATATCAACAGCACCTTCAACATCCCATAACTTATCAGCAAATCCAGCGGCAAACTCCATACTAACACCTAATTTAGATACCAAAGCAGCCATTTTAGCTAAACCTTGAACACCATCTTTGAAATGGTATTTATTCAACATTTTTATATTGTTTTGTATGTTTTTGATTACTTTGCTAGCATTGACACCCATTTTATGTGCATCATTCATAGTTTGCTCAACAAATTTACCAGTTCTTTCAGCTGATAAACCTTGAACTTCCATTTCAGCTGATAATTGAGCGGCACCCTCAACACCCAATGAAGTAGCAGCAGCCATTTGTCCCATGGCAACCATACCTTCTTTGCTCAATACAACTGTCCTACCTAATTCCTCACTATAAGAAGTTTGCATTTGAGAAATCTCTTTGATACCCATACCGATACTACTAGTTTCAATAGCGGCACTTTTAATCGTATTTCTAAAACCACCACTTTCTTTAGACAATACACCCATAGACAAAGCTGATTTCTTCATTTCTTTGTCCAATTCAAATAACCCTAGGCTTTTGATTTTACCATATCCTTTTTCAACCAAATTTGGTAAACTAGCGAATGCTTTACCTAAACCTTTTGCAGCATTAGCCATCATACTAGTACCAACCAAAGATTTTTTGTTAACACTAGACAACGCATTATTCAACGCCTTTGCTTGTGTTTCGATTTCTTCGGTTTGTTCTCTTAAAATCGCTAATTTGATTTTAGCTGCCTCGATTCCATCAGCATCACCTCTACGTTGCGCTTCTAAAAGTTCTCTATTTAATTGGGCCTCCACCTGTTTGTTTTTGTTGATGGTTGCTTGAATTCTTTTGTACTCTTTAACACCCTCAATATAGTCATTGAAGCTTTGGTTTACCTGTTTTTGGTATTCAGCTTGCTTTTTAAACTCTTCGGTGAGCCTTCTTTGTTCTTCTGGAGTCATATTTATTTAGTATTTTCTTGTTTTGGTGGGTTATACCCATCCGATTTCAAAAACTTCAAATTAGCTGGTATCGAATTACTCAATACCGTGTAATAATTATTGTTAGGTGAAATTCTACCAATCGTTATTCTACATTCTTTTATGTCTTCTGTTTCAGTTTTACCCAAAACAACAATTCTTAAGGTATGCTCAGCATCGTTAGGTAAGTTAACTTGAAGAACCAACCCAGTTTCTTTTTTATCCTCAGCTATCCTTACATCTGTAGGGTTTACTGTTTGAATCGTAAAGGTTCTACGCTCACCTTTTTTGGTGTTGTAATCTATCTCAATAGGTTTCAATGGTGTGAATTTTACAATATCACCCTTTTTACCAAAACCTTCACCGATTTGTTCAGCTAATTTTTTGTCTTTGTATTTTTTAACGATTTTCATCACCGTAATGATACCAGTTCCAGGATGTTTCTTACCTCTAAGCTCACTCATAAAAGCTTGCCAAAAAGTTGGTTGTGAATAAAATGCTTTTTGCATGTTCTTATCAGCCAAAATATCGTTATACAATTCTCTAGCATCTCTTTTTAATTCATCATCCGATTTTGCTTCATCTTCTTTTGCACCCTCTTCCTCTTCGAAATCAGTACATGATTTGGTTACCGATAAACCTTCGTTATTCAACACCCAAACCTGTGATTTTTTTTCACCAGATTGTACTTGAAATTTTAAACCAAATGTCTTACCACCATCGGTTACCTTAACTATGTCCTTATTGGCCTCGTAAAGTGATGACTCATCATCATCATTTGGATTACCTTTTATTTCAAGTATGTAACTATCCCATTTATCTAATGATGGAATTGATTTGTTTTCAGATATTTCCAAATTAAAAACATTACCGTTCCTACCGTTACAACAAAATACAATGGTAGCATTGTTCATGAACAATTTAAGACCTTTATTTTCGTTTAATTGTTCCAATATAATCGATAAATTATTGTTTATGTCTTGAATAAAATCATCAGTAACTTTTTCATCCTCAGCACCACCTTTTTTTTGTTGTTTTTCCGCACTTGGTGACAATGGGTCCACTTTATCAACCACTTTACCATCTCTAATCACTTCGATGTTTGTGATGTCTTTAACCGTTATTGGTGACCAAGTTTTGCTATCATTTAGTTTATCCGCTTCTTTGATTTTGTGTACTCTTCTCATTTGCAAATCATCACCGTTCAATGAAGTGTAAACCATAAAATAACGATAGTTTATATTAGTAGAACCTTTATCGATATTGTCCATAACAACTTGACCAGATGTGTTATTAATCACTTTGAAATTGTTTTTAGTTCCTTTCCAAGTGATGGATATAATATCACCAGCTTTAATTGAATCCTTTGCCATGGTATCAAACGGAGTTTCAACCATTAATTGGACTAACCTATTATACTGTGATTCAGTTATCTTAATTTTTTTGCTCATTGGAATATTCTTTGTTTATAAATATCATATAAAACAAAAATACCCGCACAAAACGGGTATTTTATTATGTTAGTGGTATGTCACCACTTTTTAATCTGTTTTTCAACCCCTCACCGCTTATTTTGGTAGTTCTACTACCTTTAGAATTTTTGGTGGTGGATTTTTCGTTCATCTCTTCCATCTTTTCCTGTGTTTTAATTGCATCCCTAGTTAATAACCCTAGGAAGAATCTTCGTTCATAAACAGGCATGTCTAACACATCATTATATGTGACACCTTTTAAGTGTTGAAGACAAATATAAATCTCTTCTAACAATGGTACTTTATACTCCGAGGTTAGGCCAAAAAAAGTTGAGGTTAAGCGGAAGAAAGGTGGCCACAGACCCACCTCCAGGGGTCGCCACCTCTATATTTAAGTCGATGCCACTCTCTAAACTATCCACGTAATCATTAAAAGCTTTTGAATCATGAATTCTCATACAATTAGCAAAATCTCTAATCATAGTTCTATCTCGGTTACCGTTAACCTCAACAATCATTTTTTCAAAACGATAAGTGCTGTAGTTGTTAACTGGAATATTATTCTGTTTGTCCATTTCAACCATTCTGTCGATTTCATCAACATCACCGCAAGTTAAGATTTTAAATCTAACGATTGCTTTGCTCAATGGCATTTCAAAAAAGAATAACCCGTCATCATCTGGTTCAAGCTCTAACTCTTTTGTTTTTAAATCATTAAGGTTGATTTCAGCTTCAAATGGTTCATCGTTTTCATCTAAAAGTGTTACTGGGTACATTTCACCGTAACCAGTTGCTCTTAACCAAATCATGATAGCGTTACGGTCTCCTGGTAAAAGGTCTTTATAACGTAATGTTGGTTCAAGAATTTTTCTGTTAATAAGAATTTCCAAGAACTCACCGCTTTGTAACAAGTTAGGGCTAGTAAGGATATTCTCATCAGCAGTTGTCATATATGCTAATCTAATATTTGATTTTTTGTTTTTGTATAACATACCTTTCGAAGGTAATGGAATTACGTCAAATGGTGCATTGTAATTAGGTTGACTCAACTCTAAAATGTAAGGGTCAATATTCGAAGGGTTTTGACCAAAATTTTGGTTATTAGTAACTGGCGGCACTGTTGGTGGTGTCGGTGGGGTTACTGGTGGTTGTTGATAATTATTTTGCATTGTTTCCATTGGATTTACGTAGTTATTGTTTCTTGTGGTTGCTTCGGCAGCATACTGTTGGTATTTTTGAGTTTGCTCCATATTTTTTCTAAGCTGTTCATCACGAAGCCTCATTTGCTCATCATTTCTAGCTTGATTTGCTTCTTCATAAACTCTAGCTGTTGGTTTTTCTGCCAAAGAAGGGTCTCTAACCACACCGTTGTTTTGGTGTTGTTGCATTTGGTTGAAAGTTCTTTGACGCATCATTTCAACCGCACTCATATGACCCTGTGGTGTGTCGTCTGGTGCCACAGCAGTAGTGTATATTTCGTTGGTCACCATAGCTTTTTCAGCTTCATATGCGGCCAATTTATCTCTTTCAGCCGCTGCCGCAGTAATTTGGTCTTTTGTTGGGATTACATTTGGTTTTAGGTTTTTATTTTGCATTTTTTCCATTTTAAAACTTATTTTTTCTTGTTATAACATTTAACAATAAATATAGGAAACCAAATTTTTTTGTAAATAGGGTAAAACAAAAAACCACCCAATGGGTGGTTTTTATTAAATTTCTCCTTTGTTGGTTCTAACCATAGTACTTAACTGTTGAATATGTGATTGATAAATTCTCATTATCGCTTCCAATGCTTCGTTGTTATTATAATAAGGCTTTTCTAATGCGTATAATTGGCTTGCATAATTACCTTTAATTGAATCAATATCTTCTCCAGCACTTTGTTGAGCATCAACCCACTCATCTAAATTATACATTCTTAGATGTGCTGGTAGTTCATCATCACCTTCTTTGATAATACCCTTATCAGTTAAGTATCTTTGTTCAACCAATAAATTAACTTTTTTAAAGTTGTTTTTTTTGTCTATTTTTCTCATGATGTTTTTAGTAATAAATATCTTATAAAACAAAAAAAACCACAATAAAATAAAGAATTATTACAAGTCAAGCTTTTGATAAAGCTATTTTTATATAAATTTGTAACTGTTTGATAACCAGATAAATATTAAAAAAGCAAGATAGCTCTGTCGAATCTAAGTGTTGCAGTAATCTCAGCGATACCGTCATCGTCCATTGATAAGTCACCGAATCCAACGTTTGTTAACATTGTACCATCCAATAACCATTTTTCAATAACAACCCCAGTTGGGTCAAGCATCTCAAGTTCTACTGGACGTTTGTAACCAGCTGCATAACCTTGACGACCTGTGATTGATTCAGAGTGAAGACGAACCCACTCCATGATAGCTTGAGTAGCAGACGGACCAATTGGGTCACGGAATGTTACATCAATAGCTTCCCATGTAAATCTACCGATTACCCATGTAGATGTGTTAAGAAACGGAATTTCAACCTCGTTCTGTGTGATTGAAGGTCTTGACGCAGAAGATAACCACCATTGTTGGATACCTAAGTCTGCTGGGAACGTAATTAACCAACGATTCTTTTTCTTAGGCTCGTATGGTAAGGGCATTTTCATCAATAAATCAGCCATGTCTTTTTGTTTTTAATTTTGTTTGTTCTTATTTATTAATAAATATCATAAGAGTTATTTTTTCAGAAAAAATTTTCTTCCTTTTCTATAAATATGACAATTTTCAAAAATATACTTGTAAATGTCAAAAAAAAATAGTATATTTGCTTAAATGTAAATATTATGGGTAAGTTTAAGATAACCAAAGAAAATTTTACTAAACAATATGATAACGCAATCGATGAACATTTAGACATCTGTGATTGGGTTACGTATATTGATGGTGAAACTGTTTGTGGTTTTGTTTACGGTATCTTGACTAAAAACGACATAGATAAACCCATGCCAATCCAAGATTTTCATAAATTGTATTTGGTCAAATACAACAAAAAACTAGCTGAAAAAGAAGGTGAAGCATCATTGAATACACAAGAAGTTATCGATGTGGTCTATAATTTATTAGTCGAATTATTTACCACCTAATTCTTTAAGGTTGGTCTTTGCTATAAAATCTAATTTCTCTGATTTTGATTTGTCATTGTAGTTCGAGACAATTGATTCAGCGTTATTAGATAAAAAGGTGTCAACGTCACCCATTCCCTTTTCTTCAAACTTTTTAAGTAGCTCTTTTGTTTTGCTCTGGTCCTCTAGAGTTGATTTGATTAAACCTAGTGTTTTTTCGTCTTCCAAGGCTTTCTTAGCCATTATCTCATTAGTCCCAGTAAGTTTTAAACCAGCCAACATAGCAACACCTAAAACAACGTCATGTGTCGTCTCCGTCAACATCTTAGAACGTGACATTTGTTCGTGTAATACTATTTTATTGTATTGCTCTTGTGTGATTTTAATCTTGGCCATAATCTTTTTATCTATAAATATCTTGTAAAACAAAAAAGCCTAGTAGAAATACTAGGCTTTAATGTTAAGTATGTTTTTATGATTAGATGTTGTCGAAAGACGCACCAGTGTTCATAATCACGAATTCTAATTGGATGAACTCTAAAGCTCTGGTTGGCTTCAAGAAGATTTGACCAGTCAATTGGTTTCTGTCGATATCCTCTGGGTCGTTTGAAAGAACCACACGGAAATCAGTTAAACCTCTTTCGCTTCTGATGTTATCCAAGATTGGGTTCACAAGAGCTAAGAATTGGTTTCTTACTACACTATCGTTTTGTTCAAACAACAATCTGATAGAAACAGCAGAAATAAGTTTTCTTGCTTGTAACAACAATCTTCTAACGTTGATTCTGTTAAGAGCAGATTCTTTAACTTGAAGAGTTTTGTTACCCCAGATTTTGATACCGTCAGATGTGAAGGTAGCGATTGGGTTAATTCTGTTCTCATACAAGTTGTCTCTCTCAGCCAACGTAAGTTTTTTACGAGCTTGGATTGCATCAACATCACCTCTTTGGATACCAGCAACTGCGAACCATGGGAATGCGATGTTGTCAGTAAGAGCGATGTTTCTCACAACGTCTCTCGTTGGTGGCATGAAGATGTAAACGTTGTTTTCTGTATCGTTTACTTGAATCCATGGCCAGTATGTACATGAGTAGTTACTATCGTACATTCCGTCCAAGAAATCTGTTACATCTTCTACACCCATAACGTCACCAGCACTATCAGTATCTGGAGTTGTCATGATGTATAATGAGTCAGCTCTTTCTTGTTCAATCATATCGATTGTAGCTTCAATCAAGTTAGTGTTATCAAAGTTATCAATACCAGGAGTAGCGAATACGTTGATGTTTACAGCTTCTGGGTTTCTGAATGTCCAGATAGCCTCTAAGTAAGCATAGTAATCAGAGTTAATACCCATATCACCGTTAGTAAGTACTCTGTTAGAGAACGCACCACTAGCTAAACCTTTTGCACCGTTAGTTCCGTTGATAAGGAAGCTATCCAAGTTACTTCTTCTAGTTCTGTAGATATCCCATCCATCGTAACCACCGTAAGGTGCGAATGTGAATTTACGAGCGTAGATTTTTTCATATGGACCATTAGCCAAACCAGAGTCTGTTCTAAATTCCCAATCACCTGTGTCGAATAAGAACACTGGGCTGTATGTACCACCTGTTGAGTTAATCACAACTGTTACGTTGTCGATTGTTGCAGCAGATGCGTCAACGTCCATATGGAAACCGTTAGTCATACCAGTCCACATGTCTGGGCTTACAGTTTGAGGTACACCTTTGTAGTCGAAGAAGTCAGCGTCAATACCAACAGTCTCAGAAAGACCTAAATAGTATTTACGTTTGTTTTCGAATGCACCGTATTCAGTTTTGTATGTTAATTTAGGGTCAATAACCGCTGGGTTAGTGTTTAATTGGTAATCACGGATTGGGTAACCGATAAAACCAGCTGGGAACGCATCACTAGTGTTTGATGAATCATCCATCTCAACCAACACGTAAGAAGATTTAGAAGGGTAGAAACCATCTAATGTACCAATTCTTCTACCGATAAAGTTGTTAGAAGTTGGGTCCATTGTACAACGACTGAATGATTCCAACACAGTTGGTTGTGCATCTGTATCATAGAAAGCTCTAATTACAACGTCAAACTCTTTAGTATCCAATTTAATGTTTCTAATAGAGATTTTGAATTGTTCGTTAGCAGCGTTACCGTCAGAAATAGTCCAGAATCTGAACAATCTCAATAATTTGTTTCCACGCAATTCAGATACAACATACGGAGTTACCGCTGGTTTGTATTCTTGTAGGTAATCACTAAATTGGATACTATATTCAACTACGTTGTAGTTAACACCGTAAACTTTACCAGCATCATTAAGGCTCTCAAACATTTTGCTAAAGAATTCCTCAGCAAACAATGGTGTGTTACCATCAGCTACTGTTCTACCTAATACTCTTGGTAAGTAGTTTTTCTTAGTTTTATCCAAAGATAATAAGTTGTTAAACGCACCTTGTGTATTAGACACACCAGACAATGCGAAATCACCCAATGCGTCAGTTATAGCACCAGTTACTGTTGGGTCGAATGCAACTGTTGAACCAGTTACTTCAAACGCTGGATATTGTGTATCTGCGTTGATACCACCTCTAGAACGTAACAATGCAACCAATTTGTTTTCTACGTCAGCATAAGCTGAACCAGTGTACAATTCAGTAACACCACTAGTTGTACCAGTAATATAAGCACCAGATGGGTCAGAACCTTTAGCATCGATGTAAAGATTAAATGAAGCACCATCAAATACAGAACCTGTTTTGATATAAGTTGCTGGAACACCAATCTCTTCACCAACTGGAGAGTAACCTAAGAATTGTAAGTTACCAATGATTGAACCATTGTCAATAAGGTCTTGTACAATTGGCTCAGCAGATACAAGAGTAACAAGGGTACCAGCAGATGTAGCTGTAAATGAAATCAATGGGTTAACACCACCAGTGTATGTGTTGCTACCTGTATTCACAACAGTTGCTGGGTCCAATGCACCTTGAAGAGTAACACCCCATGCTAAACCAGCATCATAACCAGAGAAACCTAATACTCTTGTTACGAATAATTGATTTGATTGTGATAAGTATGATTTTGCAATATATGGTAATTCATATTTTGGAGCTCCGTTGTCTTTGATTTTTGTTGGGTTAGTACCACCAAAGAAAGACTGGAATTCACCGTAGTTGCTAACGAATATAGGTTGGAAAGCTGGACCAATAGTTGTTTCACCGACCAAACCTAAAGTTGTGACACCTACTTGACGTGTAATAAAACTTAAGTCTTTTTCAGAGGTATAAACACCAGGACTTACGAATACTTTTGTTGCCATTTTTTAAGTTTTTATTTTTTTGTTATTATTTACTTTATAGTTTTCTTTATTATAAATATTCGGTTTTTTTCAAAAGTAGGGTCATCTGAAAAGATAAATTCCTTTCAGTGTGATTTTTGTCTTACTTTTATCATACTAAGCGTTTACAAACCTATAAAATTACCTAAATTTAAGTAATGGGTTGGATTAAAACTATTTTAAATTCGTTAAAACCCTAATAATAAAAATTAAAACACATAATGAAAAGAGATAAAAACTTAAAAATAACATCCGCAACCCATGAACAATTAAAAAAATATTGTGAAGAAAACGGACTAAAAATGTTCTCATTTGTTGAAAAACTCATCAAAGATAAATGCACACCAAAAAAAGATTTATATGGCGAGTAACTTACCTACCAATCTCTGTAATCCTTAACCACATTGATGTGGGTGAATTTATTATGTTGATACTATTATCAGCTGAGTCCCTACGACATGCAACAATTATTGATTTAGGGGTTGTGTTTGAATTTGTGTACCTCCCAGACAGTGGGAATAACACACCTGTACGATTACCGTTAACAGTACTTTGTTTTGAATATGTAATTTCAATACCACCTACTTTTATTCTGGAAAAATATGAATCGTTACCAGAGTCAGAACTAAAATCATAATCGGCTAAATGATAATGAATAACCAAATAACTAGTGGAGCTTACTGGGGTGTAATTATAAACAACAAAATCCGTGTCTGTAGTGCTAGTGGCTATAGTTGTCGCACTAACAGTAAGCTCATTATTGGCTAACATAGTATCCTTCAACACTTGCCCTATTGTCGGGAGAACTCTTGGTTCCCAAATCAATTGAGATGCGTTATAAGATAATACAGCATTATTTGCTGTTGTGCCAGTTATTATTACATTGTGAAGCTCATCCAATTCATATCCATTATCAACCTTAACGAAGATTTTACCGTGAATTGCGTGTGCATATTCTACATACCCAACACTAATCAAATGTTGTGGTGCAATTGGTTTAACATTAGTTATCTTACCAGCAGTGGTTGGGGATACATATAAAATATCACCATCACTCCAAGTTTCGCCTTGAAGGGAACCAGTTGTGTTTATTTCTCTAACCTCACCAAAAGTTGTGATAAACCCCTCTTGGTTTTTTAGGATTGTTTCTGTAACCACCCCTAACGTACCAGCTGATGATATATCATTGTTGGCTTGTGCTAATTTAACACCTAGTCGTTGACCAACAGCTCCAGACACATAAACAACTTGATAATTCGCCTCCAATAAATCAACCAAGGGTGATGTTTTGTTTACAACCCTAGCAACACTTTCTTGACCAACTTGAAGTGTTACGTTACCACCTTTAAGCCCCAAATCCAATGTGCCATCAGCATCATTCCATTTCAATCTACCAACAGCATTGGTGACAGTAGCACCAGTGTTGAAATCAATATAGTCAACTTGGTTAATTGAAGTTGCTGATATTGTATTGGCGGTTAAACCATTGGTAAATATAGTAGGGCCGTTAATGACACCCCCTGTTGAGTCTATTTCTTGCACCCATGTGTTCACACCATCTTTATTTATATAAACGATTGCTGTATTTAGGTCGCAATATTCGGAACCTTTTGGTGAAACATGTGTTGGAAATCCATTTCCGCTTTGTGCGTAGATACCAACTGGTAATGATTTTATATTTACTGCCATTGTTAATTTTTATTTGGTTGTGATGGTTTTACTTAAATAGAGCAAATATTTAATCAATTTTATCGTAGTATTCTCTTGTGATAAAATTAAAATGTGGGTTAACCATATCCTCGGTCCTTAACTCTTCAACAGCAATCTCTGTATCTAACACTTCATTATCTGCTTTGTAATATAGCTCTCTTCCTGTTTCTTTTTCAATTATTGCGTACATATCTTATAGGTTAAATATTTTTTATTTCAAATGCTTCCAAACGTGTCACGTCAGTGGTTGTTGATGATGGTGTTGCTGACACATATACATATTGGGTTTGAGTCACATCAAATGCAACAGAACTCATTGCTGTGGTAGAGACACCAGCGTCACTGACTGCGGAAGGATTGAAAGGGTACCCCTTTATAACACCTCCACTTATAACTAGCTCTCTATTTATTTTAGTAAATGCGATATTGTTAACGGATGCCCATTGAGCTATTTGACCTGTTGTGCCAGTAGGCATTGAAGCTGATGTACTTATCTTGATTCTATGTGTTGTGTTTGTTGCAACCCCTGTTTTACTAAAGACCGCAAAGAATGCAATCTTATCCGTTGCAGCAAAGGTGTTTGCTGGGATGGTAAGTTGTAATAACTGTGTTTCACCAGTAGCATTGCTACCTATTGATTGAGTGAATGAACGATTAAGAAAACCGATATTCCCATCACCATTTATTGTTTCATTAAAAATTGTTTTTAGTCCGACTCCGTTTATTTTCATTTTACGTGTTTTTTAATTAATTATAATTCTATCCAATCATTAGATGGTCTAAACTTCATTACAAAGTTTATTGGGTCATTAGAACTGTTATGATAAGTATGACCTAAAACTCTAACATAACCACCCATTGGGATGTCGGTTCCCATTAACCCAGGACTTGGTTGTAATATATAAATTGGTTTACCATTTTTTGGTAATTTAACAGCTGGACCAAAACCAGTTCCCGAATCATTATGCACCGTAATATGACCATCCAATAAAACTAAACCGCCATCCAAATAAATACCTAACATAAAGGTTGAATTAATATTGTCACCATCCGCTTTGTACCATATATTATCTTCATCCAAGGCAACCAAATCCCATTTGACAACATTGCCGTCAATATTCCCTTCAATGATGTCACCAGCGTAATTATCATAATTAGAAAATGGTTCTTGTTGCGTTCCGATGTACTTGATTGTTCTTTCGTAACCAATAACATCTAGCTTAACTCCTGGTATTGACGTACCAATACCAACATTTGCACCATCATCATATATTTGACTATTTGAAATACCAGTTGAACCAGTGAATTTAGGAAGGTAATTAACAGTACCGTTACCAGTAATATTACCATTTGCTGTGGAAAAACCTGTGACATTAAACGTCCCACCTGTATTATTGGTGAATGTTGCTGTACCAGATGAATATGTACCACCCGTCACCCTAATATCGGTTGGAAGATTTTGGTACGTGGTTGCGGAAATAGTGTTTGCTGTTAACCCATTAATTGTGCCACCTGTAAATGGTGTTGAAAAACCTACAACATTGAATGTCCCACCTGTGTTGTTGGTGAAAGTAGCTGTACCAGATGAATATGTACCACCAGTTACCCTTACATCAAGAGGTAGATTTTGATAAGTAGTTGCCGATATTGTAGTTGCAGTTAAATCGTTTACGGTACCGCCAGTAAACCCTGTGTAATATCCAGTTACACTGAACGTTCCACCTGTGTTATTTCTGAAAGTAGCAGCACCGTTTGAGTATGTACCACCTGTTACATAAACATCGGTTGCGCCTGTATAAAAACCTATGACATTAAACGTCCCACCTGTATTATTGGTGAATGTTGCTGTACCACCTATATACGTACCACCAGTCACCCTTACATCAAGAGGTAGATTTTGATAAGTAGTCGCAAATATTGTATTCGCTGTTAACCCACTAACATCACCACCTGTAAAACCTGTGTAATAACCACCAATGTTAAACGTTCCACCTGTGTTATTTGTAAACGTAGCTGTACCGTTACTATATGTACCCCCAGTAACATAAACATCGGTTGGTAGGTTATAATAAGTGGTGGCCGATACTGCATTTGCGGTTAAACCGTTAACAATTGCATTATTAGTGTTTATATTGGTCGAATCAATTGATGTAAACGATGCATTAACACCACTCAATGAATTAATAATACCGCTAGCTACTTCAACACTAGTGGCTGCTAATGAATCACCAGTAATACCACCTATTATTTGTTGATTACCAACAAATGTGTTGCCTTGGTTAGTATATGGAAGATGTGTATATTGTTCGGATGTTAAGTGATAATATTGATTATTGGAACCACCTTGAATCCCCACTAAATCGTTATGTACAGAAACAGCACCATACGATTGGAAAACCGTACCAAAAGCTGTTTGTGTTACTCCACTAAATTGACCTTGTTGAACAATAATTCTACCAGTAAGAAAGGCATGTGATGTTATTAATTCTGGTAGTTGTGGTTCACTAGAACCCTCCGCATCTAACAATGTATCATATTGGTCACTACCAAACACCTCATAGATGTGGTCGTTAACTTCTTGACCTCTAAAATACCAGTTAACCAAATATTTACCAGCATCAGCCAGTACCAAGTCAGTACCGTTATCATAATATGTATTGTTGATGGTACTCGCACTAGTGGAATAAACCCATGTACCACCAGAATGGAAGTTTTTAAAGAAAATATCTTCAGCACTATTCACAGCGACTAATTCTTGTCTATTCGTCCCATTCCAACTAATACCAGATGATAAAGTAACGACACCTGTATTTCCGCTAAGGCCAATCATAAACCCGCTTTCTCTAGCGAATCTTTGAGTCATAATTACTCTATTATTTAATTTGTTAGGTAAACCAGCACCTTGATTACCAAAATCCAATACATGAATATGGTCTCCAGCTCTATAAATAATTAAATAAAGAACGATAGTACTATCGTTTATCAATGTGTCGTTATTTAAAACATCATATTTAGGTAAACCATCGTTGTAATCAACAACAATGTAATTGGTGTCATTATCAACCAAACTAGGGATTCCACTCAACCCAGTGGTGCCACTTAACACCGTGTAAATGTTAGCGGTGCCTAAATTATTAGTGTTATCGAATAACGCTACGGTTAGGTTTGGTAAATTTACCTCACCACTACCCGTAGGAACCCAATCACTAGCACCAGTCACCACACCAGCATTAGAACTAGTATACAAACCATTAACAGTAAATGTTCCACCTGTGCTATTAAAAAATATCATAACACCACTATTTTGGTTATATGTGGCAGCTGTAACCGTTATATCATCGATTACCAATGGTTCGATAATAAACGTTTGATTAACATCACATGAATTTAAAAAATATGCCATTATATTGAATTACCCATTAACTTAAATGACCCAAAGGTCATGTTATTTTTATATACTTTCACACTTATATTGTCATTGGCGTTAAACACCAATGGATTTGTTAAAACGGTTCCATCAAAAACAACAACTCCGTTAACTTTAAATATAACCCTGTTTATGTTTTCTATCTGTGAAATTGATGTAAATGATACAGGGTACTGATTTACAAATGAAAATTCAAAATCAGCTTTTGGTTTCCAAATGAAATCAAACACAACTTTATTATTTGTTTTGGTGGGTGTAAAGATAATATTACTGTATTTTATGTTATCTTCAACTTCCATTGTCATAACACTTCTATTGATTGTAGGAACAATCTCAAAATCCTCTTCATCCAAAACATAACCTAACAATTTTATCTCAAACATTTGAACATAAAATCTTCTGTTTTCGAAATCTTCTATGTTGCTTTCATCACCAATATTTTCTAAATGAAGCGGCATCGGGTGTCCATTTACGTTGATGTAGCACTGTCTAGACTGAAATGCTCTTTGTATTTTTCTGTTGAATTTGTTGAGGTCTTTCATTTTGTTTGTAAAGATTCTTACCTCGTATGTTAAATCCACACTAGTTGGTTGTGGGACCTTGTATAAATCCACACCACGTCTTACACCATCCCATGTCGGAACTTTCATGTAAGTATAGGTTCTGTTTCCTGGAATGTTCCACAACCCAGCTTGGTTTTTACCTTGCTGAATATCTGGTTTTCTAACAACGGTAACAAAAGGCATTTCAATATTTTTGTATTTATCAGAAAATTGCCAAGTTTTGGTAAACTCAGTCCATCTTTGAATAGTCAAGAAAATTACAGGTATTTTGTTTCCATCAACACTAATAGAAAGACCATCCGAATTATTCATGAAATCGATAAAGCTTTGGTCCATGTCTTCTTCCAACACCCCTCTAGGTAAAAAGGTACCTTGGTCGGCAATACCGTCAAGAATTTCTTGTCTTCTCTCTGGCCCAACTTTTTGGTTTTTGATATTGATGTTGGTCATGTAACCTTTAGGCATCGCCATAATTTAATCGTTTTAATTTACAACCCTCTGAATTCGTTTGCATCGACAGTTGCGCAAACAACTGTTCTAAATGCACCCTTATAACCCATAATGGTGTGTTTGTTATCGTAGTTTTTAACCCCGTCATTTACAACACTAAAATATCTAATTTCAGTCTCTGTTACTGGGTACCCTATGTAATCACCGTAGCTAATTTCAGTATCCAATTCAGATAATTGCGCATCGTAAATACCAAATGTCAAATTACCATCTTGTAGATATCTTAAACCACCGTTTTTGTTGTAAGATTTGTTTTCTGCTTCATCCATGATTGGAATTACCTTCAATTCAACTGGTGGGAAATACTTGATACCATCTTTAGAGGCTTCCCCATAAAGTTGGTCAAACTCAGTCATACCTCTGTCAACCCTGTAAAGGATTACGGTGAAATTACCATCACCCTCTATGGCTTCTCTACCCATAGAAATCTCCAAGTTAAAATCCTCTTCGGAAAAAAACTTGTTAATACGTGTTATTGGTGTGATTTTCTTATTGTCCATAGTTTTTATTATAAATATTTATCTTTTGGTTAATATCCAAAAACACTTGATTTTTACCTGGAATTTTATTATATTTAGTTATAATCATTACAAAACCAAAAAACAATAGGATTTGATTAATTTAGATGACATAAGAGGCCATTCAGCTATTTCATTGTTGGAAAACTATGAAGGTATAAACCCGTACCTAAAAAAGTTGAAAATCGCTTACATGAAAAACAAAAGATTGGCACTTACAGAGAACCAATCAAAATATATACAAGAAAATCACGACAGAGAACCACTTTACATTAACAGAGTTGTTGGAATAACAGAATATTTGGGTGAAGAACTAAAAAAGTTAGATAATTTATCTTTCACACCGCAAAAAGTATTGATTGAATTCATTTTGGCTGAAACCGAAAAGACTTTCCATATCTATGGAAAACTTAAACAAAACCAAAAAGAGTCAAAAATGTATTGGTTACCAAAAACACAAGTTACCGATGACCCATACTTTGAACCAGTAAACGTAGAGGTTGATTTTAGCTCGTATAACGAAGTTTTAAGTAAAATGGGTAAAAAGCTATATCAACACCAAGAAGAAGGTGTTAAGTTCCTTCTTTCACGCAAAGGATGTATCTTAGCAGACGACATGGGTTTGGGTAAATCAATCCAATCTATTGTTGCCGCATTGGAAAGTGGTGCTAAGAAAATTCTTGTGGTGTGTCCATCATCAACCAAAATTAACTGGGAGCGTGAGATTAATGTGTTCTGTAACGATACGACAATAATCGATGGTAAAAAATGGTCTGGTGATGCAAAATTTACCATCATAAACTTTGATATTTTAAAAAACTTCCACACTCTAGCATCAACTAGAAAAAGAAAAGAAGGTGAACCAGCTGAAATATTAAATAGGGACCTAGCCAACGCTGGTTATGACTTATGTATCATAGATGAGGCTCATTATTTGAAAAACAATGAAAGTATTCGTGGTAAAATAATGGTGGAGCTTTGTGTTAAACACAATATTGAAAGAGTTTGGTTGTTGACTGGTACGCCAGTTGCTAACAGACCCATGGACTTCTTCAACCTTTTGAAGATTATCAAGTCACCAATTGCTGAAAACTGGAAACACTATGCAGTAAGATATTGTGATGGTAAAAAGTTCTTTAGAACGCTTAAAAACGGTCAAAAAAAACAAATCTGGTTAACAGATGGTGCTAGTAACTTGGAAGAGTTGGCGAATAAAACCAAAAATACAATCATCAGACGCTTAAAAACCGAAGTATTGGATATGCCAGACAAAGTTGTGACACCAATGCACCACATGTTAGATAAAAAAGGGCTTAAACAATATGAATTGCTTTGGGATGAGTATTTGGAGAGACGTAAATTGGAAGGGAAGAAAACCAATGATTTACAAAAAGACTTGGTTGAACTTATCTTATTGCGTCAATTCATTGCATTGGAAGCAATACCTTACACTATTGAGATGGTAGAAAATGCTATTGAAATGGGTCGTAAAGTAATTGTGTTTACTAGCTTTACAGATGAACTTGAAATCATCGCTAACCATTTTGGTAAAGCAGCGGTTAAACACAATGGTCCAATGACAACTTTGCAAAAACAAAGGTCAGTTGATGCTTTTCAGAATAACCCAAAGGTTAAAGTATTTGTGGGAAACATCAAATCGGCTGGGGTTGGTATCACACTTACCGAAGGTACTGTTGTTATCTTTAACTCATTCGACTGGGTACCAGGCAATAACGAACAAGCCGAAGACCGTGCGTTCCGTATAGGTCAAAAAAATGACGTAAACGTTTACTACCAGTTATTTGATGATACGATTTCTACAAGAATGTGGAACATGTTAAACAGCAAGAAAGACATTATAAACACTATCATGGGTGAAAATAAATTAACCGATGATGAAATAACAGAACTAATTTTAGGAGAATTAATAACAGCATAATATGGTAACAATTTATACATTCCCAGAATGCCCCTATTGTACGGCATTAAAAGAAATCTATACCAATGAAGGTATTGAATATCGTGACGTAAACATTACGTTGCCAGAAAATGAAGAAGAGTGGAACCAAATTGCCGAGGTATCAAAAGCCGAGGAAGTTCCTGTCATCAAAATTGGGTTACAATTACTAGTACCCAATGTTTCTTTCCAATCTATTGAAGAAGCTGGTCAATTGACCAAGAAGTTTTTGGGTTAAAACAAAAGTTTCTTATATTTATAAGTAAACGAATAATTATGTCAGTAAGTATAGAAGAAAGAGAAAAACTATTTCGCCAATTTAGACATTCAGTAGGTGCCCCAATCCGTCAAATCGAATTAACGGACGAGCAACTTTGTACGCTATTAGAAATATCTATTGAGGATTACGCTCAATACGTTCAAGAATGGTTGATTGAACACCAATGGCAATCATTATTGGGTCATAATTTGGACACAACTGATATGGCATTTGCATTGAGTGTTAGAAGCTTTGATTTTATGACACAATACACATATGCCTATTCAAAACAAGTTGGGTTGCAATCCAACGGTCCATGGGAATTAAAGAAAGACTACGTTGAAATTGAAGCTGGTAGACAAGTTTATACAATCCCAGCTGGTCGTGAAGTTAATGAGGTTCTTTGGATAACACCCCCAGCAACTAGTCAAGCTTTGTTGGCAAACTATGGTGGAATCGATTACGGTTTCGGTGGTGGTTTTGCGCAAGTAGGTGGTGGTGTTGGAACAGGTGGTCCAGGATTTTCTCGTATGGGATATTATATAGCACCAGCGTTTGATATCTTATTAACAGCTGCCGATATGAACCTAAAAAATCGTATTGTTAGAAGTGAATTAGTTCATAAAATCACAGCTGGTCCTAACGGAACCAAGTTGTTGCATTTGATGAGTACACCTGGGTCTAAATTGTCATTTGGACAAGGTATCGGTGGGGTTGGTAGTTCTATCAATATGACTGGTTGTCAAGTATGGTATCACTATTATGATACAACACCAGAAAATGTAGACCAATGTAAACAAGATAACCCAGACATTATCAAAATGCCTAATCAAGTACCATTGGCTAAATTAGATTACGCTGACTTTAACGAACCAACTAAAACACTTATCCGTCAGTTATTTATAGCAGAAGCGAAAAGAGCTTTGGGTAGGACTAGGGGTAAATTTGGTGGTATAGTAGGACCACCAGAAGCCGAAAGAACTATGGACTATGAAACACTTATCAGCGAAGGAAACGAAGAGAAAAGAGCGGTGTTAGAAAGACTAGAAGCTAGACTATTAAGACTCTCATCTACTTCACAATTAGAAAGAGGTGCCAAAGAAGCGACAGACTTAAATACAGCAATGAAATACAGACCATTAGGGTTCTGGGTATATTAAAATAAAAAAGGGGCGAAAGCCCCTTTATTATTTCTAGAATCCCCAGTCATCTTCTGGTTCTTCTTTTTTAACTTCTACCACTGGTTTAGGTGGCTCTGGTGTTTGAACGTCAACCTCGATTTCATAAGGTGTCTCATCCACCACATAACCTTCTGGGATTTCACCATAAGTATCATCGAATTCGTCATCCAATTTAAGGTCTTCATCATTTCTGATGATATTACCGTCCTCATCTTCTTCTAACTCGTCCTCATCTTCATCACCTTCCGATATGACTCGTTTTTTCTTTACTTCTACTGGTTGTTCAATAACAACTTTTGCAGCAATCTCTTTAGCTTTCTCAATAACCGCTTCCATGTTTTCAACACGTTCAATTGTATCAAAATCAGCTACGATTGTTTCACCAGTCATCACTTTGCATTCAGCAACGTAATCTAACCATTGCTCATAACGGTTATCATCATTTTCATTACCAATCATCTTATAATACTTGTCACGCTCAATGGCTTGTTTTTCGTATTTAAAGATTTCATTGAAATGACACAATGGTTCATCCCATTTTCTTGAAACAAGGGACCATGAATCATCGTCAGCAATGTCACACAAGATAAAGACATCAATTGGTAATTCCCCTTGCATTGTTGCCTCTAGGTCCTTAACCTCTAAGTGTCTAAAGATATCTTCTAACATTTCTTTTTCATGTTGAATACCCTCTAACTTAGCAATTCGCATACGCTCATGGTAATCAGCACGAATTTCTTCCCACTCAGATTCGTCCATGTTGTTTGGAACTTTGTTAACTCTATCCCAGAACTTTATTTCTTTGTCTTCCATACGCATAAGGTCTTCGTATGAATCTTGGTCACCCTCTTTAAAAGGCATACCAGAAACCAATTCACATTCACCTTTGGTAAAGATAACTCTATCTTTAAGCTTCTCGGTTGTTTTTTTGGTTTCTTTGTCCTTTATCTTAACAATATCCAAAAGGATTCTGTCTCTGATTTCTGGATTAAAGCAAACCAATAATGGTTTAACTTTCTTGTTGAAAGCGTCCAAATAACGAGCCACGTTGTATTCGTCAGTGAATAGTTGAGACTCAATCTCTTCCATTCTAGCGACCATCGTTTCGATGTTTTCATCACCTTCCTCTAGTGTAGCAACGGCTTTTCTAAGCATTTCAAGTTCTTTGATTGCTTCAAAGTCACGTTCAACAGTTTCTGGATTGATTAATTTGCAATTCAGTTGTGTTTCTTTTTTCACTGGTGGAAGTGGTTGTCCTGGATTTTCTAGTTTCCACGCCTCAGCTTGTTTTTTGGTCATTTTGTTCACATCGGTTGTCTTCAAATCACCTTGTGACTTAGAGGTACCAGTATTGATGTAATATAAGATATCACCCAATGTGATTTCTAACCCATCTTTTAAAGCTAATTCCATGTGCGCTTGTTTAGGCATAGGGTTACCTGCTTTGTTTTTCATAGTACCTTTTTTCTTGTACTCTGGCATCGTCAACTTAACTTTAGATTTAGATGCAATTTTAACCAAAGGAATTTGGTAATTGTAGATTTTATCAACATATTCATAGTAATAGTTGATGAATGAGTGACCATCACCATCCAATAACATACGGATAGCTTTACCTAAGAAATCTTCAATATAAACTGACATTTTCTTAGACTTAACCGAGTTACCAACCAATTTAATTTTACCACCAATATCATTAGCGTAGTTCTTACGGGCAAAGTTGATTGTTGAGTTACAAATATCATCGATATCTAGACCCATACGACCTTCCATATAATTTTCATTGAACTCAGCCAAGACAGCATCTAATCCAGACAACTCTTTACCAGCATCATCAGTTGTTTTCCAGTGATTACCCTTGGCAACGTATTTGATTTCATCAATATTGTCTGGGAATGAGAAGTTGAAACCATCGGTATCACCCACTAGTGCACGGAATCCGTGTGTTTCTGTAAAGTGACGAACCATCAAACGCAAATATTGACGACCACGACACGTTGTTTCTTCCGCTGAATCAGTATCACCCCAGTTGAAGATATATGGCGCACCATACGAACCAAACCATGAGTTAGCGAGGATTTTAAGTGGTAACTGTTTCTTATCATACAAGTTAGCCAAAGCTTTGTGTTTAGCTATTTCCTCTTTGATTGACTCTATTTCTACCTTAGACAACGAATCTTTTTCCGCATCAAGCTTAGCTTGTAATTTTTTAGCTTTCTTTTTCTCAATTCCAGTCAAGAACTTGAACTTATCACGGGTGTCAACCACATAGGTTAACATCCCTTCCATCACACCTGTAATATCCAAGTCTGGGAAGATGTTATGTGTTAACTGTGTTTTTGGATAAAGCGCAGCGTAGTCAAGCTTAACAACGTTTCTAGCGTAACCAACTTCCAATAAACGAGAAAGACCACCTGTAAAATCTCTTTTGGTTTGAGTCTCTGGAATTGCCAAGCCATTCTCATATGACCAAGCGGCCATAATCAATTTCCACTGACCAGCGGTACCCATTGTTGATGAACGTTGGAATGATGTTGGTAGCATCTTAGCGATAAGGAAACTGGCTTGGTTGAATATATTATCAATTTGCTCAGTCTCCCAAAGGTCATCAGCCAAGTATCGTTGTACGATATAAGCACCTGTTTTGATTACATAACCTTCTTTTAATGGCGCTTTTTCTGTAATTCTATACCAATCACCATTTTCATCGTTAAAGGCATATTTGTTAACAGTATCTTTCCATGTTGAATTGATTTTATCACCAGGAACATAAACCCTGTTGGGTTTAGCGATTTCTGAGTATTGAGTAATGTACTTCAAACCCCAAGATTTAATCTCAGAGTTAATCGCCATTGCTCTACGAACAGCGTGAGAAATATCCATGATATTGTAACCAAACATGTGTGTTTGATTGTACGCTTCGGTTTCACCACCTAATTTAAGTGTAGATGGTTTACGTTTAATTTTTGAGATACGATTAAGCGTAATCGCTAATTCGGTAATTGGAATAGATAAACGTTCAGCTCTTTCAAATAAAAAAGGCCAGTCAAAGTTTTCCGAGTTATAACCAGTGATAATATCTGGTTGAATAGCATCAATTACTTTGAAAAACTTCTCTATATTCTCTCTTTCAGAATCTCTTCTATCATAACCAGTTTCACCTTTGGTTTCCATAAGACCTTCAAACCCACGATTATCTCTAACACCTATTTGGAAGATTGCATGCTTACTTGCAAATAAACCTTCCGTCTCCAAGTCGAATTGGAATCTATGAACATCATCATAGTCCTCCATTCCTTTGAATAAACGCTTACCTGTTTGAATCAAGAATTGTTCAGTTGGACTGAACATTACAAAATCTTTCGAATTTTCTTTTTTGAAAACATCAACACCACCCTCTTTGAAGAAATTAACCAAGTGGTTATATGATTTTTTACATGTGGCCATATACTTGTAACCATTCTCCATACGTTGAGGAGTGTTACCGTTATCGTCACTAGTTCGTAGTTTTGTGATTTTTACATCGAATTTTCTACACGCTTCGATGATTTTCATTCGTTTACCACCATATATTTTAGCGGTAACGTCTTCCTTAAACCACAAAAAAGGTCTGTACTCGTGGTCCTCTAATCTTTTTTCACCTCTTTCCCTATCATTTACAACTAGTGTCACCAATGGTCTATCGTAATAAGACTCAATAGCGACAATATTTTCTTGAGGGTCAGTACCTTGTAAAAAAGACTCGATTATCTCGTTACTTACTTTGGTTTTTGTTTGACTCATTGTTATAGTTTTCTACAAAGGTACTAAACAAAATCCATTCTAACAAGTGATTTAAGTAAAAATATTTTTAACTTTGTACATTACAAAGTTACTAATTTTTGGTCAGTAATGCAAATAAAATGTGTTATTTTTTTATCGAACCATCTAAAATGTTTATAAATAATTCCTCTCTAATAGGAACAATTAGTGTTCCACTACCGTCCAAGAATTCGACTTCGAATTGACCCACGTATCTACCAGCTACACTAGTATCTCTAGCAGTAAATTGATACACCAAATAAAATTCATCACCAACGCAATTAACTGGCTCAACTTGTTCGATACCAGCAATTTTCTTGGCAATTCTTTTGACACCTGTAACCACATCGGTCATTGAAAAATAGATGGTAGCGTTTTGAACCTTTTCGTGAAATTTATAAAAGTCGTTTCTACCATCTTTTATAAGTTCCAATTTTAGCTTTGGTAATGTTGAGTTTTTGTTTATGTGGAATTCCATGATTAATTTAGTTTATTATAAATATTATGAATATCTCGGTAAATCAGAATTATATTGGTTTCTTAATTTACATAAAGTCAAATCACATATGTTAAACTTAAACTGTGAAATTTGACCGATAAACGTACCAGCAAAAT
>JACCDQ010515883.1_pt1 | contig 24142 bp, 22 predicted proteins | sample 7446031 | NCBI WGS metagenome assembly JACCDQ01 (sample SAMN15323442, study PRJNA562643) | freshwater metagenome | isolation source: river surface water | place: USA:Blue River Watershed | collected 2017-08-17 | reverse complement strand
GCTGTTAATTTACGAACATAATATGTGCCGCCGTCACTATCAGTTGCAGTAATTGACATTTCATTAGCACCTAGGTCAGCAGTTGTAACTAACTTGCAGATTGCAGTACCGTCACTAGTTTGAACTTTATAACGCTTAGAACCTGTTTGTTTGATTACATCACCAGTTGTAACTTCGCTACCAGCACCAACTTGAGCTTCACACTTAATACCATTTTGACGTGCAGATGCTCCGCTTGTTAATACTGCGGTTAGTGTTAATGTTGTTTGAGTGCCGGTTGATGTTGTAATAGTAAGAGTCGGAGCACTTGTATAACCGCTGCCACCATTAGTAACAGTAACACCAGTAACTGATCCGTCAGTAAGTACTAACGTACCGGTAGCAGTTACACCACCAGTAATTTGCGGTGCTGAAAATGCTACAGTATCAGCATCATCGTAATTTGCGCTATCGCCTGCAACTACTGTAACGCTAGCTACGCTTTCGCCGCCAACGTTAGCTGAACCAAACACTTCGTAGTTTGTGTTAGCAAAATATTTCTTTTGAATTGGACGTCCCATTGTTTTCTCCTTATGAATGACGTTCTAGGTCTACGCAGAGGGATTCTGCATAAGTCTTGTTCAATGACAAGCTCAATTTAGACATAGTATTTATCAGAGAAAGAAAAAGGGCTCCGAAGAGCCCTTTGATCTTTGTAACTTTAAGTAACGGATTACTTGAAAGAAACGTTCTGTACTGCAACCTTACCTAAGTAGTCAGCTGCGTTACCTAGAGAAGAAGCTGTGTTGCTTAACTCTACATAACCATAACGTGTCATGAAGCTAACGACTGGTTCGAATGTTGACGGATCAAGAACAACACCGCTGCTCATCAATGGAATGTATGGGCAGTAGAATGCTGCTGCGTCTGATTCGCTTGCACCCTTGTAACCGATAAGAATATCAGTTGTGTCTGTTGCGTATGTGTTAACATAAACCTTCATAGCATTGTTCAATGTACCAACAAACTTAGTGTTTGTAGGTGCTTCGAATGTGCCTTCTGTTGTACGTGCAAATGCACTTGTAGTTGCAGACTGAAGGATTGTTAGCGCGAATGGGCTAACAACGGCCCAGTTACCTGCACCACGACGTGTACGCTGAGCGATTAAGTTAGATACACGGTTGATTTGAACTGCTAGAGCAGCGTGTTCATCACCAACGAATGTAGCTGTACCGCTAACTGCGTTTTGGTCGAAAGTTTCAACTGCAGAACCAGCTAAAGATGCTAGGCTAGCTAGGATCTCTTGGTCGATTTCAGCAGTAATTTCTTGTGCTAGAGCAGCCATAACTTCGGCTTCGATATCGATGCCTTGTTGTGCTTGTGCGTCTTGAGCTGCTTCGAATGTCCATCTTGCGCTTAACTTACGAGTCTTAGCCTCGACAGTTTGCTTCAAGATTTGAATAGACATACGCTTACCAGCTTGTCCTTCTAGGGTTGCTGTAGAAGCTGCTTTTGCTGGGCTTGCCTCATTACCTGAGTAAGCTTCAGCAATCTTGAATGGGCTTAGTGCCTCTTCACCTGCTACAACACCAGCTCCAGAGCTGCTATCTGCATAGCGAACACGTAGAGTATGGATCTGACCAACTGGGCCAGTCATTGGTTGTACACCAACTAATTCGTTAGCAATAACGGTTGGCATAACACGACGGATAACCGGTAGAATAACACGGTTTAATGTGGCAACGTTGCCGGCAGAAGTAGCACCTGCTGTTGGACTTTCAACTAGATACTTACGTGTGTTCTCTAGTGTTACGCCCATTACAGATCTTTTTGTGCCTTGTAGGCCTTCTAAAAGAGCTTCTTTAGTCTCTGCCCAACGGCCATTTAGTAGTTCTGACATTTAATTTTCTCCTAAATTATTTTAGTCCAGCAAGGCGACGAATGTCGATGATATTCGATTCATCCTCGCTGCTACGATTGCTGTTGGAAACTTTGTTTCCGGTAATTTCTTTTGCCTCTACAAGTGCCTGTTTCTTCTGCGGAGCTTTACCAGAATTTCCATTTAGGACGGCTGGTAGATACTTGTCAAAACTTTCATTAAGTTTTGCCGTTTTCACACTCTCCATTAATTCACCCATGATCTCACGTTGCTCACTGTTAAGTGGAGCAAGTAGTTCACTCATGATTTCTTTACGTGCTTGCGCTTCTTTCAAAGCTGCAATCTCTGCGTTTTTGCTTTCTACTAATGATTTTGCTTCGCTAATAGCTTGTTCAGCTTCAGCTACTGCAATCTTCTTCATGTCTATGACCTTGAGCAATTTAGCAGTTTCTGATTTCTCAGAAAGGTAACTAGTCTGATACTCTGAAGCAAACGCTTCGAAAAGTTTACGTCCAAAATCATTGCGACGAGCTGCTTCGATGTCTTCTTTTAGTGATACTAATTCAGAACGTAGTCCTGATTCAACAACACTTTCGACTTTCTTAGCTGCACGCTCAATGAATTGTTGCTTAACTTTTTGTAGTTGGCTACGTCCTTCACGGACTAAGCGAACCTTAGTTTCAGCTAGATCTTGTTTGTCTTTATAGAATTCTGCAATTTCTTGAGCAAGAGCTTCTACTACAAATTGTTCTAATGTAGCAAACTTATTAGCCATTACGACTTGGTCTTCGTGTAACTCTTTAACTTCAGCAGCTAGTTGACGTGTAACGAATTCCTTCATTACAGAACTATCAGCTTTCATTTTCTTAGCTAACTTAACTTTCATCTCAGCTAATTGTTTGCGATCATCGTTAAACTCGGCAACTTCCGCAGCTAATTGATCACCGATCATACGATCGACGGCTTCAATCATTGTTTGCTTGTCGTGTTCATAACGTTGAGCGAACTCTTCGCGTAGAGTTTGAGCAACTTGTTCACGGTTTTCAGCGATACGCTTTTCCCATGCTTGCTCAATAGACTCTTTGATCTCTGTAGAAATCACATTGTTCTCAAATAACGTTTTTAGTGCATCCAACATGTGATTCTCCTTGTTATTGGAGTTTGCTTATTATTCCTAATAAGCTCTCTTTGAGATATTTTTGTGCTTTAGGGTCACCCTTTACTTCTTGCGCTATGCGTAAGGCACTAAGACCACCACGACTGTTCATCAGGTGTTCATAGATTGGTGTAGGATATGCTCCAGGGGCACTAGGTTGAGCTACCATATCTACTGTGATAATCTCAAAATCCGAAACTTCACCGGAACCGTCATCTTTAACGTTTCCTGATCCGCGGCTTGAAACGCCTAACTTCACACCACTTTCTAACATAGTGCGAATTAATTGTCCCATTGGCGTAGGTAAAATCTTTAACTTACCGTAACCATTTGGACCGTCCATCCACATATTAACGATCATATGAGATACACGGTCCAGGTTAATTTTTAAATCGTCTGGATGGTCTACTTCTCCGAGAACGCTATAGCCATTTTGAATCTGATCGTTAAGGGTTTTGACAGCCTTGTCAATCTCTTTCACAGGGTAAACACGTTGATTTGCATTACGGATACCGCCTTGAATGCAGATACCCGACATGTACAAGTTTTTGCCCTCATGTCCGTCAGACTCGACAATGATCTTAGCCTGATCAAAACTTAGGTTTTCTCGAAGATGTAATGATGACATAATTACTTACGTGATCCAACGATACTCTTCTTGTTGTCAGCTTGTTCGCCAGCGCCTTTCTTTTCTGCGCCGTGACCTTTGCTAACTGCTTTCAACTTAGTAGCACTCTTAGCACCCGGTACGTTTACGTTGCCACCGTCTTGCTTAGATGTAGTTGGCTTTAGTAAGCCGCCTTGTGTACCACCGCTTGTTGTTGAAAAACTTTTTGCGATATTAGCAGTTGTACCGCCCATATCATTCTTACCAGCTACGATAGACTTTGTGTTAGTACCATTGTCGCCATGCTTTGGAGGAGCAACTTTATCAACATATTCCATGAATTGTTGTAGTTCGTCTACTTCTTCTTCTCCGCCCATGTCGTCCATACCACCTAAGTCGCCGCCCATGTCGTCACCGCCCATGTCGTCCATACCACCTAAGTCGCCGCCCATGTCGTCTTCGCCTTCTTGAGACATTAATTCTTCAAATTCGGCTTTTAATTCTTCTAGTGCGTCTTCTAGGTCAAGTACGCGATCTTCTAAATCGCCTTCACCTTCTTCGTCGCCCATTTCGCCGTCGATTTCAAACTCGTCAGCACCTTCTTCATCTTCAGCACCTTCTTCGTCGTCGGCACCTTCTTCGTCGTCAGCAGCGTCATCGCCACCAAATGGGTTATCAGAACCTTCTTCGTCGTCAGCAGCCTCGTCGTCTTCTGCTGCTTCTTCTACAGATTCTTCTTTTTCCTCTTCTTCGTCTTCTTTAACGTCGAAGTCTTCTTTTAATAATTCTTCGTAGATTTCACGAGACTTACCCACTACGATATTATGGAAAATCTCTTTTGCTGTTTCTTGATCTTCGTTGATCAATGCCTCTAGCATGGCTTCAAATTGAATACGGTCAGTCATGTTCAAAATCTCCTGTGATGGTTATACAAGGCTGTAATATATTTACACTTAATGTTAAAAACAGTGTTATAATGGCCAAAAAAACACCTCGTTTGAGGTATTTTTTGTATTTTGTGTGATTAGACGCCAGGTTGTGGCGGCACGTAGTACATTGCGTGTATAAACTCTAATTCACCCTCTTGTTCTAAAATATGTGCTTCGCTTGATTTTCTTAATTCGTTAATCTGTTTTAAAGTTAAACGAGTCTTACGTGTGTCACTTGATGACACCATGGATTTGTCACGTGCAGGCTCATAACGCATATCATTTGATATGCGACGAGTTTCTGCATCGATATAAAACAGTTCTCTTAAGATCATATTATATTTATGCGGCAGGCGGTGTTGCGGGGGCCGGTGGTGCTACGGCAGGCGCTGCTGCTTGAGCAGTTGCATCTGGTTCTAAAGGATTCATGTCGTCAGGTGCTGACAAATCACCTGCCATACCTAAGTCTCCCATAATTCCAGCAGCAGAAATACCTGCACCTCTTAATTCTCCAGCGGCATCTGTAAATGTAGGCTGTCCTTTTCCGCTTTCTTCAGCCCATAAACGTTCGTTTTCTGCAATTTCTTCTTCGGTTAGACCTAAGTAACGTTTCATTGCAAAGCGTTTTGATATGTATGGAACTGCTTGAATTGTGTTAAATGTACCAATTCTTTCAGTATCCATAGTTGCTTGGCGTGCGCTAGCAAAGTTCAACGGTGGGTTAAACTTCAATTCAAATAGATTCGAATCAATGTTTACACCACGTGTATGCATATACATCTTAAACTCTTCGTCAAACTCTGCGGTAACAAGAGCTTGTAAACGTTCGCAGTATTTGTTAAAGCGTAGTTCTTGAATGTAAGCTGTACCTACTCGGCCGTCATTGTATTGTGCTTGACTATCATCTGCCCCAGTCGGCAAATAACTGCTAGGAATACGTAATCCACGGAATAACTTGTTAGTAAAATACTTTAAGTCGTCAATTTCACCTAGGTTAGTACCGCCTGGTAATGTTTCTACTTTAGATCCGCGGCCTTCTGCTGTTTGCGGGAAGAAGTAATCTTCGTTAATAGACAATGGATTGTACGCACTGTCAATTACATTTTGGCCGCCGCCAGTTTGGCTTGGGATTCGTCTCTGATGGATTTCGTTTTTAACTCTTTCTACAAAGGCCATTGCCATATGTCCTGGCATATTACCTACGTCAATGTGGAAAACACGACGCTCCGGAGCACGCTGTATACGATAAATTAGAATCGCATCTTCTAACAATTCTTTTTGCTTGTAAACTTTAAAAATGTTTTCAAGCAAACTGTTACCAAATGGGTACATGTTATCTAAGCCTTCGCTTAAACTTAAATGTACAATGTGTTCTGCATCAATAGCATGTTCTGATTCAGTAACACCAAAGCGTGTACCTGTACTGCTGGACGGATAAGCACTGCCCAGTCCAGATGTTTTAGTTTGTCCAAATGCTCCAGCACCGCTAGTTAATCCGCCGCCTGCATTGCGAGGATTAATGTTTGGAGTAATCTGTGTTGCAACTAAATCCATAAAGTTAGGTGCAAGATCTTTAATCACATACTGCTCTGGCTTCTTGCCTTCGCTTTCGTTAACAATAACTTTTGTAATCTTACTAGGATCTACGTAATTCCACTTCTGAGTTTCCGGATCACGAATAAAATAAGCATCGCCGTACTTGAATACGTTACGCATAATACGGAAAATGCGTGTATCAAACTTTTGAAGTTTGCACCATTGCTGCAAATATTCACCTAAGATACGGATTTCGCTGTTTGTAGCCTTATGTCTCCAATGAATTGTAAAAGGAGATTTGCCGTCTTTTAGTTTTTGTGTTGTAAATTCTGCTAGAATGTCTAATGCTGCGTTAACTTCTGGATCACTATCCATAATTTCGTATTGCTGATAGCGTTCTATACGATTAGGTGCACCTGCATAAACATCGGGAAGAAAGCTCGAATAGTTCGAGCGTGCAGGTCCGGGTCTACTAATAGATCCATTAACAGGACCAAGTGTCCCATCTGTAGTAGGTACCGGTGTGAAATATTTCTTCCAAGTCATTGTGTTTTATCCTTAGGCAATCAGATTGCCGCTAGTTTTAAGAGCTCTAACACTCTTATCTCCGCTATCTTCGACTGCCTGAATTAGTCGTTCTATACGTTTATTTAATTCATCTATGCCTTTAGTCATGCTACTCATGGCTTCATCAGGGTTTATATCAGGCATAGAAACCGATTTGCCAGTTACTGCTGATGCAGCTTCTTGCATTTTTGGCATGGCACCTTGCATTTGAGTAACAATACTACGCATACTGTCTTGCGTTGGCATTGCTGATTTAACTTTTTCTAGTTCAGATTTCAAAGAACTTTGTAAATCGGTTAACATGCCCTTTGTTGGAGGCTCGATAGACGGTGCGTCCTTTGGCATCATTCCTTTTAATGCGCCAAACATGTTACCAAAAGTAGATTCTATGTCGGGCATTCCCTTAGACATTGAATCCATCGGTCCTTTCATTGCACCAAACATGTTACCTACAGTAGATTCTATGTCAGGCATTCCCTTAGATGCTGCACTAGACGCACTGTTTACTAAGTTCTTTAACTGTCCTTCATTTAGAACTGCTTCTTTTCCATGAAGGTCAACTGTAGTTTCTTTACCAAAATCGTGTAAGAGTTCATTGAACATACCCATTGTTCCGCCGAACATCTTAGGTTTGTTCTTTTCCTTGTCAGGAACAGTAACTTCTTTATCAACACCTACCTTTTTAGCAATAGCATTTACTAGTTGTTGAGGGACTTGAACCATTTCTTCAGAAGTCCATTTCTTTAAAACCTTATTAAGATCAGAAAAACCGCCAATTGTTGCACCAACTTCTTTGTTAAGTGAGTTCATTCCAACACCTACACCTGCTGAAATGTCTTTAATTAGTCTTTCACCTTGATTAATAGTTGTTGAAGTAATAGATGCATCGCCTTCTGTTCCGCCTTTGCTTTTAGCAGCCATTTCTCGATCGTATTCAACTTTAGCTTGAGCAGTTTTTTGGTATTCGGCTAAGCTCATTCCCTGACGTTGTGCTTCTTCTTGTTGGCGTTTTAAGATCTGTGCATATCTAATTTGTTCTAATTGAGACTGTGCCATTGCTTTAGTTTGAGCATCACCGGCCTTATAAAGTCTCATTTGCTCTTCAGCAAACGCTTTATCGCCTTGCTTTCTTAGAACAATTGCATCCATTTCTTGACGAATTGCCTCTCTCTTAGCGTTATCTTCTTCGCCAGTGCCTTTAACTTCACTTAGTCTTCGAGCAGCGTCAGCCATCTCAGGGCCTAGAGCAACAATTTTTTGTGTCTCTTCAGCGTTCATTGGGCCGCCGGTTGAGTAAATCTTAATAGCATCTTGAACGCTATCACCATAACGCTTAGTCATAGTCAAGTTATTTTGATAAGCAGTGCGTTCGTCTTCTGACATAGCTAGCATTGCTAGTTCAGATTCTTTTGATTTTAATTGACGCTCTAAACTTTCTTGTTGCTCTTGACGACTAATACCTGTAATTCGGGCAGTATTGTCCATTTCTCGAGCCATGTCTATTGCAGATTGAATCATTTTCTTCCTGCTTTCAACCTGCGTCATATCAGACTGCTTTGCGTTATGTGCAACTAATGTTAAGATCTTTCCAAATTCTTCAGTGTTAACACCAGTTGCTTGCAATTGATACGAAAAATCTTGTTCTTGTAAACGCTTTCCTAACTTTAAGAATCCAATGGAACTAACGTCCATGTTTACACCAAGACCTGCAATAGATTTACTGCTTTGTTTAATAGTCTGTTCCCACTCTGGCATACTCATACGAGCGCCTAGAACAGCTTGACTATATAAACCTAAGTTGTTCCCAAAGTATGCACCCTGTTGACTAGAGGATTTTAAGGACTCATTTATTGCTAATGCGCCCTCACCAACTTGTGTAACAAAACTACCTATAGTACTTCCAGTTTTTCCAAGCAACCCGCTTACTTGAGAAAAATTAGCAAGAGCATCAGTAGCTTTATATGTTCCTGTTGCAAATTTTGTTGTTGCTGATAGCGCATTGCTAAAGCCGCCAGATAAGGAGTTTAGCGTACTGTTAAAGCCGCTAGTGCCTGTACTAGTAGCCCCAGAAGCGGCTGCTGGAGCACTTTTGCCAACTGCTGAGGCAATCGAAGTAGCTTGCTCTCTAAGCAAGTCCCTCATTTGATCGTATGTAATTTCACCAGCCATTTAAAAATTCCAAGAAATATGCGTATATAAATACAGGATATATTATATTTATGCGGAGCTAAAAATGGCACAAAACCCACTTACCCAATATTTTAGACAACCTAAAGTATTCATTGCATTACCTAGTCGAGGTGCTTACAACTCGCCAACAGCATTCAGTGGAGATGTTAACCATTTGCCAGTGTTTGGCATGACTGGTATGGACGAGATTATTGCTAAAACGCCAGATGCGTTATTAACAGGTGAAAGCACAGTTAAGATTATTACTAGTTGCTGTCCTGCAATTACTAACCCTTGGGAATTAACAACAATCGACCTCGATACTGTACTAACTGCTATCCGAATAGCAACGTACGGTAACGAATTAGACGTAGATAACGTCTGCGACAAATGCGGAACTCATGCAGAATATACATTTAATTTAAGCAATTTTGTAGAATACTATGCAAACGTTAAGTACGACAACAAAATAGTGCTCGGTGACCTTACAATTAACCTAAAACCGTTAAATTATCGCCAAAGCTCAGACTTTGCACAAAGCAATTTCCAATTGCAGCAACGTCTACGCCAAATTAACGAGTTAGAATCCGAAGAAGAACGCAGCAAACTCCTAGCAAATATCTATGAAGATCTAGCTAAACTTCAAAATGAAATCTTTATTGCAGGTATTGATAGTATTTCAACTAGAGAATCTACAGTTACTGAACACGGATTCATTAGAGAATGGGTAGAAAATGCTGATTCTAAATACATTGCTGATATTAGAACCAAAGTAAACACCAATCAGGAAACTTGGAGAAGCCCAGATCAAACGGTTGAGTGCGAAACTTGCGGTAATAAAACTTCTTTAGTCATTAGCCTAGACCAAGCAGATTTTTTCGTAGGAGCCTAATTAAGCTCTCTGCCTCAGAGATTGAAGAACACTTAGTTAGGCTTGATCAAGAAGTAAAACAGTTCAAAGAAGAACTTGCAAGAATTAGTTGGTACATGAGAGGCGGTGTATCGTTACATGAATTGCTACACGTCTATTCGTTTGACGATAGGGAAGCAATGTACACAACAATTAAAGAAAACGTTGAGATGACCAAAGCATCTCAAATGCCGTTTCTTTAAAATTTACCAGCTGACCATTTACCAGTTACTGGATTATATTGTGCATCTTGCTCTGGATTTTTAACAGGAAACGCTCCTTGGCCATCTGTATCATTCTTACTGCTAAATGGCATATCAGGTAATTGTCCTGATTTAATTTGATCAATCGATCTAACAATGTAATCGTATGCAGCTTTTGACATTCCACCAATCCAAGTTCTAGCAATCATTGCAGAAAATGTATTACTAACATACCATTCTGCAAATTTTGTAGATCCTTCAGCAGACATTAACCAAATACCAAAGCTAGCAGCGGCTGCTCCGCTAAGACCAGACACTAAATTTCCAAGTGTTCCAGCAAAAGGCAATATTGGTATGCTCTTGATTACAGCGCCACCTAGTTTAAATGCACCAGATGCAACTCCCATAGCAGCAATTTTTGTAACACATTGTCCAAGATAGTAACGCACATCGTTATCGTACTGCTCAGGTGTGATTTCTTTTTTAGCTAGTTTTGCGTTAAGTTCCGAGATTTCTGTGTATGCTTCGAAGATTGCATCTCCCCAACCAATTGCCATACCCCATTTAACAGCAGAAGCTCCAGCTTTACCTAGTGTCTTCTCCATAGCTGCAACATTAGCAGCGTACTTGGCGTTTTTAGCAATTTTTGCAGCTTCTTTAGCAGCTTTATCTATTAGACTTGCATCAGCGGCATACTTAGCACCTACAAGTTTGTCAGCACTAGTGATCATTTTGCCGTGGGTTTGTATTTCATTAGCCCATGCATTCTTTAATGCCTCATACGCATCAGATCTAGATGCTATGCGTCCAGCAGTACCTGGGAATATCTTTGACATTCCTTTTGCAGCCCATTTAGTTAAGGGATTTTCTTCAATAATCACATCACGTATTTTCATCTACTAATCCTTGCGATATGATATTTATTACTTGTTTGAAGAAGAACTAACGTTCTTCTGTTCTTCGTTTCACTCGAACTTTTCTTTATTTCTTAAGTGATTTAATTATGAAGATATACGCGAAGCGTTTAAGATTTATGCAGATTGTTTCAGTCAGACGGAACCTTTTTGCTAGGTTCCGTCTTTTGTCTTTATGCGAGTTGCACCAGCCAAGACTTTGGAAGTAGGTATTTTACCGTATACTGATGGGCTCTGTACGTTCCCGACCTACTACGACATCGCTTAAAAAAAGCGCCTTAGACCTCGTTCCTTGTTGTCTAAGTTTTTACAGCACGGTTTTTCGTATGCTAACAATTCATACTATAGCAATGCGTTGCGTATCCTTGTTCTCACGCTCAAACTCTCTTCCCTCTCAGGATAGTCAGATTTACTGACGGGAGTGCATCACTATGTTACGTGTCCGGTTATTCCCCGGTTTTTCCACGGCGGTATTACAAACTGGCCCGCTAACCTTAGGTGTTAGATTGATTTGCCTGTTGTTCTAGGAGAGCCTGTCTCAATGATGGTGAACCGCCTACCCGTAAATTGATGATACCGTTGTAGTATTCATCAGTTTCTAGTACCTTGCGGTCGAACTGTTCTCGTGCCTCAATATACGACATTTCTGCTTTTGTTTTGCAGAAATAAAGTATTTCTCTTGTGAATTTGTCTGCGCCTAGTGCCTGTATGTCTGCTGTTAGATTAGGGCTTGAGCCATAATAAGTTTGCCAATCTGAATCAACTAAACTTCTAATCTTCTTCTTTTTCTTATTGCCGTTTTTGAGTTTTACAGTTTTTTGAGAAGTTTTTGAGAATTTTGCTAGTTTTTTGCCTATGTACTTACGATTGTTAGTGATATTAGTGATAAGATATACGAAGCCTAAACAATCTTCTGGTAGTGTTTCAATTATTTTTCCCTGGTAAGTCCACGACATGCAGTAATTAGCACATCAGTCCTTGTCGGCCTCTCTCTTTTGAGCCTGTCTTAAATCTTCACGTTGCCTGAGTTCTATTTCTTTTTCTCTACACCAATCGCGTACAACAACACGTCTGCGTGTACAGATTTTACGTATTTCACTGAGCCTTTGTCTGAGCCTAATTGCGCTAGCCTTAGTTCCTTCGGCTAACCACTCTTGATTAGCTTCGAAGTATTCTCTAAATTTTGCTAGCAACTCCGCATGGAGTTCTTCATCTTGATCGGGTAACATTGATTAATTTGTCCGCTTCTGCATCAACTACACGCTGTCTTAGCTCAGTTGTACTAAAACTATGATCGCGTTTGTTAAAATGAAACTTAATGCCTTTGTTAATGCATTCTGTTCTGCCTGTAAAGTTTTTTTCTTCATACTCATTGCCTAAAATTCTAATAGTAATTGGGTAAGACAGCAAGATGTCGACTAATTCTTTTTCTGTTGCATACACAACAATTTCGTCGACATACTTACATGCTTGTAACTGTACAAATCTTTCAAAGATACTTTGTACAGGTTTGTTTTTTGATTCTGGCCTGTCAATTGTTGGGTCAGTTTGTAACCCAACAATCAAATAGTCACACATTGACTTTGCTTCTTTAAGCATCATAATGTGCCCAGCATGAAACAAATCAAAAGTTGAACAGGTAAATCCTATTTTCATTCAGTAACCTCTAAATCAGTAGCATAACTAGTAAAGCCATTTTCTTTAATAACTTTAAGAACGTTGTTAACTCGTCCTACTAGCTCGTCTTTGTGTGAAATTAAGTAAATGTTCTTTTGACGTTCCCTAGCCATTTTCTTTAATACCGCAAGCGCAGACTCTACACCGCTGGCATCTAACCCGTTATCGATTAATTCGTCAATGAACAACAAGTTTACGTTTTGATATAGACTTTCCCATACGTCTCTAAATGACCAGCTAAGACCTAAAATTAGTCGATTGCGCTCACCTCTTGATAAGTTATCAAAGTCTAAGTCTTGTCCTAGTTGTGTAATTTCAACAGACAGGTCGTTTTGGAAAACAACAGTGTGCGGTAATCCCATCGCATCGAGGTAATGAGTTAAGCGGTTGTTTAAGTAAGATAAGTTTTGGTCGATAATCTTTTTACGGATAAAACTGTCCTTAGATGTTAGCAGTTTAAGTAAAAATTCCTGATGTTCCTTGACGCTAGTTAATGCATTTACAGAATCCCATGAGATTTCTTGCATTGCAGTGTTAAGTAATTCATCAATTTGCTCTTGATATGGATCAGTTTCGCCTGCCTTAATAGTAAGGTTTGTTTCAAGAGTTTTAAGATTATTTTGGTGTTTTAACGCCTCTTCTACTGTGTCGTAGTAAGTGTTTGGCCTAGAGTCAACAGTGCCTATTTCTTCAATTTCGTCGTAGATTTTCTTCCAATCGTTGAGTACTTTAGTAGCATAACGCTCTGCTTCATCAAGGTGTTCTTGCGCTTTAGCTGTTAATTCTTCGTGTTTATGGTCATGCAAGTCTTGTTCGCAAGCATGACACTTTTTATTTGATAACGATGCAAGTTCAGCAGCATATTTTTTTACTTGCTTATCTGCTTGCACAGTTGCACTTTCTAGCGTTGCTAGTTCCTTGTTTAAACTTCTTAGTTTTGCTGACTTTTCAAGGTAAACTTTAAGTTGAGCGTGTGCTTCGAGTTCTGCTTCGATGTTGACATTTTCTAATTCAATAATAGCACGTCCGATCTTTTCAAGATCCGCTTCTTGTTGGGTTTGCCAAGCTGATTGCTTAGTCATTAGGCTATCGATACTCTTTTGAATACCTTCGTTTGATTTTTTTATAGCTTCGATATTTGCAGTTTCTTGAATAACTGCATCTTTAGTTTGCTTAATAAGCTCTTTCAGTGCTTCTGCTTTTTCGCTAAGGATAGTAATACCTAGTAGTTGTTCAATGATCTCTCTTTGATCGTTGGCTTTCATGCTAAGGAACGGTTCTGTATAGGTATTAAGAGCTAAGATATGCTTAAACATGTCGTGACTCATGCCAAGGATATGATCAAGATCTCTTTGCGTTTCTCTCATATCACCTTGGCTGTCATCGGTTTCGTCTAACTGCTCTTCGTCGTTGACAAAGAATTTCATAACAGTCGGCTTGCGACCGCGTTCAACACGATACTGAACACCGTCTTTTTCAAACGACAGTGTGACTAACATATTTTTATTGTTAATCTTGTTAATAAGATTGTCTTTTTTAATGTTAGTTAATGCGTTACCAAACAATGCAAAACTTAGAGCGTTTACAATAGTTGTTTTACCAGTACCGTTTCTTGAACCGCTATCATCCCCGCCCATGTCTAAGTTTTCTCCTAGCACTAGCGTAAGATGTTCTTTACCAAAATCTACTGCTTGAGTTTGGTTACCTACACTCATGAAATTTTTCACAGTCAGTTCTTTTATTTTTATCATATGTTTAATCTACGTTTAATAGCCACTTCTGCACATTGGTGGCATATTTCTTTATCTTCTGCTATGCTAGTTACTACATCATAATTGTCTATGCTTAACGACAATAATCTGTTGCAAACAGTATCAGTTCCGGTCCAAAAATGTGCAGGCCTTGAAGGGCTCGTTTTATGCACTAAGTATACGCCTGTTGCTTGAATCGAACTATTAAGTATTACATCTTTCATAGGCTATTATAAATTGCTAAAAGTGTATTCTTGTCGTATGCTTCGCTTTCGATGCTTACTAGTTGATTGCTAACAATTTGATCAACTGATTCAAAGGCTTGCACATCTACTTCTGTATTGATTTCGACTTGTTTCTTTTCAGCAATTAATGTCAATTCTCTAATATCATATTGTGATAAGAAGTTTTCTTTAATAAAACTTGCTTCCTCATAAGTGATATCAATGTCTAGTGTAACACGTAGGTGTTGTTTAGGCAAGATTAATGAGCTAGCTTCGTCGATCAATCGACTCAAAGTTACCGTACGGAATGTCGGTTGTCCGGGCCAGCTAAAGTATTGTGGCTCGCCGCCCCATTCGAGGATCATCATACCTCGATCATCGTCCCATGCATCGGCGTAGTTATGCGGAAATGCATTGCCAATGTAGTGCATATTCTTTTTACTTTGACGCTTATGGAAGTGCCCACTGAATCCCATCTTGTAACCTTCAAACGCATCTAGCTGAATCTCGCCATGATCTGGCATTTGTACCATTGCGTTCATGTAGAAGTGTGGCAGTTCAAAGTGACCAAAGATATAGTCTGCTTTCTTCTTACCGATAGCCTTCCATTCGTCACCAACTAACCACGGGCAGAGTGTTACTCCCCCTTCCGTAATCGGATGATGAACAACGGTAATACCAGGAATATACTTGCCAAATTCAACGCTGTGTATGTCGCGTTTGTCCTTGTAATACAAATCATGATTGCCAGGAAAAAAGTAAAATTTATCAAACGCCTGGCCGAGCTTTTCCAAGGCCCTAAGGCTGTAGTCCATAGTAGTGATGTTAAGACTATTACGATTATGGTGCCAATCACCGAGAAAAATTCCTGTATCACAACCTTCTTCCTTTGCTTTTGCAATGTACCAATCAACAAAGTCTTCGCAGTCTTGATTGTGTACTTGGCTGTTTGACTTTAATCCAAAGTGGATATCTGTAAAACATGCTACTTTATTAAACAAGTTACTCATTATATTCCTATTAAAAATCTGGGTCTATGATTTCTTCGATGTCGTTCATGATTTCGTCAGTCATCTGGCAAACCCATGTATCTTCTTCGGTCATCCTAGTAAAGCACAATCTAATTGTTACTTCGTTGACATTGAATTCTAAGTATTTGATCATTCTTCTTGGCCTTCGTTGTAGCGTTTTACTGCGGCAGCGTGTTCACCGTCACCGATTCGGGTGTAACTAGGATTCATGCCGTTCATTTCTAAAATGTCATCTCGAATATTTTGATTACGTTTTTCGATATTAATGACTCGGACAAAACTATTAGTTACCGCAGCAGTAAAATAAGCAAACGGATTATCTGATTTGCTTTCATCGAATTGTAACCCTATTTGTGTTAATTGTAAAATAGCTTGGCCCTTCATTTCGTCATTATAGGTATAACCTCTAACGTTACCGCGGGTAGCATATCTTTCACATAACTTCAGCATCATGCGTGCTAGGTTGTTAGTAATAGTGCCGTGATCTTTGTCAAAGTGGCCAGTCTTCATTCCGCCCTTCCAATGACTTTTTCCAACGCATTGAAGTTCGTCATCATCGTCAAATTTAAAATGTTGAAACGGTGGAAAATTTACTTTATCGTGCTTGTCAGCAGTACTTTTAGGGTTCTTTTTTCTAGTACTGTTTGTTGGGATATGCTCAAACGTCATTACCCTAAAGATAAGTTCTGTTTTTGATATTTTTTTGTAGTCTACTTCGCAGTCAGCTTGCTTTACTTTTTCACCAGCAGCTTTGCGTCTTTGATATTCTTCGTCACCTAATCGCTTTGCTTTATTACGTTTTGCTTCTGCGATGGTTCTAATATTAATTTTATCAACACTGGGTAAAATAATGTCGTATTGATGATATTCTGGTTTTACATAGCTACAGTAGGTATTCTTACTCCTGTGAATCTCTGCTAGCATGTCTTTATTGTTAAGATAATTTACTTTTGTTTGTGGTATTGTTGTGGTCAAAATAGAGTCTCCGGAATGTTAATAATAAACTACGCAGTTAATAAAGTCAAATAAATACTTTACCAAACGGGAAATTAAATTATGACTAGAGCTAGAACATCCTCGGCACCAATGGGACAAGGTGTAACACGAACACTAGGAGCAGCATCTGCGGCCTTCGGAGCAGTGACTGGTGCAGTAAGCACAGCACAATCTCTTGGATCAGCTATATCCGCTGGATTTAGCGGTGGCGGCGTTGCAGGTGCAATTCGTTCAGTAAATCTTCCAGCAGCTGGCGAAGCAGTTGGAGATTTAGTAGATGCGTTTTCAGCTTTTGGCGGTAGCGAAGCAAATGAAAACGATTGGCGTGTCAGGTTAAGTCTCCCAAGATGGGTTTCATTTAAGAATAGCCCAGTGTTAAAGCCACTTAAGGATGCCGGTGGTTTAATTTTCCCTTATACTCCGCAGATTTCGATTAAGTCTTCTGCAAGATATACAGCAGAATCGGTTATACATTCGAACTATACATTTAATGCATTTAAATCTAGCGATCCGGGTACTATTGAAATTACAGCACCGATGAACGTTGAGGATTCTGAACAAGCACTTTACTGGATTGCTGCGGTCCATTATTTACGCAGCATTGCTAAAATGTTCAGCGGAAATGATCCAAAGGCTGGTAACCCTCCTCCGATTGTTTTCTTAAACGGATATGGCAATTATGTGTTTAAAAACGTACCTGTAGCTATTCAAAGTTTTAACTGCACATTGCCAATGGATGCGGATTATATTGCTACTGACGTCGTGGGCTCAGCAGCAGGGGCAATAGCAGGTATTGCAGACAGCGTTGGTAATTTTTCAGATACATTAAGCGGCACATTCGGCGGCGCTTTTGGCGGAGCAGTTGGTAGCATTGCAGGCGGCGTAAGCGAAGCAGCCGGTGTTATTGGACAAGTATCTAGTTTAGCAGGATCGTTTGGCATTGGCGGAACAACAAGCGGCGGCCAGGCATATGTTCCTACTAAGAGTCAGTTTAGCGTTACATTAGTGCCAATGTACAGCAGAGCAAGTGCTCGAAACTTCAGCCTTGATAGATTCGTCCAAGGCGGATATTTAAACGGATCATTTGGATACATTTAATATGGCAACTTACTCAAACACAAGTCCTTGGTATAATACACAAACGGTAGAGAATCATCTCGATGTTTTAACAATACGTCCAGTTAGTGCAGAACCTGACGATTTTTTATACACACTAGAAGCACAATATGCACATCGTCCAGACCTATTAGCGTTTGACTTATACGGTGATGCAAGTCTTTGGTGGGTATTTATTCAACGAAATTTGGACGTATTAGAAGACCCAATTTTTGATTTTGTTCCGGGTAAAAAGATCTACATTCCAAAGAATAGTAGCTTACGTCAAGTTTTAGGAATTTAATATGGATATTTTAGGCGCAACAAGTAATTTAGTAGGATCAGCAGCTAGCGCAGCATCAAAGCTAGCCGATAGCGGACCTGCTAGCGGCCTGTCTGGCATTACAGGCGCCGTTGGTAACTTCTTTAGTTCGTTAGGCGGTGGCGGAAAAGTTAAGCTACCGATAGCAAACACACTATCGTCATATGCAAGTTACGACTATGTTATTAGCATTAGTCCAATGACTTTTAAAGATGTGAATTTTCCAGATTCGACGTACAAAGCAGGCAAAAAAATGCCTCTTATTTGCAAATCAGCAAACGCTGATCCAAGTAACAGAATACAAACAGCCTACGGCAAATATGACTTTTTTATTGATAATTTAAAGTTTGATACAATTATCGGCCCTCACAATCCTAAATCAACAAACGTTACTACAATCCAGTTTGACGTTGTTGAACCATATAGCTTAGGTGTGTTTTTGTTAGCAATTCAAACAGCAGCATACAAGGCTGGATTTAAAAACTGGAGAGATGCACCGTTCCTTTTAACTATTGAATTTAGGGGAATGAAGGAAGATGGCAAGCCTGTACTAATCCCAGGTTGCACACGTCACATTCCTTTTAAATTTACCACTGTTTTGTTTAAAGCAAACGAACAAGGGTCGCAATATAATATCAATGCTTATGCTACGCAAAACATGGCACTAACTGTAGAGCATTCTAACCTTAAGAGCGATACTACTATTAAGGGAAAAACAGTTCAAGAAGTTCTGCAAACTGGACCGCAAAGTTTACAAGCAGTTGTTAACAAAAAGCTACAAGAGCTAGTTAAAGACAAGTCAAAAGCAGTTGCTGATCAAGTGCTAATCATGTTCCCGCAAGACGTATCAAGTGCAAATTCCCCTAATGCACAAAACGCACCCCAGAATTCTACAGCAACAGTTAATCCAAAAGCAGAATCGGATGCTAGTTCTATTTTTACTAAGCTAGGAGTAGTTCAAAGCTCAGTTAATCAAACTTATATCCAGCCAGACGGCCAAGTTAACTTGCTTGGCGCAGCTAGTATGGGTTACAGTTTAGATAAAAAAGGCGACTCTACTACCGCTGAAGAAACCGCAACATACGATGATAAAACTGGTATATGGACTCGCGGTAAAATTACAACAAATATTAACGAAGGTAGCTTACGATTTGCACAGGATTGCGATATTCCTACAGTAATTAACCAAGTGTTGTTAATGAGCGATTACCCAACAACTGGATTAGATTCTAATAACACTGACTCTGATGGAATGAAAACTTGGTGGAGAATTGACACACAAGTTTACTATATCGAATCAGAAGAAAACTTAGATAAAACAGGAACTTATCCTAAAATTATTGTCTATAGAATTTTGCCATACAAGGCACACGCTAGTAAACTAACATCTCCTAACCAACCAGCTGAAGGATTTAAAGCTATTGAAAAGAAAATTGTTAAATCTTACGAGTACATTTACACAGGCAAAAATACCGAAGTGTTAAAGTTTGATATCGATTTTAGCATTAACTTTTCTAACGTACTTGCCGCCGATAGTTTTAAGAAAAACAACGACGTAGTAAATGCAAAGAGTCAAGCAGGTGTCATTGACAAACCGTCAGAAGTTGATCAGTTACCGGTTGGAAACAAACCTGATAACAAAGCAGGTGCTACTACATCGCAGGTAAAATATACTGGTACTTCTACTTCTTTTGATAGAAGGGGAGGCGGCGGATCAGATGATGCAATTAACCGAGCAGCAAGAGTTTGGCACGATGCTATCACAAATCCTAACGATATGATTAACATTAATCTTGACATCTACGGAGATCCTTTTTGGATTGCAAATAGTGGCCAAGGAAATTACACATCAAAGCCATCTGGTGTTTCGAAGGATTTAAACGTTGATGGAACTGTAAATTGGCAAACTAGTGAAGTCGATATTATGATTAAATTTAGAAGTCCGTTTGATATCAAACAAGATACTGGACTTTATAACTTTGGATCAAACAGCCAAACAGCACCGGTAATGGGATTTACTGGTCTATATTGCATTAACAGAGTAACTAATCAGTTCAGAGGTGGACAGTTTAGACAAACCCTAAAAGGATTCCGTAGACCGCTACAGGAATCTAAAGCAACTCCTAAGAAAGACACAGGAGTTACATCAAACATTCCGCCGAGTAATTAAGTATGTCAGATAAAACCGTTGATTACGTATCATCAGAAATACCAGACTTTAGACCAGGCCCGTATCTTGCTAAAGTTGTTAGTGTAATCGAAGCTTCCTATATGGGCATCTTAGAAGTTAAACTTCAAAGACCGGTAGGTAACAACGATGCCCCAGATCAGCTTTTCACCGTTAGGTACATGTCTCCGTTTTGGGGACAGACTGGTGTTGACTATGTTGCAGAAGATCCTAATGACTACAATAACACACAAAAATCTTACGGAATGTGGTTTGTACCACCAGATGTAGGTACTACTGTTATGGTAATCTTTATTGACGGAAACACTAAAGCTGGTTATTGGATTGGGTGTGTGCCCGATGAAAGCATGAACTTTATGGTTCCAGGGATGGCTGCAACTAAGTTTGCAATTGATGCTAACGGAAAAAGATTACCAGTAGCAGAATACAATAAAGCTGCAAATAAGCAAGTTCAAGAAGCTACAAAGGTTCAAAAGCCTCAACACAACGATCAAATAAAATTCTTAGAAGAACAGGGATTATTATTGGATGATATTCGTGGTATTACAACAAGTAGTGCCCGAAGAGAATTACCAAGTGCTGTATTTGGAATCAGTACCCCCGGGCCTGTAGACAAGCGTTCTGGCGCAAAGAAGGGCAAAGTTGGTAAAGAAGGATTTAAAGTCGACGCTTATGTAAGTCGCTTAGGCGGAACAACATTTGTAATGGACGACGGTGATGATAAGTTTTTACGTAAGACTCATGCTAAAGACGGCCCGCCCGAATATGCAGCAGTAGAGCAAGGCGAATCTGGCGGAAAAACAGACATTCCTCATAATGAGCTAGTTCGCATTAGGACAAGAACAGGCCATCAAATTTTATTGCATAACAGTGAAGATTTAATTTACATAACAAATGCTAGAGGTACCGCGTGGATTGAATTAACTAGCAACGGTAAAATAGATATCTATGCTGCTGACAGCATTAGTGTTCACAGCGAGAAAGATATCAATTTTAAAGCAGACAAAAACATTTATTTTGAAGCTGGCGAAAACATCCACATGAAAGCAGGCACAAGTATATTTGGAACTGCTGGAAGTAATATAGAATTAAAAGCCGAAGCAAATGGAAAAATTACTGCGACTAGAGTTGATATCAATGCTGCTAACACTAACATGCAAAATTTAGATGTTACTGGTAATATTGAAGCTAGTGGATATGTCCATGCCTCTGGAAACGTTGAGTCATCGGCAGATGTTGTATGCGATAACGTATATAGTTCAACTAGCCTGCAGGGCGGACCGGGAACTGCTGGCGCCCCTACTGCACCAGCAGGCGCAGCAGACGCTCAACCGAGCCAGCGTATTCCTATGCACGAACCGTGGGCCGAGCACGAAAATTTACACAATACTACGTTGAAATACACAACAGCAACAGACACATTTGAGCAAGTTAAACCAGCGGAGAATCCATAATGTCATCTAATCTATACGATAAAATTGTATTAAAATCATCTAATAAATTCGAAGCCCCTAGGCAAAAAATGTACAGGGGATTTAGTACAATTAACGGAAATTCTGAGAACTTTAGCTTGTTTGACTTCCATTTAATACAACAAGACTTGCTAAATCATTTTAACACTAGACAAGGCGAACGCCTAATGAACCCGGCATTTGGGTGCGTTATTTGGGACCTATTGTACGAACCTTTAACGCCAGAAGTTCAAAACATTATTACAGAAAACGTTAATGCAATCATTAATTATGACCCAAGAATAAGTGCTAGCGAAGTGCTAGTAACAAGTTATGAATCGGGAATACAGATAGAATGTATCTTAAAATATTTGCCTTACAACGTAAGTCAAGTAATGCAATTAAGATTTGATCAATCAAACGGACTACTAGCAGCTTAATATACGCACATAATTTTATCAGCTAAATACTGATATTAGGACATATTATGAGCGTAACAACTAGACAAAATAAGCTGTTAGCAGCGGAAGATTGGAAAAGAATTTACCAAAGTTTTCGTAACGCAGATTTTCAAAGCTATGACTTTGAGAACTTGCGTCGTACGATGATTGATTACATCCGCATAAACTATCCAGAAGACTATAACGATTACATTGAGTCAAGCGAATACCTTGCTCTCATTGATCTTATTGCGTTTTTAGGTCAAAGTATTGCGTTCCGAGTTGATTTAAATGCTCGCGAAAATTTCTTAGAATTAGCTGAACGCCGAGATAGCGTGTTACGTTTAGCACGTCTAATTAGCTACAACGCCAAGCGTACTATTGCAGGTAGCGGCTTACTAAAGTTCAACAGTATTTCAACTACTGAAGCAGTTATTGACAGTAACGGTCGAAATATGTCCGGCCAGATTATTGTTTGGAACGATCCTAGTAACAGTAATTGGTATGACCAATTCATTAAAGTAATCAACGCTTCTTTCCCACAGATTCAGCAGTTTGGAAAACCTGCAGACAGTGGAACAATTTACGGTATTCCTACAGAGCAATACCAGTTTAACAACGTTTCTAATAATGTACCAGTCTTTGCATTTACAAAGACAGTTGCTGGTCGTCCTATGAATTTTGAAATTACTAGCACTTCGTTCAAAGGACAAAATTATATCTATGAAGATCCTCCTAAAGTTGGAAATCAAATTAGCTGTATCTACAGAGATGACGGCCATGGCGCCGGTAGTCCGAGTACTGGATTCTTTTTAAGATTTGTTCAAGGCACTCTTAACACTGGAACTTTTACAGTTAACCAACCAAGCAGCAATCAGTCAATTGATATCGATGCACAGAATATTAACAACTCTGATGTATGGTTATACAAAATTGACCAGAACGGTTTAGAGTATGAAGAGTGGTCGCCTGTATCTAATTTTGAAGCAAACAACATTATCTATAATAGTTTAAGCAAAGATATTAGAAACATCTATGCAGTACTAACAAGAGTAAACGACTCAGTTAGTTTGCAATTTAGCGACGGTACATTTGGTAACCTACCAGTCGGAACATTTAGAACTTATTATCGTGTAAGCAACGGATTATCATACACAATTAACACTAGTGACATTAGAAATGTGTCAATTAGTTTTCCTTATATTTCTGCAACAGGACAAACCGAAACATTAACACTATCGTTGAATTTAGCAACTAGTGTTTCTAATGCAGCAGTTGCGGAAACAAACGCAGAAATTAAAGCAAATGCGCCAGCAACATTCTATACTCAAAATAGAATGATTACTGGCGAAGACTATAACATTAGTCCGTTGTCTGTTACTACAGCAGTTGCTAAAGTTAAAGCAATTAATAGAACTAGCAGCGGTATTAGCCGTTACTTTGATATTATTGACCCAACAGGCAAGTATAGTTCTACTACATTATTTGCCGACGATGGTGTTATATACAAAGAAAAATTTATTAATCAAACAACTTTCACTTATCAAACACGAACAGATATTAACGCAACAATTTATAATACTGTGTTTGATATTCTAGAAAAGAAAAATTTAAGAAATTTTTATTATTCAGAATTTATTAAAGAAGTTACTAATTTAAATAGCACTTGGAATAATGTTACATCTGATTCAAACTCGTGTACGGGATACATAACTACTGGCGGTTCTGTTGCACCAGTTGGATCAATTACTAATCAAGATTTAAAATATGTATCTGTTGGTGCGTTAATTAATTTTTTAGCACCTGATAGTTGGTACTTTGATACAAACAATTCTAATAATCTTGTTTACAATCCTAATAATAAAGTAGGAATGGTTAACAATTTATGGGCAGAAGTGGTGAATGTTGCTGATAATGGACTTGGGATAAAAGACCCTCTAACCGACCTTAATACTGGAATACGTTCAACCGGGTTTGGTGCAATTACATTAAATCAAGTAATTCCTTCATTAACTGGATATAATCCTATTATTACTAGAGTTATTCCTAAATGGAAAACAGTAATTGATAGCTCTACCATTGCAACAATGATTGATCTAATTTTTGCTAACAAGCCAT
>JACCDQ010977892.1_pt1 | contig 24151 bp, 22 predicted proteins | sample 7446031 | NCBI WGS metagenome assembly JACCDQ01 (sample SAMN15323442, study PRJNA562643) | freshwater metagenome | isolation source: river surface water | place: USA:Blue River Watershed | collected 2017-08-17 | reverse complement strand
CTGGCGTCAGATGTATGCTGATTATACTAAGAAAATCAAGGCAGAAAAAGCTGCAAAAAAACAAGAGTAACTTGTAGTTTAAGTATAAAAAAAGGTCTTTAATTATAGTATTAAAGACCTTTTTTATAGTGTAATTTATTTTAAAATGTGACCATGGAGGGATTTGAACCCTCACGCCCTTGCGAGCACCACCCCCTCAAGATGGCGAGTCTACCGTTTCTCCACATGGCCTAAAAGTAAAAAAGGTTAAGTAAAAATTACTTATGGTTGACTAACCGTTGACTAATAATAAATATTTTGTATTTTTGGATTTTATAAATATTAGGAAAGATGGCAACGATTAAATATTTATTACAAAGCAAAAGTGAAATGTCAAACATTTATGTTCGCTATTCAATAAGTAGAGAAATTGTTTTGAAAAGAAAAACTGGTTTTGTTATAAATGCTAATGACTGGAGTGTGGAGAAAGCACGTCCAAAATCTGGAAAAGAGGAATTAAATTCATTAAAAATAAAATTAGACAAATTAGCTACATTTATAAACGAGGCTCATAATAGTGCTATAGGAACAGGAATAGAATTTACAGGTGATTGGTTGCAACGGCAAATAGATTTATTCAATAATAAAATTCCACTAATTGATTTGGATATATTAACCAATTACATTCAAAAATATATAGATGAAGCTCCTTATAAACAAAATGCTAAAAATGAAATTGGGTTGAGTGCTGGACGTGTTGCTAATTTAAAGTTATTCAAAAACACAATTAGAAAATATGAAAATGTTTTAAATGGTAAAAGCATTTTAATTAAAGATGTTAATTCACAATTCCATGAGAAATATAAAATGTGGATGTTTGATAATGGTTATTCAGTAGATTATGTAGGTAAAAATACTGCTAATCTTAAAACAATTTGTCTTGATGCTGAAAAAAATGGTATTAAGATTTCAGAACAAGTAAAGAGTTTTAAAGTGGTTAGGGAAAAAAGAGAACCTGAAGATATTATAACTTTAAATGAAGATGAGCTAGAATTAATAAAAAATGCTCCAATAATTAGGGAAGCACTTATAAATGCTCGAAAGTGGTTGTTGTTGGGGTGTTTAATCGGGCAAAGAGCTGGTGATTTATTGAATATTTCTAAAGAAAATATAAAAGAAATAAATGGTGTAAAGATAATTGAATTAAAGCAACAAAAGACTGGTAAGTTAGTTGCGATTCCATTGCTTCCTGAAGCTATAGAAATATTGAATAGTGGGTTTCCATACAGAATTTCCTTGTCTCGATTTAATGAATATATAAAAGACGTTTGTCGAGCTGCTGGACTAGATAAACCAACAAAAGCAAGGATTAAGGAGAAAAAAGGTAAACCACATAAAAAAGATATCTTTCCAAAGTGGCAAGTTATTAGCTCACATGTCTGTAGACGTTCTTTTGCTACAAATTTTTATGGACTTATACCAACCCCAGTTTTGATGAATATAACTGCCCATGGTACTGAAAGAATGTTTTTGTCTTATATAGGGAAAACAACTTATGACAGTGCATTTCAAATGTTGGAATATTTTAGCAAATTGAAACCAAGAGCAAAAACTGCTACAATGGAGGTTGTAAAAAATGCTGCAGAATAAGCTTGATTTCTGATATTTTGTACTTCAAAAAAGATAAAAGAATGAAAATTTAATTTCAAGTAATTATTTTTCTAATTTTGCAACATGCATCAAGAAAGGTTTTATCCTTACCAACCGATTAGCTCAAAATACGGTGGTTTAGTATGCGGGACAGTCGTTCAAATGTATTGAGAAACCACAATTCTTACTTCATTTTCACGACATAACTAAAGTGTAATCTTAAATTGTTATGTAATGAATACAACTATTTTAAAGACTGAAAACAGAACAGTCTTATTAAACAAAAATCAAACTAAAGAGTTTCTGCAACGCATTGATAATGCAATATGTTTATTTGACCATATAGAAATCATTAAAGTTATTATAGACTTTAAATTTAAAATTACACCAGATATTAGACAGTTTCTCGACCAAGCTAATGAAGTAACTAAAGTTTCAGAGAAATATGAAACAGTTGTTAAACAAGTGACTCATTATCAAACAAAATGTATCGCCTGCTCTTTTGGTAAAACAGTAAATGGATATGAAATAAAGAGTGCTGTAAAAGATTGTCAAAACATAATTTTCACAACTAAAACGGCTCTTTATCTCGAAATAGTAGAAGGAGAATTGTTGGATTTTGGCTGGTGTAATGGTTTTCTGTCGAGGGAAGAAATTAATGAGATAAATGATTTTTAATTGGATTAAAAAAAGTTAACAGAGTCATAATTTAAGCTGATATCTCCCTTTTATATATGAATTGTAAAATACACCATAAGAAGTAGCTTTTTTTAATTTATTCCATAATACTAGAGGTACACCTTGGTGTATGTATTTTGTCTTTTTGGTTTCCATAATCAAAAAACCAAATTGTTTGTCATAGGAATAATATACAATTCCTTTAATCCACGAACTCTTTGAAGTATCAATACTCTCCTGAAAACTATATCGTGACGATTCTAAAAACTTTAAAGCTGTTTGATAATCTTTAAATGAACTAGGCAAAGTTTCACAATTTTGCGAATGTGAAGACTCAAAAATCAAAAAACACAATACTAAATATAAATAGTTCATAGATAAGTTATTAATTAAAACCCATTAGTTGCATTTGCCTTAATATTATTTATCAAAGAGAATGTTAAGGTAATGTTAGTAAGTCCTACTGTTTTATGATTTTCATCCAGCTTCATTTCTTGAGGATTTAAAATTAATGCCATTGCAACTTTTTCCCCATACCACATAAAACCAAAAACATCTTCCAAAATTTTATTTGGTTTACCCAATGCAAACTTTAAATTATCCCCTATTGCTTTATATCTTTCAAAAACTTCTGGGTCGGTATAAGGCTTTTTTATAACAACATTAATCCTTATAACATTTAGTGCCCTCGAAATTCCATCAAATTCCAGCTCAAAATAATCAATCTTTTCATTAAACAAGTAACCCAAATCTGAATCAGATGTCTTCCATAAACCACAAATTGATTTCGGATTTTTACAAGGAAAATCAACTATACCATTAAATGCATCATATTGGCTACCTAGTTTAATTTTTTTAAAGCCATTTCTGGAGTCCACTTCTGAATTTTGCCCAAAACTCAATCCAATAGTTAATAAAAAAAATAAAGTGTAAATTATTTTTATCATATATAAATTTATTTAAATATCTTTTCATACCATTTTGACACATCATCACCTATTAGGTCATAATACTTATAGATGCTTAATGCTAATCCAAAGTTAGCTCGTTTGTCTTTGTATTTATTTACTGTAAAATAACCATAAAAATTCCCATCCTTATCAACAACAACTGGAGGATTTGTGCCATAAGCATTCCAAGGTGAATTGGAATTATACTGACTGCCATAAGTTCCGTATTCGTTCCAAATAGAATTTCTATCATAGATGTCACAATTTAAGCAACCAAGATATTCATCGTGATTCTTTCCTCCATACAAGTGTAAAACCTGACAAAAAGATGTACTAGTCAACAAAAAAAATAACAGAAGGAAAAATAGTATTTTATTCATATTTTTTTATTTAGGAAGGCATGTTAGAAATACATACAGCTTTATAATTGTCGTTTAAATTCTAGGGTCAATTATTTCATCAATCTCCAACATAATTGTTTCATCGGAAAATACAATTACCGTTCTATTTTGTTGTGTTATATTAAGCAAATGATACCCTAATTTTAAAATCTTTTTTTTTAAATACCTCAACTTCCAAAGAGAATTTGGGATAATTAATAAATTCTAATTTGATATGCTTTTCATCCTGACCACTTAGAACAATAATACACTCAGTAGTAGATGCACTTAAATAAATATTTGCTTCATCAATTCTCTTTTTTTGATATATTTGAAGCTCTCGAATTAAGTATTCTTTATTATACAATACTCGCTGTAACCCACCTCCAAACCTAATGTTATTAAAGCATTAAAAGTCGTTGTTTTTGTTTCTTTCATATATACAAAAGTTATCGCTTCAAAATATCTATTTTCTCCATGGAAAATGACTATATAGTTGCAACTGTTTTTGTATAAATTATCCGTTCATACTTGTAGGTAACCACAGCATATTTCTGATTTACATTTAATTTAGAAAAATCTATATCAGGATAAAACTCATAGTCCTTTAGGTTGGGCTTTTGAAACTTTAAAAAAGTTGTTATACCTGCTACATTTTCATCATACAACTCTTGCTCATCATATATAATATTAATATCTTTTAGATTATCTAAGTCCACATTATAAAACTGAAAATCTAAGTCTAAATATATCTTTAACAAATTATCATTAGACTTTTTCAATTTCAAAGTTTCTAAAACTCTAAATAAAAATGATTGAAATTTTAACATGTTTTTCCTTTTGTTTAGGCTCATTGTTAAAGCGCCTTCGCGTGTGGTCGCAGGTTGCTACTACTAAATAGTAGTTCGTAATGATTTTCAAATATAGAAATTAAAGCTCAAATTCTTACATAAATGAATATAAAAAAGCCATAATAATTACTATTTTTGTAAGACAAAACATTGTATTTAGCTTGAAATTTTAAAAATAATTTATGAAAAAAAGAATTATCCTAATCTTATTTGCATTAACCCTTAGTTCTAATCTTTTTAGTCAAAAACTTAGCTTGACTGATTTAAGCACCTTATGCAACCAAAAAAACTGGCAAAGTGTAAATCAACTTTTGTTAAACAAAGGATGGACATACTATGATTCAAAAAAAGGTGATTCTGATAGCTACAACACAATTTCTTGGTCATTTAACAAAGATGAATATAGCGACAAGGCACTGGGATGGTTCTATCTATATACTTTTGAAGGATATCCGAATAAAATCTCCTATTCTATTTTTAACAAACCTTCATATTTATTAATCCAAAATTCTTTAATAACAAATGGATTCAAATTAATTGATAGTGAAATCGAAGATGAAAAAGTAATATCAACATATTCAAATACAGGATATATTTTAAAAATCTCAAATGCAAAAAGAAAAGATGACGATTGGTCAGACAGTAGTTATGCTTCATATAATATAACACTAATAAAAAAATCAGGAATCTATGACCATGATAACGGAAAGAAAACAGAATATTATGATGATTACACTATTAAATCAGAGTATAATTTGCTGAACGGAAAACTAAATGGAACAGTAAAACTTTACTACGAGAATGGCAACATTAAAAAAACCTTAAATTACAGCAATGGTGTAACGAATGGCAAGGTTACTGAATATGATGAAAATGGATTTAAAACTGCCGAATACAACTCTATTAACGACCAAATAAATGGTTTACTTACCTATTTTGAAGACAACAAAATATCCTACACCGCTACATATCAAAATGGCGTAAAAAACGGCATTTTTACTCAATTTTATTATACTGATGATAATGAAAAAATTTTCTTAAAAGAAAGTGGTCAATATTTAAATGATAAAAAAAACGGAACTTGGAAAACATTTTATTCTAGCGATAAAACAGAAAATCCAATAAGATATTTCAATTACATAAACGATATAAAAGAAGGACAATTCCAAAAATTTCAAAATGACAGCCTAATCATAGGACATTTCAAAAATGATAAGCTTGATGGAAATTACAAAATTTATTATGACTTCAAAAGGTCATTATTTGGAGGTGAAGTAAACACAAATATTTCAGACTTATTATTAATTGGAGAGGGACAATACAAAGAAGACCAAAAAACAGGATACTGGAAAGAATATTCAATCTCAGGCAGTTTAATTTCAGATGGAAATTACAGTAATGATAAACAACAGGGGGAATGGAATTATTACAACCCAAATTATGTTAATGAAAATGGGATTTCTGAGCCTTATGCTAAAAAACTAACCTTAAAATCAAATTACTTAAACGGAAAATTAGATGGAAATTCTGAACGATTTTACTATCAAGAAGAAATTAAATATCCTTGCGATGAAGTGGACGAAAATGGAGTTAAGAAAGACACATGCATTAAAACTATAATGCATAAAATTTACGAATTATCTTATTATAAAAACGACGAATTAAATGGCGTTTATGAACTAAGGGATTCCATAAATCAAATGATTGTAAAAGGTCAATATAAAGATGATTTAAAAGAAGGAAAATGGTTTAAGTATAAAAAAGATAATAATATAGATAAAGAAATCAATTATCGATATGGTTTACTAGATGGTGAATATATTGAATTTAACGAAAACTATAAACCTATAAAAGTAAAACAATTTAAAAATAACAGGATAATACAAGTAATCATAAATGATTCCACAGGTATGACTAGAAGGTTAAAGTTTGATATTATTGAACGCAATAATGATTACCTAAAAGTCAATAAAACAGAATACCTAGATAACGGAATAGTTTCAAGAGTATATAGACTAAAAAATGATGCTGAAGATGAAGAATTTTTTGAATTAATTTTTGCACTTCAAACAAGTAAGGAGCTTGGTGGGGATAAGGGTTACACCGATGGTGAATATCTTTTTACTACATTAAGTAATGAACCTATTGTTTCTGGAAAATTATACAAAGACAATAAAATTGATAAATGGACGCATTATTATTATGAACAGAAAGTAAAAATAGAAGAGAAATATATTGACAATGTTGCTATTGATGAATTGTATTTAAATTTAGACAACAGTTTGTTTTCTGGGCAGTATGAATTTCTTGATACAGATAAAAACACCAAACAAATTAGAAAAATAAAAAATGGTTTACGTAATGGCAAAACAACTTTTGTTGATATGAAAACTAATAAAACCATAAACAAGGTAAATTATAAAGATGGAAAATTACATTAGTTAGTGTTTATGGAATCATTTCAGTCATTATAACATAAACTTTATAAATAGAAAATAATGGAGGGACTCATAAATCTACTTTACGGATTAATCAAACTAGTATTAGGCATATTTCTAATTCTTCCCTTAATTATATTGACAGGTATTTTTGACTGGTTGAATACTAAAGGACAATTTAATGGAATTGTAGATGATTTAAAATCTCTTTTAAAATGGTTTAATTATGACGTATAAACAAAAAACTCGACAGAGAGTACAAAACAAAACTAGAAGAAACAAAATTTCAAAAAAATCTTTAAAAATCAATTTTTAAAGAGAGGGGAGGATTGTTTTTTTGAAATGTATCATGGTGACAAACCCGACATTGCTAGCTATCTGCCGTCAATTTAGAAAATTGCAGGAAGCTCATTATTCGGATTTGCCAAATATAAAAGCAACTTTCAATGAAAATCCTATTCCCTAATTCTCCTCCAGCAAGTGCTACCAGCAGGATTAATGTTTTCCAATAAGAGGTTTTAATCTATAGGCTAATATTTTTTCGACGGTATTTAAATATTCATTTGGTAATTCTTCAAATTGGACAACTTTTAAATTGATTTTACAATCAATATTTCTAGCCCAATGAGCAAATTGCAAACCTTGAGTAGAGCCTACATTGTAATAACCTAAATGTGTTTTTATTCTTCCTGATAGATGTGACATATTATATTTCTTAGTAAGTCCACCACGACGAATCCCAACATAAAGAACGTTACTGTTTTTATTATGATTTTTGGCAGGAACAGCTCTAGTATTTAGTTTTAAGTTTTCTCTCTGACTATCTAAAAGCTTTTGGAGATTATTGCAAGAGTCAATATTTTCAGTCTCGAACCAGTAAATGCAATTATTAATTTTCGTGTCTAAATTGCTTAAAATTTCTCCGAAAACTTTATCATTTCGAATGCTAATTTTATAATCTGCTATTTCAGGTAAGTCAATAAGATTAAAAGAAAATGTCTCTGCTTCATTTATGATTTCACCAGCTAATTCTTCAAGTTTTTGCTTTAGTAAAGTGGTTTTCATAGTTTTACTTTGTTCTTTTTTTAGCATCTTGCTGGTTGTTTCGGGATTCGTTTTTAATCTTCTGTCCGAGATTGTATTATTTCCAAGTAGTTAATAGCTTTACTTTTTTTAATTTAATAGATTCTACTTCATTACAACTTCATCCCATACATCTTATCATCTAGTTCTTTCCAATTGGTGATGTACTTAGATAACTCAGCCCAGAATTCTTTGGAATGACTTTTAATTTTGGTGTGAACTAATTCATGAACAACTAAATATTCTATGAGTGAATAGGGGAGTTTAATGGCTTTGTAATTGATTATTATGGTATTGTTTGGTGTGCAACTTCCCCAACGTTTTTCAAGCTTCATAAACTTGATATTACTATAAATTAATCCAGTTGATTTTGATTTTTTTCTAAGGATAGGTGTGATTTTTTCTTGCGCTTTTACTCTAAAATAATTCTCAAAAGCTAGTTGCAATTGTTCCTGAGTATTCAGATGATTTGGAAGCGTAATTATAAATTTGGATTCTGTAAAATCAATATTAATTCTAGTAGAATCTTCTATGATATGAAGCTCAACATAGTATTTTTTTCCTAAGTACTGAATTCTTGAGCCTGTGACTATTTCCCCCTCATTTATGGAGCTTACCAAATCTAATTTTTCTATAATCCATTTGGCTTTTTTTAAAATTAGTTTGTCCGCAAGTTCCTTTGGAATTGATTTTCCCTTAAGGATTACGCCAACACCTTTTTCAACCGTTATATAATGGGATTTAAGACCCTCTTTTTCTAAAATGGCATAGTCGATAATTCGCTTGCCATATTGCACACTAAACATCTTTATTTTTCTTTAAAACGTCAACCAATTCTCTTGCTTTCTCCTTTGCTTCAGGACGTTCCAGTTTTGGTTTGATGAATCGGAATATTTTGTTTTCAATGTCTTTCAATACCTGACCTTTAGATTCCCAAGCTACAATATTTAGTTCCCCATTTATGCGGTCGAATAAAGTTTTGGTGGCATCTTCAGCATCCTCATTAAAAATGAGTTTCATTGAATTGTAAATGGCTCTTTCTTTTTCTGTAATAAAACCTTTTTTTTCTCCTTCTTTTTGTTCCTCAATGATTTCGTCCTGTATGGTAGTGTAAGCAATTAGTAATTGAGCATCATCAATTCGTTGTGCTTCTTTTTGTTTTAATAATTCCTCTAATCTTTGCGCCAGTGGTTTGTAAAAATCAGGGTTTTTGTCCAGTCCTACTTTGATAGTATGCTTCAAATTGTTTCTCATCTTCAACTCCTTAGTAGCTGGAGAAGCGTTCATGATTTCTTCTTTGAACTTGTCCTTGTCTATAATAGAAATAGGTTCAGCAATCAAGCTTTGAATTCCTAATGATTTTAAATGTTCGTCAATCATAGATTGAAGCATTTTGCTTTCGTCTTTGGTGATTTTTAAATCTTCGTCATCTGGGAATGTATTTCTGGCTCTTAATTTAATTTCATTGAAAAGTTTAAAATCAGCTTGGTATTTTAAAGCTTTTGTATTGGGTAAAACAATATTAATGGACTTGTTGAAGTCTTTTAATAATGCTTTAAAATCATCTCTTTTGTCTATGGGTTCTATAAATCGAACAGCCGAATCAATATAATTTTCACGTTCGTAATTTCTATCCACTTTTATAGGTTTGAAGAATCCAACTAATTTGCTGTGATTCATTTCTAGCTTTGGAAATTCCTCATTCAGGTTTTTTAAAATATCATCAGGTCTAATATCTCCTGAAAAGATTTCTAAGGCTTGAATCAAATAAGCGGTAATTCCATTATAATCTACTATAAAACCTGCTTTTTTCCCTTTTCGAGAACGGTTGACCCTTGCAATTGCTTGTAAAAGATTGTGCTCTTTAAGTGGTTTGTCTAAATATAAACAAGAAGCAATTGGGGCATCCCAACCCGTAAGCAACATATCAGAAACTATCATGATTGCTGTATTATCAAACTTCTTTTTTCCTGACTTTTCTGTTTCATTTTCGTTTCCAAAAGGCAATTTAAAATCATCCGTTGCGTCTTTAATATCTTCTGGAGGAACAACATAAATTGGCTTTTTATTGCTCGGATTATTTCTATTCCATTCTAAAGTTTCATAATATTCTTTGGCAATAGAATCTGATTTAGGCGAACCTATACTGATAACAACTTTAGATTCAAAATCATGATAGCCTTGTTCCTTCAAATCATGCAAAGCTTGTTGGTATTTGATAGCAGATTCTCTACCATTGCAAACCAACATTCCTTTGTGTCCATCAGGGAAAATCTTTTCTTTAAAATGATTAATGATGTGTTTGGATATATCATTAATTCGTTCTGCTGATAATTGGTATTTTTTAAGCGCATCACGCTTTAGCTTGTCTTTCTTTTCTTCTGATGCTTCTGCAAAAGTTTCCTCAAATTGTTTATCCAATTCCTCCTTTTTCACATCCAATTTGCAGATACCTTCATCATAGAGTAATTCTACAGTTGCTTCATCTGCAACCGATTCTTTAATAGTATATATGTCAATATATTCACCACCATAAAATTCGCCAAGAGTAGATTTGTCTTCTTTGGAAATTGGAGTTCCTGTAAAAGCGATAAACTTTGCATTAGGCAAAACAGTACGCATAAAAGAAGCTAGGAATCCATAATGGCTTCGATGAGCTTCATCGACAAGAATGTATAAGTTTTCTTTTTTAGAAAGCTCTTCCAGTTCTATTACTTCTCGTTTTATTTCAATCCATTTTCCCTTTTGAAGTTCTTTGGTAATTTTGGTGAGTTTGTTCTCTTTAATATGTTTTTCAATCATTAGATTGCCACGTTCCTCCAGTTCAGTTTGGTCTTCAGATACCGTTGCTTCTTTATCTGTTTCTTGAAACTTTTGAATCGTAGTGGTAATAATCCCGCCATAATCATTACGAAGCAGTTTGTCCAAATGAACTACGGAGGAAGCTTGGTTTACATTCTTGAATCCTACGTTTTGTAAAGTGGTGGTTATTTGTCTATCCAAATCTTTTCTATCGGTCATGATTAAAACAGTTGGATTGTCAAAACCGTATTCTGGAGCTTGCAGTTTACGGGCAACATATGCCATCGTTAAGGATTTTCCAGAACCTTGAGTGTGCCAGACAACACCACCTTCACCATTTTGTAAACGTGCTATGGTTTTGTTTGTGGCTCTTAATTGTTGGTATCTAGGTAGTTTTTTGATTTTGATTCCTTCATCCAGTTCAAATAAGACAAAGTGACGGATGATGTCCAAAACCCTTTCTTTTTGAAAAATGCAATACAATAATTTATCTTGTTCTGTTGGTTTTGTACCAAGGAAGTCCAGATTATCATCTTTATTGGTTCTAAAAACCGAATAAAACTGTTGGGGTGAATTAATCGCTCCATAACGCCCACCAACTTGCCAGATACCAACCAGAATTTGATTGAAATGAAATAATTTTTGGTTTAAATCTTGATATTCTTTTAAGTCATTGTAAGCCGAATCCCAAGCATTTGGAGCGATGGGAGACTTACATTCAATGACTGCAATAGGTAACCCATTAATAAAAACTATTAAATCAGGTCTTGATTTTCTGCCTAATCTATTATGAAAAGACATTTGGTTTACTACCAAAAAATCATTGTTTTCTGGCTTATTATAATCAATAAAATGTATGGGGCGGTATTCTTCTTTTCCGTCAATTAGCTGTTTTGGTGCAAAAGTTCCCCCTTTGATAGTATCCCAAATCTGCTCATTAATTTCCATTAATGAAGAGCCATTTACCGAGGTGATTAAACTATAGGCTTTATTGAGATTATTATCGTCTATCCATGGGTTGATACGCTTGATAGCCTCTAACAATCGTTCTTTAAGAATCACTTCGGTAAAATCAGTACGTTCTTCAAGCATTTCTCCCTGACAATAGCTGTAGCCCATCTTTTCAAATAGAGCTATTGCTGGCAATTCGCTATGAATATATTCTGGTGATTGACCCATATTTATTGTTTTTATACCTTAACTCTTATCTTACCCGTTAACAATTGTTGCATTAAGCCTTGTTTGAGTTCTTGATAGTTCGTTTTCTTTTCGTTAAGTACATTAATTTTCTCATCAACAGAACTTAATATTAAAGCTATTTTTTTTTGTTCCTCAAAGGAAGGCAATGGAATTTTAGTTTCTCTAACTTGTTTCAAACTTAATTGCGGATAAGCTTGACCCGTAGTTATCTTTAAGTAATCTTCAATTCGCTTTGATTGGCTTAAGAACTGAAACACGAATTGACTAGAAACCAAATTATCAGTAATTCTGATTCGTGCTATATGTTGATTTATATTTCCAGTTAAATATTCCTTTGGGTAAATACAAACTCTACCAACATTTCCAGTAATTGTCATCAAGATATCGCCACCTTTTATTTTTGAACGTTCCATCGCATTATTCGCTTCTTCTGAAATAAACATTGCCCCTGATAAAATAAACCCATTAGGACTTACGCACTCGCTTCTTAAAAATTGAACTCCAGACTCTTCCCAATTGAAACCATATGTTGTAGGAGTAGAGCCTTTTGTAATAAAAGCTGAATGTGTTTCTAAATTTGAAACCTCCCAACTCTTAGGAATCATCCCCAAAGGGGAATCTTTAAACTCCGTATGACCAATGCCTTTGGTTAACAAGCGTTGCATCAAGCCTTTTTTGAGTTTTTGGGTTTCGGTAATTTGTTGGTCTATTACTTCGATTTTATCATCAACCGTACTTAATATTTCAGCTATTTTTTGTTGTTCATGGAGGGGTGGGAGAGGGATTACAAAGCTACTAAGTTGTTCTTTAGTAATTGTAGCAATAGTGCTTCCATGGGCTCTTTTCTTTTCATCTTCAAACAAACGATGTACTACATACATAAAGTATTTTTTGTCCGTAGGAAGCTTAAAGGTTTGAAAAATCAGTAAAGTTCTATCTATAAATGTATCATAATGTGTAATAGCAATTCTACCTATTGAACCTTGAATAGTAAGGATAATAGTTCCCTTTTCTACAAAAACACTTTGCTCCCCAGCCAGAGAACTAATTCTTCTTTTAGTTGTGTTTTTCAATTTCATGTTGTCTCCAACATCAAAAACTTGTACAAAAGGAAAACCGTTCTCATCATCATACCATTTATCCAATCCATAAGGTTGAGGGAAACTACCTCTCCTAAAAGTAGCTAGTTCGGAAAGTTTATAATATTCCCAATTTATAGAATCACTCATACTCCCAATTCCTTTAAAAATCCCGACAATTTTGCATCAATCTCCGCTTCACGTTGTTCCAATTCCGCTATTTTTTGGTGCACCGCTTTAATATCTACTTCCACTTCCGCTTCAGAGGTATCTATAAAACGAGAAATATTGAGGTTGTAATCGTTTTCAGCTAATTCCTTAACTGGTACAATGCGCATGTATTTATCTACATCGGCTGCAGCATCGTAGGCTGTCACAATTTTAGTAATATGCTCAGGTAACAACTCGTTTTGGTTTTTACCTTCCTTGTAATCACTGCTGGCATCAATAATGGTTACTTTTCCTTTTTGGGCTTCGGTTTTGTTTTTATTGATAATCCAAATAGAGGCTGGGATTCCTGTGTTGTAAAACAAAGCACTTGGTAAACCTATGATTCCCTCCACCAAATCAGCTTCTAATAAACCTTGTCTAATAGTGCCTTCAGCTCCGCTTCTAAATAAAGTTCCATGCGGTAAAACTACACCCGCTTTTCCGTCTTGTTTTAATACGGCTACCATGTGTTGCAAGAAAGCCAAATCGGCATAGCCTCTAGGTGGTATTCCGTACTGGAAACGTCCGTAAGGGTCGGTAACAACTTTTGCATAATTAGGAGTTACTTTCTTTTCCTTGCCGCTCTTATCCAGTTTTACCTCAATAGAATTTTCAGCAGGTGTCCACCAGCCATCCATGGAGAAAGGAGGATTAGCAATTACTCTATCAAATAAATCTAGTTCATTATTTTCATTTTTGTGCTGTGGGGTAATTAAGGTGTCCCCTTTACGAATATCGGCATCCATAAAATTATGGAGCAACATATTCAGCTTACCAATTGCCCAAGTTCCTAAGTTCTTTTCTTGACCAAAAAGCGAAACATTTACATTGTTTCCTACTTTACCGTTAGGTTGTTCTGCAATGTAACGAGCTGATTCAATCAGCATCCCACCAGAACCACAAGTTGGGTCATAGATTTTGTGTTTGGGTTCAGGTTTGATTAATTGAACTATTAATTGCACCACGCCACGAGGTGTATAGAATTCGCCTCCTTTTTTACCTGCATCATCGGCAAACATCTTAATCAAATACTCATAAGCATCACCTAACAAATCATTGGATTCTAGATGGGAGTTTCTTAATGAATGTTGATTAAAGTGTCTTAAAAGGCGTTGTAATAATTCGTCAGAAAGTTTTTCTTTATCACCAAACTTAGTAGCTGTCATTACACCTTCCAGAGAAGTATTTTCACGTTCGATACCAGCAAAAGCTTTATCTAAAGCGATACCAATATTCTCTGTTTCTTTTTTGATAGTTTCCCATCGTGATTCCAGTGGCATTTGAAAATAGGTTTCATCTTCTGCCTCCTCACGTGAAACTCCTTCACGCTTCATAATAGCTTCTACTTCTTCTTCAAATACATCGTTGGAACGTTTTAAAAACAACAATCCAAAAATGTAGTTTTTGAAATCTGAGGAATCGATACTGCCTCTCAAAATGTTAGCTGAATCCCATAACCAGCTTTCTAGGGTATCTAATGATAGTTTTTTATAAGACATTGTCAGTATTATTGTTGTTTTAAAATAATTATTGCTGTAAATATAGTAGAAAAGATAGGATTTTAATGATGGTTTTACCATTAAATTTACAATTGAGATAAAGCTTGAATGTTTTTTTAGATTCCGATTTTTATGCTTTTTAAAAGTCTTTGCAATAGTGTAGCCCACAAAAAAAAGTCCCATCTACAATTACATAGACGGGCTTATTTCGAAAGCTATAACAGCTTAAAATTTAACTGTAAACACAAGACAACATAACTGACCACCATTGCATTAAAACGCTTAAAACAGCGTGGTTGTCAATCCTTGACCGATGTTTACATTGAACTCAACCCATCTCTTTGCGAACTGCTCTCATTATTAAAACGAGATAACCTCTACGCTCGGTGGCGTCAGATGCCCAGTCCGTTATGTTTGGGGTGGAGACGTCTAGTTAAATGTGCACTGTTGTTTTTGTTAGAACCGAAGGTCATTCCATTCCTCAATTTTTTCTTCTTTTTGTTCAGTTTTTGGCTTTTCAATAGTTTCTAAAAATCTAATAACGTTAGAGACATTGTTGAAAATTAATATACTTTCATTGTAATTCAAAATTACATTATCGTGCGCAAAGCTTTGAGTATTTCGAACTCCATTAAATGCTTCTAATACCGAAATAGACGACTTCAAAATTCTTTCTGTCATTTCGGATTCTATTAAGCCTTCTTTTACTATTTTTTTGACATAACCACCAAATAAGCTATGAAGAGGAGTTTCTTTATCAAATGTTATCTGATGATTTTCACACAATTGCCTAACGTATTTTATCGTAAAAGTATGAAGTCTATCTAATCCTTTTTCAGGTTCATTATTATTTATACTTTCACGAATTGATTCCGCTAAAATTTTGAAAGTTCTATCGTCAGAATTTGCTTGAATTGCATCAATATTTTCAACAGGATTTTCAGTTTTTAGCTTCGCGACTATTATTAAGCAGTCTTTATAATTATTCTCATCTGCTACGTCAAAGTTGATTTCGCCTGATTGAGATTGCTCTAACCAATATTCCAAAAGGTTTTCTAATAGTTTTCCAATATTATAATTTGATTCCACGTTCCAAAACCCACGAAGTCTATTTGCTTTTGAACCACTTCCATAATTATACTTTTCTTCATAAATATCTATTCCTACTGAATCTCCAACAAACTCTTGAAAAGTTCTGTCTGAAAAGTTCAAAACATACCCAGATTTCATTCCGAAAAGTCTTTCAAATTTATTTTTTTCTATGAAAGTAAGGCTCATAATTTAGTTTGGTTTTAATAGTGCAAAACGGTTTTTGGCTTGCCGAAGGTGGGGGGATTTGAAATACTAATGCTTAAATTTACGATAATGTTTAATAGAATTCTAAACGCTCAACCTTGCAATTCTGCCCCACTTTTGGCAAACCCATTTAGGTGGTAGTGCTTCATTCTTATCTTTGTTTTGAGAGTTTATAGTTTTCAATGTTCTTACTCTTGTTATATGCGTTCTCAATAAAGTGACTTGGATTTCCTAAAAATCTGTCTTCTTCTATAAGTGAAATGAATGAACCATTCAATTGGTCAAAAGTCTTGCAAGTTGGGCAGGAATATTTATTATCAGTGTTTAAGTTAAATCTGTTGTTGTTTATAATGTCATATAGACTCGTGTTGTCAATAGACCTTGTTGAACAACCATCTGGATTTTGATAAGATGATATAAGCCAATCATAATTTCCATTAACTTTCATCACAACACCAACAATCCCGTTTGTTCGTGATGTTGTATTACCCCTTTTATATTCTTTTAATGAATATTCAATTTCCCAATCAACCCATTTGCTGTTCTTTAGGTTTGGAGATACGATTAAAATTGTTACAGAAGTTCCAAAAATCATATTCTTCAGATTTTCCTTTATGTTCTCAATAGAAGTGTCTGTTAAATCTGGAGAATCCGCAGTTTCACCTTGGTAGTATGATGCATCATCGCCTAATTGTCTGATGATTTCATCTCTTAAATCTTGTGCTTCGCTAAATTTATATGCTATGAATGTTTCTCTAGCCATATTTACTTCTTTAATTGTTTTAAAAGTTTGTCAATTATTTTGATTGCTTGTTCAAAAGTAGTGTTAGGGTCTGCCAATTCATTGATTAGTGGAACAAACAATTCAGGATGTTCGTAATATTTTTCTGGTTCGGAAGCAATCATCTTATAAATTGTATTTGTTGCATATCCTGTGATTCCAATTGGAATACAGATATTTCCATTTTCTCTTGATATTTCAAACTCTCTAATCACTCCGTTTGCGTCTATAATATCAGATTCAGTTCCTTTTTTGTTGCCGAATACAAAAAGTGATATTCCACATTGAGAAATCATTTTTTGACGATATTCTTCCCATAATACTTTTAATGGCTTTTCTCCTGTTTCAAACTGAGGAAATGGCTTAAGTATCAGTTGACTTTCAGAGAATTTAATTGGGTTGTTGTAAATGGATTCTAAAGCTCCATTTATAATTGAACTGCCTATACCCCAGCCAAAACCATTTACAATTCGAAAGTCATTTTCGATAATGACTTTTGCTAAATTATGTACAAATCCTACTGCTTCGTTTTTTTCAAATGGACTGTACGATTCAGCACTACCTGATATGAATATTGTTTTTTTCTTATAGCGGTTCTCAATTTCATTTAGTATTGACATTATTTCTGAATAGTCATTTATTTGTAGGGATTTTATTCCATATCTTTTTAAATCATTTATGGTCAATGCCTGTCTTCGAATATTATAGTCCAAAGTTACTTGGTCAGGATTTTGAGAATCTCCAAGTTGATGTCGTTTTACAAAGCAATAATGTTGTCGTTGTTGTTTGTTAAATCTAAAGTTCAATCTACTTAATACATAGTCAAGGTTTGGGTCAGTAAAACTGAACCCTATAAATAAAAATGTCTTAGTAGTAAGTTCGCCTGCTAATGCATTTATAAATGGTTCGTGAGTAGAATGATATTGTTCATATTGCTCTTTTGTTATTATTGCTTCATCAGGATGATTTACATCCCCGTGCATTTTAAAAATTACAATATCTCTCTTTGGTCTTGTAGTTAGTAGTTGATTTTTAGTATATTTTACATCAACAACTTTGTTCTCTTTATAAAATGCTTTTTCTAAAAGCTGGTCATAATTTGTCGTCCAAATGGATGAAAGTGGAAGTCTTGCGATTATTTTATGGTTTTCTGTTTCTTTAGTATCTTCTGTGAATTCTTCTAAAATCTTTCGGTTAATTTTTGAACGTGTTTGATTCTCATTAACGTGAAATTGAGCCAAAGAGACCAAGTCTTTTTCATTATTTATGTCTAGCCCAAGGTCGTGAGCAATCTCAGCCATTAAGTCCGTCCAATTGACAAAACCTGCGGGTACACTAAGACCTGCCCCTGCAAAAATTGATGCTGTTCCTTCGTTAAGGTCTTTAACAAAGTCCTTTATAAAAACTTCTATTTCGTTTTCGTATTTCATTTTTGTTTGTTTACGTGTCGTTTTTAGCATTACCACCAACTAGTTTATATGTGTGATAAAACCATACAGAGCTATCCAGTTTTGGGTAGGTATATGTAAAAAAGTCACATAATATTTAATTTCAAATATATAAATAATTATTTACAAATAATCAAAAGGGCTTTTATTTTGTTGAATATTTTTCGTACATATAAACAGATGGGATTTTGACGTTTTCAAAGCTACCTTACCTCAAATATTCTTTATTGTATCTAAAATCTGTACTATTTTCTAGTAAAACATTTATTTGTTTTTAAATTCTATATCCTAATGTTCACTTGCGAAAAAAAGTCCCACCTAAAATCTATAGACGGGCTTATTTTGTGAGTTATGAGAGCTTAAAATTTAACTGTAAATACAGTATTCATTGTCACGGCGAAGGATTGTCTTTGGCGTTATAAAGATGCTTATTTGAAGTGTTTAAATCCTTGACATAATCTTTGAATTTGCTCCAATATCTTTTTATTGTTGTCAAACTTTTATCAGATAAATTAGCAACTTTCTCTCCAGTTATTTTGCCATTTGCTTCAAAGTCCCAACTTTCTATAGTGTCATAAATCAATTGACTTGTCTTGTCACTTCTAATTTTACCGATTTCTCTACCAGTTATTTGACGTTTCTCTTCAGACGAGAATTTTATTTTTGGATTGAACAGAATCCTCCTTTCTTTATTAAGGTACATCTCAAGTCGCCCTTCGTCTCTTTTCTTTAAAACATTTCTAATTATAGAATTGACTTCAGACTTGGGTAACTTAGGGTGCATTTTATAATTCAGATGGTTGCTCATTTCCATTAAGTAATCTCTATCACAATTTACGTTTAAAGATGCATGCATTGTTAGAAAAGATAGCATTGTATTATTTCTTTGTCCTTCTTTAATTATAGTTTTAAATGGAATAAATGGTTGACATATTTTTGTTTTCTCGTCGCTGAAAACAAGAAACGGAGCATCTGCAAATTCACCTGTAAAATATTCATCTATATTATTATCTCTATAAGAAGCATTATCTTCATTATTTAAAAAGGTATCATTTGATGATATACTTATTTTCCCCTTTTTTATATTACTAAAAGAGACTTTTTTAATTTCTTCCTTTTCAATACAAGTATAAGTATTAGAATCAGGATTACAGTATAGGTTACTATCATAACTCAATACATTTTGCTGATTAGGTTTTCGTGCCCCTTTGTCACTTTTAATGCCTATAACCTTAGATAATTGATTATATGTTTCTTCAAAATTTGTCAGAGTTAGGTTCTCGACTTTTACTAGAATTCCAAAACCTGTATTAGATAAAGACCTCCATTTAGCAAATACATATTCACTATCTGGAATGATATCAGTTTCATCTGCATCAAGGTAAATAAGTCCCGTAGGAGCGACAATATTATCATCGACTGCATAATCTTTGTACTGGAAGTTAAATCTGCATGTGGGGAGTTTATAAGTTTTTATATAAACATATCCATCATTTCCCTTACCAATTTTTCTGGCTTCTTCGATTAATGAAAGATGTGAATCCCCATTTTTTATGGTTCTTAAAATCTCTTCGACAGAAATAAGGTCTTGCACTTTTGATTTTTTAATACCTAGAAATGTATTAACCCTAAATTCTGTTTTTTTTGAAATTTCTGGAGAAAAAGATTCGCTTTTTGGGGATTCAATTGGAATATTTGATTCTGTTAATGGGTAGAAATTTTGTGGAATAAATGTATGTAAATGGTTCATTTTTTTGAAATTTATGGGCATAGCAGTGCCATTACGATGCGAAAACACCGCTATGCTGTTATTAAAAAAGATTAAGTATTGGCAGATTTGCCTGAGTGAAGTAGTGCTATTATTTTATCTTGCTCCTAGAAAACAAGATGACGCTAATAGGCTTTAACAGGAGCTATATTATGAGACCTTTAGTTTGTCCATAATAATGCTCCTCTGATAGTAGACTCTCTTTCCTATTTTTTGAGCAGGGAGAGTACCGTCATTGTTCCAGTGAAATAAAGTGGTATAACTGACTTTTAGAATCTTAGCTACTTCGTCTCTTGTTAAGAGTTCAGAAGTTTCAGTTTTTTGATTAAACTGAATTACTTCATTGTTTTTTTGAAGCTCGGCTCTTATGCATTTTGAGATTAAATCTGTTAAATCAGCAACAGATAAATTAATCATTTGTATAGATTGAATATTCATTTCGTTTTACATTTTAAGATTTTATATTGATTTAATTAAACTGAAATAAAATCTTTTTAAAAGTAATTTTTAAGGGAAATCCAATCTGAAATTTTACTTTGAGTAGGTCGGTAGGAATACTTACCTATAAGCTGATGTAAATATGAGTTTGTTTTCATAATAATTGGTTTAGCGTTAGCTCTCATCGTTGAACCACCTTTCCAATTATTAGCAGGTTGGTATAGTAAGTTTTTTACTTAAACTTCTAACTCTATAGATGAATTTATAAAGCAAATATACGTTGATTTTTAAAGATTGTCAAGTCCTCTCTTCGCATAAAAAGGGTAGGGTTGGTGTTAATTGGTTGATTTTTAGTTTTTTATTTTTTGTATTAATTAAGATATCTTATATTTAACAAATGTTTAACTTTTTTTAGATAATTTCTTTTTTTAAATACCAATAAAAGACATGTTTTAGGTAGTTTAGAGAATTGAGAAGCCGTGGTAAATGAATAAAAAAAGATTTTACACACTTATATACGATTAGTCCAATTAAAATCATCTCTTCATTGCAGGAGATTTCTTTGGTATCCCCACTTCAAATTTAAAAATTTCTATTTCATTTATTGAAACAAAACAGTTTTCAAAAGTAATGATGGCGATTTTTTTGATATATAAAAGAAGCTATGACGATTTAAGATTATAAAGCACATTAAATATTCAGATAATTAAAAGATTAAGTGTTATTTATATTTTGGTAAATCTCCAAAAAAAGAAGTTCTTAAGTTAATCTTTAATATTGTTTTATTTTTATTATGTTTTTTAGTAGGGTAAATGCATTATGAATAAAAAAACTTTATTCTGAAAATTTAAATAGGTTTAAATAAATAAAAAAAGGTTTTAATCATGCATTTTTTTGTTTGGTTGACTAAATGTTGACTAAAACCTTTGTTAAATCCACTAAATAGGATTTTAATGTGACCATGGAGGGATTTGAACCCTCACGCCCTTGCGAGCACCACCCCCTCAAGATGGCGAGTCTACCGTTTCTCCACATGGCCTAAAAGTAAAAAAGGTTAAGTAAAAATTACTTAACCTTTTGTGACCCGACTGGGGCTCGAACCCAGGACCCCATCATTAAAAGTGATGTGCTCTACCAACTGAGCTATCGAGTCATTGCATCAGAGAACGTTTGTTTTCAAGTGAGTCACTCATTTGTGACCCGACTGGGGCTCGAACCCAGGACCCCATCATTAAAAGTGATGTGCTCTACCAACTGAGCTATCGAGTCTTGCATCGTTCCCTGATTGCGGGTGCAAATATAAGGCGTTTTTTTTATTATTTCCAAGCTATTTTATTATAAATTTGTCTTTTTTTAATAATAAATTTTAACACTCTAATTTATAGGGTTTTATTCTATGAAGAAAATTGTACTGTTGGGTTATATGGGTTGCGGAAAGTCGACCATCGCCAAAGAATTGTCCAAAAAACTGGAGATTCCGTTTATCGATTTGGATGAATTTATTGAGGAAAAGGTCAAAATGACTATCAAAACTATATTTGCCGAGAAAGGAGAAATCCATTTTAGGAAGTTGGAACACGAATGTTTTGTAGAATTACTGAATCTTCCCGAGGCCGTTATTATTGGATTAGGAGGAGGGACTCCTTGTTATGCTAATAATCATGAATTATTAAAGGGGGAAAATGTATTGTCTGTCTATTTGAAAGCATCTATAGATACACTTGTCGCAAGATTGTCATTAAATAAGAGCAATAGACCCCTTATTGCCGACAAAAATGATGTCGAGATGAAAGAGTTTATTGCTACTCATTTATTTGAAAGAAGTTATTATTACAATCAGGCGCAACATATAGTTACTGTAGATCAGCAATCTATTAATGAGACTGTAGAAGATATTCTGAAGATTTTAGCTTAACCAGGCGTAACTTTTGTCGTCCTGATCAAATTCTACCTGTACATGCTCTAATAATGAAGTAGAAAGAGAAATTCCTTTAAAATCGGCTTTTACAGGGTATTTTTTATGATTGCGGTCTACTAAGACCGCTGTCTTAAACTTTTTCAAAGGCACACCCAAAAAGTGTTTTACAGCATAAATTAAGGTTGTGCCTGAATTCAATACATCATCTATCAGGATTAAACCTTTATTAGCGTAGGCTTCGGCTGTAATAGAGGTTTGAATAGCCAGTTGAGGATTGTGTTTGTCTACTTGCACTTCACATAGGATTACTTTAAGATCTGAAATGGATTTAAGTTCCTCAGCAATTTTTTCGGCAAATAAATAACCGTTAGTTGCTATTCCGGCCAAAACCACTTCTTCTTCATCTATAAAAGTTTCGTAAATTTGATAAGCAATTCTTTTTGTTTTGTGTTTGATTTCCTGATCAGTTAGAATGATATTTTTGCTCATTTTATTGTTATGTTTAAATTTTGGGTTGAAATTAGGATTTTCTTCGTTCTAATTATAAATCCTCTTCATCGTCTTCCTGATGGATTTCGTTTCCGTAATCATCAATATCCCTGCGGTCTTTTTTAGTTGGTCTGCCGGTTCCGGTTTTACGATAATGTTCTTTTGATAATTTTAATAGTTCTAAATGCTGGTATACTTCTGCAGGAGTATCATTTCTTCGATAAATATCGACTAATTTAGCACCTACACGGTTTTCAGGAATGTCTAATACGGTAATGGTTTGGGTAATCTGGTCTTTTCTAAAAGTGATTTTATCTGTAGGAAAAACTTCTTTAGACGGTTTTGCAACTACACCGTTTACAGTGATGTGATTTTTTTTACAAGCTTCTGTAACCATGTTTCGGGTCTTGTAATATCGGACACACCATAAATATTTATCGATTCGCATAAAAATTCTAAAATCAGAGTTAAATAGTTTACAAAAATAAATCAATATTGTATCTTGCGCACTTAAAATTCAGCTATAATGAACAAATTTAAGTATTATTTTATTGTAATAATTACAAGCCTCTTTTTATTTTCCTGCTCTAAAGATGATAATTCCTTTACTACAGAACCTTTAAAGGATTATGGAGAGCAATTTAAAATAGATAGTATTGCTATTAAAGAATATTTAGAAACGTATACCTTTGTAGAAACGAATGCCCCTGGTCAACCAGAAGATAAAGATGTGACATTTACAAAAATTACAGATGCTGTTAATCAAAGGTCAGTTATGTCTTATCTGAACAGTAGTACTTTTCCAAAGTTGTTAAAAAAAGAAGTTAAGTTACATGATATTACCTATAGTCTTTATTATTTAGTTTTAAGAGAAGGGACGGGCGAGCAACCTTGTAATGCAGATGGAGTTCTAGCAGCCTATAAAGGAGATTATTTATATCGTACAACAGCAACAGCAACAGTTCCTTCTGAACTTTTAGCAACTCAGTTTGAAAAAGTCATATTCCCACAATCATTCTTGTATTTATACCAACTTGTTACAGGTTGGAGTGAAGTTTTTCCTGAGTTTAAAACAGGAACTGCAACGTCTAAATCAGACGGAACTGTTGAGTATAATAATTTTGGAGCAGGGGTGATGTTTTTACCTTCAGGATTAGGATATTATAGTTCTGGTCAGGGTTCTATTCCAAGTTACTCACCATTAGTTTTTAGTT
>JACCDQ010121090.1_pt1 | contig 24183 bp, 20 predicted proteins | sample 7446031 | NCBI WGS metagenome assembly JACCDQ01 (sample SAMN15323442, study PRJNA562643) | freshwater metagenome | isolation source: river surface water | place: USA:Blue River Watershed | collected 2017-08-17 | reverse complement strand
CGCCCACCATCAGCGCCGTGCCGACCATGGGCAGCGGCTTCATCGTGCCGGCCTTTGTCACGGTGGTGACGGGCGGTGCCAATGCGCTGCAAGGCATTTTCCCGGCGGCTGGTTTCCTCGGCCTGATCCAGAGCGCCATGACCGCCGGCTATGGCCAGCTGGCCGGCCAGATCGGCCTGCTGCTCACCGTCATCCTGATCATCCGCCTGTTGCCGCAGGGCGTGGGCAGCCTGTTCATTCGTAAGTAAGCGGAGGCTTCGATGCAATCTTCACTATCCACGCCCGTCACCAGCGCAAGCCGGCGCACGACGCCTGCCACTGCCAGCGCAAGCCCATTGAAAAAGCTCTCGGGCGCCACGGACCTCACGTTCTTCCTGATCGTCGCCAGCCTCGTGCTGCCGGCCGTGCTGGAAGAATCTACCGTCAGCAATCTCGCCTACTGCCTGGTCTGGACCTTCGGCGCCATCGGCCTCTCGGCCATGTGGGGCTACGGCGGCATCCTGTCGTTCGGGCAGACCGCGTTCTTCGGCCTGGCCGGTTATGCGTATGGCGTCTTCACCATCAATTTCGGAGAAGCGCCGCTGACCACCTGGTCCGGCGTGCTGGTCGCGCTGATTCTGTGCGTGCTGCTGGCCGCCGCGCTTGGTTACATGATTTTTTACGGCGGCATCCGTGATGTCTTCATCGGCATCGTCACGCTGTCCGTCACGCTGGTGCTCGAGACCTTCATGGCACAGACCGCCGGCCCGCAATGGACCATCGGCAGCGCGCGGCTGAACGGCTTCAATGGCATGTCATCGATGCCTTCGCTGGCGCTGCCCGGCACCGGCGGCGAGCCCTTGCTGCTGGAGGGTACCAGCTTCTACTTTCTGGTCGTCGTGCTGCTGGCCGTGGTGTATCTCGCCACGCGAGCACTGTTGAAATCGTCGTTCGGCCTGACGCTGGAATCCATTCGTGAAAACCCGCACCGTGCCGAAATGCTCGGCATCGATATCCGTCGCTATCAGCTGATCATCTTCGTCTTCGGCAGCACGCTGGGCGGCCTGTCGGGCGTGCTGTACACCCTGTGGGGCTCATACATCACGCCGTCATCCATGGGCCTGACGGCCGCATCGATGCCGATCATCTGGGTCGCCACCGGTGGCCGCAAGAGCCTGACCGGCGTCATCGTCGCCACCGTCGCGCTGACCATTCTGTCGCAAGAGCTGGCCGTCTACGGCAGCCAGTATGCGCTGGTGCTGATGGGCGCGATCCTGCTGTTCGTCGTCATGGCCACGCCGAAAGGGCTGATGCCGACGATGAAAGATCTGCTGGTCACGCTGCTCAGGCTGGTAAGACAGCCTTCGGCCCCTCGGAAACCATCGTGAGCGGAGGCCACCATGACCGTCATCCTTGAAACGAAAAGTCTGCGCAAGCATTTCGGCGGCGCGCAGGTCATCAACGGTATCGACTTCCAGATCACTCAGGGCGAGACCCGCTGTGTGATCGGACCGAACGGCGCCGGCAAAAGCACCTTCTTCAAGCTGCTGGTCGGCGAGCATCTGCCCACGAAAGGATCGGTACATTTCTTCGGCGACGACATCTCGCACCTGCCGCCTTTCAGGCGCGTGCAGGACGGCATGAGCATCAAGTTCCAGATCCCCGGCATCTTTCCCGAGCTGACCGTGGAAGAGCATATGCAGCTCGCACTGTTGCGCTCCACCGCACTGCATGAACGCGCAACCGAGCTGCACCGCTTGCTTGAGCTGTTCAATCTCAGTGCCGAGCGCGCGGTCAAGGCCGGCAATCTGTCGCACGGCAAGAAGCAGTGGCTTGAGATCGGCATGTCAGTCGCACTGAAGCCCCGGCTGCTGCTGCTCGATGAGCCGGTCGCCGGCATGTCCGACGACGAGACCCGGCAGACCGGCGAGCTGATCAACCGCCTGAAAGACGAAGGCCTGACGATCCTGATCGTCGAACACGACATGGACTTCGTACGCCAGGTCGCCACCCGCGTTACGGTGCTGCACGGCGGACAAGTCTTTGCCGACGGCGGGCTGCACGAGGTGCTGGAACGCGACGACGTCGCTGAAATCTATCTGGGGAAAAAATAATGGGATCCGCATTGCTGCAAGTGAGCGATCTGCAGTCGGGCTATGACGGCGGACGGGTGCTGAATGGCTTCACGCTGAGCCTGCAGCCCGCCGAGGTGGTCGCCATCATCGGCCGCAACGGCGTCGGCAAGACCACCTTCATGCGCACGCTGATGGGCCTGCTGCCCACGGCCGGCGGCAGCATCGCGCTGAACGGTATCGAGATCTCGCGCCTCTCGCCCGATCAGCGCGCCCGTGCCGGCCTCGGCTATGTGCCGCAAGGCCGCGAGATCTTCCCCGGCCTGACCGTGGAAGAAAACATGAAGGTCGGTCTGCAGATCCTGAAGGCCGGCAAGGCGTCCGACATGGATGCCGCGCTCGATTTCTTCCCGGTGCTGCGCACCAGGCTACGGCAGAAGGCCGGCACGATGAGCGGCGGCGAACAGCAGCAGCTGGCGATTGCGCGGGTGCTGGTCGGCCGGCCAAAGGTGCTGCTGCTCGATGAGCCATCCGAAGGCATTCAGCCATCCATCGTTCAGGCGATCTCGGAAAAGCTCATCGACATCTCGCGCACGCTCGGCCTTGGCGTACTGCTGGTCGAGCAAAACATGAGCATGGTCGAGACGGCGGCCAATCGCTGCGCGGTGGTCGACAAGGGGCGGGTCGTCAGCCTGCTCAGCACCGACGACCTGCACGACGACGCACTGATGCGTCGGCATCTGGCGGTGTGAGCCAGGCCAGCCCCTGGTTCAACAACGCATTCAATAACGTAAACGACAACCCCTCCAATAACGCCTTCAAACGCAAAGGAAAGCAATGAGCTGGATCACCCACTCCATCATGATGCAGCGCGGCCTCGGCGCCGACCGCGAGCCGCAGGTGCACTATCTCACCGAGGCGCTGCAGAAGCAGTTCCACTACACCATCGGCCCGTACTCCGAGCCGGTACTGCATGTGAAGCCCGGCGACCGCGTCGTCGTCGACACGCGCGATGCGTTCGAGGGGGCGATCACGTCGGAGAGCGATTCGCCCAGCCAGCTGCTGAAGATGCCTTTCCTGAACCCGCAGAACGGGCCCATCATGATCGAAGGCGCTGAGAAGGGCGACGTCGTCGCGGTGTACATTGAGAGCATGCTGCCGCGCGGCCATGATCCGCACGGCATCTGCTGCATGATCCCGCATTTCGGCGCACTCACCGGCACCGACGCCACCGCCATGCTGAACGATCCGCTGCCGGAAAAGGTCCGCAAGATCAAGCTCGACGACAAGCATGTGTACTGGAGCCCGCGCACCACGCTCGATTACAAGCCACATATCGGTACGCTCAGCGTGTCGCCAGAGATCGATTCGATCAATTCGCTGACGCCCGACAACCACGGCGGCAATATGGACCTGCCCGACATGGGGCCCGGCAGCATCACCTATCTGCCGGTACGCTCGCCCGGCGCGCGGCTGTTCATCGGCGACGCCCATGCCTGCCAGGGCGATGGCGAAGTCTGCGGTACGGCCGTGGAATATTCCAGCATCACGACCATCCGCGTCGATCTGATCAAGCAGTGGCAGATCGACTGGCCGAGGCTGGAGAACGAGCACTGCATCATGGGCATCGGCAGCGCACGTCCGCTGGAAGACGCCACTCGCATCGCCTACCGCGAACTGATCCGCTGGATGACGAAAGATTTTCAGTTCGACCAGTGGGACGCCTACATGCTGCTGAGCCAGTGCGGCAAGGTCAGGCTGGGCAACTTCGTCGACCCCAAGTACACCGTCGGCGCCGCCATCGCAAAGCACTACCTCGAGAGCTGATTACGACCCGCCAAGCGCGCGACCAACAGCGCGCGGGCCCGACAACCTTCCCCTTTTTTTACGGAGTCCCTGCCATGCCATTACGCCGTCCCTCGCTCGCCGACCTGCAACGCGCCAGCGATAACCGCCATCTGCGGCTGACTGAAGCCGAGCTCGCCGACTATTACGAACTGGTCTGTGAAAACATCGCGCTGTATGACGAGCTTGAGCAGTATCCCGATCCGCAGCGCGCCGTGCTGCCGGCTGTGCGCGTGCCGCTCGGCCGCCCGGCGCCGGCCGCCGATCCGTTGAACGCCATCGTCCAGCAGTGCTCGGTGAAGGCCGACGCCACCGGGCCGCTGTCCGGCAAAAAGATCGGCGTGAAAGACACCATCTGCGTCGCCGGCATTCCCATGACCTGCGCATCGCGGCTGCTGTATGGCTTCACGCCCGATATCGATGCCACCATCGTCACCCGCATGCTCCAGGCCGGCGCGGAGATCACTGCGGTGCTTAACACCGACGATTTCGCCTTCTCCGGTGGCGGCCATACCAGTGCGTACGGCGCTACCAGAAATGCCGCCGATCCGTCGCGCGCATCGGGCGGCTCGTCGTGCGGCTCGGCCGCCGCCGTGGCCACCGGTCTGGTCGATATCGCGATCGGCGGCGATCAGGGCGGCTCGATCCGCATTCCCAGCTCATGGTCCGGCACAGTCGGCCACAAGCCCACACATGGACTGGTACCGTATACCGGCATCGTCGGTTTCGATCTCACTATCGACCATATCGGTCCCATGACAACGAAGGTCGCTGACGCCGCCCTGATGCTCGACGTGCTCGCCGGCGCGGACGGCGACGATCCGCGCCAGCCGGCCACCGTGCCGGTACAGCACTATGCGCAGGCGCTCACCGGCGACGTCAAAGGCCTGAAGATCGCCGTCATCAAAGAAGGCTTCGGCTCGCGCTATGGCATGAAGGAAGTCGATGCCGCCGTCATGGACGCCGCAAAGCTGCTGGAAAAAATGGGAGCGATCGTCACCGAGATCTCCATTCCCGAGCACACCCTGGTCACGCCGGTATGGAATGCGGTAGCGGTGGAGGGCGGCGTCAACAGTTTCTATGCCGGCCATCATGCGTATCAGCACAAGGGCTGGTACTACCCGCACCTTATGTCGGCGATGAAGCGCGGTATCCGGACCAATGGCGGCGATTTCTCGCCGACAGCGAAGATGGGCGTGCTGGTGGCCGACTACATGGCCGACCAGTATCACGGCGTGTTCTATGCACGTGCGCGCAATTTCGCCAACGTGCTGAACCGTGCTTATGAAAAGGCCTTCAGCGAATTCGATCTGGTGCTGATGCCGACTACGCCGCAGACCGCCATGACGCTGCCGGCCAGCCCGGAAGTCGACCGCAAGACCTTCGTGCGCAATGCATTGAACATGTGCGCCAACACCGCTGCGTTCGACCTGACCGGCCATCCGTCGATCAGCGTGCCCTGTAAGGGCAACAAGGGCCTGCCAGTCGGGCTGATGCTCACCGGCCGGCATTTCGACGATGCGACCGTACTGCGCGCCGCGCACGCCTACGAGCAGTTCGCCGGCTGACGGCCATTGAGGCGAGCAGGCGAAGCCCTGGCATTCCGGGCTTCGCCTGTCACGCCGGGCCTGGTCTGCCGCAACACGGCCGTGGTGCAAGCTCACAGGCATACCTCTTGCTTTTTATAACGATATGAGCAACCAGGATCCCCTTCGCGTCGGCTTGCTGTTCTCAAAGTCGGGCGTCACCTCGCAGCAGGAGTCGTCGCAGCTGTATGGCGCACTGTTCGCGATCGACGAGATCAATGGCCTGGGCGGCGTGGCCGGCCGCGAGCTGGTGCCGGTCCATTACGATCCGCAGTCCGACAATTCACGCTACAAGCTCGCGCTCGAGCGGCTGATCCTTGAGGATGGCATTAACGTCATCGTCGGCGGTTACATGTCGAGCAGCCGCAAGGCGATGCTGCCCATCGTCGAGCGGCACAACAAGCTGCTGTTCTATCCTCAGCAGTACGAGGGCTTTGAGTTCTCGGAAAACATCATCTACACCGGCGCTGCACCAAACCAGAATATCCTGCAGCTGGCGAAGTACATCGTGCCTAAGTTTGGTGCGCGGGTGTACATGATCGGATCGCGCTATGTGTATCCGTACGAGACCAACCGGACCATGCAGTCGCTGATCTCGAACTATCCCGGCTATGAGATCGTGGCGGAACGTTATGTCAGCCTGCATGCGAATCGCGAGGCGATCGATGAGATCGTCGCCGATATCAAGCGGCGCAATCCTGACTTCATCTTCTGCACGCTGATCGGGAACACCGTGCCTTATCTGTATGAGTCTTTCCGGCGCGCCGGACTCGATCCCCGCACGATGCCGATCGCCAGCCTGAATACCTCCGAGGCAGAAATGGCGATGATGGATCCGGAAGCGGCCTGTGGGCATCTGACTTCGTCGCCCTATTTCCAGAGCCTGGATTCGCCGCTGAACCGCAGCGTGCTCGACCGTTTTTTCAACAGCCGGCACGGCGAGCGCGCGGTGCCGAACATGAACTGGGAAGCCTCATATTTTGCGGTGCACCTGATGGCCAATGCCTGCCGCAACGCCGGCAGCGATGCGTCGCGCGAACTGCTGCAGGCCCTGCTGGGCAGCGAGATCGAAGCGCCGCAGGGCAGGGTGCGCATTGATGCTTCCAACCACCATACCAGTCTGTATCCGCGCATTGGCCAGGCCAATGGTCGCGGGCAGTTCACGATCGTACAAGACCTTGGCAAGCGCATTGACCCCGATCCTTATATGGTCAAGCATTTTCTCGACTGGGGCAGCGCGGACAGGGCAGGGCAGCCATGAGCGGTCGTGACGGCGTGCAGTCCGGCAGCATCACGCGCGGCATTCTGGCGCGGCAGCCGAAGGTGTTGATCCTGTGCCCTCAGGACAACGACGGCCTGACCGTGCTGAACCAGTTGCGGCGAATCGGCTGCGACGTCGAGATGCAGTGGCCGCCGCCGAAAGAAATCAGCACCGATGTCGAGCTGATTTTCTTGTCCATCGTGCCGGACGTGCGCGAGATCAGCTACGAATGGCTGGACGACGGTGCGCCGCCGATCATCTCGATCAGCAGTTTCGAGAACCCCGCATTAATGGACGAGGCCCTGCGCATTGGCGTGATGGGCATGCTGACGGCGCCGGTGCGCGCGTCGGGTTTGCTGTCGGCGATGGTGATGGCGCTGTCGCACCATCGTGCTTATGAAAAACAGGCAGCGCGCATCGCGAAGCTGGAGAAAAAGTTCGCTAATTTCAGGACCATCGAAGAAGGCAAGGCCATCCTGATGAGAATGCAGAACATGTCCGACGACGAGGCCTATGCGCGGCTGCGCTCGGAGGCGCAGTCATTGCGGATGCCGATCGAAGAGGTGGCCAGGAACCTGATTCATGCGGACCGCGTGCTGCAGGGGACGTTGCAGCGGGACCTATTGGCCGGTCGGCATTCCGCTGGCGACCAGTCGGCTCGTTAACACGCCTCCCTCATTCCACTTCCGAACCCACCTCCGCCTCCAACGCAAGATAAGCCTCAGCCGTTTCACGTAGCCGTGGCGACAGCGCCGCCACGCTGAGCGCAATTTCCGCCAACGCACGGTCAGGCAGACGCACACAGGGCGGTGTCTGTGTCGCTGCCCAGTGCAGCAGCAGCGCGGCGGCCGACGCGGCGCTGCCGGTCAGCGATTCCAGCACGATGAACAGCGGCACCAGGAAGCCCGTCGCGTCATCCTCCTGCAAATGTTCCGCGATCCGTGACAGCGCCAGCCGCGCGTTGTCAAAGTCATCGAAGATCTGTGCCAGCGGCTGCAGAGGCTGATTTGCCGCCTCCGGATAGGCGAGCAGATCGGCGAGGCTGGTATACACAGGCATCTTCTCGGCGGGTACGACGGGCGACAAGTCGTACAGCGTGGCCGGATCGGCCGGTGTGGTAACGGGATCGGCTACCTGCCGTCGGGAGAAGAGCGGAATTTCGTGGAAGCTCGATACCCGATACGACGCCGCACGTTCTTTCACCACCGTGGTAAAGCCCCCCCAGCCCGCCGCCAGCATGCCGCCGACTTCTTGCAGCGCCGGCATGCCGAGTGCCTTGTCAGCCTGGCTGCGCTCATGCACGAGGAAGACGCGGGTCTCGTCGGTGAGCAACTGGTAGCGCAGCGCGATCTCACGGCGCTCGGCGGTGTCGGTGATATCCAGCAGACGTTTCGCCGCGCCCAGCCGCGCCACGGTACCGGCCGTCTCCCAGACGACGCCCTCGGCCTGCACGCTGCAATGTTCGCCGCTGGCCTTGTCGGTGACGACGATACGCGGCGCAGTCGCCGGGCGCTGCGGCAGCACGCACCACAGGTGCACGCTCTCACCGGCGGCAACCCGGTAGCGTCGCGGCGGCAGGTCGAGCGGCTCGCCGTCGACCTCGGCAGTGATCTGGAGATCGCGCATCGATCGCATCTTCGCCATCAGCCGCATCGTCGCATCGGCCATGTCTTCGCCTGGCGTTGTCATCTCGGCCGCACCGCCGGTCACCTCAGCCAGCTCGCGCAGCAAGCTTTCTGCCGGCGCACTGCCGACGCCGATCGCAAACACCGCATGGCCGGAGCGGCGCGCCGTGCCGACGATTGCGTCGATGTCCCACACATCGCCATCGGTGATCAGCAAGATGTTGGCCGTCTCAGGCATCCGGCCCGACGCGTCGGGCAGCGCGATCACTAGCCGCAATGCGCTATCGAGCTCGGTGCCGCCGAGGTCGGCGTCGGTCTCGCGCAGTGCCTTCGCCAGCCTGGCCAGCGTCCCGGGGCTGGCCGGCGCCAGCCGGTCGATGATGTGGTCCGTATCGGAGCCAAAGCGGCTGAACGACACCTGATCCTCCGGCCGCAGCTGCCGGATCGCGCTGGCAATGGCTTGCTGCGCCAGCCGCATGCTGTCGCCGGCCATCGAGCCTGAGCAGTCGACCAGTATCTTCAGCGCCAGCGGTGTGTCGTCTTTCGCCGCCAGCGTCGGCACGAACGAGGTCAGCACGGTGCAGGCATCGGACTCGTTGCGGTCAGCAGGTTCAGGACTGGCGATGCTGGCAATGAGGTCGTCGGCTTCAATGTTCAGGATGACATCCCGGTCGAGCATCGCCTTTTGCGACAGTTGTACCGTCACGCCGCGCTCGGTCGCCTGCTGGCTGACCGCATGGCTGGGACTGACGATGCGGCCGCGCGCCAGCGGCCCCTGCAGGTTCAGCGTCAGAAAGAAGCGATATTCCGCCAGCAGGTCGATCGCGCCCAGCGCATGCGCGATCAGCCCTTTGAGCCCGGGGTCGCGGCCGTAGCGCGGCGCTATCGTGGTCGGTATCGTGATGCGGGTCTGCCCGCCATCTGGCCTCAGCAGTTGCGCATAGTCGATCTCGATCACTGCTTCATCGCCGGGCTTCAGGTTGCCCAGCCGCGCCGAATACAGCTGCTTGCCTTCGCTGACCAACATGACCGGCAGGTCGCCGTCTTCCACCGCCTGCTCATAGCGGCTTTCCGCGTCCGCCTTCTCGATCACCCGTCCCGTCATCGTTTTGCCGTTCAGCGATACGCGCATGCCCAGCAGCGTCGTGCCCCATGCCAGCGGAAAGCTGTAGACCGTTTCGAGTTCATCGTCGCTGGTGTTGCGATAGGTCTGGCGCAGCGTCATGTTCAGCAGCAGCCCCTGAAGCTCGCCTTGCGCGTGCACGGACAACAGCGCCGGCGGGCGTTTGCCTTCGGTCGATGCGAGGCGGGCGAAACGTTCGTTATTTGCCATCGTTGATTGCCTTCCATTCGTTCATCACCGCTCGGATGAAGCGGCGCAGCCGCTCCGGCGACAGTCCGGCCTCTTCGGGGGAAATCTGCAGCTCGACGCCGGGCGCAATCAGCACATGGCTGCGCACCTCCACGCTGCCCGGCTGCCGCTTCGGCAGCGCCACCGGCGCCGGCGCGCCGGACAGCACATCGCGAATCCGCTCGAGCGATACGCCGGCCGCGGCCAGCTGCTTCACTGTCAACAGCTGATCGAGGTGTTCCTGCACATAGTGCGCCGCACGCGTCTCGCCGATCGGGCGCTCAATCAACCCGAGCTGTATGTAATAGCGCACCGTGCGCTTCGGCACATCGGCCAGCAACGACAGTTGTTCCAGGGAGTATATTTTGACACCTATATTGCGACAGTATTTGTGATGCAATATAGACGCCCTGGCCGTCCGGGTCAAGCCAGACCTGAAAACCCCCTATGAAATGGATAAGCAAATGCCGACAGAGTCGTTGTCTGCCGGGCCTGCTGTGCCTACAATCAGCCCTCCAAGCCGCGCCCCCCATGACAGCGGCGCACCCCGAGCTTCACGCCATCCGTATGCCTGCCCTGCAGGCCATGCCGGCGACCACGCCAGAAGAGGAAAAAATCACCATGCAGCGCCGACCGCACGCCGTATTGCTCAAGACGGGCAAGTCCATCCGCCAGATCGCCGCCTCCGCGACCCTGCTGTTCAGCACGATGCTGGCCGCGACTGCCGCGCATGCCGAGACTCTGAAAATTGGAGCGTCGGCCGGCGTGCATGCCGACACCGTCAGCGCTGCGGTCGCCGAAGCGAAGAAGCAGGGGCTGGATGTAAAGGTCATCGAGTTCACCGACTGGACGTTGCCGAACGAAGCATTGGCGGCCGGCGACCTCGATATGAATTACTACCAGCACCAGCCTTACCTCGACAACGCGATCCGCCAGCGCGGCTACAAGTTTGCGGTGGCCGGAGTGGGCGTGCTCTCCAACGTCGGCCTGTTCTCCCTGAAGGTAAAGCGTCTTGAAGACCTGAAAGAGGGTGCGCGCGTGGCGCTGGCCAGCGACCCGACCAATCAGGTGCGTGGCTTGCTGCTGCTGGAAAAGGCCGGCCTGATCCGCCTGCGCGAAGGTGTCGGCGTGCGCGCGACGCTGCAAGACATCGTCGCTAATCCACGCAAGCTGAAGTTCGTTGAAGTCGAAGGGCCGCAGCTGGTGAGGGCAATCGACGACGTCGATCTGGCGCAGGGCATACCGGCGCATTTCATCAGTGCCGGCAAGCCGCAGATCGCCACGTCCGGCCTGATCTATTCAGGCGTGGCCGATATGGGCTATGCGATCCGATTCGTCACACGGGCCGACCGCGCGAACGATCCTAAGGTGCGCAAATTTATCAAGATCTTCTATGAGTCTGCCGCCGTGCGCGAGCAGATCAAAAAATCATTCGCCAACGATAGCCGCCTCTACAAGCTGGCGTGGCTGCCATGAAGCGCGTTGCAGGCAATGAGCTGGCGTCGCTGGCCGCAGCCGACCAGGGCCAGTCGGCGCGCAGCGCCGGCGAGATCGAGTTCATCGGCGTCGGCAAGCGCTATCCGGCGGCCTCCGGCGCCGTCGATGCGCTGGCCGACATTGATCTGACAATCCCGGCTGGCCGCATCGTCGGCATCATCGGCCGCAGCGGCGCCGGCAAATCAAGCCTGCTGCGCACGATCAACCGGCTGGAGTCGCCGACCAGCGGCAAAGTGCTGGTCGACGGCCGCGACATCGCGCTGCTGGACGACGATGGCCTGGTCGCGCTGCGGCGGCGCATCGGCATGATCTTCCAGCATTTCAATCTGCTGTCGTCGAAGACCGTCGCGGCCAATATCGCGCTGCCGCTGAAAGTGGCCGGCCGGCCGCGCGCCGAGATCCGGCAGCGAGTCGATGAACTGCTGGCGCTGGTCGGCCTCGAAGGCCGGCAGGACAGCTATCCCAGCCAGTTGTCCGGCGGGCAGAAGCAGCGCGTCGGCATTGCGCGCGCGCTGGTGCATGCGCCGGAAATTTTGCTGTGCGACGAGGCCACCTCGGCGCTCGATCCCGAGACCACGCAGTCCATTCTGGCGCTGCTGCGCGATATCAATCGATCGCTCGGCCTGACCATTGTGCTGATCACGCACGAGATGGAAGTCATCCGCGAGATCTGCGACCACGTGGTCGTGCTGGAGCGCGGCCGCATCGTCGAACAGGGCGAGGTCTGGCGCGTGTTCGGCGCGCCGGTGGCCGACGCCACGCGCGCGCTGCTCGCGCCGCTGCAACAGCACCTGCCGGCCGACCTGCAATCGGCGTTATTGCCGTCGCCGCCTGAAGCGGGCCGTTATGCGACGTTGATCGAATTGGTCTACACCGGCGAAGACGCGCGCGAGCCCGACTTCGCTGGCATGGCCACGGCGCTCGGCGGTGCGGTGCGTCTGCTGCATGGCGGCCTCGATCGTCTGCAAGGCCGGCCGCAGGGCCGCATGGTGATCGCCGTGACCGGCACGGCAGACGCCGATCCGGCGGCGGTCGTTGAACAAGGATGGGCGCATCGCGCCGGAAAGCTGGGCTATGTACGACTCACTGACTGAGCGCCTCATCGAGGCTCTGCTCGATACTTTGCTGATGGTCGGCGTATCGGCCGGCATTACCGCATTCACCGGCCTGCTGCTGGGCGTGGTGCTGGTGATCACGGTGCGCGGCGGCCTGCTCGAGGCAGTGGCGCTGAACCGCTTTCTCGGCTTTCTCGTCAATGGCTTCCGCGCCACGCCCTTCATCGTGCTGCTGGTGGCGCTGATACCGCTGACGCGGCTGATCGCTGGCACCACGATCGGTGTGTGGGCGGCGATCGTTCCATTAACGATCAGCGCTACACCGTTCTTCGCGCGCATTGTGGAGGTCAGCCTGCGCGAGGTCGATCCCGGGCTGATCGAGGCTGCGCAGGCGATGGGCTGCCGTCGCTGGCATATCGTCTGGCATGTGCTGTTGCCGGAGGCGCTGCCGGGCATCATTGGCGGCTACACGATCACGCTGGTCTCGATGATCGGCGCATCGGCGATGGCCGGTGCGGTCGGTGCCGGCGGACTCGGCGATCTCGCGATCCGTTATGGTTATCAGCGTTTCGATACGCAGGTCATGGTTGCCGTGATCGTCGTGCTGATTGCGCTGGTGAGCGTGGTACAGCTGGCGGGTGACCGCTGGGCACGGCGTTTGTCGCATCGTTGAAAACTGAGACGCGACGTCTGACTTAGCCTCACGCGCTAAGTCCTGAAAAGGACTCGGCATACCGTCGTTGCGCAGTGTCCGCCGGCACCCGGTCAATCAGCGCCTGTAGCAGGGCCAACCCACTGTCCCAGCTGCCGAGCTGCGAGTCGGCATTGATATGGCCGAGCGCGCCGGCCTCGATGAATTCCGCCCCCCAGAGCTGCGCCCAGCTGCGCGCGCGCGGCAGGCTGAGCCAGGGATCGTTACTGCTGGCGACCACCGTGACCGGAAAGGGCAGCGGCCCATGCATCAGTTCGGCTTCGACGCCGAATTTGGCCGGGTCGGCCGGCGCAACCAGCAGCGCGGCCGCGATCTGCGCATCGCGAAAGACGGCCGCGTGCACGCTGGCCAGGCAGCCGAAGCTGTGCGCCACCAGTATCGCCGGTGACTCCGTCTGTGCCAGCACGTCGGCGACGCGGCGCGACCAGACCGGCAGCAGTGGCACGTCCCAGCGATCTTGCTGTATGCGGCGCAATGCCGGATGCGCGTGCTGCCAGAGCGTTTGCCAATGACCGTGGCCACTGCCGTGCAGCCCCGGCACGACGAAGGCCGGTAATCCTCGGAGCTCGATAGTCATGGGATTGATGGGTGAATGACGAGCGCACATTCTAGGCAGCAGCAATGCTGTCGCCAACGAATCGTTTCGCGCTTGCATATGCAAAATTTCCCGTTGCCGCAGCGCGGCTCATCGGTGATGGAATGCATAAGGAAATCCGCATTTATTCGTTGGTGGGCGCGGGTGCGCCGATTACGATCGGGCATCCATTGCTCACCGAGGACAGGCCATGACCGACAGCACAGACATCCGCAAACACTATCGTTATGAAACTCTGCAGGTGCACGCCGGTCAGTCGCCGGCGCCCGGCACCAATGCGCGCGCCGTGCCGATTTACCAGACGACGTCCTACACCTTCAACAGCACCGACCATGGCGCGAAGCTGTTTGCGCTGAAGGAGTTCGGCAACATCTACACGCGCATCATGAACCCGACCACCGATGTGTTCGAGCAGCGCATTGCCGCACTCGAAGGCGGCGTCGCTGCGGTGGCGACCAGCTCGGGGCAGGCGGCGCAGTTTCTCGCGCTGTCGACGATTGCGCAGGCCGGCGACAACATCGTCTCCACCAGTTACCTGTACGGCGGCACCTACAACCAGTTCAAGGTCGCGCTGCCGAGGCTGGGCATTCAGGTGAAGTTTGTCGACGGCGACGATCCCGAGGCCTTTCGCAATGCGATCGATGCGAACACCAAGGCGCTGTATGTCGAGACCATCGGCAATCCGCGCTTCAATGTGCCCGATCTCGAGGCGCTGGCGCGAGTCGCACACGAGGCCGGCATTCCGCTGGTGGTCGACAATACTTTCGGCGCGGCGGGCTTCATCGCGCGGCCGATCGATCATGGCGCTGATATCGTCGTGCAGTCGGCCACCAAATGGATAGGCGGCCACGGCACGTCCGTGGGCGGCGTGATCGTCGACGCCGGCACCTTCAACTGGGGCAATGGCAAGTTCCCGCTGTTTACCGAGCCGTCGCCCGGCTATCACGGACTGAAGTTCTGGGAGGTGTTCGGCAGCGACGGCCCGTTCGGCAATATCGCGTTTGCGATCCGTGCGCGCGTCGAGGGGCTGCGCGACCTCGGCCCGAGCCTGTCGCCGTTCAATGCCTTCCAGCTGCTGCAGGGCGTTGAGACCTTGTCGCTGCGCGTGCAACGGCACGTCGACAATGCGCTGGCGCTGGCGCACTGGCTGAAGGTGCAGCCGCAGGTGGCCTGGGTCGAGTACAACGGCCTGGAAGAGAGCCCCTATCATGCACTGGCGAAGAAATACCTGCGCCATGGCTTCGGCGCGGTGCTGAACTTCGGCATCCGTGGCGGCGCGGCAGCGGCGCAGACCTTCATCGACAGCGTGCAGCTGGCCAGCCATCTGGCCAACGTCGGCGATGCGAAGACGCTGGTGATCCATCCGGCATCGACGACTCACCAGCAGCTGTCCGGGCAAGAACAGCAGAGCGCTGGTGTGCGTGCCGATCTGATCCGTGTGTCGGTCGGCATTGAGCATATCGACGATATCCGCGCCGACTTTACGCAGGCGCTGGACAAAGTCGCGCGCGCGCTGCCGCAGGCGGCCTGACGCGGGCGATTGCGATGGGCGCTGCTTTCAAGCTATCGTCCGCCACCCGCACCCTGCGGCTGGCGGCGCCGCTGGCGCTCGAGTCCGGCGCGCTGCTGCCGGGCGTCGAGCTGGCCTTCCGCAGCTGGGGAAGGCTGTCGCCACAGGCGGACAATGCGATCGTGATCTGTCACGCGCTGACCGGATCGGCTGATGCGGACGATTGGTGGCAGGCCGTGATCGGCCCCGGCAAGGCGATCGACACCGACCGTTATTTCGTCGTCTGCAGCAATGTGCTGGGCGGCTGCTATGGCAGTACTGGTCCGGCCAGCCTGGCGCCCGACGGCGACTGGTGGGGCGCGCGCTTTCCGGCGCTGACGATCCGCGACCAGGTGGCCGCTCAGGTGCAGCTGGCCGATGCGCTCGGCCTGCGCGGCATTCATGCCGTGATCGGCGGCTCATTGGGCGGCCTGCAGGCGCTGGAGTGGGCGTGGCTGGATCCGGCGCGGGTGCGCTCGGTGGTGAGCATGGCGGCCAGCGGTCGGCATTCGGCGTGGTGCGTTGCATGGAGCGAGGCACAGCGGATGGCGCTGGAGGCCGACCCACGCTATCGCGGCGGTCGCTATGCGCGCGAGGATCCGCCGCTGTGCGGGCTGGCGGCGGCGCGCGCGATGGCCATGGTGGGCTATCGCAGCCCCTGTTCGTTGCAGCGGCGTTTTGACCGCCGCTGCGGGCAGGACGGACAGCCGTTTGCGGTGCGCGAATGGCTGCGCTTTCATGGCGCCGCGCTGGTCGATCGCTTCGATGCGCATAGCTATCGCGTACTGCTCGATGCGATGGACACGCATGACCTCGCGCGCGGCCGTGGCGACTATGCGCAGGTGCTCGGCGCGATGCGGCTGCCGGCGCTGATCGGCAGTATTGCGTCGGACGCGCTCTACCTGCCGCACGAACAGTTCGAGCTGGTGAGACTGTTGCCGAATGCCGAGCTGCTGCAAATCGATTCGCCGCACGGGCATGACGGTTTCCTGATCGATGCGCAGGCGTTCGCTGGCGAGCTGGCGGAATTCCTTTCGCGCGTGTGAGCTGGCCAATCAGGCAGCGCACTGACGGCAGCTGCGCTGCCAGTGGCTGTTTGCACTTCAGGTCGGTATGCGCTGCTGCCGCCGGCGGAATATCCAGCGTCGGCGACGGTGCGCCGGCCAGCGCACCTTGCAGCTTCTGCAGCGCATGCGTCGCTGCAAAAAATGTATAACTAAACACGAAATGAAACTTGGGCAAGCCGACGGTTTTTATGCAGAATGGCTGCACTTAAAGTCGCACCGAGCGCCGCATCCGGAACTCACAAGGAGAAAAAATCATGCTGAAAAAATCGTTCGTCCGCACACTGCTGAGTCCCTGGCTGTTGGCGTCGCTGCTGGTGGCGGGGCCGGCGTCGGCGGCCGAGACGGTCTTGCTGAATGTGTCGTATGACGTCACGCGCGAGCTGTTCAAGGAAATCAATCCGCTGTTCATCGCCGACTGGAAGAAGCAGCACGGCGAGGACATCACGGTCAATCAGTCGCACGGCGGCTCGAGCAAGCAGGTGAGGTCGGTGGCCGAGGGCCTGCAGGCGTCGGTGGTGACGATGAACCAAGGCAGCGACATCGATGCGCTGGCCGATGCGCGCGTACTGGCGCGCGACTGGGCGACGCGTTTCCCGCACAATGCATCGCCGTTTTATTCGACCATCGTCTTCCTGGTCCGCAAGGGCAATCCGAAGGGCATCCGCGAATGGGCCGACCTGAGCCGGCCGGGCGTGAAGGTGATCATTCCGAACCCTAAGACCTCAGGCAACGGCCGCTATTCGTATCTCGCCAGCTGGGGCGCGGCGATCCGCAGCGGCGGCACCGAAGCGCAGGCGCGCGACCAGGTGACGCGGCTGTTCCGTAACGTGCCTATTCTGGACACCGGCGGCCGCGCCGCGACGGTGACGTTTACGCAGCGCGGCATTGGCGATGTCTTGGCAACCTTCGAGAACGAAGTCTTCCTGGTGAAGAAGGAGCTGGGCGACGACTTCGAGATCGTCTATCCGTCGGTGTCGGTGCTGGCCGAATCGCCGGTCGCCGTGGTGGACAAGGTGGTGGACCGCAAGGGCATCCGCAAGCAGGCCACCGGCTATCTGCAATTTTTGTACACCGACGCGGCGCAGGAAGTGATCGCGCGGCAGCACTTGCGGCCGCGCTCGGACGCCGTGGCGAAGAAGCATGCGTTCAAGCCGATCAAGTTGTTTACGGTCGATGAGGTGTTCGGCGGCTGGAAGTCGGCGCAGAAGCGGCACTTCGATGATGGCGGCGAGTACGATCAGATTTTCTCGGCCAAATAGCCATCCGCCGATGGCGGCTCGGTGGCCTTCAGCGGCCGATGCCGGCGGCGTCGCTGGCGATGCGCACCTTGTGCGTGGCCAGCATCGCCGTCAGCGCCGGATCTGACAGGGCAGCGAACTCCACTTCGCGCTGTGCGCCGATCGCGTCATCGCGCTCGGCGCCGCTGGCCGGATGGCACATCAGTACATCCCCGCGCGCGGCCTGCGCCAGCCAGGCATCGAGCTTTTGCAAATAGCGCGCGGCATCGCCGGAAAAATCATACACGCCGAGCAGGTGCCGGCTGCTGCGAAAGCCCGCATTGCGCGCCTGCCGGTACAGTTCGCGTGAGCCCAGCGTTTCGATGATCCAGGCCTTGAAGCGGTCGCCGAAAGGCGCAATGCCGCGCGGCGCGCGTGTCGACCGCACCCACGGCTTGCGGCGGCCATAACGCCGTTGCAGGATCTGCAGCAGCTGTTCGCGCACCACCGGCAGCTGATGCACATGCTGATGACCATCGACATAATCGGGCGCTGCGCCGAACGCCTGCTCGAACGCGTCGCACTGTTCTTCAATCCCGGCACGGAGTTGGGCGACATCGATGTTATGCAGATAGCAGCGCCGGATTAACTCGCGTAATGGCAGCGCTATCCGGGTTCCGGTCTCTGCCTCGGTCAGGTTAAGATGGAACCCCTTTCCGATAGTTAGCTCGGCCAGTGCCGGCGCATCGCTGGCGAAGGCCGCGCTTGTCGTCATGCAGCTGGCGGCCGACAGCCTGCCTTGCCTTGCCAGCGCGAGAATGCCGTTGTTGACCGGGCGGTTCAATCCGAAATCATCCGCACAAAATATGATCGGTGTCGTTGCCATGTCCGGGACGTCAGGCCGATAGGTTTTCATGAAAAAATTACGCTCTCAATTGCTCTGGTTTTTGTTCATCGGCTCGACGTCCGCTGCTACGCACTGGCTGGTCGCGGTCGCTGCCGTCGAGATCGCCGGCCTGCGCGCGTCCTTGGCCAATGTGGCGGGCTGGATGGTCGCTTTCTTCGTTTCTTTCAGCGGCCACTACACGCTGACCTTTCGCCATCAGCACAAGACGTTGCTGACGGCGATCTGGCGCTTCTGGTGCGTCTCGGCTGCGGGCTTTCTGATCAACGAGATCGCGTTTGTATCGCTGCTGGACCGCACGCCGCTGCCTTACTACGTGCTGCTGGCGCTGGTCCTCGTTGGCATTGCGGCGATGACGTTTGTGTTCAGCCGTTACTGGGCCTTTCGGCACAGGCCGCACTGAGCGTTGCGGCACCGGCCGGCAAGCGCCACAGTGCGTTCTTGCGGTTCGAAAAAACCCGGGTTGCACCCGACAGCCAGCTCAGTCGTTCGGCACTGTCCTGCCTGCCCCAGATCCAGTAGGTCGTGCCGGGCTTCGCGCACATCGTCGGCAGCAGCGCTGACGGCAACAGCAGCTGCTGCTGCATCGCCTCCGCGTCGAAGCGGCCGGCATCTCTCACTTCCTTGCTCCAGTTGTCACGCGTCGCAATGGCCGGCGAATCCCAGTGATCGACGATCCAGGCGGGACGGGTCGCCTGCAGATAGAACGGCAGGTCGTACGGATACTGGTTCAGCATCACCAGCTGGTCGCCTGGCCGATAGCGCTGGTCGTCGGGTAGCGCCAGCGTTGACAATTGCGAAGGATCGCGCGCGCCGAGATAGAAGGTCATGCCGGCGCACAGCGCTATCGCGGTGGCGGCGCTGAGGCCGACGCGCAGATCGGATGATCGGCGCGGGCGCTGGTCTTGCCAGCGCACGATGCGATTGGCCAGCAGGAAGGCGAGCGGCGGCAGCGCGGGCAGAATGTAGCCGATCAGCTTCGACTGCGGTATCGAGAAAAATCCGATGATCACGACCGGCCATACCCGCATCAACAGGCGCACACTCCCGGCGTCGCCGTCGTGATTGGGTAACTGACGCCGCAGTCGCAGACCGGAGAGCCACCACAGCGACCACGGCAGGGTCAGCGCCAGCAGCACCGGCAGATAGAACCAGAATGGCTGCGCATTGTTGAAGCCGGCGCCGGCGAAGCGCCGGAAATGCTGCTCAACGAAAAAGTAGTCGAGGAATTGCGGATACTTTGCTTGCATCGCCAGGAACCATGGCGCGGCGATCAGCAGCGTGAGGGCGAGCTGCGGCAGTTTCAGCAGATGCCACAGCACGCGCAGCTTGCCGCGCAAAGCCAGCCATACGACGATGACGGCCGCCGGCAGCAGCCAGCCGATCAGGCCTTTGGCCAGCACGCCGAGCGCCGCGAACACGTAGCCGGCAGTGAGCGAGCGCCCTATGCCGTTGCTGTGCCCGATGTCGCGTTCGATGTTCTGTTCGATCCGGATCGCGGCATCGGCGATGAAGACGATGGTCAGCGTGATCATCGACGCCACCAGCATGTCGAGATTGGCGAACTGCGCAGCGCCGAAAAAGAAGGGCTGGGTCGCCAGTATCACGGCCGTCAGGTTGGCGGTGCGCGTGTCACGGTGCCGGCGCACGAACGCATGTAGCGCGACCAGCGCGGCGATGGCCGGTAGCGCCGACGCCAGGCGCGCGGCCCACGCATGGGCACCGAAAATCTGCATCGACGCTGTTGAGATCCAGTAGAACAGCGGCGGTTTGTGGAAGAAGGGCATGCCGTCCAGTGTTGGCACCCGCCAGTTGCCGGAGCTGAGCATTTCCCACGCGACGCCGACGTAGCGCCCTTCGTCGGGCAGCATCAGCGGCCGCCACGCGGCGGCGATCAGCAGCCACGCAGCGCAGGCCAGCAGCAGCCAGGGGTTGGAGGCGCGCATGACAGCGGTAGGTGCGAGCGCGGCAAGTCCGGCCCTCATGCGGATTCCGCTCCCGCGTCGGCACAGCGCGCCGCTCGCATCCCGTGGCCCAGTCGCTGCCTGATCAGGTACAGCGGGCGTTGCTTGGTCTCTTCGAACAGGCGGCCGACATAGGTGCCGATCAGGCCGAGCCCGAGCAGGTTCACGCCGGACAGGAACAGCATGCCTGTGACGATCGTCGTCCAGCCGGACACCGGGTTGCCGACGATCATAAATTTCATCACGATGTAAATGCCATAGAGCATCGACAGGAAGGCCACCGCGAAGCCGGCCACGCTCATCATTTTCAGCGGCCAGGTCGAGAAGCTGGTGATCGCGTCCAGTGCCAGCTGCACCAGCCGCAGGTAATTGAAATGGGTACGACCGAAGCGTCGCTCGGCCGGCTGGTACGCGATCGCCTCGGACTTGAAGCCGACCCAGGCATACAGGCCCTTCATGAAGCGCGTGCGCTCGGGCAGTTGCAGCAGCGCGGTCACCACCGCGCGGTTCATCAGCCGGAAGTCGCCGGCGTTTTCGGGAATATTGAAGCGCGATCCTTTGGTCAGCAGCGTATACAGCGCGCGCGAGCCGAGCCGCTTCAGCGCCGATTCTTCTTTGCGGTGCGAGCGCACTGCGTACACCATGTCGGCGCCGGCACGCCAGCGTTCGAGCATCTGCGGAATCAGTTCGGGCGGATGCTGGAGGTCGGAATCGAGGCAGATTACGGCGTCGCCGGTCGCCGCTTCAAGGCCCGCGGTGATTGCGGCTTCCTTGCCGAAGTTGCGCGACAACTGAAGGTAGCGGATGCCGGGCGTCGCGCTCAGCGCTGCCATCAGCGATGGCGTGCCATCGGTGCTGCCGTCGTCGACGACGATGATCTCCCAGTCCAGGTTTTCTTTCTCAAGCACCGCCTGCAGTGCGGGCAGCAGCACGCGCAGGCTGTCCGCCTCATTCAGGCTGGGTACAACGCAGCTGACGCTGGAAAATCGGGCGGACATGTTCATTCGATGACAGGAGTGGGGTGGCATGGGCTCGAGCCGTACTTGGCCGCCGACATGAAGTTCAGGCCCGACATCGGTCCGCATGAATCGTCGTGGGGCGCTGTTCGCCATTACTGCATGCCGTGACTTCAACGGAGGTGGCCTGAAGGCAGCGAAAGCATAGAGCGCTGAACGCCAACGTGAGCCGCTTGCGTAAATTAAATGGCGTTATCGCATCCTGATCTGACGTTTACCTGACGTAAACATGACGTAACGATGACGCTTGTGTCCGAGTGTTGCGGCTTCGCTCAGTGAGCGGTCAGGCATGCGGTGAACGTTCGAAAAAATTCAGGAATGCCGTGTGGTTGGCGACCTGTATTAACACGTGTGTTGTTTTTGTTTTAATTTTGTACTATTGCGGCAATTGCAACAAACTGGCGCACCTCGGAGAGTAATTTTGCTCGACTCCATTGTTGATTTTTCGAGGTGAAGCATGGGCACGATCGCATCCCGCAGTAAAGATTCTTCCTTCTCCACCGAGGGCGCGCCGACGCTTCCTGATTGGGCGTTTACGTCGAACGGCGGGTGGCCGCCACCCGCTGCAGCCGCGCCGTTGTTACCAACAAGTACTGCGCAAGAAATTCTGGTGCAGTTCGATGGCACGGCGGGTGCCGCCGGCCGTGTGAAGGCACTGGCTGCGGTCAGCGGTCAGGCAATCGAGGTGCTGTGGACTGATGGCACCGGCGAAACGGGCGCGCAGCTGCTGCGCGTGCAGCTGACCGGCAATATCGGCATCGACCAGGCGATCGAGATGCTGTCGAACCGGCCCGGCGTCACGTTTGCGGAGCCCAATGGCGAGTTAAGCGTGCAGGCTACCAGCAATGATCCGGAGTTCACCAACGGCGCGCTGTGGGGCATGCATGGCGATGCCAGCGGCAGCCCATTTGGCAGCGCCGCCGATGAGGCCTGGGCGGCTGGCTACACGGGCAGCAGCAAGACGGTGGTGGGCGTGATCGACACTGGCATCGACTATCGTCATCCGGATCTCTACCAGAACGTCTGGCTGAATCAGGGCGAGATCTCGGCCACGCTGCGCGGCGCGCTGACCGATACCGATGCCGATGGCCTGATCACGTTCCGTGACCTGAACAATGTTGCCAACCAGTCGTCGGTGAGTGACCTGAATGCGAACGGTTACATCGATGCGGGTGACCTGCTCGCCGACAGCCGCTGGGAAAACGGCGCCGACAATGATGCCAACGGCTACATCGACGACCTGATCGGCTGGGACTTCGCCAACAACGACAATGATCCCTTCGATGACAACCAGCATGGCACTCATTTGTCCGGCATCATCGCCGGCGCGGGCGGCAATGGTATCGGCGTGGTCGGCGTGAACTGGTCGACGCAGGTGATGGCGCTGAAGTCCCTGTCGTCGACCGGCAGTGGCCTGGTGTCGAATTCGCTGAAGGCGCTCGACTACTACACCAACATGTCGAAGGCGGCGCCGACGGGGAGCGACTTCGTCGGCACCAATAATTCATGGGCTGGCGGCGCCTTCAGCCCATCGATGCAGGACGCGATCGCGCGCACCGGCGCGGCCGGTAACCTGTTCGTCGCATCCTCCGGCAACGGCGGCTCGGACCGCATCGGCGACGATAACGATACGGTGGCCAACTATCCGTCCAACTACAGCACGATGAGCAAACTTGGCTGGGACGCGGTGGTGGCGGTCACGGCTATAACTTCGACCGGTGCACTGGCGTCGTTCTCGAACTATGGCAATGTGACGGTCGACCTGGCCGCGCCCGGTTCGTCGATTTTGTCCACGCTGCCGAACGGCGGCTATGGCTATCTGAGCGGCACATCGATGGCATCGCCGCATGTGATGGGTGCGCTGGCGCTGATCTCATCGGCGTTGCCGGACGCAACGCCGCAGCAATGCCTGGACCTGCTGAAACAGTGCGTGACTTACAAGGCGGATCTGGCCGGCAAGCTGGCCTGGGATGGCTGGCTCGATCTCGGCAAGCTACCGGCGCTTCTGAATATCGAGCCACCCTTTGTTGACAGCTTATCGCTGTCCGATACCGCGCTTAAGTCAGGCGACATATCGATCGTGACGCTGACGTTCAGCGAGGCCGTCGCCGGCCTGACCACCAGCGGCCTCAGCCTGTCGGCGCCGGTCGGTACGCTGAGCGATCTGACCAGTACCGATGGCATCACCTGGACGGCGATGCTGATGCCGGCTGCGAACGTTGAGGCACAGGACGTGACGCTGAGGGTGGTCGCCGGTAGCTACACCAATGCCACTGGCTCGGTCGCCGGGCGGGGCTTTACGTCGTCGCCGTTTGCGGTCGATACCAATGCACCGACGGTCGGCATCACGCTCTCCGACAGCCAGCTGACCCCCGGCGAAACTGCGACCGTGAGCTTCTCCTTCAGTGAGGCGGTGTCCGACTTTGATGCCAGCGATGTGACGGTGTCGAACGGCGTCCTGTCCGACTTGATCAGCAGCGATGACAAGCTCTGGACCGCGACCTTCACGCCGGATGCGGGCGTGCAGTCGTCGGTGAACAGCATCGCCGTCGGCAGCGATTACACCGACGCTGCCGGCAATACAGGGTCGGCCGGAACGTCGGCGAATTTCATCATCGATACGCGGCTCTATGTGGACGTGGCCCGCATTGAGCTGTCCGACCTTGTGCTGAAGACGGGCGATACGTCGACCGTGACGCTGACCTTTACCGATATGGTCGCGGACCTGACACTTGACGACATCAGTCTGTCGGCGCCAGTCGGTACGCTGAGCGATCTGACCAGTACCGATGGCATCACCTGGACGGCGACGCTGACGCCGGCCACGAACGTTGAGGCACAGGGCGTGACGCTGACGGTAGCCGACGGCAGTTATATCGGCCCGAATG
>JACCDQ010569432.1_pt1 | contig 24192 bp, 20 predicted proteins | sample 7446031 | NCBI WGS metagenome assembly JACCDQ01 (sample SAMN15323442, study PRJNA562643) | freshwater metagenome | isolation source: river surface water | place: USA:Blue River Watershed | collected 2017-08-17 | reverse complement strand
CGAATAACATTTGATTCACAAAATGACTCGCCTTTGGTCCGCCACTTTTTGTTTTGCGCAAGTAATCGGCCAAATCATTGACGTATGGATCCTTGCGTTCAAAGCCCATTTTTAAACCGCGTTCCAACAATTTGTTGTGCACCATGCCGAAATGTTCCATCTCTTCCTTGCTGATTTCCACCATTGCTTCCACCAAATCTGGAAGATGCGGATATTGCACAATCATTGAAATCGCATTGCTCGCTGCCTTTTGCTCACAAAAAGCGTGATCAATTAAAATCTCTTCAATGTTCTTTTCAACGATGTTCACCCAACGCGGGTCAGTTGGAAGTTTAAGACCAAGCATACTGTACAAAATTTTGCGCAAAGTTATATTATTTTTACGTTGATTGAATTCGAATTGCACGCATTTGTAGATGCAATACCAAAGCTTTCACTATTTTTGATTCACTAAAAAATTCCATGATGAAAAAAGTTCTTCTTCTACTTTTCTTAGCGCTTGCGGGAACTCCTGCGCTTGCACAACAAAGTTCATCACCAAAATTGGTGGTTGGAATTGTGATTGATCAAATGTGCTACGAGTATTTGTACCGCTACCAAGCGAAGTTTTGCGAGAATGGATTTCGAAAAATCATGGAACAAGGAACGAATTGTCGAAATACACATTACAACTATGTCCCAACGTTCACAGGTCCGGGACACGCATCTATTTACACAGGAACAACGCCTGAAAATCATGGAATCGTAGCCAACGATTGGTACGAGCGTGAAACAGGAACCTTGATCAATTGTGTGGATGACAATAATGTGAAACCGGTTGGAACAACTTCAACGGAAGGCTTGTGTTCTCCGCAAAACTTGAAAACAAACACGATTACAGATCAGTTGCGGTTGACTTATCCAAATGCGAAAGTCATTTCAATGTCAATCAAAGACCGTGGAGCGATTTTACCTGGTGGGCATTTGAGCAATGGTTCGTATTGGTACGATTATTCATCGGGCAAGTTTATCACAAGCTCGTTTTTCAAGGAAAGTTTACCAGAATGGGTGACAAAATTCAACGATGAAGGACAAGTGGCAAAGTACATGAATGGAACATGGAATACCTTGTTGGACATTGCTGCTTACGGTGAAAGTGGTCCAGATGATTCGAAGTATGAACAATTATTAGGAGGAAAGAAAACACCGACGTTCCCGTACAATTTAAAAGAAATGACTGCTGTTACTCCAGCAAACACCTTGTTTACCGTAACTCCTTTTGCGAATACCTTTTTAGCAGATTTTGCCATTCGTTCGATTGACGCTGAAGGTTTAGGGAAAGATGAACAAACAGACATGTTGTGCATCAGCTTTTCAACGCCGGATATTGCAGGGCATTCATTTGGCCCGTACTCAGTTGAGTTGGAAGACATCTACATTCGTTTGGATTTAGAAATCGGGAAATTGATCAAAGAATTGGAAGCGAAAGTAGGGAAGGATGAGTTTGTTATTTTCTTGACAGCTGATCACGCAGTTGTTCCAGTTCCTCAGTATTTGGTTGACAAGAAATTACCGGGTGGTTATGTATTCTTGGACGATAAAATGGCGAATTTACGCAAAGAGGTTACAGCGAAATTCGGTAGCGACTTGGTCATCACAGAAGACAATTTGAACATTTATTTGAATCACCTGCGCATTGATTCTTTGAAATTGAACCGCAATGATGTTGCTGATTTTGTTGCTTCGCGTGTTGAAACGTGGGAGAATGTAAAACGCGTATTCACAGGTCATCAATTGAACAATTCAACGTCAGACGACGAATGGCGCGACATGGTTCGAAGAGGTTATCACGCGAAAGAAAGTGGTGACGTCTTGTTCATTTTGGAACCGGGTTACTTGCCAAAAGGTGTTGATTCAGAAGCCGCACACAAAGGAACAAGCCATGGTTCAGCCTTCAATTACGACACGCACGTGCCATTGTTGTGGTACGGCAAAAATGTACCAACGCAAGAAGTGTTTAGACGCGTAAACATCACAGATATTTCTGCGACTTTAACACATTTGTTGTATTTACAACGTGTTGGCGCCATGACAGGCGAACCTATTTTGGAGTTGTTGAAATAAGCTAATCATTCAAGGAAATCCAAGTAAGAAAGAAATCAAGGGCAAAAAAAAAGAGGAGACGAATCTCCTCTTTCTTGTATTGGGGGTTTTCTTAATCAAGAATAACCAATCGTTTAGTGATTTGTTGACCATCAATTGTGAAGACAACTGAATAAACACCACTTGCCAATTGATCTTTCTTCAATGTGATAATTTCGTTTTTCACGTTGATGTAGTTCACAATAACTTTTCCGAAAGCATCAACAACTGCAAATGACGTAGCATTATCTTTCGTCAATCCTGTTAAATCAATTGATACATTTCCTTTAGAAGGATTTGGATAAATTTCAACTGTAGTTTCAGCTGAGTTTTCATCAATTCCCAATCCAGAAATAAATACCGTTACAGAATCCGTATCAGTGCATCCCATAGCATTTGTAACCGTCAAAACATAAGTAGTAGTAACAGTTGGGAAAGCAATTGGCGTGAAACTGTTTGGATTATCTAAACCTGTTGATGGTGACCAAGAAGCAGTAACGCCTCCAGAACCAGTTAAATTAGTGAATCCACCATTTAAGATTGCTACATCTGGACCAGCGTTTGCAACTGTTGGAGCAGGATCATTAACAACAATATTGAATGAACCAGTTGTACCACAATCATCTACTAAATCCACTGTGTAAGTTCCAGCAGCTAAACCAGTAAGATCCTCCACTGTTGCGCCATTTGACCAAGCATACGTTAATGGATAAGCACCATCAACAATAACAAGATCAAGAACTCCATCACTCATTCCGATACAAGTAGGAGTTGTGATGTTAGAAGAAACTGCCAATGCCGGAGCAATTTTAACAGTTACTTCGCTTCTACAACCAGCACCGCCATTTTGAAAAAAGTGTGTTCCATCCAAAATAACTAAATCTTCTCCTCCTGGAGCGTGGTCAGTACTTCCTTCTGTGTGGTAAGCCCATTTACTTGTTAATGGTGAGTATGCAATTGAAGCAACATCTCCAAAATTCGAGAATTGGGAAACAGTTTCAGAAGTTAAAGTAGATAAGTTGTAGCGAACAACAGCATCTGTATTATACCCCGTAGAATAAACAACAGAATATTCATTGTTCATGAATTCTGCAACTCCCCAATATGCCCAGTTTTCTGAACTTGTATAATTTGGTAGCGGAGCAAAATTTCCTAATAGAGTAACCAATCCATTTGAAAGGTCAATTTTATACATATTGTTGTCTAAGCTGTTATGAAGCAAAACGTATCCAGTACCAGCGAAAACACCACTGTTGTATTCTACATTAATTGCTTGAGACAAGTTAACGATTGTTGAGCCAAAGGTTAAATCATCATTCAAAGTAATGATAGATGAGATCGAATAACCTGAAATGTTTGAACCGTCAGGATCACTTGTACCATTATAGAATGACCACAAAATTCCAGTACCAAGATCACTAAAAATTCCATCTCTCATTGGTCCTACAAAAGGATTAGTTAATGTTGGAAAGTCGTATCGTACTGTTGCATCATCACCAACCATAAAAATGTAATCATTGGTAATTGCGATTCCACCACGGTCATCACCTGTTTCTGAATCATGATCAACCCAAATTGCATTAGCGCTTAACAAAGTGTCAATCTTAAAGTTGTCCATTGATGAAGTATGGTAGTAAAAAGTTGAATCTGAAAGGATATTATTTACCGTTAACGAGTTTCCTGTTCCTAACAAGTTACCACCTTGACTCATATCAAACCATTCATAGATAGCTGATCCAACTGAAGGAATCGTAACCGTTGTTCCATCACAAACTGAATAATTTGGGTCTGGCGATGGAGCAGCAACTGTTACCATTACAGAATCAGAATTAGAACAACCAGTAATTGGATTGGTGTAATCGTAATTGATTTGGTGGATACCCAAACCAGCAACAGTAGCGTCGAATTGCGTTCCAATAACTCCTGTTCCAGTAGCCGTTCCACCATTCGGGAAAATGTTCATTTCTACAGCTCCAGTTGTGTTACAATAAACAGAATCAACTCCATTGAAATAAATAGTTGGAATAGGGTTGATTACAGCATCAATATAAACCGCGTTACTTGAACAGCCAGATAAGGTATCAATATTTACAATAAAATAAGTATTCGTTGCTGTTACAGAAACATTCAAAGTTGACGTTGCAGTGTAGGTTGTATCAAGTGCGACTGGATTTCCTGCTTCATACCAAACTGTCATTGAATTGGTTGCACCATTTTGATCTGCTGTTAAAGTGAAGTTCGCAGGACCACAATTTTCAACATCTGCACTTAAAGGCTCAACAGGAGGAGTTCCAGGACATGCCGAACAGCTTGAAAAATAAGCCAAAGTTTGTGCAGGGAACGAACACAAAGATGTACCTCCACAACATTCACCAAGGTGAATACGGTACGTTCCTGTTGCAGGGCAAGTCCATGTTAATTCTGAACTTAAACCACACCAATCGTCGTTCCAGTTGAAAGGATTGTCCGCCACGTCTGTAACTGTTAAATAGGAATCATTAAGTGCATTTCCCCCATTTGAACAATACGTAAAGGAGTAATCGCAACCTAAGGTCGCATTGAATTCATAATAACCACCTGTGACAGTAATTGTGTTCCAGGAATTGGTAATTGCCGGTGATAATAATCCATTATTATTTGTACAAAACGTTTGTGCTGAGGCAAAGTTGTAAACAAATAAAAGAGATAATAACCCGATTAACGTAGATGTTTTTCTCATAAAAGTTAAATATTGGTTTCAAGTACAAATGTAACAAAATTGTTCAAAATGTTAAAAATAAGTTCAATCAGTCAGGATTTACGAAACATGTTTAACATCATTTGGAATTGCTTATAATTGAGTTGTTGAAATTTGCCCCGTATCTTAATCAATGGCTAGGAGTTCCTCTTCCGTTCTTAGTGAAATACAGAATGTTAGAATAGAACTTTTGCGAGCTTGTTGACAGCGAATCATTTACATGTTGAAAACTTAGTTAATAACCTCTTAACATACCCTCGTCGGACGCATTAATCAAACTTTAACTTTGTAAAAGTCAATAACTACAATCGAATAAAGAATGTTAAGCACTATTCTGAAACGTAAATTATCGGACAACCAGGTTGCCAATATTTTTATCAATGCCATTTTTGACACTGTGGATAACGGTTTCAAAGAAGTGGCGCAGTTAATCAACGAAGATGTTGCTTTTGTTCAGTCTCCCAACATTGCTGAAAATGAAAACGGAGAATTCGGTTTGATTGTGATTGTAGGAAATTTGTCTTTTTTAGAAAGTACCTTTGATGCTGAGCAAGCAGGACGTGTTGAGAAAATCATTTTTGAGAAATTATCGAAAATTTACGACATGTCTGAATTGGATTTTTCGCGCTTAATTCGTGATTACCAATCGTTCATTTCTCGTGTGAATCATCCTTCGAAAAACATGATTTACGGAATGTCAAAAGCAGTTTTCTACAAATACAAATTGAATGACTTCCAAGATGAATATTTCAGAAGAATGCAAGCACCAAATCCGTTGTTTTTAAAACGTATGGATGAGGTAATGGGCAATTTTATCTGGAATTGGGACGCGTTCTTTAAGCGTTATAAATTGAATTCGTAATTAGCGAACCAAAAACCAATTATTCAATAAATTTTCTCGGTTGTACAGCATTTCTGCTTTTGTTTGGTAATCTTCTACTAGAAAACCTGCGTACTTACAAATGGCATGACCAGCAGCTGTATCCCATTCCATCGTCGGTGCAAAACGCGGATAACAATCTGCAGCTCCTTCAGCAACCATGCATAATTTCAACGAACTTCCTTTTGAAATAGAAGCCACTTCACCATGTTCGTGTTTCAAATCGTTAATGAATGCTTCTGTTTCTGGTGATAAATGTGAGCGACTCGCAACAACCGTATAAATCGAACGAGACGTTTGTAGCGGAAGTTGATCGGCTGATTGTATCAATTCCTCAATCGATGAATTTACATCAACTGAAACTTTAAATGCGCCATGTTCTTTTGAAGCAAAATACAAATCATTCAAAGCTGGAACATAAATGACGCCTAACACAGGAACTTGGTTTTCAATTAAGGCAATGTTGACCGTAAATTCACCGTTTCGCTTGATGAATTCTTTGGTTCCGTCAATTGGATCAACAATCCACAATTGGTTCCACGCCGAACGTTCTTCATACGGAATCGATCTTCCTTCTTCCGAGAGCAATGGAATAGCTGTTTTTGCCAAATAGGATACAATTACTTCATGCGAAAGTTTATCCGCTTTTGTTAATGGTGAATCATCCTTTTTAAATTCAACTGAAAAATCTTCAGTCGCGTAAACTTCCATGATTTGTTCGCCTGCTTTCAAAGCGGCTTCAATCGCTATTTTGAGTAAGTCTGTCATCTTAAAGAATCATTCCAGCGGCAACTGTTTCGTTTGTTGCATCATCAATTAATATAAAACTTCCAGTGAATCGATTTTCACGGTACGGATCTGACATAATTGGATTGGCCGTTTTGAATTTCATGCGGCAAATATCGTTCATGCCAATTACCTTGTCATCCATGTCACGATCCAACGAATTGATATCAATCTTGTACACAATGTCTGTAATCATCGCTTTTGTCGCGTTGGTCGTATGCAACAACGAATATTTGTAGCGCATTTTAGCAGCAGCAGGATTGAACCAACAAACCATTGCATCCACTTCTTGAGTAACAATCGGTTGATTGTTCTTTTTCGCAAGCATGTCACCACGACTCACGTCAATATCATCTTGAAGATTGATTGTAACCGACATGGGCGCAAATGCTTCCTCCAAGGAATCTGTGTAACTGTCAATTGACTTGATGCGTGATGTAAATCCAGAAGGAAGAACCACAATTTCATCGTTGGGACGAAATATTCCACTTGCAATTCGTCCTGCATAACCACGGTAATCTCTGTGTTCTTCACTTTGCGGACGAATCACTGTTTGAACTGGAAAGCGACTGTCAATTTTATTGATGTCCGAACTGATGTGAATGTTTTCCAATACATCTAATAAGGGCGAACCTTTGTACCAATCCATTTGTGTGGATTCATTGACAACATTGTCTCCGTTCAACGCGCTTATCGGAATGTAACGAATGTCTTTAATTGCCATTTTTGAGGCAATGCTTTCGTAATCATCAATGATTGATTTGAAAACAGCCTCGTCGTAATTGACTAAATCCATTTTATTGATGCAAATAATCAAATGTGGTATTTGCAACAACGACGAAATGTATGAATGACGTTTGGTTTGTTCGGTAACTCCTTTGCGTGCATCAATTAAAATCAAGGCAGCATTCGCCGTTGAAGCTCCGGTAACCATGTTTCGTGTGTACTGAATATGTCCGGGCGTATCGGCTATAATGAATTTGCGTTTTGGTGTCGTGAAATAGCGGTAAGCAACATCAATTGTGATTCCTTGTTCACGTTCGTCGCGCAAACCATCGGTAAACAATGCCAAGTCGATTCCTTCTCCTCCGCGACGTTGCGTGGTTGATTCTATGGCGTCCAATTGGTCTTCAAAAATCGATTTTGAATCGTACAATAAACGTCCGATTAAGGTGCTTTTCCCATCGTCTACATTTCCCGCAGTAGTGAAACGCAATAATTGATTGTTTGTAATTTCCATGGTTGTACCTTAAAAATATCCTTGTCGTTTGCGATCCTCCATTGCGTTTTCAGAACGTTTATCGTCTGCACGATTTCCGCGTTCAGTTTGACGCAGTGAAGCAACTTCCGCAACAATTTTCTCTAATGAATCCGCATCAGATTCGATTCCACCAGTAATTGTGATATCACCCAAGGTTCTGAAGCGAATTTGTTTGCGTTCGATTTGTTCCGTGTCTTCCACTTGAATAAATTCTGAAACGGGAATCCATGAATCGTTGCGCCAAATCACTTCTCGTTCGTGTGCGTAATACAAAGAAGGAATCGCGATGTTTTCTCTTAAAATGTAATTCCAAACATCCATTTCAGTCCAATTGCTGATTGGAAACACGCGGAAATGTTCTCCCGGAAAATAATTTCCATTGAATAAATTCCACAATTCAGGACGTTGGTTTTTTGGATCCCATTGACCAAAATCATCACGATGAGAGAAGAAACGCTCTTTTGCACGCGATTTCTCTTCGTCACGTCGACCACCGCCAATGGCACAATCTATTTTTAAATCTGCAATCGTGTCCAACAGCGTTGTTGTTTGCAAGGCATTTCGTGAAGCAGCTTTTCCACGCTCCTCTGCAACACGTCCTTGATCAATCGACGTTTGAACAGAACCAACCAATAATTTTATACCTAATTCTTCGATGATGCGGTCACGAAACTCCATTGTTTCTGGAAAATTGTGTCCTGTATCAATGTGCAATAATTCAAATGGAATCTTAGCAGGGAAGAAGGCTTTCTTTGCCAAATGAGTTACTACAATAGAATCTTTTCCTCCTGAAAATAAAATAACGGGATGTTGAAATTGAGCAGCCACTTCGCGCAAAATGAAAATTGCTTCGGCTTCCAATTCATCCAAATAATTCAAATAGTATTTACTCATTTAGCTAACTTTAATAGAACGGTTTCTAAAATGATGGCAACTGCTTCTTCGGGCGTTTGTTCTTCTGTTGAAATCGTAATGCTCGGATTAGATGGTTTTTCATACGGACTTGAAATCCCTGTGAATTCTTTGATCTCGCCAGCCAACGCTTTTTTGTACAAACCTTTAACATCACGATTCATGCATTCTTCCAATGAAGTATCTACAAAAATTTCCAAGTAATTTTCAGCACCAACAATGTCTTTGACCAATTGACGGTCCTTTTCAAAAGGAGAAACAAATGCCGCAATCGTAATCAAACCTGCATCAACCATCAATTTTGAAACTTCTCCAATCCGACGAATATTTTCTGAACGATCATCTGCGCTAAATCCAAGGTCTTTGTTGAGTCCAAGTCTGAGCGAGTCACCATCTAACAAATAGGTGCGCAACTCATTTTCGTGCAAAACAATTTCCAATAAGTTGGCCAAGGTTGATTTGCCACTTCCTGAAAGACCTGTGAACCAGATTAAAAATGAGTGGTGACCATTTAAGTCATTTCTCATTTCTCGATTTACATTAAAAGCATGTTCAATTAGATTGCTCACTTCGAATCATTTTGGAAGTTAAAAGTAAGAAAAAGATGTGAAAGAGTGGATTTGCTAATGTTCATTCACGACTTATTGAACTTTCAAACGAACGTAAACGACCTTTTTTGTATCGAAAAATTCTTCAGTGAAAAAGGAGTTCAATTCATAAATTTCATAGGCTTTCATGACCGGTTTCATTTCTTCAGTCAAATCGCCACCTTTCAGGTAGAGAACGCCATTCTTCAATTCGTTCTTGTTCTCTTTTTTGATTTTGCCTTTTGTCCAACTTAAAAATGCGGGCATAGCTGTCACAGCGCGACTCACAATGAAATCAAATGTTCCAGGAACTTTTTCTGCACGTTCGTGAATTCCAGTTACGTTTTCTAAGCCGAGTGCAGCTGCAACTTCATTCACCACTTTGATTTTTTTGCCAATTGAATCAACTAGTGTAAATTGACAATTCGGAAAAAGAATCGCCAATGGAATCCCAGGGAATCCACCACCAGTTCCAATGTCTAGAATTTGACTTCCATCAACAAAGGGCATCACTTTCGCAATTCCGAGTGAATGCAACACATGACGCTCGTAGAAATTCTCCGTGTCTTTTCGTGAAATCACATTGATTTGTTCATTCCAAAACGTATAAAGTTCTTGAAGCTTAGAGAATTGTTCGATTTGTGTTTCCGTTAAATTAGGAAAGTACTGTGTGATGATTTGCATGGTGCAAAAGTAAGACAAATGGGATAAAAAAAGTGAATCGTAAACTGAAAACCTGAAAGATTAAATGGTGTCTTTCGTTTTTTCAATCATGTTTGCCAAGAAGTCGCGAGCACGGAACAATTGCGCTTTCACGGTTCCCAGAGGAAGGTTTAATTCTTCCGCAATTTCTTCGTAACTCAATTCTTCGAAATAGCGTTTTTCAACCAATTCGCGGTAACGTGGTTTCAGTTTACTCACGAGCATGCGCATGTGAACGACTTTTTGTCCGTAAACCATTGTTTCTTCAGGATCCATTGTTTGCGAACGCGCATCTACGAATAATACTTCACCATCATCCGTGGTAATTCCAGTATCCATTGAAGTCACTTTAATGCGTTTTTTGCGAATGAAATCGATACAGTTATTGGAAGCAATTTTAAAAAGCCAGGTACTAAATGCAAAACTTGGCGAATATTGATCTAAGCGGCTAAATGCTTTCCCGAATGCTTCGATTGTTAAATCATCGGCATCGTCGGCATGTTTCACCATTTTAAACATCATGAAATAAATGGATTCACGATAGCGGTCCATCAATTCTGCGTAGGCAGCTTGATTTCCTTTCTTCGCCGCTTCCACAAGAACTAAATCCTGTTTCGCCTTATCTGATAAATGTTCTATTTCTACCATTTACTTTGCTTCCTTTTTCCCGATGAATAGTAGTGTATCAGTCCAAAACTGAAGTGTACAATTAACGGAATTCCGTAATAAGGTTCAAAATAACGAAGGAATTCGCCTGTTTTTACATGGAATTGGTAGATTTCCTAACAAGCCTTTTTTAATAACGTGAATAGTTCAATAAATAAGTGTCTCGCTGCTGATTAAAAATTACCACTTATTGACTTCCTTTTTGTCGGAAGAATAATAAATAATCGGCATTAAAATGGTGTAGAAAATGTCCCAAAGAGGCAAATATGCTACAAAACTTTTTTCATGCAATTTGTTAAAACAACGTCCTTGTATCCACCATTTTAAGAAAGTTAACAGTAAGAAAGATGCAAGCGCTAACCAACGGAAATCAGCATCGAACATTAAAATGATGAACGTAAAAAGTACGAACAATAAACTAGCAGGATAAACACCAAGCATCAATTTTTTTAAGCGTGAATAACGATTCGACGTGCTGTAATGCCGTGTTTTCTGACGGATCCAACCTGACCAAGTGCTGTGAGGTGCCGAATAGGAATACGAATGCTGATCGATGTTGATGGCGTAATTGCGATTTTTTGCAGCCTCTTGAATGAATAAATCATCATCTCCTGAAGGAAGCGAATAGTGCGATTTAAACCCATTCACCGAATTGAACAAGGTTTTGGTGTAAGCCATATTTCTTCCTACACCCATGTAAGGTAATTTTGCTAAAGCCATAGAAAAATAGCTCACAGCAATCCACGTTGTATCGAAACGAATGACACGGTTTAAAAAGCCTTTTTCTTTTGTGTAAGGTCCGTATCCAATTACCAACTCTTTCCCAGTAACGAAATTAGAAGCCATGCTTTTTAGCCAAGTGTTGGATGTCGGTTTACAATCCGCATCGATGAACAACAAATGTTCGTATTTCGCACCTTTGATTCCCAAGGTTAATGGCAATTTCTTTCCTGGTTTGATGTGTTGACTTCGGTTGACTTCAATCACACGCACATTTTCAAATTGTTGCGTGAAGGCATTCAGTAAATACGCCGAATCGTCAATGGATTGATTGTTGACCACAATGATTTCGTATTCAGGATAATTTTGTTGCAATAAATAAGGAAGGTTTTCGTACAAATTATCCGATTCATTTCGTGCAGCGATGATAATGCTTACAGGTGGCAATTGCGCATCTGAAAGTTTTGCAGGCTCTTTAAAAAAAGCTAAACGTCCATAAATAACGAAGGTGTATAGCAAGTTTATAAACGCCATAAAGGCGAAAAACAAGAATAAAACGGTGATGATATTAAATTCAAATGTGGGGAAAAATTGCATTCCTTTTTAAAGCTTTAGTGCAAAGATGGGGTGCTTAATGAAATACATGTATCTTTGTGACGTTTATTTTTCAACAATTTATGCACTTTAATTTACTTCATACCGATACAAAAACAAAAGCAAGAGCAGGAGTTCTTCAAACAGATCATGGTGCAATTGAAACGCCGATTTTCATGCCAGTTGGGACAGCTGGTTCCGTGAAAGGTGTTCATCAACAAGAGCTTAGAGAAGATGTTGAAGCGCAAATTATTCTTGGAAATACGTATCATTTGTACTTACGACCAGGTTTAGAAGTGCTTGAAAAAGCAGGTGGTTTACATCAATTTATTGGGTGGGAACGACCAATTTTGACAGATAGTGGTGGTTACCAAGTGTATTCACTGTCAGGTTCGCGTAAAATTCAAGAAGAAGGTGTGAAGTTTCAATCGCACATCAACGGAAGTTACCATTTTTTTACGCCTGAAAAAGCAATTGACATTCAACGTACGATTGGTGCTGATATCATTATGGCATTTGATGAATGTACGCCTTATCCTTGCGATTACAATTATGCTAAACGTTCCATGCACATGACACATCGTTGGTTGAAACGTTGTTTTAATCAAATGGATGAAACGGAACCGAAATATGGCTATGAGCAAGCCTTGTTTCCAATTGTTCAGGGAAGTGTTTACAAAGATTTAAGAACTGAATCAGCAGAAACCATTGCTTCTCACGATGCTATTGGGAATGCTATTGGTGGATTGTCTGTAGGTGAACCAGATGAAGAATTGTACTCAATGACAGATTTGGTGTGTTCGATTTTACCAACTGAAAAACCGCGTTATTTAATGGGAGTTGGAACACCCGTGAATTTGTTGGAATGTATTTCCATGGGAGTAGATATGTTTGACTGTGTAATGCCGAGTAGAAATGCACGCCATGGAATGTTGTTTACTTCTGAAGGAATTATCAATATTAAAAATGAAAAATGGGAACTTGATTTTTCACCGCTTGATCCAAATGGAACAGCGTATGTTGATCAAGTTTATACAAAAGCCTATTTGCGTCATTTAGTCAAAGCGAAGGAAAATCTAGCGATTCAAATTGCAACAATTCATAATTTGGCGTTTTACCTTTGGTTAGTGAAAGAAGCACGCAAGCAAATTTTAGCAGGAACATTTAGTGAGTGGAAAGATCAAATGATTCCAAAATTGAAAAACCGTTTATAAGTAAATGCTTAAGATTTTAGATCGATACATCATTCGAAAGTTTTTAACAACTTTCTTCTTCATGCTAGGGATTATTATGCTCTTAGCTATGGTGTTCGATTTATCGGAGCGTTTATCGGAATTCATCAATAATCAAGCGCCAATTTCAGCGATTATTTTTGATTATTACGGAAATTTCATTTTGTATTACGGAAACATGTTTTCCTCGATGATCATTTTCGTTTCGGTAATATGGTTTACGGCTAAACTTGCTCAAGACACGGAGATTATTCCGATGTGGAACAGTGGAAAACCCTTTCATCGTTTCTTGCGACCGTATATGATTGCAGCGACTGTCTTGATGTTGATTTCCTTAGTAATGAATCATTTTATTTTACCAAAATCGAATCAAACACGTTTGGCCTTTGAGGAAAATTATTACCGTGACGCTATGAGTGTGGAAGATTATCACGCTGAATATCCCGGTAATCAAGTGGTTTATTTTTCGAGTTACATTCAGGAAAACAATACGGTGAACGATTTTGTATTGGAGAAATGGGATAGCAAAAAGGAACGTGAAATATACTTCTTAAAAGCACGAACAGCAGTCAATTTACCAGGAACAAATCAATGGAAATTGTCTGATTACTACGAGCGTTTTGTTGGTTATCCGAATGATAGTGTCGTAGAAGGGAAGAGTAAAGTGGTTTCCTTTAATTTCAAAATTGATGAAATGGCCACGCGCGACAATGCTGCTGAGGCGATGACGTATAGTGAGTTAAAACGATTCATTGAACGGGAGAAAGAAAAAGGATCAGGAAAAGTTCCAATGTATGAAATCGAATTGTATCAACGTACTTCATATCCTTTTGCAACTTATGTATTGACGATAATTGGAGTTTCAGTTTCTTCACGAAAAAAACGAGGTGGAATTGGTGTGAACATTGCTTTGGGCTTGGGAATTATTTTCATTTACATTTTCGCTATGAAAGTGACAACTGTTGCGGCGATGAACATTGGTTTTCCGGCATATTTAGCGGTTTGGGTGCCAAATGTACTGTTTGGTTTTGTTGCTTATGTATTGTATAAATTCGCTCAAAAGTAAATGAAATTAGTAGTTTGCATCGTTCTATTTTTGGTTGCTCAACATTCATTTGCGCAAGTTGTGAATATTGAGAATAAGCGTATTTATGATGATACGGCCGGATGGAGTGGTGCAATGGATGCAGGATTTTCAGCGGTACAAAACAAGGATTTGTTACTGAACGCCAATTTTCGTCCTCGCGTTCAATACAAAACTCAAAAACACTATTACCTCTTTCTAACAGATTGGTATTATTCCAAAGGAGCTGATCGCGTTTACGCCAATACAGGAATGGCGCATTTTCGATATGCCTATCGCTTACAAGGAAAAAATGCAACAAAGAAAAGTCCTTGGAAATGGGAAAGTTATACTCAGATACAATACAATCAATTGTTGGATCAGCGCATGCGAACCTTGGTCGGGACGGGTTTACGCGTAAAAGCATTGGATAAAAAAGGCTATCGGATTTTCGCGGGGACTTCTGCTTTTTTTGAGTACGAAGACATTCAATCATCGACAGAAATCAATCAAGGATTTCGTTGGAGCAATTATTTGTCGTGGTATTTTAATCCAAAATCAACGTTTTCGTTTACGGCGGTGACCTATATTCAGCCAATGTTTAATGATTTCAAAGATTACCGCTTTATGGGGCAATATTCCATTAATTTTCATGCCTTCAAGCGAACAGATTTTAGGTTTGAAGTCAACAATTATTATGATTCCAAGCCCGCAAAAGATGTGCGTAATTGGATGTTCAATTGCACCTTTGGAGTTCATATTCGTTTGGGTGAATAATTGAACGTAACGAAACGAAGGTTACTTCTCGATTCTGTTGTTAATAAGTACAGTTTTCTGTAGACAAAATCGGTACAGTACAAAAAAATAAATCATTACTTTTGTGCAACATTTTGTATTTATGGAAAGCACATTACAGCAAGAAGCAACATTAGAACAAGCGGTCGATTTAGGATTGCGCCCAGATGAGTTTGAGATGATCAAAGAGATTTTAGGTAGAACGCCTAATTTCACTGAAACAGCGGTTTATTCCGTTATGTGGTCAGAGCACTGTTCGTACAAGAACTCAATTTTATGGTTGAAAAAACTTCCGAAAGAAGGTCCTCACATGTTGGTGAAAGCTGGTGAAGAAAATGCTGGTTTAGTTGATATTGGTGATGGATTGGGGTGTGTTTTCAAAATTGAATCGCATAATCACCCAAGTGCATTGGAGCCGTATCAAGGTGCAGCGACTGGTGTTGGTGGTATCAACCGTGATATTTTCACGATGGGTGCTCGTCCAATTGCTCAATTAAATTCATTGCGTTTTGGAAACATCGAAAACGATCGTACAAAATGGTTGGTAAAAGGTGTAACAAAAGGAATTGGTGATTACGGAAATGCGTTCGGTATTCCAATCGTTGGAGGTGAAGTGTTTTTCGATGAGTCATACAATACAAATCCATTGGTAAATGCCTTTTCAGCTGGAATTATCGATTCATCTAAAATGATTTCTGCTAAAGCAACTGGACCAGGAAATCCTGTGTTCATTGTTGGTTCGGCAACTGGAAAAGATGGAATTGCTGGAGCTGCTTTCGCTTCAAAAGATATTACAGAAGATTCTGCGAATGATTTACCATCTGTTCAAGTTGGTGATCCATTCATGGAGAAATTATTGTTGGAAGCAACGATGGAATTGGCGCAAACGGATTGTATTCGTGGAATGCAAGATATGGGAGCTGCTGGAATCACGTGTTCAACAAATGAAATGAGTGCAGCTGGAAATGTTGGTATGGATATCCATTTGGATCGCGTTCCGACACGTCAAGAAAATATGTTGCCGTATGAAATTCTTCTTTCTGAATCACAAGAGCGCATGTTGGTTGTTGTTGAGAAAGGAAAAGAAAAAGTGGTAAAAGATATTTTTGATAAATGGGATTTACACGCTGAGGAAATCGGTGTTGTAACGGATTCTGATCGTGTTCGCTACTTCATGGAAGGTGAATTAGTGGGAGATGTTCCTTGTCAATCATTGGTTTTAGGAGGTGGAGCTCCGCAATACGAGCGTGAATACAGTGAGCCTGCTTACTACCAAGAATATAAAAAATTCAACATTGATTCAATTAAACAACCAGAAGACTTAAAAGAAGTTGCTTACAAATTGTTGCAAATGCCGAACATCGCTTCTAAGCGTTGGGTGTATGAGCAATATGATTCAATGGTTGGAACAAAAACGATGACAACAAATCGTCCTTCGGATGCAGGAGTTGTAAACATCAAAGGAACGAACAAAGCATTGGCAATGACAGTTGATTGTAATTCACGTTACGTGAATGCAGATCCAGAAATTGGAACAATGATCGCTGTTTCTGAAGCAGCACGTAACATTGTTTGTTCGGGAGGTGTTCCAAGTGCAATCACAAACTGTTTGAACTTTGGTAATCCTTACAATCCAGAATCATACTGGCAATTTGTTGGAGCGATCAAAGGAATGTCAGCTGCTTGTTTGAAATTCGAAACGCCTGTTACAGGAGGAAACGTTTCGTTCTACAACCAAACTGTGAAAAACGGTGTTGAAGTTCCAGTTTTCCCTACGCCAACAATTGGTATGATTGGAATCGTAGAGGATAAAGACAAAGTAATGTCATTGGATTTCAAACAAAAAGGTGATTTAATTTTCATCATTGGAGAAAGTGTAAATGATATTTCATCATCAGAATATTTGGCTTCGTACCACGGTGTAAAAGCTTCTCCAGCTCCATATTTCGATTTGGATAAGGAGTATGCAATGCAGCACATGGTGAAGGGAATGATTCAAAATGAATTGGTAAATGCGGTTCATGATGTTGCAGATGGCGGATTATTTGTTACCTTAGTGGAAATGTCTATGCCTCGCGAGCTTGGATTTGATATCGTTACTGATTCAGAAGTCCGAGAAGACGCGTTCTTATTTGGTGAAGGACAAGGTCGTGTTGTTGTTACGGTTAGCGAAGATCAAGAAGAAGAATTTATTGAATTTATGATGGATTCAGGAGTAAGTTTCACATTACTTGGTCACGTTACAAAAGGAAAATTAATGGTCGATGACGAGCATTATGGTTTTATTACTGAAGCAAAAGAATTGTACAACAACGCTTTAGGTAAATTATTAGAAAATTAATATTTGGGCGCTGCCTGAATGAATGTAGCTTGAATGGAGTATAACACAACGAGAGGGAAGTTAATTTTGCCTGAATACGGGCGAAATGTACAGAACATGATTGCTCATGCAATGGAAATTGCAGATCGCGATGAGCGCAACCGTGCTGCACAAGCAATCATTGAGGTGATGGGGCAGTTGAATCCGCATTTACGTGATGTAGATGATTTTCGTCACAAACTTTGGACGCACCTTTTTGTGATGTCTGATTTTAAATTGGATGTTGATTCTCCTTACGAAATTCCAAAACAAGAGGTCTTGAATGAAAAGCCTCAAATAATGGATTATCCGAAGAGCTCAATTCGATATGGTCATTACGGAAGTTATACGCAACGCATTTTGGAAACGGCGAAAGATATCACCGATGAAAAAGAGCGTGAGTACATGAAAAATACAATGGCCAATTTCATGAAGAAACAATTCTTGGCGCATAACAACGATGCTGTTGAGAACAATGTAATTGCCGATCAATTAAAGGAACTTTCAAAAGGAGAATTAATCCTTGAAAATCCAGATGAATTGGTGAATACAAACACGATTTTGCGTTCAATGGGCTTAGGTCAAAATCAAAACAAACGCAATAAATCGAACTTCAAGCAAAAAAATCAAAAAAAGAAATTTATCAAAAAACCATAAATTTCTGGTTCAACTAAGTTGATTTGTTGCATAAACCGATTGATGAATAGTTGAAAATGAGAATAGAATTAAAAGGGTAGTGAGAGCTGCCCTTTTTTATTAATAATGAATTGTTGAACATTTATTTTATAAAGTGAGTTGCGAACATTTTTTATTTGTTCTTTTGATTTGTAAAAGCATAATATTTTAAGACATGTCTTCATTTGAAATACACGGTGGTAAAAAATTAAAAGGTGAATTGATTCCTCAAGGAGCTAAAAACGAAGCGTTACAAGTACTTTGTGCGCCACTTTTGACCGCTGAAAAAGTTACCATATCGAATGTTCCTGATATCATCGATGTCAACAAGTTGATTAGTTTGTTGCAAACGATGGGAGTGAAGATTGAAAAAGTAGAGAAAGGAACTTTTATTTTTCAAGCGAAAGACATTGACCTAGCATATTTAGAAACAGAAGATTTCAAAAAACGCGCTGGTTCTTTACGCGGGTCAATCATGATTGTTGGGCCTTTGTTAGCACGCTTCGGAAAAGGATTTATTCCAAAACCAGGTGGTGACAAAATTGGTCGCAGAAGATTAGATACGCACTTCGAAGGATTCATGATGTTGGGAGCAAAGTTTAATTACGATGCAGGAGAACATTTCTATTCAATCGAAGGAAAAAAACTGAAAGGAACATACATTCATTTGGATGAGGCATCTGTTACTGGTACAGCAAATATTTTGATGGCAGCGGTAATGGCAGAAGGTAAAACAACGATTTACAATGCTGCATGTGAGCCATATTTGCAACAATTGTGTAAAATGTTGAATTCAATGGGTGCGAAAATCACTGGAATTGGTTCCAACATGTTGCACATTGAAGGCGTGAAAGAATTGGGTGGTTGTTATCACCGCATTTTGCCAGATATGATTGAGATTGGAAGTTTCATCGGTTTGGCAGCAATGACGCGTTCAGAAATTACAATCAAAGATGTGAGCTGGGAAAACTTGGGAATCATTCCAAATGTGTTCCGTCGCTTAGGAATTAAATTGGAACGTAGAGGAGATGATATTTTTGTTCCAGCTCAAGATCATTACGAAATTGATACCTTCATTGATGGTTCAATTCTAACAATTGCTGATGCACCTTGGCCAGGATTTACGCCCGATTTGTTGTCAATCATTCTCGTTGTAGCAACACAAGCAAAAGGATCGGTATTGATTCATCAAAAGATGTTTGAATCGCGTTTGTTCTTTGTCGATAAATTGATTGACATGGGTGCGCAAATTATTTTGTGTGATCCGCATAGAGCAACTGTGATTGGTTTGGATTTCCAACATTCATTAAAAGGTATTCAAATGACATCTCCAGACATTCGTGCAGGAGTTTCTTTATTAATTGCAGCGCTATCAGCAAATGGTAAAAGTGTCATTCACAACATTGAGCAAATCGACCGAGGATATCAAGATATTGAAATTCGTTTGAATAATTTAGGTGCGGACATTAGAAGAATTGGATGATGAAGAAAATACTATTTGGATTGTTATTGGTAATGGGAGTTGCAACAGCATTTATCCCAAGAAAAGAAGTTCAGCAAGGAATTGAAGTGAATTCAATTGCACCTGATATTGTATTGGTGAACCCAAAAGGTAAGACGATAAAATTGTCTAAACTAAGAGGTAAAATGGTGTTGATTGATTTTTGGGCATCATGGTGCGGACCTTGTAGAGCGGAAAATCCAAATGTGGTTGAAGCGTATAACAAGTACAATAAGTCAACATTCAAAAATGCAAAAGGCTTTGAAGTGTACAGTGTTTCCTTGGATCGAAATGAGGAAGCTTGGAAAAAAGCCATTGAAGCTGACAAATTGATTTGGAAAAATCATGGTTGGGACAAAGACAATGTAGTAGCAACTGCATATCAGGTATATTCGATTCCGTCAGGGTTCTTAATTGATGGAGATGGAATGATTGTCGCAAAAGGTCAGTCGTTAAGAGGAATGGGCTTGCATTTAGAATTGGACAAGCACTTAAAATAACCCAATTACTTCTTGAAAGGAGCTAAGATGTCCTCCAATTCTTTGGCTCTTTGCGTTCCAATCAAGAGTTTTTGTCCGTTCTTAAAGATTAATTGAAGTCCGATTTTCCCTCTCACGTTCAAAGCTCTGTTTGAGCCAAATCCTCGGATTCCCCAACCGCCATATTCCATGATTGGTTTGTATTCACGTATTTCCATGGAAGCAATATCGTCGAAAGCAAAATAACGTGTTTTCAATTGTAGAGGAAAAAAGCGAACAGCAATTCCACCTTTGTAGATTTTTGTTTCCAAGCGGAAGCTTAAGAATACAGCTAATAAAAGCAAGCACATAAACGCTCCAAAAATAATTCCGCTGTCACTCGTTGGATTGTCGCCAAACGGTTTTTTGAACACGATTTGTTGAATTAATCCATAAATCGTAACTCCATTGATGCCAAGAAGTATGAGCCAAATCCACCACTGATTGAAACGTTGTTTTTCGGTAAAAAGCGCGTGAATTTCCATGTTGAATGTTTTTTGTAAATGTACTTGTTTTACAAAATCGAAAAGGCAAAATGATTAAAATTTTAATCGTCTAGAATTCCAGGATTTTAAAATGCGCGATTCTAAAATGCGCGATAGGGAAAGAACTTCAACCAAAGCAATATTTGTTTTTAATGTTGTCAACTTCTAAATTCGAGATTCTCACATCGATATTCTAACTTCTTTCGTACTTTTGCACCATGGTAAAAATTCGTGATATTGAATTGGGTGAATTTCCACTTTTGTTGGCTCCAATGGAAGATGTGAGTGATCCGCCTTTCCGTGCTCTGTGCAAAAAACACGGTGCCGATTTAATGTACACAGAATTTATTTCCTCAGAAGGATTGATTCGTGATGCTGCGAAAAGTGTTCAGAAAATGGATATTTATGAATATGAGCGCCCTGTTGGAATTCAAATTTTTGGCTACGACATCGAATCAATGCGCGAAGCAACAAAGATCATTGAGAAAACGAATCCAGATATAATTGATATAAATTTTGGTTGTCCGGTAAAAAAAGTGACGTGTAAAGGAGCTGGTGCTGGAATGCTACAAGATATTCCTAAGTTGGTTAGAATGACGGATGAAATTGTAAAAACGACGAATCTTCCTGTTACAGTTAAAACTCGTTTAGGCTGGGATGACAAATCGAAGTTTGTTGTGAGTACCGCTGAAAAACTTCAGGATGTTGGTGTAGAAGCAATTTCAATTCACGGACGCACACGTGTTCAGTTGTACAAAGGTGATGCAGATTGGACCTTGATTGGAGAAGTGAAAAACAATCCACGTATGCGCATTCCGATTTTTGGGAATGGTGATATTGATACACCAGAAAAGGCCGTTGAATACAAAAATCGCTACGGAGTTGATGGAATTATGATTGGCCGAGCAAGTATTGGTTATCCTTGGATTTTCAATGAAGTAAAACATTTCATGGAAACAGGAACGCATTTAGCTCCTCCAGGAATACGTGAACGCGTTGAAGCTACCCGTGAACATTTATTGATGAGTGTGAATTGGAAAGGTCAAACCTTGGGTGTAGCGGAAATGAAACGTCATTACACGAATTACTTCAAAGGAATTTCTCATTTCAAAGAATTGCGCATGAAACTGGTAACTTCTTTCGATTTAAATGAAATCTTGGAAACTTTGGATTACATCGCCGAACACGAAAGTGAGTTTCAGTTTGTTTAGGAAGTGAGTTTTTTGATTTTTTCTAATAACTATGAATAAATCATGAATCACAAATCATGAATCACAAATCACCCTGTCTGCGCTGGAGGCTACGGCAGGCAGGGAATCACAAATCGTCAGTTTCTAAATGACTCAATCCACTCATACGCTTTGTCCATGGACATAAACACTTTTGTTGGTTTCACTGGATTGTTGAAACGAATATAGAAATCAGCTAATATTTTTTGTGGCAAACTAGTAATGACAATGGCATCTAAAATTGTGTACGAATTGTTTGTTGACGATGCAGACCAATCGCGTACTTCTGGATCAACATCCGAAAAAGAATGAAATTCGTAGACATTGTAAAATAAACCTCCACCGTTTTCATTCAAGAATTTATAACCTTCCTCAACCACTTCCATTGTAACACGTTCACCTTTTTTTATGATGACATGGTAAATGCGGTTATCATACAAACGAAAAATCGTTGTACCAATATCCTTTTCAGATACCAAACGCGTTTTTAACAGTTCATTGAACGGCATGAATCGTAGTTAATTTAATCTTGTTGTTAAGCGGTTCTCTAGGTTTGAAAGCCCCAAAATGTTTATTTAGGCTGCAAATTATAGCTTATTCCCGATAAAACCAAATATTTCTTCGATTAAAAGTTGATGAATTGCTATCGATTTATAAGTGCTATTGTAGATAGATTCACTATTTTTAGTGCATTAAAATGAAGGTTATGCAACGATATCAAAGTTACGCGCTTGGTCAATGGATCGATGGCGATGGAACAGAAACAAATTTATACAATGCAATCACTGGTGAAAAAATCGGTGAAACATCAAGTGCTGGTTTGGATTATGCCGCAATGTTGGAGTATGGTCGTAAGACGGGCGGACGTGCATTGCGCAAAATGACGTTCCAAGAACGCGGACGTATGTTAAAAGCATTGGCGATGTTCTTAATGACGAAAAAAGACTTGTATTATCAGGTAAGTGCTTGGACTGGTGCAACAAAAGTTGATTCGTGGATTGATATTGAAGGTGGAATTGGAAACGTTTTTGCAAATGCTTCATTGCGTCGTCAATTTCCAGATTTGCCTTATTATGTGGATGGAGTGGCGGCACCGCTTTCTAAAAATGGTTCGTTCATTGGTCATCACATCATGGTTCCAAAAGAAGGGGTTGCAGTTCATATCAATGCATTTAACTTCCCGATTTGGGGAATGTTAGAGAAAATTGCTGTGAATTTAATGGCAGGTGTTCCAGCAATTGTGAAACCGTCTGAATACACATGTTTCTTAACGGAAGTCATGGTACGCGATATCATTGATTCGAAAATTCTACCAGAAGGTTCATTGCAATTGATTTGTGGTTTAGGACGTGGATTGATTGATCACGTGTCTACTGAAGATATAGTGACGTTTACAGGAAGTGCAGCAACTGGAAAAATGTTGAAAGCACATCCACGCATTGCGCAAGAAAGTGTTGCTTTTAATTTGGAGGCAGATTCATTGAATGCGACCATTTTAGGAAAACATGCGGTTCCAGGAACAGAAGAATTTGATTTGTTCATTAAGGAAACAGTGAAAGAAATAACGATCAAAGCAGGACAAAAATGTACTGCTGTTCGACGAATAATTGTTCCTGAAGATTTGATTGACGATGTAGAAAAAGGAATTGCAGCTCGATTGGCTTCAACAAAAATTGGAGATCCAAGTGTTGATGGTGTGCGAATGGGTTCATTGGCTACGCGTTTACAAGTCGATCGTGTTCGTGCAAGCGTAGAAGAATTAGCTAAATCGCAAGACATCGTTTTTGGAAACATGGATGAATTTGAAGTGTTTGGTGCCGACAAAAACACTGGAGCATTCTTCTCACCAATTTTGTTTAGAAACAATGATCCGTTTAACAAAACAGCATGTCACGACATTGAGGCGTTTGGTCCAGTTTCAACGATTATGCCTTACAAAGAAATCGACGATGCAATTGAATTAGCAAAAATGGGGAAAGGTTCCTTGGTTTCTTCGATTGTAACGCCAAATGATAAAGAAGCAGCTGAATACGTTGTTGGTGCTGCGTGCATGCACGGACGTATTTTGGTCTTGAATAAGGATTGTGCGAAGGAAAGTACTGGTCACGGTTCCCCAATGCCATTGTTGACACACGGTGGTCCAGGTCGTGCCGGAGGTGGTGAAGAAATGGGTGGAAAACGTGGTGTTTTGCATTATTTGCAACGTACGGCGATTCAAGGACATCCAACTACGATTACGCACATTACCCAACAATTCCAAGTTGGGGCAGAAATGCCAGAAGCGAATCCGCATGTCTTCAGAAAGCATTTTGAAGAATTGGTAATTGGTGAAACTGTGTTCACGCATAAACACACGGTTACAGAAGCTG
>JACCDQ010539799.1_pt1 | contig 24192 bp, 24 predicted proteins | sample 7446031 | NCBI WGS metagenome assembly JACCDQ01 (sample SAMN15323442, study PRJNA562643) | freshwater metagenome | isolation source: river surface water | place: USA:Blue River Watershed | collected 2017-08-17 | reverse complement strand
TTTTTTTCATTTTCTCTTGAAGTACTAAAGCATCAATAGGTTTTACTATATAGTCATGAGCGCCGGCTTTGATGGCCTTCTTCACATCTTCTATTTGATTCTTTCCACTAATTATTATAATCGGGCACTTTTCAGTCTTTTCCATTCTCTTCAACATAGGTATCAGCTGGTAGCCCGTTAAAACGGGCATCTGTAAATCTAGAAAGATCAGTTGCGGTTTATTTTCTTCGGCCCATTTCAAAGCTTCTTTGTGATCTGTGAAACCAAAACATGCGTATCCTTGGGTTTCAAGTACCGCCGAAACAATTTTGATGTCCAGTGGGCTATCATCGATGATGAGAACTTGGCCTTTCATAAAACGTCCTTGCTTAGGTTAGTTACTCTAATTTAATCTTTTTTTCTGCTTGAACCATGAAGCCAAAGTGAAAATAAAAACATATTCTAATATTGATTCACTTTTTTCGTACCTCTATGAGATTTTTTTTCATATGCGTTTTTTTTTGTTAAACTCTTAGACATGGAAAAAATAATACTAATCGAAGATGATTCAATAACTCATGCCATAGTGAAACACTCTTTAAATTCTGAATACGAAATCATAGCCTGCACCACAATTGCCGAAGCAAAGAAACTCATAGCCTCTGATTTACCTATTACAGCCTTTATCGTTGACCGCTACCTTCCCGACGGCGACGGAATCAGCCTTTGCTCTTTCATCAGACAAACTCCACATCGTGCGGAATGCCCTATTATATTCGTTTCAAGTGCCCAATCAGAAACAGACAAAGTCGGAGCATTCTATGCGGGTGCCGATGATTACGTAACTAAACCATTCAGCCCCCTAGAACTTAAAGCCAGAGTATGGGTTAGACTGCGCCAAAACAAGCAGCGACTAGCCGCTGGAAATATTCAGTTCGACTTAAATTCTCATCGAGCTTTTATTTATGATCACGCGACTCTGAAGTCGAATGAAATTAATCTGACACGAATTGAATATTTAATTTTATTAACTTTAATCAAATCTATCGATCAGGTCTTTAGTCGCGAACATCTACTTGAAAAAATTTGGGGATCACAAACTCACGTCAGTGATCGAGTTATTGATAGTCATATAAGCCACCTCCGTAAGAAAATTTCAGCTTCGAACTTGAAACTTGAAAGCCTTCGTAAAGAAGGCTATCGATTATCTATTGATTTACAGGCTGCAAAAAATCACGCGGCCTGAATATCTTTTCTGTAGGCAATTACATTTTCTAAAAATTTTTTAAATAAAGGTTCAAATTTGACCAGATGAGAATGAATTTCCCCTTGCTTTAAATTGGTATTGTATTCAATTTCACACATAATCATATAGCAAGACTCGGCACCAACATTTGCACATCCAGACTTAAAAGTATGTGCCAACTTCCGAACTAAAATGAGGTCTTCATTTTTGCAAGCTTCTTTTATTAGGATCAGCTGATTGGGACCACTCTCAATAAAAATTTCGATCAGCTCATTAACAATCTGACTCCAATTCTGTGGATTGATTTCTTTCCATGCTTCTAAGGCTTCTGGTTTAAAAATGGCTCCGTTCACATTAAGCTCCTTTTTGATTCTGAAATCGGCTTAGTTTTTTCAACATTTCGTTCGACGAAATGGGTTTTTCCCAAATATCTAATATACGAACATTTCTTTCATAAAAATCGACTTCATTCGGGTTTCCAGTGTGCACAACTATTTGTCTGCAAACTTGCTGCATCCCGTAGTCTAAAATAAATGTCTCTAATCGATCTAAAAAATCTCGGCCAGATCCATCCGGCATCTGCCAATCAAGAACGACAAGGTCAAATTGGGCATTCTGCATAAAAAACCAGGCCTCATTGCCGCTAAAGGCTAACTCAACTTCAATACCTAATTGCCACGCCAGGTATTTCAACTGGGCGATATCCAACGCCTGATCATCAACAATCAAAATTCGAAATGGTTCCATCATCTGAGTTTCTTTTAATATTCGCTGCTTCATGCCCCTCCTTACTTCGAATGTTTCAGTAAAACTTTTTCAATGATTTCTTTAAGAGCCGCAAATTTAATTGGCTTCGTCGCAAAGTCATCCATACCCGACGAAAAGCATTCTTCTTTGGTTTCGCGAAATGCGTTAGCAGTCAAGGCTATGATCGGTGTTTTTTGGCTTTGATTCATTTCACCTTCTAGTTTGCGTATTTCACGTGTGGCTTCATAGCCATTCATTTCTGGCATTTGACAATCCATTAAAATTAAGTCGTATTTCGAATCTACTTTCTTAAACATTTCAAAAGCTTCACGGCCATCTTTGGCAATTTCATATTCGAAGCCCAGTTGTTTCAGCATATTCACAATCACAAATTGATTCGTTTGATTATCTTCAGCTACCAAAACCCTAGACTTAATCGACGTAGAAACTTGTTTTTGCGAAACGATTTCATTTACTTTCAATCTTTTTTGCAAAGCAGGCTTATTTTCAAGCACGTTTACCAATTGTTCAAGATAGACTGGTAAATGAATAAAAAATATTTTCATTTCTTCATGGCTCGAGGCAATCTCAAGAACGTCATTTGAATCTTTTGGATCGGTAAGAAAGACCAAGTAAGATTTTTTGTTCTTCAGTATCTTAATAGCCTTAAGCTTGTCTTCTTCTTTCATTCTATTCCAAAATCGGTATTCGACGACCACAACTTCAGGAGCATCACCAACACATGCATCTAAACCTTCATATATTCGCAAATTATTTCTTTCATGAATGCTTTTGACATAGTCCCTAAAGTAAGAATTTAAAATTTTATTCTGCGAAAAAAGCCCGATAGAATGCGGCTTTGAAGTTTTTAACAGCCCATCTTTTAAATTGTTAATTTTCACAATTGGGATACACACTAAAAACTCAGAACCCTTCGCTTCTTCGCTTGAAACTGAAATGGTTCCGGACATGGCCTCAACAATTGATTTTGTTATTGTTAAACCTAAACCCGTTCCACCATACTTTCTTGAATCAGAAACATCGGCTTGAGAAAATGATTGAAAAATGGTTTCAAGCTTGTGCTGAGGAATTCCAATTCCGGTGTCTTTCACCGACAGCGATAAATTATTATTTTCCATTTTCACACTGACCGATATTGCACCCGTCGGGGTAAACTTAACAGCATTACCAATTAAATTGATAAGAATTTGTTTCAAACGAGTTTCGTCACCCATGAATTGACCTTGAATCTGAGGATCAATACTGAGATTAAAATCTAATCCCTTTTGAGCCACAACCGAATACAAGCTTTCGGCTACGCGCTCAATGGCCTGCCGCAACTGAAATTCTTTAGATTCAATTTCAAGTTTACCAGACTCAATTTTAGAAAATTCTAAAATCTCACTAATAAGGCTTAGTAAAAACTCTCCGGAACGATAGATAATATTAAATTGTTCTTGTTGTGCAAAACTAAGATCTGAGGTTTTCAAAACGTCTAGCATTCCGATAATACCATTTAGTGGCGTTCTTAATTCGTGACTCATATTCGCTAAGAATTCAGATTTTGCTCGGTTGAGACGTCTTAACTCATCTTGTTTTTCTCGAATATCTAATTTCATAAAATCGACATAGACGTAACACGAAATCGTCCCCGCCTTATGATTTAACGAAAACTTTTCGATTTTATAATTCGATAAATTAAAATGACCTTCAATCGACTTCGGGGGAGTAATCGACACGCTAGGAAAACTATTTTTAAAGTAACCTATCGTTTGAGCGGCCGCAATGTTCGTTACTTCTTTAAACAAGTCTAACAAGTCCGAACGATACTTTTCATAATACAAAACCTCTTGTCCGGCAGGTACATCGACACCTATCATTTTGAGCGCCGCTGTCTTTGTCATACCTATTAAGAACTCTCCGTAAACTTCACCCGTAAATAAAATTGAAAAGTACAGATCTTCTTTCTCTTCAAGTTGCGATACTGATTTTGCAGTTTCGCCGTCGACCGAAGCCGTCTCTATCAAAAATAAATCTTTCAAAGTTCTTTGTACTGTATTTGAATACTGGACGCAGCCATTCTTAATGTCGATTTGAGAATTCATTAGGCCGCCTTTCTTGCTTCAATATTTTCAGCAACATCATTCAAGGTTTTTAAAAGCGGCGATTTATCCAGAGCCGTCAGCGACAGTTCTCCTTTATTAACGAAGGCCTTAGCTCCGATGGCTAGGCACTCTTGTATTGTATTCTCATCATTAATTCCAGATAGCATGATCACTTTACAGGTCGAATCGAAGGCTAGAATTTTTTTAAGGCACTCTTTGCCATCGCAGTTTGGCATCGTGATATCCATCAAAACCAAATCAGGCTTTAGCTTTTGATAGAGATCAAAACCTTCTATTCCGGAAGACCCCTTGCCTATGATTGAAAAGTAAGGGTTCAGCATTCTTTCAATTATCGTTTGAAACGTTCGGCTATCATCTACAATCAACAGGCTTCTCATAGGTAACCTCGCTCACATAATTAGTATGAGCAAAAAACCTAGCGCCACGATGAAGGAATTGTGTATTTTTCTACATAATGAGTCTCAAATTGAAACACTTAAAGTGTTTCAATTTAGTTCACGCAAGAGCCGGATTCATTGGTTCCTAAGAAGCCATTGATTTGGTTCATCAAACGCATATAAATGCCCAGGGTTTTCATAATTCCTAATTCTTTGTGGTTAGGCACATGAGTTCCACTGTGCTTTAAAACCTTTGGCTTAATTCCAGCAACGGCCAATGCATCGACGTACTTTTGAAAACCGTGTTCTTGATCGATAAGTTCATCTTGAACGGCATTCATAATTGTAATCTTAGTGGTTTGTGCAAATGGAGCCCACGTGATTGGATCTATAACGGACAATTCCTTGCGAGCGTCGTCGCGATGCCATTTAATATTTTCAAGCGCATTTTTAATAACACCCGTTGTTTTTACTGATTTATCCAAAGTCAAAACACGAGCGATATCTCCGCCTCCAAGCCCGACCCAGTACTTAGAAAAATAAGGGTCAAATCCCGCACTTAATGCAGTCATGATTCCACCTAAAGAAATTCCGCCTAATTGCATTTGTTCTTGCGACGAATTTGTTTCACGTTTTAGGTATTCTCCGGCCACGCGAATATCTAATAAACTTTGTAAAAGGCGTTGTTTAAATTCTTGAATAGTATCTGGAAATGGGTGTTCAGAACCTGCCTTCTTACGCGGACCATATCCAGGTAAATAAATTAAAAGAATTGCGCCCTGCCCTGATTGAGCAGCCCATTTTGCAAACATTTTTTCATCATCAAGATTATCAGCGACGTGATGAACAAGTACCGTTGCAGGAATTGGCCCCTGCCCGATGCAAACACTTGCCATCCGAGGAAGATATAAATAACCCACAACAGAGTTGGCAGGATCGTTATCACTTTGAATAGCACTGGCAAAAGTAATTTTCTCGCTTAGAGAATCAATTCGCTCTCTTTTAAACGGAGCAAATTTATAGTTTTCTAACAAAGCATTAAACTTTTTTTTCATTTGTTCGGCTTCGAAAGCTAGCTTTTGCCGATCAATTGTTTCCGGGCAACTTTCGGATTTTTCACACCCTTCAGTGGGCTGTTGATTTCGATAAAGAATTTCAAGTCCTTTTACTAATCTTTGATCTATTGCTTCGGCCTTCGCGAATAGGCCAAAAAACGTAAACATAAGACCAACTATTAATTTTTCATAACGAATATTCATAAAAACTCCGAACTTAAGTACTTAAACAAAATTTGCATCACCGTAAGTTGCAAAATATCCGCCACCAAAACATGGCTCTAATAAAAATCCTCATAGACTCAAACAGATAAAATCATAGATTCAAATTCAAAAGCGACAAAAATGAGCTCGGTGTAGATAACTTAACCAGTTGATATATACAGATGATCTCAGTTTTTAATTCGATTTTAAAATGGTATCGATAAAGCTTTTCATTCCTACAATATAATACTCAATTGAAAGCAAGCCTCCGCTAATAGCTTGGCCGATCGGCCGCACTGCTTCGGTTAAGCCAACACGACTTTTCGAAATCGGATCATGATCGATCGAAGTCAATAGCACTAAACTTTCTTTAGCAATCGGCATACGCGAAAGACCTCTTCGAAGAGTATCTGTAAATCGAGAAGTCCATCGCGTTTCAAAAGAATTTGAAACATAAAGTGTTGTGACCTGACTCTTCATTTGCAAAACATAATCAGCAATTCGATTAAATGTATCTCCGTTATTATCGTCATTAATTAATAAAACACGACCCTCCATAAAGGGCTTTCTGACGTTTTCAAATAAAACTTGAGTACTTAAAAACTGATTGTTTTTAAAATACCGATTCCAACTTGTTGTCATTCCATCGTTTGCAAAAACCTGATATTCGAAAAATTGGGTTACAGATTCATTTTTATAAGCGGTCTGTAACAAATGGCTTGAATGGGTCATATTTTCAGGCGAAAAAAATTGTAAAAACTCTTCCGGAGTCTTTGAGTGTAATAAAGCCACTCGTACAATCAAATGTGTAACGATGGGCGCCACATCATAGTCGTATAAAACCACATGCTGCGGCGAAGTCATTGCAATCAGGTCGTAATTCTGATTATGTGCAAGCCCCACATAAGTACCCCCGCTCATTTTACCCTTCAAAGCCTCTGTGAATATCTCAAATCTTTCATTACTAGCTTTCAGTCGAAGAGATGGTAAATTGCCCAGCTTTCCTGATAAACCACCTAATCCGATAAAACTATCTGTATGTTTGTCATATTTTTTACGAATGATTTCGGCTTTTGCTAATGTCTCGGGATCTTTTGATCCGTTCACAACAGCTTGCATAACTGCAGAATCGGCCATCGATTGTTCGATAAATTCTTGGTACTGAGTTTCTATGTCTAAGTTTTCACGAAGCGCACCTTGCGCCTCTAGAAGGGCCGCCTTCTGAAATACTTCAGCGCGCTTTTCGACAGATGTTCCATCAGGAACCACAGTCGTTTTAAGCAGTTTTCCCATCAAAGATTGATCGATTCGATTCAGAAGCGAGACCTGCCATTGAGTTTCGCTAGATTCAAAAAGCGATACACACATGGCCTTGGTTGCACTAAATGCTGATTGCCGACCAAGACATAGACAGACCAACAAGCTCAATTCGAATAATTTACTTTTTAGGCGCATCGTTAGCCTCCGCATTTGAAGAATGCAAATGATGAACGCGCTTTCAGAATTGAATATACTTTTTTGATTCGAACTCAAAACAATGCTTTTCGTACTAGCAGACACGGTATCTTTGTCTTTTATTTTCAGGACAAATCAAACCCTTGTCCGATTATTTAAATCTAAAGTTATTTTTTAATTTGAACTCACAAAAATAAAAAATAAATACTTAAAAAAGCTTTAAAGCTTCGAAAAGGTGTGCAAACGCAGTGAAATTAAATAAGAAATTTAATAGCTCCAAAGGGTTCACAATTATTGAAGTTATAGTCGCGGCCGGACTTTCATCAATCTTGATATTAGGTCTTCTGAGGCTCATCGAAAATCAAAATAAAGTAGTCAAAGCACTTGACGAAAAAATGTATGCAACCGGAATTGAATCCCAATTAAAAATTGCCATGACGAAGGCCTCATATTGCGAATGCCTTTTTCGCGGAAAAACAATTGATTTATCTGATCCGTCAAATCCGACCTGGAACCAATCTTTAACATCACTGCCTCTTGCATTTTCTCATCCTATACCGGTGCCTCCAACCGCTTGCACTCCAACCACAGAGCTTCTTGTTCCCAGTGCGGGGCAAAAATTCAGTGGCACCACAATAAAAGTTTTCAACGTTGCGGTTGTCGATATGAATTCTTTAGGATCAGGAAGCTATTTTGCAAATTTAGAGATTCAGTTTGATCGATCAACCTTAATTCGCCCAATTAAAAATCTGAAAATTCCATTTTCATTCAATGTCGACTTATTTTCGGGGACCACTGCTGCAAGACCCGTTATCGATTGTGGTACATCTGAGGCCGCAGTTAAAATAGTGAATTCATCAGCTTGCCCTGCGGGTACAGCCAAACTAATGGGCTACAGCCCTCCAAGAACCTGTATAGGATCTTGCGGAGATAAATGCACGACCGGAGGTTGGGATGCTTTACCTTGCCACTATCAATCCATAGCAGGAGGCTCTTGCGCCTACACAATCAATTTCAGTTGTAATCCGAATCCACAAACCAAGGTCCTTTGCCAGTAATTGATTACAATTGCAGCAAATTTATCTGACGTCTATTTTCTGATACTTTTCTTATTGTATCAAATTACGCAATTCATTAAAAAGGCGACGAGCACCAGGAGCCCCATGGAACCTATCAAATCTATAGAAAAATTGAACTCAGTCTCAGTGGAGCAACACGTCCAACTCGTCTTAAGCGAAATGCTTTCAGATTCCAAAAATCATAAAAACGCGCGCCGAATTTTGTCTAAAAAAATGGGTATTCATGAAAAGACATTTCTCAGACTGCTTCATTTTGAAAACAAGCCGTCAGCCCCAACCGTTCTTAAAATATACAAAACCTACTACAATAAATTTAACGACGCAGATGTGCTCGATTTAGTCCCGAAAGAAGTTAGCGAATTTTTAAAAGAGAACTTGGTCTTAAGCTATTCTGAGCCCGCGCAGGCGACCTATTCCGAATCTGTTGATGATGACATTCAAAACAACCCCGTCTTCGCCGAGATATATGTTCTGGCGGCAACAGGGCCAATCGGTTTGGACGAAATTCAATACCGCTATGGATTATTCGGAACTGAGACGCTGAAACAGATGCTTAAACGAGACATTCTAAAAGAGCTACGCGCCAACTATTTTGTTTTAGGCGGCAATCAAGCTTCATTTGCCAATTTGACTGTATTAAAAACTGGATTGCTGCTAGCGAAAAACTACGGTGATGCGCATTCAGGCCAGGTTCTTGATAACAATTTTATTTCTTTTTTTGCTGAAGGGCTTTCAAATGAAGGCTATCAAAAATGGATCAAGATCGATCAAGAGGCCTTTCAAAAAAAAGTAGAACTCAGTAAAAAGCCCGAAAACTTAGGTTCAATCAGAGCCTTCTGTTTTCAAGTCGTCGAAAAAATGAATGTTAAAAATGATTTAGCATCTGAGGAGTACCATGAAATTAATTAATATCTTTGTTTCGATGGCTTTGTTTTCAATTGGTGCTTCGGCAGGTGTTGGTGGAACAATCGGCGGATCGTCATCTATGACTATCGAAGAAATTCTAGCCGATGCCAAATTCACAGTTAAAGTCCCAACCGTTCAATTCGAAAGAGGCCAATCAATTGTGCTCGTCCCAATTACGGAAACCTGTTTACACAAAAATAACGACGTCTTGGTATTAAGAACATTAAAATCTCACACTTATCTACGTGGACTTACTTTAAAAAAAGAACGAATCGAATCCGACACAGTCCTCGAAAAATTGATCGACCCCGAAAACAGTGATCTGGTGCGCCCAATTTCGGTTGAAGTGTATAGCTATTTAGCCCGCTTCATTAAAAATCTAAATCCTTTGTTTTCAAAAACTTACAAAATTCACGATTGCCCGACTGAAAAAGTAATTAATTAAAAATATTTTGAATTCATCGACTGTTTGCCGATGAATTCAATTTTCATTTTTCGAAAGATAGCAATGAAATCCTAAAGAATAAAAAACCCCGTTGTTTCCAACGGGGTTTTTAAGTTTTTAAATTTGGAGCGGGAGACGGGACTCAAACCCGCGACCTATGCCTTGGCAAGGCATCGCTCTATCAACTGAGCTACTCCCGCAACGAGAGAAGTGAAAATCTACAAAGAAGTCCGCAAACTGTCAACAACCCCTCAGAGATTTTCTTTCGTAATCGAAGAAAAAAATTTTGGCTGAATTATTGGGCTGACAAAAAGTGTCTTTATTATGCATTTTCAACAACACAATATGCAAATAACCACTTTTTAATTGCCCTCGAGCTCGAGGTGTAAGGAAATACCCACAGATCGAACTGCGCTCGAGGGGGGCTCATGAAATCTTTATCTTTTATTCTAACGACCGTTTTAGTTATTTCGGCTTGGTCTCAGACTTCAGTAGCACCCAGCTTTTTAAACCAACTTGAAACTCTACAAAATGCAGAGCTAGTGACAACTCCAGAACAAGATCATCAACCCTTGCTAGATGCTTTTGCCGCCGCCAAAGCGACTATCTATGTGGGAATTTTCGGAATCTCGAGCTCTAAAATCGCTGATGGTTTAAGTGCTGCTCAAAAGAGGGGCGTGAAAGTGACCGTGATCTGTGATTCGTACTGTACTAACAACCCGAAACGCGCCGAAATTTTCAATAGATTAAAAACCGATGGCGTTGAAATTTACACAGCAACAACCGGATTTTCGATTTCTCACTGGAAGATGTTTGTGGTCGACGAAAATAAAGCCTTCATTTCAACAATGAACTTTATCGTGCGCACGAATCAAATGCGCGACGTAGGTATCTTTTTAACAAATGAAAACATCATTAAAGAGATCGTCGCTGTCTTTAAGTCGGACGTCGAAAATGCTAAAAACCAAACTTCCAACACCCCTACCTTATCAAACCCAAACCTCGTCTGGAGCCCCAACAATTCAGAAGAAAAATTGGTTCAACTGATTCGTTCAGCCCAAAAAACAATTGATATTTGGATTGAAAATATTGGTAACCAGAATATCCATAGCGCTTTGAAAGACGTCGCCGCTCGCGGAGTCAAAGTTCGCTTATTGACATCAGAATGCGGTATGGGAATGCCACCCGCTTCGGCCTTTAAGAATCTGCAAGAATTAGCCAACGAAGGAATTAAAGTGCAGGTCATGCCTTTTCCTGCAACGGCAGATGTGCCTTATATTCATGCTAAAACGATTAATGTCGATGATTCTGTTCAGTTCTTAGGTTCAGAAAACTTCTCATATAATTCTTTAGTCAAAGCACGAGAACTAGGAATCATCTTTCGCGACAAAGAAATTCAATCCCGGCTAGATACTTTGTTTGAAAAAGACTGGGCCGGATCAATAGCTTTACCTGAAAAAGCACCAGATACTTGCAGCCCGCTGTCAGTTGCCATTTAAAGCAAAATCGAATTATCCTAAAGTGGTGGAAATTCTTCATCTCTTATCGCAAAATCATCTGACCGGCGCCGAAGTTTACGCTGTTACAATTGGTCAAGAGCAAAAACGCTTAGGCCATGACGTTCATCAGATATCAAATGATTTCTTTTACCCAACTACACTGTTTCAAACCCGCATGTCAGTTGAAACAAAATCACGTTTTCGTTTTATGTTGAATGTCCTACGACTGCGAAAATACTTAAAGCGAAACAATATTGACATTGTTCATGCTCATTCCAGAGCCGCTTCGAAGTTGGCCTTCTGGGCTACTTTCGGAACCAAAATCGCCTACATTTCAACGGTACACGGCCAACAGCACTCTTCTTTTTCTAAAAGAATGTTCAACCAGTACGGTCAGTTCATGATCGCAGTTTGTGAAAATATTCAAACCCACTTAAAGCAAGACTTTAACTATCCGCAAGAAATTATTCGCGTGATTCGAAATCCTGTAGATCCCAAGTTATTTTATTTTTCAGATAAAAGATCGACTGAATCTGATTTGAAAGAACGTATTCTACAAATTGCGATCATCGGCCGCACAACTGGCCCCAAAAAAGATCGCACTGAACAAGTTCTTGCGAACTTGTTCGATATTTTACCGGGATTGCACTCTCGATTTGAAATCACTTTAGTTGGCGGCAAATTAGGTGATCTTGCTTTGCCTCCTCATCAGCGTGAATTGGTGCGCGAAACCCAATCGGCCCATTTAACAACCGAGATATATGAAAAATATGATGTTGTGATCGGATCGGGCCGCGTTTGCATGGAGGCCTTACTTTCGGGAACTCCAACAATTGCCTTCGGTGAAGCCCAGTATATCGGCCTAGTTCGAAAGGCCCACTTCAATATGGCCATGCGATCAAACTTTGGCGATATCGATCTGCATAGTAAGAATGGCCCCCGGCTGCATTTGCAGAAATTTCAAGAAGACTTAAAAAGTATCGTCACTTGTGAAATGAGTTCGCAAGAAAAACGCGAACTTTCAGAAATGGCTTTCGCTGAATTTGCCACTCCTAGTATCGAAGCCAAAATGCGAAGTGTTTATCAGTCTGCTTTATTCTTAAAAAAACACCCGTATTCAATTCCGGTTTTGATGTACCATAAAGTACCAAATCAAGAGATCCAATCGCAGCATAAAATTTATGTTACAAAAGCAACCTTTGAAAAACATTTGCAGTTTTTCAAAGATCAAGGCTTTGAAACTTTGACCTTTTCTCAGCTCGAAAAATTTAAAAAACAGGAAATCCCTTTCAAAGAATTTCCAGTAAAACCTTTAATTTTAACTTTTGACGATGGCTATCGAGATAATTTAGAAAACGCATCTCCATTGCTAAAGAAATATGGTTTCAACGCGCAGATTTTCTTACTTGCTAACCCGAATATATCCAGCAACGAATGGGATATCTCAAAAACAGAACCAAGCCACGAAATTGTAAGTGGTAATGACCGTCAGCGCTGGGTCTTGTCGGCATTCGAAGTGGGTTCACATGGTTTCTCACACAAAAAAATAACCGAAATGTCGCCCGAAGAAGCTTACAGTGAACTTCGCGAATCAAAGCTTGCTCTTGAAAAAGAATTTCAAACTCCGATAAACGTTTACGCTTTCACCTATGGAGATACAAATAAAGATATGGCGGCCCTCGCTGAAGCGGCTGGCTATTCATACGCGGTCAATACCGACACTGGCGGCACGTTGATCGAAGAGGCGCCGTATGAAATATTTAGAACGAATATATTTCCGAATGAGTCCCGCTTGAGCTTGATGAAAAAAACGTCTCGTTGGTATCGTCGCTATTATCGCTGGAAAAGAAAAAAATGAAGGCCTTTGCAACCCTATCTTTAATTTTCTTGAAAACCTTTTTTTATTATCTTCAATCTTTGATCTACCCCAATCGCATTTTAGAGCTTAAACAAAAATGGGCGCGCATGGGTTTAAATCATCTTGGTTATGAACTGATTGAAGAAGGCGAACGGCCCCTTTCTAACAGCGGGCTTATTCTTGTCGGAAACCACATTGGCTTTTTAGACATATTGGCGCTGATGTCCGTCAGCCCCCAAATTACATTCTTAGCAAAAAAAGAATTAAAATCTTGGCCCTTGATCGGCTTAGTGGCCAATCGTGTCGGCACTATTTTCATCGATCGAAGCCCTTCTGCCGATCGCGTTCAGTCGCGAAAAGAAGTCGCAGAACAAATATTTCAGAATCGCGCCTTTGTAACTGTATTTCCATCAGGAACGACTTCTTTGAACGAAGACAAACCCTGGAAAAAAGGTATTTTTGAAATTTCACATGCTCATCAGATACCGATTAAAGCTTTTAAGCTTCGCTATCAACCCCTGCGTGAGTCAGCCTATATAGATAATGATTCATTATTGGGGCAAATGTGGCGGATATTGCAGGTTAAAAACAAAAAGGTTTATCTTCAATGGTTACCTTTTTTTGCCGTCAAAAACCCTCAGCAAACAGCCGAAGACATTCGAAATTTAGTAGCCCACAGCTAAAAACCGAACGCCTTTAACACATTAACAGCTAAGGCCGCTAAGCCATAAGCAAAAACATTGCTTAAAACCAATTGCAAAACAGCTGGCTTCCAAGAACCCGCTTCACGTTTTAGGACTCCGAAAGTTGAAATACATTGAAGCGCAATTATGAAAAATATAAAAATTCCTACAACTGAAGCCGTCGTAAAAATTGGACTTCCATCAGCAAATTTTGCTTCTCGCATAGCTTTGATCAAACCTTCGGTCTGAGCATCTTCTGAACCCTCAACGTTAAAGACTAACGCCAAAGAAGACACGAAAACTTCTCGCGCAGCAAATGCAGAAATTAAACCAAAACCAACTCGCCAATCGACGCCCAAAGGTTTAAATAAAGGTTCAACTTTTTGACCTAACTGTGCCGCATAACTATGAGCAGCGATTTGATTTGCCGTTTCTTCGACCCCGTCAACTGGGCGAGGAAAGTTAGTTCCGAACCAAAGAACCAAAGCAAGCACCAAAATGATAGGCCCTACCCGTAACGAAAATGATTTTGATTTGCTTAAGGCTTGCATTAAAATAATATTCCAACGCGGGCGACGATAAGCTGGCAACTCCATCAATAGTCGATTTTGCTTCTGACCTTTTAAAATGCTCGACAAAATCCGAGCCGCAACAGCGCCAACTAAAATAGAACCAAAATACAACAAGGCCATCACGAAACCCGCTTTAATCGGATTTTCGCCTCCAAAAAGAAACCCGATCATCAGACCGTAAACTGGCAATCGTGCCGAGCAAGCCATGAACGGAATAATCATTTGTGCAATTAAACGTTCTTTCTTAGAAGAAATATTTCTAGTCGCCATGATGGCCGGAATAGCACAGGCAAACCCAGACAAAATAGGAACAAAAGATCGTCCACCCAGCCCGACTAAAGCTAATGGCTTATCAATTAACGCCGCCACGCGGGCCAAATACCCCGATGCTTCAAGCAAACCTATGCCGAGAAATAAAATAAAAATCTGCGGAATAAAAACTAAAACCCCACCAATTGCCGCAATCAATCCCGAGCCCAAAAAGTCTCCAAGCAAACCCGGAAATTGCGCCGTTACCTTTTCAGCAGCCCAAGCGAAGCCACCATCAATCATATCCATAGCGGGTTGGGCCGCCCAATAGACAGATGCAAAAAGCAAAGTCATTAACGAAAAGAAAAAAACAAATCCAAAAATTGGATGCAATAAATAGCGATCAATTTTCGAAGTTAAATCGCTATGAACAAGTTGAGCCGTATCTTTCGAATACATCACGGCATCGTCAGCCACCTGTTGAGCCTCTTTCAAAAGAGATTCTTGCTGTTGTAAAGTCCACTGGCCCGGAACACGTAACGGGCCCGATTGAACTGCAAATGTCGAGCTGACCCCAGCCATTCGAGACACAAGATCATCCAAACCCTTACCCAAAAGCCCATCAAAAGCGACAACTTCAACATCAAATTTTTTTTTCAAAGCCTCGATATTCAAAGAAGCCTTTTGCTTATCTAGTAAATCAACCATGGTCACAGCCAACATCATTGGGTAACCCGTTTGCTTTAATTGCTCGACTAAAACTAAATGTCGATTTAACTGTGTTACGTCAGCAACGACAATCACACCATCAATTTTTTTTCCGATTTGTTTTGTGTCAAACAAAGTGTTGTACGTCACAACCTCATCTTCTGATTGGGGATTAAAAGAATACACACCTGGAGTATCGATGATTTCAGCTGTATAATTTTGATTTCTTTCACTTAAAACAGAACGCAACTGACCCAGGCTGTATTCAACAGTTGCCCCGGGATAGTTCACCGTTTTAGATCTTGAGCCCGTTAACCAATTATAAAGTGTGGTCTTACCTGAATTCGGAGAACCAACTAGCGCCCATGTAGACATGCCATCTCCTGCTCATTTAAAGCCAATCGAGTCAGACCGTATTGAATAACCGTAACCGAATTGAATGAAATTTTAGTAACAACTTGGTAACTTAGGCCCGGTCTTAGACCCAATTCATATAGGCGCTTAACTAAATCTTCGCCTTCTTTTTGCGGCAAATCCGAACAAGCTTCAATTTTTTCAAGAAAAAAGGTTTCCATCGAGCAAATTGACCAAAGTGCCTCGAAATTGACAATCGTTTTCATCTTTAAAGACCCAAATGAAAGCTTCGTGAAAATAAAATCATCAATTAAATCTTATTTATGACTAATAAGACCAACCCACTCGAATTCCATAGGCATTCGATCGGTTTTCAGGCTCGTAGAAGAACTTTCCAGAATGAGCCCCATTGATTAACAACTCAGCCCTTTCAGACTGCGGAATCGACCAATTTTCATAGAAAAAATAAAACATCCACGGATGAGGAGAATGGTCATCAGGTTGAGGCTCGAACCCAACAGTAATTCTTTGCGCCCTTCCCCGATTTTGAGGGTGCTTAACGTCACTATAGGTCGTATTCACATCCGATAGTTTTGATTGGATCTGACCCGTTAAAAAATGATCGAATTCATAATCGAAAATAACTTTTGTATTGAGTTCTTCCCACATGAACGACGTCGTAAACCCAACAGGCAGAATCCAATAGTCTCCGATACGGCGATAAAAGCCTACCCCATCGCCCTTATCATAAAGATAGCGGTATCCAAGCCCCGCAAAAACCTGAATCTGATCTGTTATATCGATACCTAGGCGATGACCAATTCGAATAATTAATTCTGTCGTTTTAGATTTGTAGTCGACGCAATCGCCAGAGTTGACATCACACAAAGCCCCATCGTAATCAATATGACCCGTATTGATTTCACTTTGAATGACTCCTTTATAGTAAGGAACTTCGTAGTTCCAATTCAACCACGCACCAATTAAAACCCCGGTGTGAGAAATTAATCCGGGCTCTTCATAACGATAGTTCTGTAAAGTCGCGCCCGCTTTGATGTTAAGTTTTTTGGCCAAAAGCGAAGGCGAATCGCTATCGACGGGCTTGGTTTCTTGAGCTTTCAAAGTATCAGATGAATTGACTTCATCACTTGGTTCTGAAACCTGAACTTCTGGCTGAAGGTCGAGCTCTTCAGCTACCACCTTTTCCCAAATCGAGAATATAAAAATCAAAATGAAAGCATTCAAAAAAAATTTCACGGCCTATATTAACGAGAACTTTTGACGAACGTCTAGAATATTTCAATCGACTCAAGTCTTAAGACTTTTTTCCCGATCCCAGACTTATGACGATAAGAAAAACCGCCTTAAGTCTATTACTAGGTTCGCTTTTGCTAAGGATAGAAGCAAAATCAGAAATTTTACGTTGGCCACAACTTTGCGCGAACGGAACTTTGGTCGTTAAAAACTCAAGCAATCAAAACATACGCGCTTGGATTCAGAAATTTTCAGATGGCCGACGCTATGAAAGTGAGATCTCAGTTCGAGCTTTCGCTAAATCCGAGTTTGCTATTGAATCTTCACTCAGCAATGACCGGTTTTCTTTAATGCACTTCACATCTCCTGCAAAAGTAACAGCCACTTTTAATTGCGAAAAAACTTTACTTTCGACTCAGTCTCAATCCTATGAAGGCGGAGTCATGCTTTTCGAAAAATCTGATCTATCCGAAAACAAAATTTGGTTACAAAACCTTTTTGCCGGAGAAAACACCACCACAATCGAATATTTAGATCAGAACGGAAAAACTGTTTCAAGCGAAACGATTATCTTAAATTCTTTCGAGCAAAAAAACTTCAAAACCTCATGGCCAAATTCGCATTGGCACTCTCTTAAAATTTCTGCTGAACAACGTTGGACATCATTTAGCTTATTCAGCAAAGGAGCCCGCCCAGCACAATCAGTTCGACCGCAACCAACAACTATAGATCTTAATGCCGCCTACTTCGAAGTCGCTCCGCGAGACGGAGAAGGTGATTCATTTGTGGCACGAATTTCTGACTCAGCCATGGTTGCGCGCGCCCGCGAGTTGGTCGCGCACCCCGAATATGAAAAAATTGTTTTTGCAAAAATCGAAAAAGGGCATCAGGGCTACAACAGAAATTTTAAAAAGACAGAAAAAAGTTTTTGGTCTTGGTCAATCAGCGAAGTCACAAATTTCGCTGATATCGGAAGCACGGCCTGCAATGGAATGCCCCAAATCGTAGAAGATGACGTGGATCTTTGGGTGCAAAACCCGGGTCGCATTTGCTTTTGGAATTACAGGATCAAACGCGAAATTTCGATTCAAGAAATGACGCAAGAAGCTCCTTGACCTTTGGTTTCTTCAACTAAAACGCGAACTCTTGAAATCTTATGTTTTTTAAACATATCAAAAAAATCCCGAGCCAAAATTTTAGAAAAGGCCTCAACGCTTGTATTGGTTACATCTAACCAAATCACTTCATTTGTCGGAAAAGAGTAAAATCTTTCACGAAAACGCACTTCGTAGTTTTTACCGTCGGAACTGATTTGATATTTCATATCCGAATGTAAGCGGGGTAAAATAACGTGTTCATCCCAACGTTCCAGGTGGGATTTTATGGCTTTCTTAAAAATATTAAAATCGACAAAACTGCCTTCGGGTTGCTTCATGAGCTCGTCCGAATACCCTAGATCTACTTTCACGTGATAATTATGGCCATGAAGTTTTTCAGCCTCATGCTCGTTGAAAATCAGAAAATGTGCAGCTGAAAATTTAAAGTTTTGTTTTGCAATATGCAGGGTACTTGTCATCATGTTCGCCAATCGTGTCCTTGTTTATCAAATTGATACCACGTCCTGTGGGTATTATGTAACAGACCTTGGTCTAGGTGTCTCGTTTAAAAATGTACATTTTACGAATCAGCAGTCTTAGCATATAGTTATATTACCAAGGGGAGCTCCAAATGTTTAAGTCTTTGCTTATTTTATCTTTTATTTTAATTTCACAAAACGGTTTTGCGCAACAAGGTACAGTTAAGGCTTTCGTTGCTTTAAGCCCGGCCGGAGACTTCGTTGGCACAATGAAGGCAACTGGCTCTGCGACTGTTTCTGGAAACAAAGTTTCTGCAAAAAATATCGTCGTAGATTTAAAATCAATGACCACAGGATTAGATCTTCGTGATGATCACGCGAAAAATAAATACATGGAAGTTAGCAAATATCCAGAGGCAGTTCTAGTTGAAGCCGTTGGCGAAAACGGAAAAGGCACTGGTAAATTAAAATTTCACGGAAAAGAAAACCCGATCTCTGGAACATTCACCGTTCAAGGCGGAAAAATGTTGAACGCAACTTTTAAAATTAAACTTTCTGACTATGGAATTAGCGACATTAGCTACAAAGGGATTGGCGTTGAGGACGAAGTGAAAGTTGAAGTTCAAGTTCCAATCGCAGCTGCGGGTGCAGCCCCTGCGGCCGCTGCGACACCAGCCGCTGCAGCTCCGGCTCAAAAAGCACTAGCTCCTGTACCTCCTAAAAAGAAGTAATCATGACTAAGTTAAACCTTGTTCTTATTTTAGGTTTATTTCTGTTTTCTTGTGGACGAATTAAAAACAGTTCGTCCGCCGACGAGTCAACCTATTCTCCTCGTGCCGCAGGCTCTCCGCAGCACGAAGCAGCGATCGCGATTATATCTGCGAAGTGTGCTGAATGCCACGGCGAATGGTTAACCAAATCTGATGCTGAATTTGTATCGTTAGGACTTTTGGTTCCACAAAACCCAACAGCCTCTTCAATTTATTACCGAAACACCTTAGGCCCCGGCCCGAAAAATAATATGCCTGACGGCGGCCGCCCCGCGATGACAACATCTGAATTGCAAACTATCTCAGATTGGATCAATTCGGTGAATTGATTGATTTCACCGAAACGTCAATTCGATAGACAAAAAAAGTCTCTTTAAGCAAAGTCCTCGTTTTTACCGATAGAATTCTGTGGAAAATACGAAATCAATCGACAAACTTGAACGCCTTTTTTTAGACCAACAGATACATGGCTTCTTTTCTAGGTTATTAGGACTCTACACTTTCAACACATCTCAGATTGGCAAATCGAATTTTGAAGTCACTTTTACCAATAGTGACGACACAGGAAACCAACTCAAAAGAGTTAATCTTTTCAAAGATAAAACTTTGGTGATGCGTTTTGAAATCAGCGAAGCCATGAACTACAAATCTTTATGTTTTAAAATCAGCGATGAACACGTTTTCAATTTTCATTTTTTCTGCATTACTTTCAAATTCTTTTTTCAATACATCAAACAGCATACAAATTATGAACATCTTGTTCTTTCGACTTCACGTTACCGCAGCTATATTTTTAAAAAATTATTTGGTTTTTCAATGATAGGCTGGGACGCAAATAATTTTTACTTAGATTTTAATACAAAAGACGGCCTGCAAAACATTTGGGAAGAATATTACGGAACTGGCCTTGAAGAAAATTTATACAACTTCATGTTACCCGTTGAAGCTGGCGGTTTTGTGCCCAGCAATATTAAATTTAAAAGACCAAATTCGACAGCAACAGCGCTAACGGACTTCAGAAAAACAGAAAAAAGATATTTTCGCGGCGAACAACCTTCAGCTCAAATCAAAGTGGGGTACGATCAACACACAGTCACCGTTTTGAATATGAGCGAAAGTGGCATAGCAATTATGGTTCATGCCAACCAAGAAAACCCAAACTATCCTGATCTGAAATTAAACCACAATTATGGTCTTTGGGTGAACTGCCCCGACCTTAACATCAACTGGACAAGCTTAAATGTGCAAATTGTATGGCAACGAGACAATATTTTTGGATGCCGTATCCGCGAAGCTTCGCCCGCTTGGAAACAATTTATAATGCTTATGAATATCAAGCATTATCAACGCCTGACATTCACAGATCGTGCTGTCTGATAAAGTGATTAGAAACGGCGAACTAACGTTAGCGCGTAAGCCAACTGCTTACTGTCACTCATGGTACCCAATGATTGAGTTAACCGAACTTGCTCAAAAAGATCAAAATCGAAATCTAAAAACCCACCGGCACTGAATGCCGCATCTAAATCATCTATTTTGCGATAATTTAAAACTAAACTAGGACCAAAACTAAAAGTTTTTGTCACTCGCCAGTGAATTTTATTTGTTAACCAAGATGAGTAAAAATTACGACGCGGGCTTACCGCATTATCTAGCTTATGCAAATCGGCTTTTCCGCTTAAATAAGACAACATGATCCCGTAGCGAACCCGGGTAGAAAACAAAAAGTCGACACCTAAGTTTAAACCGTAACTCGAAAAAGATGTCATCGCATCTTGCTGAACCGATTGAACCACAACCGGAATTTTCTCTTGCCAAGAATTGCTTGATATTCCCGCCAAAAAGGCAGCCTCAGAGACAGAAGTCACAAAACAAAATAAAATGAATACTAAATTTTTTACCATGAGATATGCACCTGATTTTGTAAGAGCCATTGGTCAGGACTTGTATTTTGCGAGGCCACACTACGCACGTTCGCTAACTCAAAACGCATTTCAGTTCTTTGCCAAGGAAAAATCATAAATCCTAAAGTCAGTTTATTCGTTTCATTGCTTGAGCTTGAATCCATGTCCGGTTTGAAGGTTTGAAATGTGGTTAAAAAGTTGTAACCTTTTTCAAGACCAATTAAACCTTCAAGAAAGGTGTAATAACCTTTATTGCTTTTCTCGATTGAAGTTTTAGAAGCGTTGTCGAACAAACCCAGCTCAAACATAAAACTTTTGCCTTTAGCAAAACCCAAACGAGAGTGGAAGGCATATCGATTTTCTCTTTTAAAATCATTCTGAGATTGTAGAGCTGAAACACCAACAGTGTAAGTTTTATCTAAATAGTATTCGTACATGACCGAACCACCGATTTGGCGCAGTTCTTTTTCTTGATTCAAATTACCAACAAAAAATCCACCCGAGACATCGAACATGTCGCCGCTGTATTGCATAGCAATTCCGTGCGACTGATCGTTTTGCCCTAGGCCAATTGTCGAACGATTGAATGCCGTATGATCCGCATGTCTAAGGCCAAAAATCTTATCAAATAAGCCCGCATACAACATTAAGCCCTTTTGCATTTTCCAACGCAAATAATGTTGTTTAGATATATAATTCGAAGGTTTAGGCTCAGTCTTACGAGACGGTGGCGGAATATAAGCGTAGTTCGTAACTAAGATCAGATCACTTTTTTTATCAAAGTTAAAAATCAAATCCAAATCACCTTGCATATCGATCCAACGGTCAGCCGATTTTGGGCTGCCGACGTCAGTTCTGTAATGCAATCCACGGTATTTAATGCCTGCGCGAAACCACCAAGGCAGTTCGGTTGATCCTAAAAATCCAGATTGGTCGGCCAATTGATCCGGAGTTTTACTTGTAAAAGTTGAGGCCGTAAACTCAGACGCAAATAAAGCGCGTCCATAATCGTTCAAAGCACCGCCACCTTGACCATTGTAATGACAAGTTAAACAAGATTTGTATCCGTATGAAATAAAATCAGGATAAGCAAAGCTGTTTTGCGCATAAAGAAAAAGACAAAAGAAGAGATAACTAAGTAGACTGCATCTAGAATGACTTCGCATGACACCATTTCATTTTAAGTCAGAAGCCCTGTCAACGAAAGTTATGCAAATGGGCTATTCACTCGAACCTGTTGGTTTAAGAATTTTCCAATTTGCAGATCATTTGGAAGCGAATTCTTTGAATAAAGCATCACGATAGTGCTTCCCATACGAAACTGACCTAGCTCTTCACCTTTTTGAATTGATAATTTTGAATAAGTTTTTTCAACAATCGCTTCAGAAAGCAGTTGATTCCCGCGAATTTCAGAATCAAAGGATAAAAGAATCTGTCCGACGTTCGTTGCCCCCACAAACATGACACCAACAAGACCACGGTCCGTTTGAATCTCGACCAAAACTCTTTCGTTGATAGAAAAAAGCTCGTGAATATGATCAGTTGACCATGAGTTCACAGGCCAAAGAGCTCCCGGAATATGAACCACGCGCACGATTTCACCTGATACTGGAGAATGCACTCGATGATAATCGGTTGGGCACAAATAATAAGTTAGAAAATGTCCATCTTTCCACTTTTCAAGAGCTTTGCTGTCTCGCGTAAAATTTTCGATCGAATAAGTCTTATTCTTCGCTTGAATCAGCTTTCCGTCCTTCATCATTGCAGCCTGAGTAATAACTGAATCGGCCGGGTGAACGGCCCAGGTTAAACCGATCGGTCGCAAACCTGGCTTTAACTTTCTAACAAAAAAATCTCCTAAAGATTTATAGTTTTCGATCGGAAATTCAGCCTCATTCAGATCAATTTTGTAGGCCTTTGCAAAATTTGCAATAACGATCTTGTTTAGAAAACGCGGAAGTGGAATATGCACGAGCAGACCCACAAAATAACTCAAATGATTTTTAGGTAAAAAGCGAGTGATTGAAGCCATGAAGCTATCTTGCTATAAAGAATCAAACATGTCGAAGATTTTTAAAGACCTCAAACTGAATATTGATCAGGACCTGCACGAGCATTTAGCTTGGCTGATGCCCAATCACGGCCCCTACCGAATTTTGCGGCAATCTGTCGACGCGCGCAAAAAACACTCACCTCACTTTGTTTATACTGTCGAAGTGGCAGAAGCTGGCGAAGAGCTCAAACTTGAAAAATTTGAACTTTCGAAAGTTTCAAAATTTTCAACTGCGTTTGAAAAGCCTATCATCGTTGGCTCGGGCCCAGCGGGATTATTTGCGGCCCTTCGCTTAGTTGAACGCGGAATTCCTTGCCGTCTTTTCGAAAGAGGCAGCGAATCGGCAGAGCGCATTAAAGGCATCAACCGTTACTGGCGCTACGGAGAATTAGATCCACGCAATAATGTTTGCTACGGAGAAGGCGGAGCCGGTCTTTACTCAGACGGAAAACTGATTACGCGGATTAAATCCGATCACATCCCTTACGTTCTGAACCGCCTTGTACAATTCGGAGCTCCGGCAGAAATTCAGTGGCTTTCAAATCCGCACGTAGGAAGCGATAAAATACGCCGGGTGATTCCGAAAATGCGTGAATTTTTAAAACAAAACGGATGCGAAATACACTACAACTCACAAATCACGAAATTAGTTTATGGAAATGGTTCAGTTGAAGGTGTTATCACCGAACGCGGCGAAGAATTCAGATCAAATCACGTTATCTTAGCCACGGGTCACTCGGCTGAAGATATGTTGAATCACCTGATCGAATCCGATGTTTTCGTTGAGGGAAAGTCTTTCGCGATGGGTTTACGAATCGAACATCCGCAAAAGCAAATCAATCACATTCAATACCGCCAATTTTCCGAACACCCGAAATTAGGCTCAGCCAATTACAAACTGGCTTACCATGATCACAAAACCGAAACTGGTGTTTACAGTTTCTGTATGTGCCCAGGCGGATACGTCCTTTCAAGCGGCACAGAAAAAGACGGCATCGTCTGCAACGGGATGAGCAACTTTAATCGCAACTCACCTTTCGCGAACGCCGCCATCGTTGTCAGCATTAATCACGAAGAGCTTTTCGGAAGCGAC
>JACCDQ010858121.1_pt1 | contig 24196 bp, 11 predicted proteins | sample 7446031 | NCBI WGS metagenome assembly JACCDQ01 (sample SAMN15323442, study PRJNA562643) | freshwater metagenome | isolation source: river surface water | place: USA:Blue River Watershed | collected 2017-08-17 | reverse complement strand
CTTAGGCGTGCCTGATGCACAAATGGAAGCGGTGAGCTTTGGCACAGAAAAACCAGTGGCTCAAGGCTCTGACGAATCTGCTTATTCACAAAACCGCCGCGCTGCGCTGAACTACCAATGACATTGAGCTCTTCTTTTTCTATCCGTGCGGTAGCCTTGGCTGCTGCCATGCTGGTGTCTGTCAGTGCCCAAGCTGGTTTGTTTGAAGATGACGAGGCACGCCGCGCCATCCTAGATTTGCGCGAACGCGTTGAGCGTCAAGGCCAAGAAATTCAAAACTTCCAGCGCAGCTTGCTCGAACAGCAAAACCAGTTTGAAGCCTTGCGCGCCGAAACAGCTCGCCTGCGTGGTGAAAAAGAAGAATTGACGCAGGAACTGCGCCGCCAGCAAGAGCTGTCTCAAGGCGTGGACGACCGCTTGAAGAAGTTTGAGCCCACCAAAGTTAAGGTGGATGGCGTTGAGTTTGTAGCAGACCCCGCAGAAACCAAGGCCTATGAAGACGCTTTGGCCATCTTCCGCAAAGGTGAGTTTGGTGCGGCCAGCACGGCGTTCAATGATTTCATCAAACGCAACCCCAAAAGCGGCTATGCGTTACCCTCTTTGTTTTGGCTCGGTAACGCCCAATATGCCAATCGCAACTACACCAGCGCCATTGGTAACTTCAATGCATTGATCACCAAAGCGCCCAGCCATATGCGTGCAGCAGATTCCATGCTCTCGGTTGGTAACTGCCAGTTAGAGCTCAAGGACATCAAAGCCGCGCGTAAAACCTTCAATGACTTGGTGAAGGCGTATCCCCACACCGAGGCTGCAACTGCAGCTTCTGAGCGTTTGGCGAAACTCAAGTGACCGAGCTCGCTGCGCTTTCTAAAGAGGTCCTTGGGGCCTTTTTTCTTGGTGGCTTGTGCCTTGGCATCATCAGCCACCGCACCCACTTTTGCACCATGGGTGCTATTTCGGACGTGGTGCATTTAGGCGACTGGACCCGTGCGCGCCAGTGGGCCCTTGCCATTGCCGTGGCCATGTTGGGCTTTGCCGCGTTGACGGACCTCGGGCTGATCGACTCCAGCAAAACCCTCTACGCCAACACTCGTTTGATGTGGTTGTCTACTATGGTGGGCGGCGTGATGTTTGGTTACGGCATGGTCATCGCCTCGGGCTGCGGTAACAAAGCCTTGGTGCGCATTGGTGGTGGTAACCTGAAGTCGGTGGTGGTGTTTGTGGTCATGGGCATCAGCGCATTTGCCACCTTAAAAGGCATCACGGCGGTTCTGCGCGCCAGCACCGTGGACACCGTGTTCATTGACATGCCTGCGGGAGCGAGCTTGAATGCGCTTGGAATTCCCGGTGCCGGTTATCTGTTTGCCGCACTGCTGCTGCTTTGGGTACTGCGTGACAAAGATTTTTGGACGTTCAATAGCTTCTTGGCTGGCGTAGGCGTGGGCGGTGTGGTCGTTGCCATGTGGTGGGTTAGTGGCCATTTGGGTTTTGTGCCAGAGCACCCCGAAACCTTAGATGCTGTTTACGTGGCCACGAGTTCAGGCCGCATCGAAGCACTTAACTTTGTGGCTCCAATCGCCAACACGTTGGATTGGCTGATGTTCTACAGCGATGCCAGCAAGGTTTTGACCACCGGTGTCATGGCTGTGTCGGGTGTTGTGTGTGGTGCAGCTTTGTCAGCCCTTCGTAGCAAGACATTCCGCCTTGAAGGCTTTGCAAATCCCCGCGATTTAGGTCAACACTTGTTGGGTAGTGTTTTGATGGGCGTGGGCGGTGTCACCGCCATGGGCTGCACCATTGGCCAAGGTTTGAGCGGCATGTCGACCTTGAGCTTGAATGCTTTTATGACGTTAGCAGCCATTGTGCTGGGGGCTGTGGTGTCCTTGCGGCAGCAGGCTGCACGACTCGAGCGCAGCACTTGTGTCTGACGCTGCCTTGAATGACCGCCGCTTTGGCGGCTTAGCTCGTTTGTACGGCTTAACAGGTTCAGAGCGCATACGCGCTGCCCATGTGGTGGTGGTGGGTGTAGGTGGCGTGGGCTCTTGGACTGTAGAGGCCTTGGCCCGAAGTGGGGTGGGGCGCTTGACCCTGATTGACCTCGACAACGTTGCCGAGTCCAACATCAACCGACAGATTCATGCACTGGACGACACGGTGGGTATGGCCAAGGTCGAAGCCATGCGTCAGCGCATTGCCCACATCAACCCCGACTGCGTAGTGACCTGCATTGAAGACTTTGTGGAGCCTAGCAACTGGCCTAGCATTTTGGATGGCGCTGGCGTGGATGCCGTGGTGGACGCCTGCGACCAAGTCAAAGCCAAAACGGCTATGGCCGCATGGGCCATTCAGCACAAAGCTTTGTTCATCACGGTGGGTGCTGCTGGCGGCAAGCGCTTGGCGCACAAGGTAGATATTGATGATCTGTGCAACACTAGCCACGACCCGCTTTTGGCCAAGCTGCGCTACAACTTGCGTCGCGAGCATGGCGCTGCGCGTGATGGCAAGAAAATCGGCGTGGCCTGTGTGTTCAGCCGTGAGGCTGTAGCACCTCCTGACGAAAGCTGCAACATCTCGAACAATGCGCAAGGCGACGGCTCTTTGAACTGCAGCGGATATGGCTCGGTAGTCAGTGTCACGGCTACGTTTGGCCAGTGCGCAGCAGGATGGGTTTTTGATCAAATTTCTTCACGCCCATTGCCAAAACACTAAAAATTGCGTTATACTTTTAGGCTTCGCAGGGTACGATACAAACGTTGAATACCAAGCGTGATGGGACCATAGCTCAGTTGGTAGAGCAGCGGACTTTTAATCCGTTTGTCGTGGGTTCGACCCCCGCTGGTCCCACCAAAAAACATAATGAAATCAAGGACTTAGAGAAATCTAAGTCCTTTTTTCTTGCCTGAAAGTATAAAAGTCAATAGTTTTATACTTTTTCTGCTTCAGTTCGTATTGAAATGATGCTCGCACGAGACACATTGAACTGACGAGCAACATCACTCACAGACCGTCCTGACGCAAGCAACGAACGAATCTCATTCCGTTGTTCATTGGTCGTCTTCACTGGTCGTCCAAGTCTCTTTCCCTGAGACCTTGCACGTTGTAGACCTGCCTGAGTGCGTTCCACCAACAAATCACGTTCCATCTCTGCGACTGCGACCAGCATGGTCAAGAGCAACTTGCCAGCAACAGACGCAAGGTCTACCTTACCCAGTTGAAGAACGATGACTTGGATGCCTCTAGACGCAAGCAGACGGACTGTTTGAAGCACATCAACCGCATCACGACCTAGACGGTCAAGTTTTGAGACCACTAGAGTCTCACCATCACGAATCTTGTCCATGAGTAGTGAGAACTCAGGTCTTTGTGACGCACAGGTCTTGCCACTGATGCCTGTGTCTGAGAACCAGTAGTCAAGTTTGAATCCAGCAGATTCAAGTTCAAGTCGTTGGTTTGATGTGTGCTGAGACGATGTGCTGACTCGTCCGTATCCAAAAACTGCCATTTGTGACCTTTGCGTTGTTAGAAAACGCTGTCACCTTAAAGGTCCCGTTAGGAATGGCAAGCACTAGGTTTCTAACAGTCGGTGAGGTCAATTGGCAGACTGTTAGAAATCGTTCGTTATCTGATGGTGTTTCTTAGTTTTAGTAAGTTCATCAGAGCAAAAAAGGAGAGCATGAAAATCATTCCTCCAAGGAAGTTACCCGTCATTTGTGTAACAAATTTTGGCAACAATTCAGTCTCTTCTATGAGGTTTGCCGAGTACAAAATTAAGATGAAGAAAAATGCTTGCGAAAACGTTGCTATCAAATCTATCAGAGGCAAGTAGATGAATTTCAAATTGGATAAATCATCAGAGACCTTGAAAAATTCCAAAGTAAGAACAACACTTACAAGTACGGAACAAGTGTTTGTGAATGCAATTAAAAAGTGAAAAGAACTCGCTTCGTTGGGGAAGGTGGTTGGAACTACGACAAAGAAAGATCCAATCAAAATACCAAGTGCACCCCACGCACGTCCAACTAGGCAGGCAAGAAGTCTGACTCCTGCAGGAAGAAAAATTATTGCACCACTAGTCTTTATTGCGTTCGCAAGACCAATCTCCCTAGAAGCAAGGTAGACGAGGATGTAAAAAATAGTGAAAAACAAGACAAGAGTAATCTTGTCTCTTGCAAACTTAAAGAATTCCTGTGCCACAAGCATTTTCTAATGCATTAAGAAGCACTTTGTAACAACAGAGAACCCAATTTGGCAAAGTGTTCGTCGCTCTTTGCTGTTGGGGTTAGGTACTTGGTACGTCGGTTATTGCTTTCGTATTCAAATGTTACGTAACCAAAGTCAAGCAATTGCAACAGTTTTCTATGGATGGTTGCAGGTGAAGCAACATGAGTTAAACCCATTGCTTCAGTTATTGTTAGTCTTTGTCCAGCATCGGAACGCACCATGCAAATTTCAAGCAATTGCATGGAGGTTAAATCCAACTCATCCGCTTCAACCGATAAAGTGTTCTTTAGGTTTAAGAACCTGATGAATGCCTCTTTCATAGTTATTCCTTTGGCGTGTTGTGCAAATAATTTTAGATTAAAAACATACCATATTGACAATGGCGTCAGTTGCGAACAACCGTAATCTCACAACTGCCTTTGCCGATGAATTTATCAATCTCGGCAAGGGCATTTTTCTTTGAGTCTTTGTCAGTTGGATTGACTGTTAGGTAGCACAAATCTTGCTGTCGTGCCTTTTGCACTGATTCACGAATCTTGCTCTTGTCTACGTTCATACGTTTCACACCAATTCTTTGTAATGAGCATTGAACTGTTGCATTGAATGTGTTCTGCCTGTCTGGTTGAGGTCTTCAAGCACTCTGGATAGACCCATACGACAGAGTTTTGAACGTGAGATGCCAGTGGCACTACTTGCGTTCGTTAGTGCGTTGGCAAGTGTTTTAGTCATTCTTAACGGTAGTTGGTAAACGTCATTAGTTGCGTTCATGTAAATCTCCTGTTTGGTGGCATCAGACACACACACTTAAAGTTAGTTCGCACAAAGGTCTGCGTGCCTGATACATCTATTTATATGACTTGATTTCACAAATCTTTGAGTTTTGTGATGTAACGAATCCAGTTGATTGATTCATTTGGACGCACTGGTTCAATCAGTACGTTTTGTACTACATCTATGGACAGGAGGTCTTTGAGAAGTCTCTCATCCAGTTTGTTTTCATCGTAGGACCACATTCGGTGCACTTGGGCAGAACGAATCGGAATCAATGAATGGATGTGAAACGGTGATTTCGTTTTGGTCTGACGCAACTTACATTTCTCATATCGTTCAAAGTAATAAAAATCTTCAAACGGAATGGTGTGCGGAATGTTTTCAGGACGATTTTCAAGTCGTTTTTTGAATTTCCACAAAACCTTGTTTTTGTAATCTGATGTCCATCTGTCTTTCGTGTTGTGTTGGTCAATTGGTTGGAACACAACAGTGCAGGTAAACAATGTCCATTCACCATCATTAACTAACTTGTTTAACCAGTTGTTCCATGCATCGGTTTGGACCAATTTGTCATAACTGGTGGTTCTGAAATACTTGTTGTATTCGTCATAGAGTGGAATATCTTTGTTCATACATCTTAATGCCTTATTACTATTTAATATATTTGGACAAGACTACGTCATATCTACTGAAAGACACTAATCTTGATAATTTCAACAAGTCAGGTAGCAGGGAACTACAAGGTCAACGATAAGCACCTAACTTGATATACAATTATACTACTATATATGTAAAATGTCAATAGTTTTCCATGAAATATGTTGTATTTTTAATACATATTATGGAATAAATGACTTGACAATTATAAAGTAATGAGTTAAAATGTACTAATAATTACTTCTTGGATGATTTTCTAGGAAATGCGTGCAATTTTTCACGAACTTGGTTGGTGGTTAGGTGTGCGGCATAGAACTTATCAATCATTGCCTGTGACGTGCGTGCATTTCGTGCGAGTGAAAGTGTGTCCACTTGACCAATGGTCAAACGCATCATGATTGCGGTATGTCGCAGACTGTATAAAGTGAGTTTTTTATCGGTTTTTTCTTCAATATCGGTTTCGGCAACGATACGTTTGAACAGTTTGGCAACAACTTGCATTACTTTGTCACGTTGTTTTTCACTGTACTCAGGGAAGAACACATAGTCATTCAATGACGTTTTAAGTTTTGCCTTCTTCTTGTAATCCATCAGGTTGCGATAGATGTGGACGGAGACAGGCATTGCTTGAACTGCATTTGCGTTCGTTTTGGTCGCAGGGTGCGTGAGTTCCAACCATTCGGTTTTGCCGTCTTTCATGTGATTGATGTGTTTATGTTTCAAAACACGGAGGTCGGACGGACGGATGAACGAGTTCACCATGAACTGAATGAGGTACTTCATCTCATCGGTGATGGGTATCTTTTGGACGACAGTCTTCTTAATGGCAAGTTCATCTGCACATTTGCACACTAGGTCGTACTCTGGGACGGTCAAATAGTCACGTTTTTGCGATGTTTGCAACTTGCCTGTGATGCGTGGAAACACGGGAAGGTTCTTCATCAAGTCGTTTGCGATTGCAAATTTCAGGATTTTTCGTAAAACGATGATGTGATGTTTGATGGTGGCAGGTTTGATTCCTGTCGCATGGAGTTTTTCAACAAACTGACTGATTTGTGCGTTAGTGATGGAGTCAACCTCTTGTTGGTTGAACTCTTTCAGTATGTGTTGGGAGTAACGGTTGTAGTCTGCCTTGTACGTGGTGGACGTAGTGTTTTTCTCTGTTGATTGAAAAAACAGGTTTCCAACGACTGCGAACTGTTTGTTGCGGTCACTGGTTTTGGTCCTAACAGATGAGAGGAGGGTGTCTTTGTAGAACTGGACGGCAAAGTCTTTGGCACCTTTGGTAGTCTCAGATTTGGTGGTTTTGACCTTGTATTTGCCGTTGAAGTAACACCTGACCCAGTAGAAACGGGAGGCAGCGGTCTTGTAGATAACGAGACTGGATGGGTAACCACGGATGGTCTGCATCGTCTCTTTGATTGGTGTGAGACGGTTCTTGGCAGTGGGTTTGGACTGCGTGGAGGGGGTGGATTTGGAAGTCAAGATTCGTCTAAAAGTGGTACATGAGTTTTATACTCACTTTTATACTTTTGGTCAATGGGGTCTGGGAAGGCGCATGGATATTGGGTTTGTGATAGAATATGCAAACTTGGGTTGTACTTTTAATCCGTTTGTCGTGGGTTCGACCCCCGCTGGTCCCACCAAAATCCTAAAAAGACTTAGAGAAATCTAAGTCTTTTTTTTTGGTCCAAAAATCCACGTACGACGAGTTCTTTCTTGGGTTACGGCCATTCCATCTTTTCAGCGGAAAAACCAATTCATTCTATATATTATCGTTTTTAATAGAAATACGATTAATCTTATGTAAATATTGCAGATTTAATGAAAAGCGATCGCAAATGTCGCTAGGGCGTTACACGTCGTTACAAACGGGCGTGCGAAAGTCAGGACTTAGATGAACTAAGTCCTGCCTCTGATCGACAAAGAAACAAAGCGCCTTAAGCCATGGCATGATTGCCAGACAGATAGCTGGCGTAGTTGTCGGTCAGTTGGTTGTAGGCATCGGCGGCTTCGCCAAACTTGCTTTGCTTTTGTAGGAGCCAGCCATAGTTAAACCAAGCCACGTGTTTACGATCATCCTTGCCGTGCTGCAGCCATTGACGATACAAGTCGATCGCTTCTTGGTATTGGCCTGATGCTTGTAGCATGTCGGCAGCTTGTGTGAGTTCGTCTAGGGTAAAGCTGGTCAGCTTGGCGCCTGATAAGTGGTGATTTGACATGAGTTTCTCCTAAAAATGTCGGTCTGTGCCACTATCAAGCACAATATGTGCCAACAAATAATTGACATGTGTAACTTAAAAATATGAACAGCAAAACGTTAATATTTGTAGCGCTGCTCCCTCTTGCCTGGGTAGCTCAAGCCGCTGAAATGGCCACGTTTGACGAGGTGCGCGCCCAATATCAGTCATACAAAGACCCCACGCGTCTGTCGTACCTCTACAACCGTTGTGCCGCTTTACAGCTCAATGTTGCGGCGCTGTTGTCTCGAAAAGGCCAAACCAAAGGCGCCAAAGACTTTGAGGCGCTGGCACAGCATTACATGGTGCTGTCAGAAGCGAATGAACGTGAAATTGATAAAAAACGTGGTCTCAAAAGCAAAGACTTGACACAAACCGTGCATCGCAATGTGGGCGTGGTGTCTGAGGTTTACAGCAAGAGGCTCAAAGATAACTTTGGCAAACGAGGCGACTACATCGTGGGCGATACGCAGTTGGAGGCAGAACTCAGTGAATGCGTGGCGGTTGAGGTCTTTGTCAAAAAAGCCATCAGTGGGCATTAATCATCACCACATTATAATATTTTATAACTACTTTTTGGCGAAATAGAACTAAACCAAGGGCATATAGGTAGGGAATTGGGGATGGCGCATTTATTGCTATCTAACAATTCCTAAAGTATTTGGAAGTATTGACGAATCCAATGATTCGACAATCCCTCAACGCTGCCTCGATGCCCTTAAAAACAATAAAAAATCTGACGGTCGACGCTATTGCACGATGGTCAGGCCAAGGCAACAAAAATTCAGCTGGTCTCCAGTCTGTGCTGGATTTGCTCGTCTCGTCTCAAGAGATGGGATGCCAGCTCGTGCGCGATGGCCAAGATGTCATTCGGATTTATCCGGATGGCAGGGTTGAGCGCGTCGAAGGCTTGCTCGAAGGTCTCGATCTTGTTCAGCTAGAACAGCAATTTCCAGCGCAATTGGCGCAACTTCAGGCACTGCTAAACGGACAGCACGAGCCGGAGGCCTTATTCCAGCTGGCTCAAGCTGAAGTCACCGATCCAGTCAGCGCGGCTGATACCCCAAGCGAAACACCTGCTCCCAGCGTCGATAAATTGGTCGCCCGAGTCGCCGAAATCAGCGGTTCGGCTACTGTGGTGCGTAATGGCTTAGTCATTCAGTTGAACTTCGGCGATGCCATTTATGTTGGTGACATTGTCAGCACGGCCGACAACGCCAAGCTCAAGCTCACATTGCTTGACACCTCCCAGCCCAACCGTCCCGGCAGTTCGGCCTTGTTGGGTGATCAAACTCGGGTGTTGGTTACTGGGCAGCTGATTGCGGTGGACAACACCCAGTTATTCCAAGTCAACCTCAACGTGGACGCGGGTGCACTCTCGGTTGACAAATCCAGCAACCCCGGCATGCCAATTCAGGTGTTCACACCTGCAGGCCAACTGCCAGTGCCGCAAAACGGCCTGAATGTGACGGTGCAGTCCCAAACCGGACAAACTTCCGTCAGCACCTTGCTGCCAGCCAGTGCCAATACTGCGAATGCCGCGACCACTAAGCTGATTGCTGCTGATGGCAATGCCAACACATTGCAGCTCAGCACCACGCCCACCATTCTTGCACCCGCGGTTGATCCAGACATCCAGCTAGCCCAAGCGGCTAGCTCATCGACAACTCCCATGGTGAGCGCCATCACTGGCGTGAGTCCGTTCAGTCCTTTGACAGGGAATAACCTCGCTGCGCCGCTTTCTGCTTCGCTGGAAGTCAATCCCTTATCAGCCTTAGCCCCTGGACAAGGGGCGCTCAGTCCCACAACGGTGGCCACAACGGTAGCGCCATTTGTCGTGCCTGCATCGCCTGCACCCAAGCTCGCTGATGAACTTGCACCGCCTGTTATTCCTAAGCTCACCCTTACTTCTAATCAAGAGAGCTTGGATGAATCTGGGGTCGAGCCAAACAACCCAGCTTCAAAGCCTTCGATGGTGTTTGAGGTCAAATTCTCAGCTGCAACGAGCTTGGTGGTTGGCTTCAATGTCAACTTCAAATTCAGCACATTAGGAAACTCCACACCTAGCGATCGTTTCACCACAGATGCGGAAAAAACGTGGGCTGACATCACGTTCTCTGATGGCACGACCTCGCGCTCGGCCATACGTTACCTCGCAAATGACCAGCAAGCCTTTGTATTGGATCCTTCCATACAAGTCCAGCCCGGACTGACCGGGATCAAAATTGAGCTTCACTTCCAGCGTGACACCTTACGCCAAGACGATGTCACCATCACTGCAGAGCTGACCGAATTACTCAGCGGCGTGATTGAAGAGGGTGCCGGTAGCGTTCAGGTGCTCTTGACGGACACGCAGGAAATGCTCAGTGGTGACACCCCAGCTCTCATGCAAGGAGACGATGGCGATGAGGAGTTCGATGGTCGAGGCGGCGCCGACACCATCAACGCAGGCCCTGGCAGCGACAAAGTTGTGTTCGATCCCGAAGACTCGGTCGACGGCGGGACGGGCATTGACCGTTTACTCATTCAAACCACGACCCTGGACTTAAGCGCCCTCACGCCAAGAGTGAGCAACATGGAAGTGCTGGACCTCTCACAGAGTGGTCCAAACCAAGTGGTTTTGAGCCAAGCGTTTGTAGAAGCCATGGGAGGCGCCAACGCAGTCATCAGCATTGAGGGTACAGCGGACGATGTGCTGAAACTGGCTAACAGCCAAGAGAACACATCGACATGGTTCAGAGATCCAACGGTCGACGTGGCCGCAACGGTGAACACGCCGGGCTATGTAGCCTATAAGAGCGGCAACACGACCGTCTTGGTCAACAGTGAAGTACAGGTGGCGGGTGTATCCATCACCAGCGGAGCTGGGACAGACACCTTACAAAGCGGCCCCGGTGACGACACCATCAGCGGCAGCGCAGCGGACGTGCTCGACCTAGGTCACAGGCCTGGCCCGAATGGCACCTCGGTAGAGATAGAAGACGACATCAGTGTCATCCTGCCTGAAGGAAGCACGGCGGGAAGCGCCCAAGCGGGTGAGCTGTTGGGTAATGACACGTTGGTGGGAATTCAAAACGTCAGCACCGGCAAAGGTGATGACTCGGTGGTGGGCAGCAGCGCTGCCAACATCATCGTCACAGATCTAGCGAACGACACTGTAGGTAGCGCCGACACGATTGACGGCGGCGCAGGGGCAGATACCATTTTGGCGGGGGCAGGCAATGACCAAGTGGTCATGGACGTGCTCGACAGTATTGATGGCGGCGCCGGCACAGACATCTTGGTCATCAAAACGGCCACGTTAGATTTACGCACCGTCACCACGCCGCAAGTTAGCAATCTTGAGGTGCTTGACCTTGCCAGTGATACCGGGGCCAACGAAGTCTTCCTCACCAAAGCGTTTGTAGACGCGATGGGCGCAAGTACAACGCCCGTGACCATTGAAGGCGGCGCCAATGATGTGCTGCGCTTGACCAACGACAGCGCCAATCCGCTCACGCCCATTTGGTACCGCGACCCAAGCCTTGATGTGGCAGCCAATGGCAGCACGCCAGGTTATGTTGCTTACAAGAGTGGCTCCACCACAGTATTGGTAAATGCCAATGTTCGCGTGGGTGATGACATCACTGGCACAGCGGCCCAAGAAACCATTCAAAGCGGCCCAGGTAACGACACCATCACTGGCAGTGCTAACGATGTGCTCGATCTCGCTAACACGATTGGCGCAAGTGGTTCAACACCAGTTACAGCTAACTTGACCGTCACCTTGCCAGAGGGGAGCACCGATGGCACGGCCATCACTGGCAACTTACTGGGTACCGACACACTCAAGGGAATTCAAAACGTCAACACCGGTGCAGGCGCCGACACGGTCACGGGCAGCAGTGCTGCCAACCGCATTGATGCGGGCGATGGCAACGACGTGGTTGACGGAGGCGCAGGCGCCGACACCATCTTGGCAGGCGCAGGCGCTGACCGTGTGGTGTTTGATGCAGCCGACAGCATTGATGGCGGCACGGGCACCGACAGCTTGGTCATTCAAGCTGCCACCTTAGATTTACGCACTGTCACCACACCGCAGGTGAGTAATCTTGAAGTATTGGATTTGACACAAGAGGGGGCCAACGAAGTCTTCCTCACCAAAGCCTTTGTGGATGCCATGGGTGCCACGACGACGCCCGTCAAAGTTGAAGGTGGCAACACCGATGTGCTGCACCTTACCAACGATGCCAACAATCCGTTGACCCCCATTTGGTACCGTGACCCAAGTCTTGATGTGGCGGCCAATGGCAGCACGCCAGGTTATGTCGCTTACAAGAGCGGCACCACCACGGTCTTGGTCAACAGCAATGTCCGCGTGGGCGAAGCGATTAACGGGACATCTGCCCAAGAAACCATTCAAAGCGGCCCAGGTAACGACACCATCACTGGCAGTGCTAACGATGTGCTCGACCTAGCCAACACCATTGGCGCAAGTGGTTCAACACCAGTTACAGCTAACTTGACCGTCACCTTGCCTGAAGGCAGCGCCGACGGCATGGCCGTCACTGGCAACTTACTGGGCACCGACACACTCAAGGGAATTCAAAACGTCAACACCGGTGCAGGCGCCGACACGGTCACGGGTAGCAGTGCTGCCAACAGCATTGATGCGGGCGATGGCAACGACGTGGTTGACGGAGGCGCAGGCGCCGACACCATCTTGGCAGGCGCAGGCGCTGACCGCGTGGTGTTTGATGCAGCCGACAGCATTGATGGCGGCACGGGCACCGACAGCTTGGTCATTCAAACTGCCACCTTAGATTTGCGCACTGTCACCACACCGCAGGTGAGTAGTCTTGAAGTATTGGATCTGTCGCAAGATGGGCCTAACGAAGTCTTCCTCACCAAAGCGTTTGTGGACGCCATGGGCGCCACGACGACGCCTGTCAAAGTTGAAGGTGGTGACACCGATGTGCTGCACTTGGTCAATAGCAGCGCCAATCCGCTCACGCCTATTTGGTATCGCGATCCCACAGCCGATGTGGCTGCGACTGCCAACACGCCAGCCTATATTGCTTACAAGAGCGGCACCACCACGGTTTTGGTCAACAGCAATGTCCAAGTGGGCGATGTGCTCAATGGCACCGCGGCTCAAGAAACGATTCAAAGCGGCCCAGGCAACGACACCATCACGGGCAGTGCTGACGATGTGCTCGACTTGTCTCAGCGTTTCGGTGCTAGCGGCACGGTCGATGTCACCGCACCCGTCACTGTGACGTTGCCTAACGGCAGCGCGGAGGGTTCGGCCAGCAGTGGTGATTTGCTGGGCACCGACACCTTGGTGGGCATCCAAAATGTATTCACAGGCAAAGGTGCTGACTCAGTGGTTGGCAGCGACGCCGCCAACTTGATCGTCACCGACCTGGCCAACGACACCGTAGGCAGCGCCGACACCGTCGATGGCGGTACGGGTGCCGACACCATTCGCACCGGTGCAGGTGCCGACGTCATCACCTACAACCCCAATGCAAGTATTGATGCGGGCGCAGGCGTTGACACCGTGCGCATGAGTGCCGCCGTCATCAACCTCGACACTGTTGCAGGCAGCTTGGCTGGCGTTGAGATTCTCGACCTGCAAAACGACAGCAACACCCAACTCACGCTCACGCTAGAAAACGTGCGCGAGATGGGCGGCGCCACGGCGCCAGTGGTCACCGTCGAAGGCAATTTGGGTGACACCATCACGCCGCTGCCTGATTGGACATTCAGTGCCAATGACGACACGGGGCGCTACCAGATTTACACCAGCGGCACAGCCAAGCTCTACATAGACAACGATATTTCGGTGATTGGCAAAATCGAGAACAACAACTCGAGTGTCGCCACCTTGCTTCAAGGCAGTGGTTTGGGCGACACCCTCACATCGTCCAGCGCTGCCGACACCCTCGACGGTGGCGCGGGCCGCGACGTGTTGGTCGCAGGTGCAGGCGACGACGTGTTGGTGTTTGACATCAACGATGCCAGCGTTAGCGGTGGCGCGGGTACCGACGTTTTGTCGGTGCGCGATGCCACTGCCGATCTCACAGCCATCACCGGCACATTCACTGGCCTAGAAGCCATTGACTTACGTGGTTTTGACAGCAACACACTGACCCTCAATGAGGCTTCGGTTCACCAACTCACGCGCGCTGCAGTGGGGCAAGCCAGCACCGACATCGTCACCATCAATGGCGACAGCGAAGACAACTTGGTGTTGGTCGGCACTTGGGCACCAGTGGGTAATCCCGACTTGGTCGGTACCACCGCTTACCAAACCTACACCGGCACTTACACCGACGCGAACAACATCGCTTACCCCGTCACCCTGAAGGTCGACACACGGGTCAACATCTTTGAAAGCGTGGCCACTTCTACAGGCCCCGACACGATCACTGGTTCTGCGAAAAATGAATTCATCGCTGGCGGTGCCGGCAATGACAGCCTCAGCGGCGGCGTCGGCGACGACGTGTTGCGCGGTGGTGTGGGTAACGACACCTTGGTGGGGGGGAGTGGCAACAACACCGCAGACTTTGGCGATGCCACCTCTGGCGTCATCGTCAGCTTAGGCGGCGGTACGGCTCCGTCCACCTTCAATGGGCAAAGCGTCACAGTCACACCGGGCTCTGCACAAACATTGGCTGCCACAGCTCAAGTGGTCAACACGCCTAGCAATGGCACTGACAACGAAAGCAGCACCGTCACTTTCACGAACCTCGCGGAAGGACAAACCGTCACCGTTGGGGGCGTGACCTATACCGCACCAGTGGGCGGCGCAACAGCTGCCACTGTGGCCAGCCATTTTGCAGCTCAAACCATCGCAGGCTTCACGCCAGGCACAGCCAGCGGCAGCACTGTCACGTTCACCAGCACGGCCACGGGTGATGTGACCAACTTGGTGGTCACCAACCCCGTTGAGACCGACACCTTGCAACAGATTGAAAATCTGTCTGGCAGCGGTAAGAGCGACTACCTCATCGGTAGCGCGAACGCCAACAAACTCTCGGGTGGCGATGGCTCCGATACTTTGGATGGCGGCGATGGCGCAGACACCTTGCTGGGTGGTTCAGGTGGCGACTCAGTCTTGGGCGGTGCTGGTACCGACTTGGTCGACGGCGGATCGGGCGACGACACCTTGGATGGTGGCGATGGCGCTGACACCATGCTGGGCGGTAGCGGCTCAGACAGCCTGCTAGGCGCAGCAGGCGACGACTCAGTTTCAGGCGGCGAGGGCGACGATACCCTCGACGGCGGCAGTGGCGCCGACAATTTAAGCGGCGGCGTGGGCAGTGACAGCCTGCTAGGCGGCGCTGGGGCAGACGTATTGGATGGCGGCGCAGGCGCTGACATTTTGGACGGCGGCGCCGACAACGACACTCTGATCTACGACGCCAGCGACATCTCCGTCAAAGGTGGCGCAGGTACTGACACATTAAGCGTGTCACACCTGTCCGAAGTTGATCTCACCACAGGACCGGCCTTTGACAGCGTTGAAGTCGTCAGCCTGACAGGCAGTGGCGCCAACAGCCTCACACTCACCCTGGACGCGTTCAAGCGAACAGGCGGCCTCAGCAGCGGTGTGATTGTTGAAGGCGAAGACCAAGACACCTTGGTGCTCTCTGGCACTTGGATCAAGAGTAGCCAAGTCGATGCCGACAACTTGGTGCAATACAACATCACCGATGCCACCGTCACGCCGAACGTGACCTACACGGTCAAGGTCAACCCTGATATTCAGGTGGTTCGCCGTGTCACAGGCAGCGGCGTGGTCTCAGGTGACTCCACGGGCAACATCATTGTGGCCAGCGCCAGTGCTGACTCGGTCAATGCTGGCGGTGGTGACGACACCGTGCTAGGTACGGGTGGCGACGACGTCATGATCGGTGGTGTCGGTACCGACACCCTCGATTACTCGAATGTCACCGGCCCTATGACCATCAACTTGGTCACAGGCAGTGCCACCGATGCGCGTGCTTCTTCCGTGGCAGGAGCCCAAGGCAGCGACACCATTTCTGAATTTGAAAACATCTTGGGTGGCCAAGGTGCAGACACCATCATCGGCGACGACGCTTGGAACCTTATCCAAGGTGGTGCAGGGGCAGACAGCATCTCGGGCGGTGGCGGCCAAGATACCTTGATCGGTGGTGATGGCCACGACATGCTCGATGGCGGCGATGGCGCTGATGTGTTGGCTGGTGGCACAGGCAACGACAGCCTCATTGGCGGCGCAGGCATTGATTTGGCTGACTACTCGCAAGCCACAGGTAACTTGGTGATCAGCATTGCCAACCCCGTGGGTAGCAGCACAGACACCTTATCGGGCGGCATGGGCACAGACACCCTGCAAGGTATTGAAAACATCACCGCTGGCTCTGGCAACGACGTGGTGGTTGGCTCAGCAGACGCCAACGTCATCACAGGCGGCGAGGGCGGCGACACCATCACCGGCGGCGCGGGCAGCGACACCTTGAGCGGTGGCGCAGGCGTTGACACACTTGATTACTCGACCAACAGCGCCGCACAAGGCGTGGTGGTCAACCTCACCACTAACACGGCCAACGATGGTTTAGGCGGCACAGATACATTGTCTGGCTTTGAGTACGTGGCTGGCGGTGCAGGCAGTGACAGCGTCACTGGCAACAGCTCTGACAACGTCTTGTCCGGCAACGATGGTTTTGACTACATTGACGGTGGCGCAGGCAACGACTTGCTCACCGGTGACACAGGCCAAGACACCCTCATTGGTGGTGCTGGTAACGATATTTTGCTGGGCGGCGTCGACGACGATTGGCTGCGCGGCGGCACGGGTGACGACCGCTTGGTCGGTGGCGATGGCATCAATGACACGGCTGATTTCTCAGATGCCAACACCGCCGTCACCCTAACGCTTGACAACTCAGGCGATGGACGCGCTTCTGCGCCCGGCAGCACCGGCACCGACGAACTCTCGGGCATTGAAAACGTGGTGGGTGGGAGTGCAGGCGACACCATTTCGGGCGGCAGTGCAGCCAACATCTTGGCGGGCGGCGATGGCGCTGACTCGTTGTTTGGCGGCGCAGGTACCGACACACTCAAAGGTGGCGCAGGCAATGATGCTGACACCTTAGACGGCGGCGACGGCATCGACACCTTAGACCTGCGCGAACTCGCAGGCCCTATCGCCATCAACTTAGGCACACGCCAAGTTGCATCTAGCTTAGGGACAGTCAATGGCGGTACATCTAAAGGCGATGGCGACGACACCGTTCGCAACATAGAAAACCTGATCGGTTCAGGCGCAGGCGACACCTTGGTAGGTAGTGCGGGCGACAACGTGATCGACGGTGGCAGCGGCGGCGATGTGATTGACGCGGGTGCAGGTAACGACCGCGTCATCTACGACGAAAACGACGCCAAAGTCAAAGGCGGCTCTGGTGCCAGCGATGCCTTGGTCTTGGCTGATGCCAACAGCTTGGTTGACCTCACCTTAGTGCAAGACACCACCTTCTCCGGATTTGAGGTGATCGACCTCTCCACCACCGGTAATCAATCCGTCAAGCTCTCTGAGGCCGACGTGTTTGCCCTCACACGCGGTAGCGCAGAAGTGAGCTTTACTGCTTTGACCGCAGGCCAGAGCTTTACCTTGGCCGGGCTGACCTACACCGCTGGCTCAAGCCTCACTGCCAACCAAGTGGCCGCTGCTTTTGCAGGTTTGCAAAGTGGCGCGACCACCGGTGGGGCCACTGCCACAGGCACCTACACAGGCACCTTGACTGGCTTTGCCACAGGTTTGTCTGAAGACGCCAGCCTCACCGTGTCAGGGGCCACAGCCACTGACAGCGTGAGTGACCTGACCTTGACCAGCACAGCGCCACAGTTGCGTGTGCAAACCACCCAAGGCTCGCTCACCGCACCCGAAACCACACGCATCACCTTTACCGACTTGGCTGCAGGCCAAACCGTCAGCGTGGCCGGCGTCACTTACACCGCACCTGCGGGTGGCGCTACAGCCGCCACCGTGGCTGCTGCGTTTGCCAGCTTGGTGGCCAATGCTGCTGTGACAGCAGCAGACACAACGGGCACATTGACAGGCTTCTCCTCAGGCACGGCATCGGGCGACAGCGTGATCTTCACCAGCACCGCGCTCACTGGTGAGGTGAGCGACATTGCCATCACCGCCAGCGTGCCTAAGTCGCAGGTCTCGGTCTCTGAACAAAACGCCATCGTCATTCAAGGCACGTCCACTGATGGCGTGCGCTTGGTGGGTGGCTGGGTGCGTCAAGAAACCGATCCGCTCACTCCCATTCTCGAAACCATTGGCGGTGAAACCTATGCGGTGTACACCTCCAGCGTCTACACCCCGTTGGCGACCGCAGGCAACCCCAGCCCAACGGCCGAGCTACTCAAGGTGTATGTGCCTTACAGCACCAGCACCCCTAGCAAAACCATCACGCCTGGTTTGCTCATCACCTCAGGCGAAAGTGCCGATGTGCAAAACGGCACTGCGGGTGATGACGAATACCGTGGCAATGGCGGCAGCGACCAATTCAGCGCAGGCTTAGGCAACGACAGCATCGACGCAGGCACGGGTGACGACACCATGGCTGGCGGCGGCGGTAGCGACACCATCTTGGCGGGCACGGGCAACGACGTGATTTACGGTGGTGACGCCACCAATCCGTCTGGATCAGGCAACGACGTCATCGATGGTGGTGACGGCAACGACTCTGTCATCGCAGGCGACGGCGACGATCAAGTGCTTGGCGGCGCTGGCAGCGACACGGTGCTCGCAGGCAGCGGCAACGACAGCGTGGACGGCGGTGACGGCACCGATGTTTTGTCTGGCGACGACGGCAACGACACCCTCATCGGTGGCGCAGGCGACGACACCTTGTCAGGTGGCATTGGCAATGACAGCTTAGATGCAGGCATTGGCAATGACGCCATTTATGCCGACGCTGGCAACGACACGATTGACGGCGGCAACGGCATTGACACCTTCGATTTAAGCGCCGTGCGCATGGGCCCTGTGGTGGTGACCACGCCAGGCTCGGGCAGCACTACTGAGCGCACCACAGTCACCTTCAGCGACATGCTGGCAGGTGAGACCCTGAGCTTGGGTGGCATCACCTACACCGCACCTGCTGATGTGAGCGCCGCCACGGTTGCGGCTGCATTTGCAGGCATTGCAGCTGGGGTGGCAAGTGGCGCGGCTAACACCGCTGGTACTTTGACCGGCTTTAGCTCGGTCTTGGCTGGCCCCAATACCGTCGTCTTCACCAGCGCCACGGCCAACAGCGATGTGGCCAACCTCAGCGTAGGTGGCACCCTCAGCAGTGACGTGCAAACCGCCAATCCTGCTCAGACGGGTGTGATTGCCATCACACGCGATGGCACAGCGAGCCGCACCGAAAACACCACGCTCGTCTTTACCGACGTCGCAGCCAATCAAACCCTGAGCTTGGGTAATGTGACCTACACCGCCCCTGCAGGCGGGGCTTCCGCCGAGGCGGTGGCCAGCTACTTTGCCTCGCACGTGCCCACAGGATTTACAGCAGGAACAGCGCTGGGTAACACCTTGGTGATGACCAGCACACTCGTGCAGGTCGAAGCGGTCGATTTGAAAATCGGTGGCACCTCACCCAGCACCGTGCTACCCAGCACCGTGATCAACCTGAGCACCGGTACGGCCAGCAGCAACCAAACCGGCACCGACACCCTGAGCAATCTGGAAAACGTCATTGGCAGTGCAGGGCGCGATCTCATCACCGGCTCTTCGTTGAGCAACACCATCTTTGGCGGCGCAGGCACTGACACCATTTTGGCGGGTGACGGCAACGACTGGATCTTGCTCGACACCACCGATGCCATCGTGGACGGTGGCGGTGGTAACAACGACATCTTGGCCATTCAAACGCGCAATGCCACGGTTAACTTTGACTTGCTCAACACGCAGATCACGGGCATTGAAGAAATTGACCTCACAGGCAACGGTGCTCAACACCTGGTGCTCACCTCGGCCAATGTGTTTGACCTGTCCGACACCACCAACGTGCTCAAAGTGCACGGTGGCGTTGGCGACACCGTGGCCTTGGCCGGCAACTGGATTGCAGCCACACCCCAACCCGTCATCTATAACGGTGGCTCTGCGGTGCAGTACAGCCGCTATACCTTGTATGACCCCGTCAGCGACAGCACGGCCACCGTGCTCTTGGCGCCTGGCGTGGCACTGTCTATTTCCTATGTGGGTACAGCAGGGCCTGACCAACGCACCTACAACCCGACCGATGCGATGGTCGACGGCGCAGGCGGTGACGACACCCTGACCTTTGCGCCTACCGCAGCCAATTTGGTGTTGGACATGGTGGACGTCAACAACCGTCCAGACATCCGCAACATGGAGACGCTCGACATCTCCGGCGGTGGCACCAACTTCATGGCGTTCAACGCCGCCAGCGTGGCGGCCATGTCCACCACGTCTGATGTGGTCACCATTGATGCCGCGGAAGAACACCTCATCGTCACCAGCCCCGGCACGGGCAGCACCACCGAAACCACCACCGTGACCTTTGCCGACATGGCAGCAGGCCAAACCATGGTCTTGGGTGGCATCACATACACAGCCCCAGTTGGCGGCGCAAGCGCGGCCACCGTGGCCGCTGCATTTGCAGGCATTGCCTCTGGCGCGGCCAGCACGGCTGCTAATACATCGGGCACCTTGGCCAGTTTTTCATCGGTGTTGGCTGGTCCAAATACCGTCGTGTTTACGAGCGTCACCGCCAACCAAGATGTGACCAACCTCAGCGTGGGCGGCACCTCAAAGAGCGATGCACGCACCGCCGACGCCGCGCAATCCGGATTGGTATTTGTCACGCGTGATGGCAATGCCACCACGGCCGAAAACACCACGGTCACCTTTGCCGACGTGGCTGAAGGCAAGACCATCAGCCTAGGCAACGTCACCTACACAGCCCCCAATGGCGGTGCTTCAGCCAGTGCCGTGGCCAGCTACTTTGCTGCCAATGCCCCAACTGGATTCGCAGCGGGCGTGGTACGAGGTAACACCTTGGTGTTCACCAGCACAACGTCCACTGGCGATGTGACAGACCTCAGCTTGGGCGGCACCGCCCCCAACACCTTGGTGATGAGCGACACCGTCTTTGTGGACAGCAGCCTTGTGGCTGCAACACCTGCCACCACCGTGGAAGGTGGGGTGACTTACGACTTGTACACCGACCCCAACAATTCCAGCGTGGTATTGCGAGTCGACAAAGCCGCTGACGTGGTGCAAGTGGTCAACGTGGCCACTGGCAGCAGCAACACGCCACAAGCGGGTACACAACTCGTGCGCGGTAACTCGGGCAGCAACACCCTCGATGGCGGCGCAGGCGCCGACATTTTGAAAGCCGGTGCTGGCAACGACGTCATGGTTTTTGATGCCAACGACTTGTTGATCGATGGCGGTGATGACATTGACAGTTTGAAGGCTGGTGGGGACATAGACCTGACCACGGTCGCCAACGACCGTTTGCGCAACATTGAAGCCATTGATCTGGGCACCAGCAGTGGCAACTACGCGCTCACGCTGAGCGACGCCGATGTGGCGGCCATGAACATTGATCGCACGGTCACGGTCAACGGTGGCAGCGGCGATACAGCCCGCATCGTGGGCGCATGGCAGCAAGGCAGCACCGTCACTGAAAACGGTGTGAACTACACGCTCTACACCCTCAACGATGCCACCCTCAAAGTGCAATCGGGCGTGGTCGTCACCTATGTGGGCTCAGACGGACGCGACCTGCTCACCGCAGGCGAAGGCAATCAAATTTTGGATGGCGCCTCAGGCAGCGATGTACTCAATGGTGGTGCAGGCGCTGATGTGATGGTGGGTGGGCGTGGCGAAGACGTGTTCATTTACGACGGCGCTGATGGCAGCTACACCGGCGGAATTGCCGGTGGGCTCGACAACGAAAACGACACTGTCAAGCTCGCCGATGGCGGCATGACAGTGGACCTCACCGCCAGCACTGGCCATGTGGTGGTCACCAGTCCTGGCACGGCCAGCAGCACTGAAACCACCACGGTCACTTTTGTGGCGATGAAAGAGGGCGAAACCCTCAACCTCGCAGGCTTGACCTACACAGCCCCCGTGGGTGGCGCCACTGCAGCCCAAGTGGCGGCTGCGTTTGCCAGCCATACCGCAGGCTTTAACAGCACCACAGCTCCTTTGACGGGCACGCTGGCTGGATTTGCCAGTGCTGCTGCACAGGGCAACATCGTGGTGTTCACCAGCGCCACCGCCAACAGCAACGTCACCGATTTAGCGGTGTCTGGCACCTCGACCGTGCTCAACCTCAGCGCAGGCGTGGCCAACACCGGCACAGTCGCCATCACCACACCTGGCAGTGCCAGCGTGGCTGAAACCACCACCATCACGTTTGCCGACATGACAGCGGGCCAAACCTTGGTGATCGGCGGTTTGACCTACACCGCACCGTCCAATGTGAGCGCCGCCACTGTGGCTGCTGCCTTTGCCGGTTTGGCCGCAGGGCACAGCACCACCACCGCCCCCTTGAACGGCACGCTCACAGGGTTTGCCAGCGCTGCAGCGCAAGGCAGTACCGTGGTGTTCACCAGCAGCACGCCGACAGCGTATGTGAGCAATCTCACTGTGGGTGGCACAGCACCTTCCACCAGCTATGCGGCTGGGCCGCAAGGCCCTAGCCTCAAAGGCATTGAAACCTGGGACATCACGGGCACGGGCGACAACACCTTGGTGGTCGGCGCCGATCAGGTGCGCGACATGTCTGACTCGACCAACACACTCATCGTCTCTGGCAACGCCGGCGACGTGGTGCGCTTGGCGGGTGACGGCTGGATGACCCGTGGTTCCGAGCAAGTGCTGGGTATCACTTACAACAAGTACACCAACTTCGCCAGCGACGGCACGCCCGTCACGGTGCTGTTGGCACTGCAAGTGGCCAAGGGTGACCAAATTATTGGCAACGGCATTCAACTGGCGCTCAACGGCGGCACGGGTTCTGAAGACATTCGCGGCAACCCCAACGGTGCCAGCAACGAAACCATCGATGGCGGCGCAGGTGCCGACGTGGTCGACGCAGGAGCGGGCGACGACACGATCATCTTTGATGCTAGAGACATCACCTTGGCCGGTGGATCTGGCAATGACGTGCTTGATCTCAATGCCAGCGGGGCCACCTTGCTCGACTTGATGGAGCCCGGCCGTCCCGTTAATGGCGCACTGCATCCCACGTTCAAGAGCATTGAAACATTCGATTTGACCAATGGTCAAACCGACATGGTGGTCATCAGCCCAGCGAGCTTGTATGCGATGGGCAATGCCAACCACACGCTCACGCTAGACACCGATCTCAGCGACACCGTGTTCTTGGATGGACTGAGCAACTGGACCACCAGCACCAGCGGTGGCTACACCGTCTACACCACCAGCTACACACCTAGCGGTGGTAGCGCTACACCATTGATTGTCAGAGTGCCTACCGGTGTGTCGGTGCAAGATGTCACCCAAGGCACCAGCGGAGCCGACACATCAGCAGGTACCTCGGGCAGCGATGTCATCAAAACGGTTGAGGGCAACGACACCATCACCGCCAGCGCAGGTGCTGACCTCATTGAAACAGGCGCAGGCAACGACGTGGTCACCTACGACACCGCTGACTGGCATGTCTTTGGTGGCTCGGGCGATGACACCCTGATCATCAACACCTACACCACCACTGGTCTTGCCAGTGGTGCACCCATTGCCGATCTGACCACGCGTGCAGGCACGCAAGTCAAAGGCTTTGAGGTGATTGACTTGTCTGCCTCAGGCAGCCAAGCCGTCAAGCTCGACGAAAACGCAGTCATGGCCCTGTCTGACACGGGCCGCATCACGGTCAAAGGCACGGCCGCCGATCAGCTCTCGCTCTATGGCGGTTGGGCTTATGTGGGGGTGGACTCTGACGCTTCAGGCGCCATCTACAAAGTGCTGCAAAAAGGCGATGCCTTTGTGACGGTCGCTGATGAAGTGCAGCTCAAGATCACCAACGAGTTGGGCGGCACAGTCAACATCTATGGGCCTGGCGCTGACACGGTCGACGTCTATGGTGCTGCATCTAACCCAGACGGCAGTGCCAACGGTGCGATGACAGGCGATGGTGACGACATCATCACCGTGCATGACATGAGCTTTTCTGCCATCGATGCCGGTCGAGGCAATGACACCATCAAGTTTGCTTTTGCAGGCGATGTCAACACCTCGCTGTTGCCACCCACAGGCTTGACCAATG
>JACCDQ010575119.1_pt1 | contig 24199 bp, 25 predicted proteins | sample 7446031 | NCBI WGS metagenome assembly JACCDQ01 (sample SAMN15323442, study PRJNA562643) | freshwater metagenome | isolation source: river surface water | place: USA:Blue River Watershed | collected 2017-08-17 | reverse complement strand
ATTTGCCGGTGGGCCGCGATTTCCCGGTGTTTTTGCATTCCACCACGCGAGAGGAATACGCATTGGCCCGCACGGAACGCAAAACCGCGCGGGGCTACCACGGCTTCGACTTTTACGCCCAGCCCGATGTGACCATAGAGCAAGACTTGGCACGCCGAGACCTCACCATCAATGCCATGGCTGTGCCTTTGGCCGCACTGGATCCAGAGGGCCGGTTTGACCCCCTGTGTGGTGCGGTGATCGACCCCTATGGGGGGCAGGCGGACTTGCAGAACAAGGTGTTGCGCCACGTGACCGACGCTTTCCACGAAGACCCTGTGCGTATCTTGCGCATGGCGCGTTTCGCTGCACGGTGGCCCGACTTTTCGATTGCTCCGGAAACCCTAGCGCTCATGCAACACATGGTCAAGCTGGGGGAGGTGGACCATTTGGTGCCTGAACGGGTGTGGCAGGAGCTGGCCAGGGGGTTGATGGAGCAACGCCCTTCGCGCATGTTGGAGGTGCTGAGGCAGTGCGGCGCGCTGCAAGTGTTGCTCCCAGAAGTGGATGCGCTGTGGGGGGTGCCTCAACGAGTTGAACATCACCCAGAGGTGGACACAGGGGTCCACCTCGGTATGGTTTTGGACGTTGCCGCCGAACTTCAGGCGCCCCTGGCGGTTCGATTTGCCTGTTTGTGCCACGACTTGGGCAAAGGCACCACCCCGGCGCATTTGTGGCCCCGCCATCTGGGGCACGAACAGCGCAGCGTGAAGCTGTTGCAAAGGGTTTGTGAACATTGGCGTGTGCCGCGCGACTGCAAAGAGCTGGCCGAAGTGGTGGCACGGGAACATGGCAACATCCACCAAAGTGCTGGCCTCAATGCCAGCGCTGTGCTGCGGCTGCTGGACCGTTGCGATGCCCTGCGCCGCCCCGAACGCTTTGCGCAGGTGCTGCAAGCTTGCGAATGCGATGCCCGGGGCCGTTTGCACCACCACAACACCCCCTACCCGCAGGCCGAGCGCCTGTTGCAGGGGCTCGCAGCTGCCTTGGCCGTGCCCACCGCACCCATCGCGGCTGCCGTCACCACATCAGCAACTGCCTTGCTGGGCACAACAGACACAAAAGTCGGAGCAAAGATCGCTCAGGCCATTGCGCAGGCCCGCACCTTCAGCATTGCGCAAACATTGCAGATCAATGAATCGGGGCCAGCGGGTCTTGCGGGTGCTTGATCGCCCACTTGACGGCTTCCACGCCCCGGCGCACCGCATCGACGTGGCGGGCAAGGTCGGTTGACTCCACAAGGGGCTGGTTGGACAGCGCTTGGCAGGCTTCCATCAATGGCGCCCATTCCGGCAACTGCCGGTAGTGGTCGGCGGCCACATGCTTGCACCATGGTACCAACGCCGCCCAGTGGGGCAACGCCAGTTGATGCTGCACTTGGTCCAGCGTGGTAGAGCTGCAGAACTCGTCCAGCCTTGCCGCGGCCACCAGCAAAGGCAGGTCATCGGTGTCCCATTGAACCCCCACCCACTCGGCCCACAGGGGTTCTGCGCGGTAGTTGTTCACCCAATCTACCCAACGCTCCGCGGGCATGGGCCGTGAAATGCCATACCCTTGCCCCAAATCACAACCCAAGCGCATCAGCAACAGGCCGTGGGCATCGGTTTCCACCCCTTCGGCCACCACTTGCCGGCGGAATGTGCGGGCCAAGCCGGTCACAGCTTGCACCACCTCCAAATCGTCCGGGTCGGACAACATATCGATCACAAAGGATTTGTCGATTTTGACCACATCGACCGGCAAACGGCGCAAATAGCCCAAGGATGCGTAGCCAGCCCCAAAGTCATCGATTGCCACCGACACCCCCAATGCCCGGGTCTCCCGCACCGTTTGGGCGGCGTGCTCCAAGTTGTGCAAAGCGGCGGATTCCACCAGTTCAATCTCCAATGCCTGGGGTGGCACGGTTGGCGCTTCTGCCAAAAGCGCCTGCAACCTGGGCACAAATTGGGGTGACAAAAAGTGCCGGGCGGCAATGTTGACAGACACGGGCAAATCCACGCCCTGCGCTCGCCATTGGGCCTGTTGCTTCAAAACGGTGCGTATCAACCATTCGCCCAGCCATTCAATGGACGAATCCATTTCGATGGCCGGTAAAAAAGTGTCGGGGTAACGCAGGCTGCCGTCGGGCAAGCGCCAACGCACCAAGGCTTCAGCACCCACCACCCGGCCTTCGCTCATGCTGACCTTGGGCTGGTAGTGCAGGCACATTTCATTGGATTCAATGGCTTCGCGCACCCGGGCCCGTTCACGTACCGCATGCTGGGCTTTTTGGCTCACGTCCAGGTCAAACAGGTGGTAGGCATTGCCACCGTTTTGTTTGGCGTGGTACATGGCCTGATCGGCATGGCGCAACAGGGTGTCGGGGTCGTTTTCGTTCAAGGGGTACAGCGTGACCCCAATGCTGGCGCAAACCCGCACTTCTGCGGCCACCAATTGGTAGGGCTGCGCAACAGAATCTCGCACGCGGGAAAGCACCAAATCCATTTCGTCGTAACTGGTCAACCCACCGAGCAACAAAACAAATTCATCGCCACCCAAACGTGCCACCGTGTCGTCCCCGCGGGTGCACCGTTTCAAACGGTTGGCCACTTCTTTGAGCAATTCATCCCCAGCTTCGTGCCCCAATTGGTCGTTCACTTGTTTGAACAAGTCCAAATCCAGCATGCACACGGCCAACAACTGCTGCATGCGTTTGGCTCGCACCATGGCCGCCCCCATGCGATCGTTCAGCAACAGGCGGTTGGGCAAATCGGTGAGCGGATCGTGCATGGCCTGCCACTGCAACCGCTGCTGCAACTGCTGCTGTTCGGTGATGTCACGGTAAGACCAAAACACCCCTTGGCGGCCCCCCGCCACTTCAATCGCCTGGTAGTCGCGGGCCAGCACGCGCCCGTCGTTCATTTCGATGATTTCACCGGTCACGGGGCTGCTCAAGGCCACCAGCTCATCCATGCGCCACACCGCCAGCACGCCTTGCGCTGAAGCCGTCAGGGCGTTGCCCATCAGCTCGCGGGCGTCGTTGCCAATCAGGGCGGTTGGGTCCGCCCCCAGTTGCAGCAGTTCGCAAAAAGTGCGGTTGCACAAAGCGACCCTGCGGTCGGCATCTTCGATCAAAACGCCCTGGTTCATCTCACTCAACACGGCTGCCAAGCGGGACCGCTCCAGTGCCAGGTTGTCGGCCGCTCGCTGCCTCTGCACCGCCTCGTCACTCAAGCGATCAAGCGTCAAATTCACGCCGCGCATCAAATCGCCCAACTCGTCTTCGCGGGTGGCCGGCAAACGTTCGGTCAATTGGCCTTGACGCACTTGTATGAACAGTTGCTGCATCCGCCGCACATCGCGACCCAAACCGTGCGTCACAAACAGGGCCAACAGCCCGCCGGCCAACACCGTCACCAGGCCGTACACCCACCCCTCGCGAAACACCAGCAACCAATCGGCCACAAATTCGCTTCCGGTGTTGTTGCCCAAACGCACCCAGCCCAACACCTGGGCGCCATCGCGCATGGGCGCCCAAACGTCATAGAGGTCGCCATCGGATTCGGTCGAAACAATTTGCAGAAAAGCGGTGCTCTGGCCCCGCAAAGAAAAGCCCTGGCCTGTGTTCAAAATTTGGCCGATTTGCCCAGGGGTCGAATGGGCCAACACACGCCCTTGGGCGTCGGTGATGGCGGCATAGGACAGGTGCCCGTCTTGTTTGACCAACTGCACCAGCTCTTCCAAACTGCTGCTGTCTTTTGACACCACATGGGCCCGCGCGTTCAGGGCCACCAACTCGGCCTGCACCAACACCGACTGCCCCGCCAATTCGGACTGCGATTTGGCCATGGTGTGGGCCATGTCCCAGACGATGGCCACCGTGATCACCACATGCACCCAGACGATGCTGATGGCCAGGCGGCGAGCGAAAGACGCCTTCCACACCCATCGCATCCAGCGATGGAGCGCTTGCTCGCACTTTCCCCAGGTGATGTTCCTGCTCACTGTCATCCAACTCCGCTGCTTGGGTCTAGATCGCGCCCCGGTCAATGCACAGGGCGTCATGGTCCATGAACCCAAGTTCCCAGGTCACAGAGCTGGTTTTAATACTATCACTTTTTCATGAATGCAAAGCCGTTTGAACCCATCGCACCATGTCTGTTTGGGACATGGCGCCGGCTTGACGCGCCACTTCGCGCCCACCCACAAACAAGACGAGGCTGGGGATGCTGCGTATGTGGTAACGGCTGGCCAGAGCAGGCGCAGCCTCGGTGTCAACCTTGGCCAACAACACCTGCGGTTCCAATTGCCGGGCAGCCGCCGCAAAGGCGGGCGCCATCATTTTGCAGGGCCCACACCAAGGGGCCCAAAAGTCCACCAGCACAGGCCGGTCGTTGCGGGTGATGTGTTTGTCAAAAGTGAGTTCGTTCAGAACCCTGGGGTGCCCAGTCAACAGCGGTTGGTGGCATTTGCCGCAGTCCGGGTTTTGGCCGAGTTGCTCTGGCGTTACGCGGTTGGTGGTGTGGCACTGCGGGCACACAAAGTGCGGTCGTTCGCTGGACATGGGGGCTCCTCAAACAAATGTTTAACCCAAATAGGGGCGCAGCACCTGCTTTCAAGACACCCCTGTGGGTATCAAGAGCACCCGCGTTTCAAACAATGCGCGCCACCAGGCCCGCCGCAATGCTCAGCAACACGGTGGTGGTCACTGGCAGAAAAAACTCCCGACCAAACAATCGAAACCGGAAGTCACCCGGCAAACGCCCCAGGCCCAAACGCTGCAACAGCGGCGAAAACCAACTGATCAGCAGCAAGGCCAGAAAAATGACAATCATCCAGCGAAACATGGCCCACCTTTGCAAACTGTGCGATCAAAGGGTGTGTGTGCGGTCGCCGGCCGCGAACCCGAGGGGAACCCAACCTTCGGCACTGTTTGCGGGTGCCAAAGCCAACACTTTGAACAGTTCGCCCATTTCGTGTTCATTCACCAGTTTGGCCAACTGGGCCCGCTCAGGCAAAGGCGCGTTTTCGGCCAGTTGCAACAGCCCTGCGTTCAATAAAAACCGCCCTTGGCTGGTGTAACCCATCACTTGCAAGCCCGCCTCTTGGGCCGCCAAGGCCACACCGGTGAAATTGACATGGGCCGTGATGTCTTTCAAACCCACTTCGGCCAGGGGGTCGGGGTCGGCCCGGTGAGCGCGGTGGCACATCAACGTGCCCATGTGCCTCTGTGGGTGGTAAAACTCGTTTTCCGGGAAACCGTAGTCGATAAAAAACGCGGCGCCTTGGGTCCAGCGCTCGGCCAGTGTGCGCACAAAGGCTTCCGCCTGCGGGTGAATTTCGGTCAAGTAGTCGTGGTCGCCGGGCACATCCACCGCAGGGCGAAGTTGGGTGGGGCGGTCCAGCCAAACCCAAGCCGCATCGGCATGGGCCCCGGGGTTGAGCGCCACACCGCGCTCGCACCAGACGCCACCTGAGCGCACCAGCAACTGAACCGGCATGGCGTCCAACACCTCGTTGCCCAACAGCACGCCTTGCATCGCTTCTGGCAGAGCGGTTGGCCAAAACACACGGCCGGCGTGCGCTTGCAGCCGCTCCTGCTGGCGCGCGCGCAAAGTCCCAGAGAGGTCCACAATGTGGTAGCGCACTTGGGTGTGGCCCAGCCCCGCAAGCTGCTCCAGCACCTGCTGGGCGAGCGCGCCGGTGCCCGCACCAAACTCCCACACGTCGTGGGTGCCTGTGGCTTGCAAAGCCTGCGCCACCTGTTGACCAAGAGCACGCCCAAACCACGGCGAGAGCTCTGGGGCGGTAACAAAGTCACTGCCGCTGCCCGGCATGGTGCCAAATTTGACCAGATCGTTTGCGTAATACCCCAAGCCGGGGGTGTACAAAGCCAGGGCCATGAAACGGTCAAACGGCAACCAGCCCCCGGCTTGGCGCAGCTCGCGGACAATATGGGCTGTCAGATCAGGAATCGAGTTGGAAGGTGCCAAGGTGTTGAAGGTGTCAAAACCGTTTGAAACGGCCTGCGATCATACGCGCCCGCGTGTGCTAGTCACCGGCGGTGGGGTGCGCCTGGGTGCAGCCATTGGCACCGTGTTTGCCCAAGCCGGTTGGCACCTGGTGTGCCAGTACAAGGGCTCGGAAGCAGCCGCAACAGCCCTGTGCGCAAATTTGCGTGCGGAAGGCCACAGCGCAGAAGCTGTGCACGGAGACCTGACCACCGAAGCCGGGCGCGCCGCACTCATGCACGAGGTGCTGACCCAAGGCGGCCCACTGGATTGCCTGGTGAACAACGCCTCGGCCTTCGAACCCGACACAGGGCCCACATTCGATGCGGCGCTCGCGCAGCGGCAACTGGAAGTCAATTTGGTGGCCCCGTTGAGCTTGTCGCGTTTGATGGCAGCAGCCTTGCCCACCGGCGCCGACGGGCGTAACGCCAGCATCATCCACATCCTGGATCAAAAGGTGTTCAACCTGAACCCAGACTACTTTTCGTACACCGTCACCAAACTGGCCCTGGAACGCGCCGTTGCCCTGCAAGCGCAGGCCTTGGCGCCCCATGTGCGTGTGTGCGGCGTTGCACCCGGCCTGATTTACCCCAGTGGCCCCCAAACAACCGAGAATTTTGCCCGCGCCAGCCGGGTCAACCTGTTGCGCCGCCCCACCGACCCGATGGATGTGGCGCGTACCTGCCTTTTTTTGGCGCAAACCCGCTCGGTCACGGGCTGCACGCTGCCCGTGGACAGTGGGCAGCATTTGGTGCCCATAGAGCGCGATGTGATGTTCATGATCGACCCAACGACCGCCGCCCAATGAACGATGTAACCTTGCCTGTGCAACTCTCGCTGATGGACGAGTTGCGCCTGAACTGCCGCAAACTGTTCCTCAAAAATCACGTGGTGCAAGCCCATATTGGGGCACACGATTTTGAAAAAGGCGTGACGCAACGCCTGCTGATCAATGTAGAACTGTTCGTGCCCTTGGAACTCTCGACCCCCAACACCGACCGCTTGCAAGAAGTGGTGGACTATGACTTTGTGCGTTCCGAAGTGGCGGCCCAGTTGGCCCGGGGCCATGTAGAACTGCAAGAAACCCTTTGCGATGACCTGGCCGACCGCCTGCTGGCCCACCCGGGCGTGCGTGCGGCACGTGTTTCGACCGCCAAACCCGACGTTTACCCCGATTGCGAGGCAGTGGGCGTGGAGGTGTTCCGTATCAAACCCATGCCCCCGCAGGCCTTTTTGGATGCTTGAACATGACCCTGTCCCAAAACACCCCGGCAAGCCGCTCACCTTACAGCCTTGGAACGCAAATTCTGGCGCTCACGGGCTTGCGGTTCAACGCCAACCTGGGCATCTTGGACCACGAGAGAACCGGCCCACAGCCCATACAGGTGGACGCAGAACTGAACCAAGGGACGCAGCCCTTGTTGCCACACGATGACGACATCAACCACGTGCTGGACTACCGCAAAGTTCGCCAAATCATCATTGACGAATGCACAGCGGAACATGTGAACCTGCTTGAGAGCCTGATTGGCAAACTCGCCCACCGTTTGTTGCAATTGCCGGGCGTGTTGGGGGTTCGGGTGAAAATCGCGAAACTGGAAATTTTTGACGACTGTGAAGTCGCCATCCGCATGGAGAGTGGGCAATGGTGAACCCTTTGAAAATTGAACGCGAAGACCAAAAACTGGAAAAGCGCCTGTGCCGCGAAATGGGCCAGGCCATTGCCGACTACAACATGATTGAAGCCGGCGACCGCGTGATGGTGTGCCTGAGCGGCGGCAAAGACAGCTACGCCCTGCTCGACATTTTGATGAAGCTGCAGCAACGGGCGCCGATTGATTTTGAGTTGATCGCGGTCAACCTGGACCAAAAACAACCTGGCTTTCCGGCCGAGGTGCTGCCCAATTACCTTTCAAAGCTGGGCGTCAAGTTCCACATCGAAACGCAGGACACCTACAGCGTCGTCAAGAAAGTGATTCCTGAGGGCAAAACCATGTGCAGCCTGTGCAGCCGCTTGCGGCGGGGCATTTTGTACAAGGTGGCGCGCGAATTGGGCTGCAACAAAATTGCGCTGGGCCACCACCGCGACGACATTTTGCAAACCCTGCTGCTCAACATGTTTTTTGGGGCCAAGCTCAAAGGCATGCCGGCCAAGCTGGTCAGCGACAACGGCGAGTTCATGGTGATCCGCCCGCTGGCCTATGTGGCCGAAAAAGACCTGATACGCTGGGCGCAGGTGCGCGAATTCCCTATCATTCCTTGCACCTTGTGCGGCAGCCAAGACAACCTGCAGCGCCAGCACATGAAAGACATGCTCAAGGACTGGGAAAAACGCTTCCCCGGCCGGGTGGACAACATGCTGACCGCCTTGCAAAACGTGGTGCCCAGCCACTTGATGGATCGCAAGCTGTTCCCTTTTGAAACCCTGAAAACCACCGGCGAAGACAACGCAGAGGGCGATACCGCGTTTGACGAAGAACCCCTGCCCAAGACCCCAACGCGTTTGCTGGGCGAGCAAGTCATTGCCCTGACCAGCTCGGACTGAAAGCCTCGAAAATGCCTCGCCCTTCCATACACCGAGGTTTGCTGGCCTGCGTTGCGGGCGTTGTCACAGTGATGTTGTTGGGAGGTTGCGCCACAACCCTTCAACTGGACAACGACGTGCGCAGCTTTTCCGCCTGGGGCCCACAGTTGCCGCAGCCCGGCGACGTGTACCGTTTTGAACGCCTGCCGTCTCAGGCCCAAAACATGGCCGAACAAGCCGCCATTGAGGGCTTGGCTGAAGAGGTGTTGCAAGAGCACGGACTGACCCTGCAAGCAACTGACGCCGCCCCTGCGAGCACCGTGCGCTGGACGGTGCAATTGCAGGCGCGCGCCAGCACCTTGCCCCATGCCCCCTGGGAAAACCCACAACCCTATGGCCCGGCGCGCGGCTGGTTGAGTCTGGAACTGGGTACGCGCAGCAAATCAGCTGGCGTAAGAGCACCCCTGTTCATTGCACCACCCACCCCGTATTACTTGCGAGAAATCACAGTGATCGTGCGCAGCGCGCAAAACGGCACCGTGGTTTTTGAAACCCAGGCCGCCCACGATGGGCCCTGGCCCCACACGGCCACCATGTGGAGAAGCCTGCTGGACGCCGCCCTGAAGGATTTTCCGACCCCCCCGCAAGGCAAGCGCCGGGTGATAACCACCGTGCCGCGCTGACGGTGGTGGATGCCGGGTTTAGTTGACTGCTTTTTCGTAGCGGGCCAAAACCCCGCGCAAACAATCGGCCAATTCGCTGGCTGCAAACTTGGCCACATAGGCATCGGCACCCGCGCTGCGCACGTGGTTTTCGTTGGTGTCGCCCGTCAACGACGAATGAATCACCACCGGCAAACCACGCATCGTCGGGTCTTTTTTGATGTTTCTCGTCAAGGTAAAGCCATCCATTTCCGGCATTTCCAGATCGGTCAACACCACGGCCACGCGTTCGTGCATGGGCACACCGCTGTTTTGGCAATCATTTGCAATGTCTTGCAGCCTGTTCCAGGCTTCTTGGCCGGTCTTGTACATGTTGTAAGGCAAGCCCAAAGCCTTCAACTCCTGCTCAATCATGCTGCGCGCCACAAAGGAATCGTCTGCGGCCACCACGATGCTGCCGGGCCGAATTTGCACAGCTGGCCCTATGGTCTCAGAGTTCAAATCCATTTCTTCAGGGGGCAGCACCCGCCGCAAAATGGACTCCACATCCAGCACCTGCGCCAATCGTGTGGTGTTTTTGTCGCCGTCCAAACGGGCAATGCTGGTGACGTAGCCTCCGGCCACCGAACCGTCGGCTGACAACACCTGGTTCCAGTCCAGCCGAACAATATCCTCCACAGACTCGGCCGCAAACGCCTGCGTGGTGCGGGCGTATTCGGTCACCAGCATGATGTTGAGGCCGGTTTTGGGCCTGCACCCGACCACCGCGGGCAAATCGATCACCGGAATCACTTGTCCGCGCAAGTTCACCACGCCCAACACATGTTGCGGCGAACCCGCCATCGCTGTCACCTGCGGCATCGCCACAATTTCACGCACCTTGAACACGTTGATGCCGAACAGCTCGGACCTGTCGCTGCCCGCCGACTCGCCCAAGCGAAACAGCAGCATCTCGAACATATTGGATCCCGTGAGGTTGGTGCGTTCGTCGATGTCTTTCTGGTTGAAGCTCATGTGGGTTCCTGCGTAGAAGGGCGTGCATCAGCCAATTGGCTTGTGCAGAGTTAACATTCTAGGCACAAGGCTGTGCCCCGCCAATTGACAATTGGACAGCCAGGCACTTAACAGGAGTTATTTTTGCAAATCACACGCATTCTGGCCATACGCCATGGCGAAACCGCCTGGAACAAAGACACCCGCATACAGGGCCACCTGGACATTGCGCTGAACCCCACTGGGCGCTGGCAAGCCGAGCGTACCGCGGCTGCACTGCGGCACGAGGCGCTGGATGCCGTTTATTCGAGCGACCTGGCGCGTGCGCGCGAAACCGCACAGGCAATCGCCCAGGCCCAACAACGCCCGCTGGCGACCCACCCCGGCCTGCGAGAGCGGTGTTTTGGTGAGTTTCAAGGCAGAACCTGGGACGAACTGGAAACCCACTTCCCCGAATCGGCCCTGGCTTGGCGCAAACGGGTGCCTGACTTCGCGCCCGCGGGCGGCGAAAGTTTGTTGCAGCTGCGTGAGCGTGTGGTCAACACCTTTGCCGAACTGGCAGAGCGCCACCTGGGTCAACAAATTGCCATCGTGGCACACGGCGGGGTGCTCGATGTGCTGTACCGCGCCGCCACCCAGATCGACCTTCAGGCTCCCCGCAGCTGGAAGCTGGGCAACGCAGCCATCAACCGGGTTTTGTGGTCACCCGAGGGTTTCAGTCTGGTGGGCTGGGGCGATGACGCGCACCTGAACGACGAGTCGCTCGAAGAAACCACCACCTGAACCGGGGTTCAGGCCCCGGTACCGGCGTCAAACAACCCGCCGGTGCTGGCCGGGGGCTCCAGCCCCAGGTGCCGGAAAGCCGCCAACGTGGCCATGCGCCCGCGAGGTGTGCGCTGCAAATAACCTTGTTGGATCAGGTAGGGCTCAATCACGTCTTCGATCGTGTCCCGCTCCTCGCCTATGCTGGCGGCAATGTTGTCCAGCCCCACCGGGCCGCCATCGAACTTGTGTATCACGGCCTCCAGCAATTTACGGTCCATCAAATCAAAACCCACGGGGTCCACATCGAGCATGGCCAAAGCGCGATTGGCCATCTCCAGCGTGATGGTGCCGTCACCTTTGACGTCGGCGTAGTCGCGCACCCTGCGCAGCAGGCGGTTGGCAATTCGAGGGGTGCCGCGCGAACGGCGTGCCACTTCGAACGCGCCATCGTCGTCTATGGGCGCTTGCAGCAATCCGGCGCTGCGTTTGACAATTCGCGTCAGTTCTTGGGGCGTGTAAAACTCCAGCCGGGCCACGATGCCGAAGCGGTCACGCAAGGGGTTGGTGAGCATGCCGGCGCGGGTGGTGGCCCCCACCAGAGTAAAGGGCTGCAAGTCCAGCTTGATGCTGCGCGCCGCCGGCCCTTCGCCAATCATGATGTCAATCTGGTAGTCCTCCAGCGCGGGGTACAAAATCTCTTCAACCACCGGGCTGAGGCGGTGAATTTCGTCGATGAACAGCACATCATTGGGCTCCAGATTGGTCAGCAACGCGGCCAAATCTTTGGGCTTTTCCAGCACGGGGCCACTGGTTTGCCGCAAATTCACGCCCAACTCGTGCGCGATGATGTGGCTGAGCGTTGTTTTGCCCAAGCCCGGCGGGCCAAACAACAACACATGGTCCAGGGCCTCGCCGCGCTTGGTGGCAGCCCCAATGAATATTTCGAGCTGTTCACGCACCTTGGTTTGCCCCACGTACTCCTGCAGTCCTTTCGGGCGCAAGGCACGCTCCAGGGCTTCCTCGCGCGGGGACTCGGCCACGGCAGACACGGCTCGCGGCAGGGAAGCAGGGGCGAAATCGTCGGTTTGTATGGACACGGCAAGCAACTCAACAAGGGTGGCGTCAGTGTAATGCAGGGTCAATCACCGCCGGGCAACTGGCCGGGGCTTCAAGTTGCCCGCCCCAGTGCCGATAGCAAGATCACAACCGTTTACTGCCATGCCCCACCCACACGCCCCCAGCACCCCTGCGGTTTTTTACGCAACGCCCTTGCGCACCCTGGCAGGCTTCGCCCTTGGAATGGCATGCGCTTGGGGCTTGGCTCTGCCGGCCCGCGCCAATGAGGCTGCCGCTCCCGCCGCAGCGCCCAAATCGGTACCGGTCACGCAAGGCAAGGTCGAGCTGCCTCTGGGCAACAAATTGGCGGACCAAGTGCGGGCCGCCATCGAACACAACAAGACCGTGGACAACGCCAAGGTCAACATCGGCACCTCAGGCAAGGTGCTCCCGCCCACCACAGGCACCCCCAACGGCACCCCTGCAAAAGCCGCGGCCGCTAAAGGCGCCGCGCCAGTGATGACAGCGGCAGAAGCCCAGTATTTGCGCCAAAAGGCCAAGGCGCACGGTGTAAGCGCCCCAAAACCAACGGTCGCCAAGGCCGCAGTGGCGGTGGCGGCCCCCGCCGCAGTGGAACCCCACGCAGAGGAACACTGGAGTTACTCCGGGCACACTGGGCCGGAAAACTGGGGCAAACTCAAACCCGAATACGAGCGGTGCGCCAAAGGCCAGCGGCAAACACCCATCAACATTCAAAGTTCGGAGACGCTGCTGGGACCCGCCGAGCCGCTGCGTTTTTCGTACCGCTCCAGCGGCGGCTCGGTGGTGCACAACGGCCACACCCTGCAAGTGGACCTGGAGGGTGACAACACCCTGACCGTGCGCGGCGACACCTACCGCCTAAAACAGTTCCACTTCCATCACCCAGCCGAGGAGCGGATCAACAACCGGGGCTTTGCCATGGTGGCCCACCTGGTGCACCAGAACGACGCCGGGCAGCTCGCGGTGGTGGCGGTTTTGATGGACCCCGGCGCCAGCAACGCCACGGTTCGCAAAGTGTGGACCCATCTTCCGGTGGAGGTGGATGACCGGGTCCGCCTGCCCAGCAATCTCATCAACCTCAATGAACTGCTGCCTGCTGACCGGCGCTACTACCAATATTTGGGCTCGCTCACCACCCCGCCGTGCAGCGAAGGGGTGTTGTGGTTGGTGCTCAAGGGCGTTCAAACCATAGGCAGCGACGAGCTGCAGCTTTTCAGCCAACTGTTCCCGAACAACGCACGGCCGGTGCAGCCACGCAACGGCCGCATGGTGCGAGAAGCCGAATAAAAGCCAAGCGCCAAAGGGCCTATTTGGCCAAGGCTTTCAATGCCAACTTGATGCCATCGCTCACGCCCACATCGGCCGGCAAGGCCTTGAGGGCTGCTGCGGCTTCCTTGTCGTTGTAGCCCAGCGCCAACAGGGCTTGCTGTATGTCGTTGTGCGCGTCGGTGCGTGCAGGCCCGGCCAGCGGGCCCAGATCGGCTCCCATTTTGCCCTTGAGTTCCAGCAACAACCGCTCCGCTGTTTTCTTGCCTATACCCGGCACTTTGGTCAGGCGCCCGGCTTCTTGGGCCGTTACCGCTTGGGCCAGGTCGGCCACACTCATGCCCGACAAAATGCCCAGCGCCGTGCGCGGCCCCACGCCGCTGATCTTGATCAGCTGCCGAAAGGCTTCGCGTTCGGTGGCAGAACCAAAACCGTACAAAATCTGCGCGTCCTCCCGCACCACAAAGTGGGTCAACAGCGCCACCCTGTCGCCAGTGGCGGGCAGGTTGTAAAAGGTGCTCATCGGCACGTCTACCTCGTAGCCCACACCGTGGCAATCAATCAACAACTGGGGCGGATTTTTTTCTAGCAGGGTACCGGTTAACTTGCCTATCATTGGGGACTTCCTTTTTTCGGATTATCGGTTTGATTCTCAGACACACTTTTTCACCCCCCGACAACGTGCGCATGGCCCACCTGTGCGGCCCCATGGACGCCCATATCCGCACCATAGAGGCGGCGCTGCAAGTCAAAGTGGCCCACCGTTTCGAGCAGTTTCGGGTTGAAGGGCCCAAGGCCAAAGCCACGCAGGCCATGGAAACGATCCAGGCCTTGTACGAAATGGCGCGCGCACCGATTCCAGCGGAACAAGTGCAACTGATGCTCAGCGGCGACACCGCACTGCCCGACGAAGGGGTGGACGCGGTAGCCATGCACACCCGGCGGGGTGAGGTGCAGGGCCGCACGGCCAACCAAAAACGCTATTTGGCCCACATGGCCACGCACGACATCACGTTTGGCATTGGCCCGGCCGGCACCGGCAAAACCTATCTGGCGGTGGCCTGCGCGGTCGATGCCCTGGAACGCAGCGCGGTGCAAAAAATCGTGCTCACCCGCCCGGCGGTGGAAGCAGGCGAACGCCTGGGCTTTTTGCCCGGCGACTTGGCGCAGAAGGTCGACCCCTACCTTCGCCCCTTGTACGACGCCCTGTACGACCTGATGGGTTTCGAAAAAGTACAAAAAGCATTCGAGCGCCAGCAAATCGAAATCGCACCCCTGGCCTTCATGCGCGGGCGCACGCTCAACCACGCATTCGTGATTCTGGATGAAGCCCAGAACACCACGCCCGAGCAGATGAAGATGTTCCTCACCCGCATTGGGTTTGGCAGCAAAGCGGTGGTCACCGGCGACGTGAGCCAGGTGGACCTGCCGCGCACACAGCTCAGCGGCCTGATCGATGCCGAGCGGGTGTTGAAGCGCGTCCAGGGCATTGCCTTCAACCGCCTGACCAGCGCCGATGTGGTGCGTCACCCCTTGGTGGCGCGCATCGTCGACGCCTACGATGCACGCACCGCGAAAGACTGACATGGCCCTGCCCGAACTCACGCTCTCCCTGCAGTTTGCCCGCTTTGACGGCGCGGCCGAGCACCGCGCCGCGTTGCCACGCCACAAAGTGCAACGCTGGCTGCGCCACGCCCTGGACGCCGATGGCGAATTCACGGTTCGCATTGTGGGTGCAGAGGAAGGCCAAACCCTGAACCAGGACTACCGCCAAAAAGACTACGCCACCAACGTGCTGACGTTTGACTACGCGCAAGACCCGGTGGTGATGGCCGACTTGGTGCTGTGCGCCCCCGTGGTGGCCCGCGAAGCCGCCGAGCAAGGCAAAACCCTGCAGCAGCACTATGCCCACCTGTTGGTGCACGGCGCCCTGCACGCCCAAGGCTGGGACCACGAAACCAGCGAAGCCGACGCCGAGGCCATGGAAGCCCGCGAAATCGAAATCTTGGCGAGCCTGGGCTTCCCCAACCCCTACTGAATCCACCTCACAGCAGGCGAACTTTCACACTGCGCCCTTTGATGCGCCCGACCGACAACTTGGCCTCCACCTGGCGGGCAATGGCACGGTCCACTGCCACGTAGGTGGAAAACTCGTTGACGTTGATTTTGCCGATCTGCGCCTTGTCGAAGCCGGCCTCGCCGGTCAACGCCCCCAGCACGTCGCCCGCCCGAATTTTCTCTTTGCGTCCGCCCACAATTTGCAGGGTGGCCATGGGTGCCAGCAAGGGGTCGCGGCTGGTGGGCGCCAAGTCTGACAGCGGCTGCCAGGTCGATTCCCGGCCTTGCAGTTGTTCAATCTTGCCCACGCTGCCCATTTCATCCAAGCTGGCCAAGGTCAAGGCCAACCCCTCGGCATCACCGCGCCCGGTGCGGCCAATGCGGTGCACATGCACCTCGGGGTCGGGGGTCACATCCGCGTTGATGACGCAGGGCAGGTGGGCAATGTCGATGCCCCGCGCAGCCACATCGGTGGCCACCAGCACCGAACAGCTGCGGTTGGCAAATTGCACCAGCACCTGATCACGCTCGCGTTGCTCCAGCTCGCCGTACAAGGCCAATGCGCTGAAACCCTGCCCCTGCAAAACCGCCACCAAGTCGCGGCACTGTTGTTTGGTGTTGCAAAACGCGAGCGTCGATTCAGGCCGAAAGTGGTTCAGCAACAACGACACCGCATGGAGCCGCTCGCCTTCGGACACCTCGTAAAAAAACTGCCGTATTTTTTGGGCGTTGTGCTGCGCCTGAACCTTGACGGTTTGTGGCGCGCGCATGAACTGCGCAGCCAACTGGCCAATGCCTTCGGGGTAAGTCGCCGAAAACAACAGCGTCTGCCGCTGGGCCGGGCACAAGCAGGCCACCTTGGCAATGTCGTCAAAAAACCCCATGTCCAGCATGCGGTCGGCCTCGTCCAGCACCAAGGTGCGCACCGCGTCCAGGCTCAGGCTGCCGCGCTCCAGGTGGTCCAGAATCCGGCCGGGTGTGCCCACCACCACATGGGTGCCGTGCTCCAGGCTCAGCGTCTGCCCGCGCAGCGCCACACCCCCGCACAAGGTCACCACCTTGATGTTGCCCACCGCCCGGGCCAGCTTGCGGATTTCGGCGGTCACCTGATCGGCCAGTTCGCGGGTGGGGCACAGCACCAGGGCTTGTGCCTGCCACAAAGCCGAATCGAGCTTTTCCACCAAGGGCAGGCCAAAAGCCACGGTTTTGCCACTGCCGGTGCTGGCTTGCGCAATCAGGTCTTTGCCGGCCAAGGCCAAAGGCAGGCTGGCCGCCTGGATGGCCGTCATGGCGGTGTAGCCCAATTGATTCAGGTTGTCGATCGTGGCGGGGGCCAGTGCCAACCCGTCGAAAGCGGCCCCGGCCGCGGCTTGTGCAGTTGCGTTCATCGGGCGATTATCCGCCCCCGGGCTCACACAAGGCTGCGTATGGCCGCCAGCGAATGCAGGCAGTGGTAGGCAACCTGCTCGTCGCTGTAGCGACTCGCCTCGCCCACAGGGCAGGCGTTGCGCGCCGAGCAGCGGTCTTGGCAGCCCGATGCCGGCTGCAAACGGTGGGTCAAACAAGTCTGCAAACGCCACGGCGAAGGCTGGTCACAGGCCAGGGCCCCGGCCGGGCAGGCACTTATGCAGGGTTGATCAACACATGTCAAGCAAGGCGAGGTCAGCGCCCTTTTTGGCGTTGCAGGCAAATGGGTACGGGCCAACACCACCGCCCGGTAAGCAAACCAGCTGCCCCATTCCGCGTCCACACCCAGGCCTAAAGGCGACCGCTGGTGCCAACCGGCCAACAAGCCCAACTTTTGCAAATTCACGGCTTGCGGCCCAGGAAACACCTGCCGCCAACTGTGGTCCGCCAACGGCCCGGCCATCAACGCCTGCACGCATTCCCCCACAAAGGTATCCACCGGGTCACTGCCGTGCAAGCCGCGCCGCTTCAAAGCACCCCAAAAATCACGCCCGGCGTGCCCCAACAGAATCAGCTGTGTGAAACGCCCTACGTCCGAACCGCTCAGGTTCAAGGAAGCCAACACTTCCGCTGGCAAGGTGTTCAGGTCGAACACCGCATGCAGGTTCAAACCTTGGGCTGCAAGCGGAGCAAACGGGTCCATCAAGCGGCCATCTGCAGGGCAATCGTCACCGGTCCATCGTTGACCAGGTGCACCTGCATATCGGCCGCAAATCGCCCGGTCTGCACCACTGGGTGCGCCAAACTTGCTTGGGCCACAAAGTATTCGTACAAACGGCGCCCTTCATCGGGTGCGGCAGCACTGGTAAAACTGGGTCGGTTGCCACCGGTCACATCGGCCGCCAAAGTGAACTGGCTCACCACCAGCAAACCACCGGCCACGTCTTGCACGCTGCGGTTCATTTTGCCGGCTTCATCGCTAAAAATGCGCAGTTTCAACAGTTTGGACAGCAATTTGTCGGCCACCGCGTCGGTGTCACCGCGCTCGGCGCACAACAACACCAACAGGCCCGGGCCAATTTGCCCGACCACCTCACGCGCCACTTCCACCCGCGCTTGGCTGACCCGTTGCAGCACCGCCTTCACACACGCCCCTCTTGGCCATGAAAGTGGGCTTCCACACCATCTGGCAGCAGCTCAATGGTGGCTCGCACGCCAACCACGGTGTCCATCAGCGCCCGTTCAACATTGCCGCGCAATTCAGCAGCCCGGGCCAAGGTCCAGTCCGGGGGCAAATGCATGTGAACATCCACGTAGCACCGTTGTGCAGCCTGCCGGGTGTGCAGGTGATCAAACCTGACCGAGCCATCCGCCTGCTGGAAGCGATTCAAGACACCCTGGATGCGCTCCAGCTGGTCAACCGGCACCGCCTCGTCCATCAAGCCTTGGGCCGAACGCCAGATCAGGTGCCCGCCTTCCTTCAAAATGTTCAAGGCCACGCCCACCGCGACCAAAGCGTCCAGCCACAACCACCCGGTTGCCACCGCCAGCAAAAGGCCCAGCACCACGCCGGCCGAAGTCCAAACATCGGTCACCAAGTGGCGTGCATCGGCTTCCAGCGCGATCGACCGGTGCGTTCGGGCGGCTTGAAACATCACCCAAGCCAACCAACCATTCAAAGCAGAGCTGGCCACCGACAAGGCCAGTCCCCAATCCATTTGCTGCAAAGGTTGCGGGTCAAACACCCGCCCTATCGACGCCCACATGATGCCCACCGCTGCAGCGATGATCAAAATGCCTTCAAAACCCGAGGAAAAATACTCGGCCTTGTGGTGCCCGTACGGGTGGTCGTCGTCGGCGGGGCGCGCAGCCACTGTGACCATCACCAGGCCAAACACGGCGCTGGCCAGGTTCACCAAAGACTCCATGGCGTCCGATAGCAGGCCCACGGAACCTGTTATCCACCACGCCCAGGTTTTCAGGGCAATGGTGACCAAAGCCACCACCACCGAAACCATCAACAGGTGACGCGGCGTGAGCTTGTCCATGCGTATCAACTCAGCATCAACTCAGCGTTACGCGCGCAAACTTGCGCTTGCCCACTTGCACCACATAGGTGCCAACAGCCAGCTTCAGACCTTTGTCGCTCACCACGCCGCCGTCCACCCGCACGCCGCCACCGTCGATCAAACGGTTCGCTTCACTGGTGGAAGGAGCCAGGTTGGCCTGCTTCAGCAAAGCCCCGATGCCCAACGGAGCGCCGCCCAGTTGAACTTCCGGGATCTCATCTGGCACCCCCCCTTTGCTGCGATTGATGAAATCCTGCTCCGCCGCATCGGCCGCAGCCACGCTGTGGAAGCGCGCGGTGATTTCCTTGGCCAGTGCAACTTTCGCATCCTTGGGGTTGGCACCTTGGGCAATCGCCGCCTTGAGCGCCTCGATTTCGGCCAGCGACTTGAAGCTCAACAACGTGTACCACTTCCACATCAGCGTGTCGCTGATGCTCAACACCTTGGCAAACATGGTGTTGGCGTCTTCCGCAATGCCAATGTAGTTGTTCTTGGACTTGGACATCTTGTCCACCCCGTCCAGCCCCTCCAGCAGTGGCATGGTCAAAATGCACTGGGGTTCCTGGCCGTATTCGGCCTGCAAATGCCGTCCCATCAACAGGTTGAACTTCTGGTCGGTTCCGCCCAATTCCAAATCGGCCTTGAGCGCCACCGAGTCGTAGCCCTGCATCAGCGGGTACAAAAACTCGTGCACGCTGATGGGGGTGCCTGCTTTGAATCGGTCGTGAAAATCATTGCGCTCCATCATGCGCGCCACCGTGTACTTGGCGGCCAGCTGGATCATGCCCATGCTGCCCAGCGGCAAACTCCACTCGCTGTTGTAGCGAATTTCGGTTTTGGCCGGGTCCAACACCAAACTGGCCTGCTTGTAATAGGTTTCGGCATTCGCCTTGATCTGCTCTGGGGTCAGCGGCGGACGGGTGCTGTTGCGCCCGGAAGGGTCGCCAATCAGGCTGGTGAAGTCGCCAATCAAAAAAATCACCTGGTGCCCCAGGTCCTGCAACTGGCGCATCTTGTTGAGCACCACGGTGTGGCCAATGTGAATGTCCGGCGCTGTCGGGTCCAGCCCCAGTTTGATGCGCAGCGGCTGGCCAGTGGCCTCGCTTTTTTGCAGTTTTTTGACCCAATCGGCCTCTGGAATCAGCTCCTCGCAACCACGGCGGGTCACCGCCAGCGCATGCTGCACCTGTTCCGACAAAGGCTCAAGTTTGGCCGCGGCCAGGACATCGTGGGCGTGGCCCACAGCAGAAGTTGTGCTGTTCATAAGGGTTTTTTACAGTTGCATCTGTTGCGCAGCCAGATATACTGGAGCGTTGATTTACATGGATTTTAGTGGCCGAGTCTGGGGCAAGCTCCGTTGGCTTCTGTGCCTGACCCAGGTCAGGGTCCGTTCCTCCCATTTTTTGCAAGCCTTGCGGCACTTAAATCGCTGGGCTGAAGATATTTTTGATGTTCGTTTTGTTTCATTCGATTGCGCAGGCCCTGCAAAAGCACCCGCGCCGCCTCATAGGCGGACTGGGCGTGCTGCTCTTGGGCACTGGCGTTACCGCCTTCGGCATAGCGCCGCTGGCACCAGATGCGGCCCAATTGCCTGTGCGGCAAGTGGTTGAAGCTGCGGCAGCCCCCTGGACGTCTGAGGCTCCCGAAGAGTCCAGCAATATGGCCGCTGCACTGCCACTCACCCTGTTTCGCAGTGACACCACCCGCCGAGAAGACAACGCACAAAGCCTGCTGCAACGCTTGGGCGTAAAAGACACCGCAGCCACCAGCTTTATCAGCAAAGACGCCGCCGCGCGCACCCTGTTGTTGGGGCAAGCGGGCAAGCTGGTGTCGGTGGAAGCCGATGCGCAACACCGTTTGCAGCGTCTGGTCGCCCGTTGGCAGCCCGGCAGCAACAGCCAATACCAGCGTTTGGTGCTCGAAAAGCAAAACGGGCAATGGACCTCGCGCCTGGAACAAGCTGAACTCGCCAGTGCCGTGCGCTTGAGCAGCGGTACCATACGCACTTCGCTTTTTGCCGCCACCGAAGCCGCGCGGCTGCCCGACAGCGTTGCCGCGCAATTGGCTGAATTGTTTGCCGGCGACATCGACTTTCGGCGTGATTTGCAACCCGGCGATCGGTTCAACGTGGTTTACGAAACCCTGGAAGCCGATGGCGAAGTGCTCAAATTTGGCAGGTTGCTGAGCGCCGAATTTGTAAACAACGGCAAATCGCACCAGTTGATGTGGTTCCAAGCCCCGGGCGAAAAGGGTGGGTACTACAACTTTGATGGCCAAAGCATGCGCCGGGCTTTTTTGGCGTCTCCACTGGAGTTTTCACGGGTTAGCAGTGGTTACGGCATGCGTTTCCACCCCATTTCGGGTGGCCAAAAGGCCCACTTGGGCATTGACTACGCCTCGCCCACAGGTACACCGGTGCGAACCGTGGCCGATGGAACCGTTGGTTTTGCCGGCTGGCAAAACGGTTACGGCAACGTGGTGGTGGTTGAGCACAGCCAGAACAAATCCACGCTTTACGCCCACCTCAGCCGCATCAACGTGCGCAAAGGCCAGCGCGTAGACCAAGGAACAACCGTGGGCTTGGTGGGATCCACCGGCGCCTCCACAGGCGCTCACTTGCACTTTGAATACAAGGTCGGCAAACAGCATTTCGACCCGCTGACCATTGCCCGGCAAACCGAAGGCAAGCCGATTCCGGCGCAAGCCAAAGCGCAGTTCAAACAGGTGGCACAGCAAATGCGCAGCCAACTGAATGCGGCTTCTGTGGTGGTTCAAGCGAGCGCCCAGTAAGCCAGGCAGTGCCCTTGTCTTATTGCATAGGCTTGATGTCGGGCACCTCGCTCGATGGGGTAGATGGGGCCTTGCTTGCTTTCGATGAGAACACCCCGGGCGGCATGCGGGTGGCCGCTAGCTGCGGTCAGGAACTGCCCAGACAGCTGCGCGCTGCGCTGTACGATTTGAACCAGCCGGGCACCAACGAACTGCATCGTGCCGCCTTGGCCACCCACGAATTGGTCCAAGTTTACGCCCAGGTAAGCCTGCAGTTGGTGCACCAAGCGGGTATTCCCAAATCGCAAATCGCCGCCATTGGCGCCCATGGGCAAACAGTTAGACACCAGCCACCCAGCCCCTACCTGAAACACCCCCCCTACACTTTGCAGTTGAACAACCCGGCCTTGTTGGCGGAATTGACCGGCATACCCGTGGTGGCCGACTTCAGGACCGCTGATGTAGCGGCTGGCGGACAAGGTGCACCGCTGGTGCCCGCTTTTCACCACGCAGTGTTTGGCAAAACAGGCGCATCTGTTGCGGTCGTCAACATAGGCGGCATTGCCAATGTGAGCGCTTTGTGTGCCAGCGGCAAGGTATTTGGGTTTGACACCGGGCCCGGCAACGCACTGATGGATTCTTGGTGTCAACAGCACACCGGACAAACCTACGACGCCAATGGCTCCTGGGCCGCCCAGGGCAGCAGCTCAGCCGGGCTGCTCAACCGAATGCTGGCAGAGCCCTACTTCGCCCAACCAGGTATCAAAAGCACCGGCCGAGACTTGTTCCACACCGCTTGGTTGATGCGCATGCTCGATCAACAAGGTGCCCCAATTCGCCCTCAAGACGTTCAAGCCACGCTGCTGGAATTGACCGCCATCAGCATTGCAAATGGCATTGAACAGGCTTTCGTGGGGGAAACTGCCGCCCAAACCGTGCTGCTTTGCGGTGGCGGCGCCAAAAACGGGGCTTTGGTGTTGGCCTTGCAAAACGCCCTCCAGGGCAAGCACGTCACACCAACAAGCGAACTGGGCTGGCCCGTGGATTTGGTTGAAGCCGCCGCGTTTGCTTGGCTCACCCATCAGCACCTTGTGGGCCTGCCGGGCAACCTACCTGCGGTCACAGGGGCCCACCGCCCCAAGGTGTTGGGCGGGTACTACCCGGCTTGAATGCTCTGACCTGAAAAATCAAACGCTGAAGCTGGAGCCGCAGCCGCAGGTGGTGGTGGCGTTGGGGTTTTTGATCACGAACTGCGCACCCTGCAGGTCTTCTTTGTAGTCGATTTCAGCGCCCACCAAGTACTGGTAACTCATGGCGTCGATCAGCAAAGACACGCCGTTCTTTTTCATTTCGGTGTCGTCTTCGTTCATGATTTCGTCGAACGTGAAACCATACTGGAAGCCCGAACAACCGCCGCCCTGCACAAACACGCGCAGTTTCAAATCAGGGTTGCCCTCTTCAGCAATCAGATCGGCCACCTTGGCTGCGGCGCTGTCCGTGAAAATCAACGGAGCGGGCATTTCGGTGTCTACGGTTTCAGCTAAAGCGCTCATGGTTTACTTTCAATAAAACAATACGGTAATAGTACATCAAAACAGTCGGGTATAGGACCTTGCGCCACCAACCCCATTCGCCCACCAAGGCCTTTCAACAAAAAACCGCCCAAGGTTTGCACCCGGGCGGTTTTGAGCAGGTACCTGCGTGAACCGAGACCGATTAACGCTTGGAGAACTGCTTGCGGCGGCGCGCAGAACGCAGACCGACCTTTTTACGTTCGACTTCGCGGGCATCGCGGGTCACGTAACCGGCGGCGCTCAGTGCAGGCTTCAAAGCTGCGTCGTAGTCGATCAGGGCGCGGGTGATACCGTGACGAACCGCACCGGCCTGGCCGGATTCACCACCGCCGTGCACGTTGACTTGCACGTCGAAAGTGGCTGCGTTGTCGGTCAGCAGCAGGGGCTGCTTGGCAATCATGATCGAGGTTTGACGGCCAAAGAACTGTTCAATGTCTTTGCCGTTCACCGTGATCTTGCCGGTGCCTTTTTTCAGAAACACGCGGGCGACGCTGGATTTGCGACGGCCGGTGCCATTGTTCCAATCACCAATCATGGCAGCTCCTTAAATGTCCAACACTTTGGGTTGCTGGGCGGTGTGCGGGTGCTCAGCGCCACCGTACACTTTGAGCTTCTTGATCATGGCGTAGCCCAGGGGACCCTTGGGCAACATGCCTTTGACCGCCTTTTCCAGCGCGCGGCCGGGGTGCTTGGCCTGCAGGTCGCGGAAGTTGGTGCCGTAGATACCGCCCGGGAAACCCGAGTGACGGTAGTACATTTTGTCCAGGGCTTTGGTGCCCGTGACTTTGAGTTTGGCGGCGTTAACGACGACGATGAAATCGCCGGTATCCACGTGAGGGGTGTAAATGGCTTTGTGTTTGCCGCGCAACCGGAGTGCCACTTCGCTGGCAACACGTCCGAGCACCTTATCGGTGGCGTCAACCACAAACCACTCGTGCACCACCTCAGCGGGCTTGGCGCTGACGGTTGTTTTTTGCATGAGATT
>JACCDQ010526891.1_pt1 | contig 24214 bp, 20 predicted proteins | sample 7446031 | NCBI WGS metagenome assembly JACCDQ01 (sample SAMN15323442, study PRJNA562643) | freshwater metagenome | isolation source: river surface water | place: USA:Blue River Watershed | collected 2017-08-17 | reverse complement strand
GGGTCCAGGGACCGAGGTCATTGCGCCAGCCGTTGAATTCGGGCTGCTTGTCCAGGTGGCCGTACATCAGCACGGTCTGGCCACTGCCCTCGCCTGCAGCACGCGTGGCATTCACCTCGAAGAACAGCACCGGCGTGCGTCCGGGCAGGCGGATGATTTCCAGCTTCAGGCCTTCGACCTTCTGTGCTTCCACCCACTGCGCGGCGTTGCGGAGCACGGTTTCGATGTGGCCGTGCGCGGCCCAGTCGGCGTCGAACATCGGTGACTTGGCCGGGATCTCGATGTACTTTTTCAGCTCGGGCAGGATGCGGCTGTCCCAGGCTTGGGAGACATCGCTCAGGACGCGGGGGCTGTCCAGAGCGCCTTCGGGCATTTCGCGGTGCAGGGGGGCGTTCATGCCCGGTATTTTTGCATCCAGGCCAGGCCGCGTGAAGTCCCGCCGCTCGAGGTGTCGGCCGGAATGTATTCGCAGCCCACCCAACCGTCCCAGCCGGTCTCGGCGGAAATGCGGTCGATGAGCGCGAACAGGTGGTCCCAGTTGAGTTCGCCCGAACCTGGTTCGTGGCGCGCCGGCACGTCGGCAAACTGGAAATGGCCCACGCGGCCGGTGGGCAGGTACTGGCTGATCTTGGTCGAGAGATCGCCCTCGACGATCTGGCAGTGGAACAAGTCCATCTGCACTTTCACGTTGTCCGCGCCCACCGCTTCGAGGATGGCATGCGCATGGTCTTGACGTTGCAGGTGAAAGCCCGGGATGTTGCGCGTGTTGATGGGTTCGAGCATCAGGTCGCGTCCGACCTTGGCGGCTTCCTGCGCAGCCCATTTCAGGTTGGCCACCAAGGTCTGGTCGGCCTGCTGTGCGCTCAGACTGTCGGGGCGCACGCCCACCACGGTGTGGATGCGCGGGCAATCCAGCACCGCGGCGTATTCAAACGCCAGTGCCAAACCGGCACGAAATTCGGCCTCACGGCCCGGCAGGCAGGCGGTGCCGCGCAGGCCGCGGTCCCAGCCGGTGACCATCTCGTCTTTCGTCAGGCCGCCCGGCGGCATGTTGAACAGCACCTGCTGCAGGCCATTGCCCTTCAGGCGCGCGGCCAGTTCGGCGGCCGGGTAGGCGTAAGGGAAGAGGTACTCCACGGCCTTGAAACCGTCCTTGGCCGCGGCTTCGAAGCGGTCGAGGAAGGGCAGGTCCGGGTACATCATCGTCAGGTTGGCGGCAAAGCGGGGCATGGTGTCTCCTTGAATGTCTTACCAGCGTGCGCCGAAGGTGGCACGCAGTTCATCGATGACGGTGGCGCGCAGCGGCGCCGTGTCGGGTGCCAGCAGCATCAGGCGCGCGGTTTCTTCCAGCTCTTCGAGCGTGGCCATGGCGGCGGCGGGGCTGTCGTGCCAGACGTTGGGCCCCAGGCGCGGCAGCATGACGGAGCGGATGGGCGCACCACGTGCGGCGTACTGGCGGATCAATGCGGCCACTTCGTCGGCGCCTACCGGGCTGCCAGGGCGGTGGTACTGAACCATCGGCACATGCCCGACTTTCATCACAAAGTACGGTGTGATGGCGGGCAGCAGTTCGGGTCCTTGTGCATTCAGGCTCAGTGCGACCAGGTGCGTGCTGTGGGTGTGGATCACGCAACGCGTGTCGGCATCGGTTTCGCAGGCGGCTTCGTAGATGCGGCGGTGCAGAGCCAAGGTCTTGCTGGCGCGGTCTCCACTGATTTGCTGGCCGTCCAGGCCGACTTTGGCGATCTTCTCGGGTTGCAGAAAACCCAGGCAGGCGTCGGTGGGCGTGATCAGGAAACCATCATCGAGTCGGAAACTGATGTTGCCTGCGGTGGCATGCACGTAGCCGCGCTCGAACAGGCTACGGCCGACACGGCAGATCTCTTCACGGGCAAGGGATTCGTTCATGGCAGCACTGTAAAGGCTTTGGTGAAAAAGTCGTCGGTGCCGAAGTTGCCAGACTTGAGCGTGATGTGTAGCGGCCCGGCGTCGCCCTGCGCATGGCACCAGGGCACGCCAGGGTCGATCTGTGGCCCGATCTGCAGCTGCGAGATGCCCAGCGCCTGCACGCAGGCGCCCGAGGTCTCGCCACCGGCCACCACCAGCTGCTGCACGCCCGCCTGTGCCAGCGCGCGTGCCACGGCGGCCAGCGCGTGTTCGACCAGTGTGCCCGCTTCGGCCACGCCCAGCCGGGTCTGGATGGCTTTCACCGCTTCGGGCTCGGCAGTGGAATACACCAGCACCGGGCCTTGCGGCAGCAGCGGCTTGGCCCAGGCCATGACCTGCGCCACCAGCGCATCGGCGTCACCGGTCAGCTCCAGGGGATCCAGCGCGAGCGCCTTTCCGCCATGAGACTTGAAGTGCGCGACCTGCCGGTTGGTCGCCTGCGAGCAGCTGCCCGAGACGACGGCACGCAGGCCCTGCGCAGGCGGCAGCTGGCTGGCGGTGCTCGACGGTGCCAGGCCCCAGTTGGCGGGCAGGCCAATGGCGACGCCCGAGCCGGCGGTCACCAGCGGCATGTCTTTCAGCGCCGGGCCCAAGCGCAGCAGGTCGTCGTTGCTGGTGGCGTCTACGATCGCCACGCCCACGCCTTCGGCTTGCAGCGCGGCCATGCGCGTGCGGATGGCCTCGGCACCACGCGCTACCACCGTGTGGTCGAGCAGGCCCACCTGACGCTTCGTCTGCGACTGCATCACCCGCACCAGGTTCGGGTCGGTCATGGGCGTGAGCGGGTGGTTCTGCATGCCCGACTCATTGAGGAGCACATGGCCGGCGAAGAGGTAGCCCTTGAACACAGTGCGCCCGTTGTCCGGAAAGGCTGGGGTGGCGATGGTGAAGGTTGTACCCAGCGCATCCATCAAGGCCTCGGTCACCGGACCGATGTTGCCTTCGGGCGTACTGTCAAAGGTCGAGCAGTATTTGAAATAGATCTGCTGCGCGCCCTGCGCCTGCAGCCAGCGCAGCGCGTCCAGCGATTGGGCGATGGCTTCAGCCGCGGGAATGGTGCGCGACTTGAGGGCCACCACCACCGCGTCCACTTCGGCATTCAAAGGCCCAGTGGGCACGCCAATGGTTTGCACCACGCGCATGCCGCTGCGCACCAGGTTGTTGGCCAGATCGGTGGCGCCGGTGAAGTCGTCGGCAATGCAACCGAGTTTCAAGGCGTTCATGTGTTGCCTTTCGGCAGTTCAATGCCCGGGAAGATCTTGATGACTGCGCTGTCGTCTTCTTTTGCAAAGCCGGCGGTGCTGGCCTGCATGAACATCTGGTGCGCGGTCGATGACAGCGGCAACGGGAACTTGCTGGCGCGCGCCACATCGAGCACCAGCCCCAAGTCCTTCACGAAAATGTCCACCGCCGACAGCGGCGTGTAGTCGTTGGCCAGCACATGGGCCATGCGGTTCTCGAACATCCAGCTGTTGCCTGCGCTGTGGGTGATCACTTCGTACAGCGCTTCGGCGTTCACGCCTTCGCGCAGGCCCAGTGCCATGGCCTCGGCCGCCGCAGCAATGTGCACACCTGCCAGCAGCTGGTTGATGATCTTGACCTTGCTGCCGGCGCCGGCACTGTCGCCCAGCTTGTAGACCTTGCCCGCCATGGCGTTGAGCAATGGCTCTGCCACGGCATAGGCGTCCGGCTTGCCGGCCGTCATCATGGTCATCTGGCCGCTGGCGGCCTTGGCGGCGCCGCCCGAGATGGGCGCGTCGATGTAGCGCAGGCCCATGCCTTCGAGTCGAGCCTCCAGTGCGACCGACCAGTTCGGATCGACCGTCGAGCACATCACGAACACGCTGCCGGGTTTCATGTGCGCGGCGCAACCGCTGTCCTGTCCATCGGTGCCAAACAGCACCGCTTCGGTCTGCGCGGCATTGACCACAACCGAAACGATGACGTCGCACGCGGCGCCCAGCTCGGCCAGGCTGGTACAGGCCACACCGCCCTCGCGCGCGAAGGCTTCAGCGGCTTCACGCCGCACATCAAACACATGCACCGAGTGTCCAGCGCGGCGCAGCGAAGCGGCCATGCCAGAGCCCATGGCGCCCAAACCTATCAGACCAACAGTGGTCATTTTTTTCTCCTTGTGCGCCACGCAATCTGCGCCACGCTTTGTTCTTCAATCGAGTGAAATCTGTGCGAACGCAGACACCTTTTGCCATTGCGCGGTGTCGGATTGCATGAAGCTGGCCATGGCTTGTGCGCCCAGCCAGGTGGGCTCTGCGCCAGCCTTGAGCATGGCAGCCTTCACTTCTTCGTGGCGCGCCACGCGTTCAAGCGACTGCTCCAGCTTCTGCTGCACGGCCGCTGGCAAGCCAGCCGGTGCGGCCAGGCCGAACCAGGCGAACACTTGGTAGCCCTTGATCCCGGCTTCTTCCATGGTCGGCACCTGCGGCAGCGCGCTGCTGCGCTGCGGTGTGGTCACTGCCAGCGCCTTCAGTTTGCCGCCCTGGATCAGGCCCAGGGCCGAAGGCAGGTTGTCGAACATGAAGCTGACTTCATCGGCCATCACCGCGGTCAGCCCTGCAGCGGCACCGCGGTAAGGAATGTGTGTGACGAAAGTGCCTGCCAGGTTTTTGTACAGCTCGGCACTCAGGTGCAGCGAGGTGCCGTTGCCATTCGATGCGTAATTGAGTTGTCCGGGCCTCGCTTTCATGCGGCCGGTCAGGTCGGCCACGTTTTGGATGCCCGACGCCGGGTTGACGACCAGCACATTGGGTACGCGCCCCAGCAGGCCAATGGGTGCAATGCTGCGCGGCTCGTAAGGCAGTTTTTTGTAAAGCGCCGGGTTGATGGTCAGCGGCGGTGAGGCCATCAGCAGCGTGTAGCCGTCCGCTGTGGCGCGCGAAGCCTCGCCTGCGCCCAGGTTGCCACCGGCGCCCGGCTTGTTGTCGATCACGATGGGCTGACCGAGTTCCTGTGACAACTTGGGCGCCACCAGGCGCGCCATGTTGTCGATCAGACCGCCGGGCGGGAAGGGCACGACCAGTTTGATGGGACGCGCGGGCCAGCTCTGGGCCAGTGCGGATGGGGCCAGAGGCGCAAGGCCCAGCAGGGCGGCGCAGATCAGGGTGACTTGACGGCGTTGCACAGGGGTCTCCTTGGAGAAAATTCGTCAGGTCATCATACAAATTTTGGCCCACTTTGGGAAGTGACGGTGCGACATCGGCTGACCCTAAAGCAGGCTGACACCTTTCCATTGCCCGCTTTGCACCAGTTGTTTGACTGTTTCGCGAAGTTCTGCGCGCACGGCAGCTGCGGCGGGTGACAGATGCTCGGGATCCACTGAGTAAAGGAAGTTGGGGCGCTTCATTTCTGCATCTGAAAAAGCCAGAGTGCGCCATCCCTCTCGAATACGGCCTGCTTCCAGCAGGGCTGCCGACATGGGTTTGATGGTCGCACCCATGCCATCGCGCACGCAGGTCATCAGCAGTGAAAGAGAGTCAATTTCGGCCACGATGTGCAACGCCAGATCGCGGCGTTCGAACTCCGCTGCAATGCGCCGCCGCAGCCCATGGATGCCGGTGGGCAAAATGAGCGGCAGACTGGCGGTGTCCTCGCAGCTCAGTTTGATGCGGCGCGGGGGCACCAGGTCGCTGTCTTCAGGCAGCATCACGAACAGCTCTTCTTCCACCAGCGGCTCGGACGGCAGATCGGGTACAGCGTCACGACTGAACAAAATGGCCAGGTCGAGCTGGCCCAAGCGCATCATTTGCGCCAGGTGACCGCTCATGCCCTCGACCACATTGAGCACGATGCCGGGGTATTTTTCGCGGATGCGGCGCATGAAGGGCACACCCACGGCGCACACCGTGGTAGCGGCCAGGCCAACCGACACCATCCCATGCACCGTACCGGGCTCCTGCCGCGCAATGGACAGGGCTTGTTCCAGTTGGCGCAGGATGAAGCGTGCGTGGTGGTGCAGTGCAGCACCATTTTCGGTGGGCGTGACGCCCTTGGCAGTCCGGATCAGCAGGGGCTTGCCCACCTCTGCTTCGAGCTTGGCGATGTGTTGGCTCAGCGCGGGTTGGGCGATGTAAAGCTGGCGTGAGGCCTTGGCCAGACTGCCGCTTTCCACGATCTGCACGAAGTATTTGAGTTGTCGAAGGTCCATGCGGCATCCTATAAGTATTTGAGGATGCCTGGGTATAAGAAATGCATATACCCCATCTCGGAAAACTGTATTTTGCAGAAACACAGACGCTTCCTAATATGGCGTACACACCTCGGTACAACCCAAGCCACAGGAGACAAGACCATGCAAGACAAGAAACAAGACGCCAAAGTCGCCATTGCCTCGAACGACCGCCGCACGCTGCTGAAGACGGGCGCGGCCGCAGCTGGCAGCGCGGCACTGGGCTGGCCAGCGCTGGCCCTGGCACAGGCGAACACCATCAAGATTGGGCACCTCACACCCATGACAGGTTTTTTGGGTGCGCTGGGTGAGTATGCCCAGCAGGGCATCAAGATGGCGGCCGAAGAAATCAATGCCGCTGGTGGCCTGCTCGGGCGTCAGATTGAGCTGATCAGCGAAGACTCGGTCAATCCGCAAGTGGCTTCGCAAAAGGCGCAGCGCATGATCGAGCGCGACAACGTGGCTGTGCTGATGGGTGAAATCAACTCTGCCTCGGCCCTCACGATTTCCCAAGTGGCGGCGCGCAACAAAAAGCTGTTCATGAGCATTGGTGCTCGTTCGGACGCGTTGCGCAACAAGGACTGCAACCGCTATACCTTCCACGTGGACATTCCGGTCACGGTCATGGTCAACGCTGCCGGCGAAGCCCTGTTGCGTGAAGGGCTGGTCAAGGGCAAGAAAATTTTTGCCCTCACGTCCGATTACCTGTTTGGTCATGACCTGTCGCGTGCTGCCAAAAACTTTTTCACCCGCAACGGTGGCACGGTGATTGGCGACGAACTGGTGCCGACCGACCTGACCGACTTCAGCCCGCAACTGCTCAAGATCCGGCAGGCTCGACCCGACCTGGTGGCCACAAACCTGGGCGGTAACCAGGTGACCAACTTCGTCAAGCAATTTTCGGAGTTCGGCCTGACTTACCCGGTGGCTGGTTTCAACCTGAACACGGCCGATGCCTGGGCTACGGGCGAAGGCAACCTGGGTGGCTACTGGCCCACGGTGTGGCACCATGAACTCAAGACGCCGGGTTCCTTGGCGTTTGTCGAGAAATTCACCAAAAAATACAACCGCATTCCCGAGAACCATGCTTGGATCGAATACGTCTCGCTCAAGATGATGGCCCAGGCGATCACGGCCACCAAGTCGGTGGACACAGACAAACTGATTGCTTACTTTGAGTCAGAGGCGCAGTTCGACATCCTGAAGGCCCGTAAGGCTTACTTCCGCAGCTGGGACCACCAGCTCATGCAGGAGGCCTACCCCTTTACGGTCAAACCCAAGGGGCAGTCCAAGCACAAACAGGACTTCTTGCTCTTTGGTGAGGCTGTACCTGCCGCCAATGAGCCGCTGGACAAACTCGCACCACCGAAGTCGGAGAGCACCTGCAAGATGTGATGCCCGATAGCCATCGAACCCGCAGCGACGCGGGTTCGCGGCTGCGGCCACGTCACGCCTGAGGGGCGCGGCCTTTTCCTGTCTCTCCTCGTTGTTCCATGGAATTCATCTATCTGCTTGAACAGATCGTCAATGGTCTGGTGCTCGGGGGCTACTACCTGCTGCTCGCGCTGGGTTTGTCGTTGATCTTCAGTGTCGGCGGCATTGTCAACCTGGCACACGGCGCGTTTTATGCGATTGGCGCCTATGTTTCGCTCGAAGTGATCAAGCATGCCGGTTTTGGTGTCAGCATCCTGGTCACGCCGCTGGCGGTGGCTTTGCTGGGCATCGTGTTCGAGCGGTACCTGTTGCGGCGCTTTTACACGGCCGATCCCATCCTCAGTTTGCTGGTCACTTTTGGCCTGGCCATGGTGACCGAGCAGGCCCTGCGCATGTTCTGGGGTTCTGCCCCGTTGCCTTCGAACATGCCGCCCGAGTTCAAGGGCAATGTGCTGCTGGGCGAGTTCATGTTCTCCAAGTACCGCTTGTTCATTCTCGGGGTGGTGATGGTCGTGATGTGCGGCATCTGGCTGCTGTTGCACAAGACCTCGTTTGGTCGTGTGGTGCGTGCCGGTGTGCAGCGGCCCGACATGGTGGCTGTGCTGGGCATCAAGCTACAGCCTTACATGACGGCCATCGTGATGTTGGGCGTGGCCACGGCTGCGCTTGGGGGGGTGCTGTTCGGGCCGATCGCGATCGTGCAACCGGCCATGGGCACCGAAATCATGACCGTGGCTTTTGTCGTGGTGGTGATTGGCGGCTTGGGCAGTTTCTGGGGTGTGGTGCTGGCGGCGGTGTTGGTTGGTGTGGTGCGTGGCATCACCATTTACTTTGTGCCTGCCGCAGGCGAAGCGTCCATGTACATCCTGATGTTCCTGGTGCTGATGTTCAGGCCGCGTGGCCTGCTGGGCGAGCGCATCGAGCGCTTCGAGTAAGCACTGACCGAGAAAAACAATGTCTGCATTACTCCATCCCCGATACCGACCCTTGTGGATCACCGCAGTGGCGCTGGTGCTGCTGCCGGTCGCCCTCCTGGGCATTGGCCTGACCTACGACGTGGCCACCGTTGTGGTGTTGCTGGCGCTGGCCGCCATGGGTCTGAACCTGCTGGTGGGCTACACCGGCCTGGTGTCCTTTGGTCACAGCGCCTGGTTTGGCATCGGCGGCTATGCCGCTGCGCTGGCCCATCTGCACTGGTTCCCGGGTCAGATGTGGTTGCCCTTGCTTTTTGCCGTGGTTTTTACGGCAGCGCTGTCGCTGGCGTTGGGCTTTCTGATTCTGCGCCGCAAGGGCGTGTATTTCTCCTTGCTGACGCTGGCGCTGTGTGCGCTGACATTTGCCATTGCCTTTCGCTGGACAGCACTCACTGGCGGCGAAGGCGGTCTGGGTGGCATTGAGCGTGGCACGCTGGGGCCCATCGATCTGGACAAGCATCTGAACTATTACATCGTGGTGGCCGTGATCGCGTTTGCCGTGGTCTATGCGTTGCTGCGTGTGGTGCGCTCGCCCTTTGGCCATGTGCTCACGGCCATTCGCGAAAACGAGCAGCGCGCCATCTTTCAGGGTTATGACACGGACAAGTACAAGCTGCTGGCCTTCGTGATTTCAGCCACTGTGACTGGCCTGGCGGGCGGCCTGTTGATTTTCCTGCACCGCCTGGCTGCAGCGGAATCCACCACGGTGGCGTTTTCCGGCGAGTTCCTGGCCATGGTCGTGATTGGAGGCATGCGCAGCTTCTTGGGCCCGGCTCTTGGGGCACTTTTCTTCCTGCTGTTTCGCGAGCTGTTTTCGATCTACACCGACAACTGGCTGCTCTATTTCGGCCTCATCTTTGTGGCCTTCATCATTTTCTCGCCTGAGGGGCTGACAGGCATTTGGGCGCAGTTGCGTCGTCGCCTGAAACCGCCGCCCGAAGACGGTGCGGCCATGAGCAAACGCAGGATCTATGAAGGTTTGCCGCTACCCGAATTCCTGCGACCTGAACGCGTCGAAGGCGATGTGTTGCAGGCGCAAGGCATCAGCAAGAGTTTTGGTGGCATCCAGGCTGTCCGAGACAACAGTCTGACGGTGCAGGCTGGGCAAATCCATGCGCTCATCGGCCCCAATGGTGCTGGCAAGACCACCACCTTTAACCTGATCTCGGGTTTGTTCATGGCCGACACTGGCACGGTGCGTCTGCATGGTCGAGCCATTGAGCACCTGCCGCCCAACCGCATTTGCCAGCAAGGCCTGGCTCGCTCCTTCCAGATCACCAGCTTGTTCAAGGGGTTGAGCATCTACGAGAACCTGCGCCTGTCGCTGCAGGCGAGACACACGGCGCGCTTCAATTTCTGGCGCGACATCGATGGTTACCCGGAGATCCATAACGAGACCGCCGAGTTGATGAAATTCCTGGGCCTTCAGGGCATGGAGGCTGTGAGCGGAGGTGACCTTTCCTATGGCGGTCAACGTCTGGTGGATCTGGGGATCGCCTTGGGCTCCAAGCCCCAGGTCTTGCTGATGGACGAACCACTCGCGGGCTTGGCAGCGGCCGAGCGTGAACGCGTGTCCCGCCTGGTGACCACCATTGCCAGCAACATCCCGGTCCTGATTGTCGAACACGATATCGACCGAGTGCTCGCCTTCTCCCACCGTGTGACGGTGATGAACCAGGGTGAGGTGCTGATGAGCGGAACGCCCGATCAGGTGCGCACCGACCCACGTGTGCAGGAGATCTATACCGGCCACGGCACACCGCCCGTGACCGGACGTACGGCGCAAGCCGGTGGCGAGCGTGCACTCGTGCTCGATTTCGACAAGGTCAACGCCTACTACGGCAAGAGCCACATCCTCAACGATGCCAGCTTGCAAGTGCGCGAGGGTGAAATCGTCGCATTGCTCGGTCGCAACGGGGCTGGCAAGTCGACATTGCTCAAGAGCCTGGTGGGTTTGGTGCCGCCCGCCAGTGGTCGCGTGGTCTTCAACGGTCACCCGATCGCAGGCCTGGGTGCCCCCGACATTGCGCGTTTGGGTATTGGCTATGTGCCGCAAGGTCGAGGCCTGTTTGCCGGTATGACGGTGGCTGAGAACCTGGCATTGGGCCGATTGGCGCGCCCGACCGATGGCAAGACTGGCGTGGTCTGGAACGAGGACAGGATTCTGGAATATTTCCCACGCTTGAGAGAGCGCATGAACGTCGCTGCGGACTACCTTTCGGGTGGCGAACAGCAGATGGTGGCGGTGGCGCGTGCGCTCTCGGCCAACGTCAAGCTCTTGTTGTTGGACGAACCCTTTGAGGGCTTGGCGCCCACCGTGGTGCAAGAGCTCTTTACCGTGTTCGACCGCTTGCGTCGCGAGGTCTCGATCGTGATCGTTGAGCACAACCTCGACCTCGTGCTGGCCCTGGCTGACCGTGTGTATGCACTCGAACGGGGCGCCGTATTCCATGAAGGACCAGCGCAACCCCTGCTGACTGACCTCGATTACCGCAAGAAAATTTTGTGGCTGTAAGGCCCAGGAGGAAAACACCATGAGTCAGAAACCAGAACTCAAGCTCCTGCTGGAGAAGATGGCCAACATGCCTTGGAAAGAATATCCGGGCCATTTTGGCGGCGCCCTGTCCAAGGAGCTGGCAGGTCCATCCACCACGGGGAGTTCACGTGTGGATTTCCGCATCTCGCGCTACGCCCCCATGGCGTATGTGCAAGAACATGTGCACAAGGTGCAGGAGCAGGTGTACTACATGCTCGAAGGCGAAGGTGTCCTCACGCTCGACGAGGCTCGGCATCTGATGCGCCCACACGATTATGTTTATGTGCCGCCAGGAGTACGTCACAGTTTTACCAATACCGGCACCCAAGGCTTGGTGTTCCTGGTGATCACCACCCCTGCTGACGACGAAGAGGAGATGCGGTGATGGGCAGCCACGCATCCGCCGCCGTGGTGCAGGCTGGCTCGCCGGCCGCCTATGGTCTGCTGCTCAACGGTCAGTGGATCGCAGGTGAAGGTTCGCGCATTGAGGTCCGCGACAAGTACCGCTTGCATGCGTTTGCATGCGTGACCGCCGCCAGCGCTGCGCAGGTGCGCAGTGCTGTGGACGCGGCGCATGCCGCCTTCCGAAGTGGCGCTCCTGTGGCCTACGAGCGCGGCCAGGTGCTCGAACGCGCAGCCCAACTGTTGGAGACACGTGCCGCCGAGTTCGTGCGGACCATGCAACTTGAAGCGGGTTTCACCGAGAGTGACGCACTCGGCGAGGTGCGCCGTTGCACGCAGACGCTCAAGCTCTCGGCAGAAGAGGCGCGTCGCTTGGCTGGTGATGTGATACCGCTGGCTGGTGCGCCCGGTGCGGCCGGTCGCATGGGTTTCACTTTGCGTGTGCCTCTGGGTGTGGTCGCTGCTATCACGCCATTCAACTCGCCGCTCAACACCGTGACACACAAGGTGGCACCGGCCTTTGCGGCGGGTAATGCGGTCATCCTCAAGCCCTCGTCGGCCACGCCGTTGACAGCTTGTCTGTTGGCTGAGGTCCTGCTGGAGGCAGGCATGCCCAAGGGCTTCCTGAGTGTTCTGCACGGCAGTGCCGAGGTTGTTGGGCAGCTGCAGGCCGATGAGCGCGTGCGCTTTTTTGCTTTCACGGGCAGCACCGAGGTGGGTCGCAAGATCCAGCAAGCAGCGGGTCTGCGCCGCACGCAGATGGAGCTGGGCTCCATCGCCTGCACCATCCTGTGTGACGACGCCAAACTCGACGTGGCCTTGCCCAAGGTGGTGAATGCTGGTTTCCGCAAAGCCGGACAGGTCTGTACATCGGTGCAATTGTTGCTGGTGCACGCTTCGCTGTTGGACGAAACAGAGAAACGCCTGACGCCGATGGTGCAGGCTCTGCGCTATGGTGATCCTCAGGATCCTCAAACCTTTGTGGGCCCGGTGATCAGCGAAGACAACGCCATCCGTATCGAGAACTGGATCAACGAGGCCGTGGCTGGCGGTGCCCGGCGCCTGGCCGGCGGGCCGCGCCAGGGCGCTGTGGTGCCCCCCACCTTGCTGACCAACATTGGTGACCACATGAAGGTGGGCTGTAACGAAATCTTCGGCCCAGTGGTGGCGATCGTGCCCTTCCAGACACTTTCACAGGCGATTGCGCGTGTCAATGCCACCCCCTTTGGCCTGGCCACCGGCATCTTCACCAACCGCCTCGGTGATGCGCTGGCGGCAGCCCAACAGTTGGAAGTTGGTGGAGTGCACATCAACGAGACTTCGAGTTCGCGCGTGGACCTGATGCCCTACGGGGGAAGCAAGGACAGCGGCTTCGGACGCGAAGGCCCGCACTACGCAGTGCACGAAATGACCGAAGAGCGTATCGTGTCGTTCACGACGGTTTGAGAGAGAAAAGACCATGCCCAAGATGAAAGGTGGCGAGCTCATCGCCCAGTACCTGGTCCAGGAGAAAGTGCCGTACATCTTCGGTATCTGTGGCCACGGCAATGTCGGCATCCTTGATGCTTTGTACGACGTGAAGGACAAGCTCCAGCTTGTCTCCCCGCGCCACGAGCAATGCGCTGGGCACATGGCCGACGCCTATTTCCGTGTCAAGCACAAGCCGGTGGCCACGCTGACATCGACTGGTCCAGGGTCAGCCAACATGGTGATGTCGTGTGCCACCGCGCTGTCCGATTCCTCGGCGTTTCTGTGCATCACTTCCAATGTGCCCACCTCTCAGCACAATCGTGCACCCTTTCAGGAGTTGTACAAGCACAACCAGGCCGACTTCGCGCAGGTGATGCGGCCGGTGGTCAAGCGGGCGTTTCAGCCCACACGTGTGGACATGCTGCCACTGGCTTTGCGCCAGGCCATGGACACCATGGTCACGGGGCGTCCCGGCCCAGTGAATCTGGACATCCCTTACAACGTGTACCAGGAAGAGGACGATGTCGAGCTGCCGCCAGCCTCGCACATTCACCGTGCCCACCGTCCTGGTGCCAGTGATGCGGATGTGGCTGCCGCCCTGGACTTTCTTGCCGCCTCGCACAAACCGGTGCTCTTCATCGGCCACGGCGCTACGCTGTCCGAAGCTGGACCTGAAATCACTGAACTGGCCGAGCGGCTGGGCATGCCGGTCATTACCTCCCCCAACGGCATGGGAGCGATTCCCGGCGATCACCCTCTGGCCTTGGGTTTCATCGGTCGCAATGGCGCTTACCCTGCCAACGAGGCCGGTCGCCGCTCTGACCTGGTGATCACGCTGGGCACGCGCTTCGATGACCGCAGCTCATCCAGCTGGCATGAAGGCTATTCGTGGAACTTCCCCAGAACACGCCTGGTGCATGTGGACATCGACCCGCAGGAGCTGGGCCGCAACTATGCCCCTGATCTGGGCATCATTGCCGACGTCAAGGTCTTCACACGCCAGCTGCTCAATGCGCTGGCCGTCCGCCAGGACATCACCGCCAAACGCTATGCACCCTGGCTGGCCGAGGTGCAGGGCTGGCAGGCGCAGTGGGAAACTTTTGTGCGCCCACACTTCGAGGATTCGACCAGTCCGCTGCGTCCCGAATTCGTGGTGGGCACGCTGCAGAAGGTGCTGCCCGACGATGTGATCCTTTCGCTCGACTCCGGTGTGCACCACAATTGGTTCATGCAGTTCTGGCAGGCCAGGCGGCCGCAGAGCATGCTCAACAGCTGGGGCTATTCCAGCATGGGTTTTGGTGTGTGCGGCATCATGGGCGCGCAGCTGGCAGCGCCAGAGCGGCCATGCGTGGCGGTGGTCGGCGATGGTGGCTTCACCATGACCCCGTATGTGCTGTGCACAGCGGTCGAGTACAACCTGCCGGTGGTTTGGATCGTCTGGAACAACTTTGCCTGGGGGGCCATCCGTGACCTGCAATACGGCTTGTTCAACGGGCGCGAGATCGGAACAGCCTTCTACAAGGGCCAAAGCGGTGAACGCTACAACCCAGACTTCGCCGCCTGGGCACGTGCCTGCGGCGCCGATGGTTACACCGTCACACGTTCCCAGGACCTCGGTGTGACTGTGCAGCAGGCGCTGAAGAACAAGCGCCCCTGTGTCATTGATGTGCACGTCGATGCCGAGGTTCGCCCCCCATCGACCGGCACCTGGCAGCTGCCGCCCATTGCGTACAAGGAGCCCTTGTACGGCAAGCCCTGGAAAGGCTGATGCCCGCAGGCTGCGACCAAACCGATACTGACCGACTGGAGAATTCATGAGCAACAAGATCGCCCTCGTTTTTGGTGGCACGCGTGGCATTGGTGCGGCTTGCGTACACAAGCTGGCCGAAAGTGGCTATGACGTGGCCTACACCAGTGTGAGCACTGCACCCAATGCGCCGGCGCAAATCGGGGCCTCCAAGACCCGTGCCTACACGGTGGATATCCGCGATGCTGCCCAGGTGGCACAGGTGTTTGCCGATGTCGCCAGGGATTTCGGCAGCATGCCGCATTGCGTGGTGGCCAATGCCGGCATCAACGTGCCGCCAGGCCCGATGGCCACATTCGATCCAGAGCAGCTGCGCAAGCTGGTGGAGACCAACATCGTGGGCGCTTTCCATGTCCTCAGTGCCGCCGCCAGGCATGTGGTCGATGGTGGCAACATCATTGGACTGACCACGTCCATGGTCCGGGTGGCCGTGCCCGGTGGCGGGCCGTACACCGCCACCAAGGCGGCGGTCGAAAGCTTCCTGCGCTCCATGTCCAAGGAGCTGGCCCCACGCAAGATCCGTGTCAACGGCGTCGCCCCAGGGCCGGTCGACACGGACCTGTTCCGTGCCGGCAAGAACGAGGAGGCGCTGGCCCGCTCTGCGGCCATGAGCCCCTTCAACCGTGTGGGGCAGCCGCATGAAGTGGCCGAGGTGGTGGCTTTCCTGGCTTCGGACAAGGCGTCGTGGGTGCACGGTCAGATCGTGCAACCCAACGGGGGCATGGTTTGAGGTCGACATGACCCGATCTGGCTGAAAGGGTGATCGTGCAGAGACAGGAACTCGCTTACGACGTGATCGTGGTGGGCGGCGGCGGCTCAGGCCTGGCGGCGGCCATCGAGGCGCGTGAATGCGGTGCCCGCGTGTTGCTGCTGGAAAAGAACCCGCAACTCGGAGGCTCGACCGCTTGGTCCATTGGCTCGGTCACGTCGACCGGTACGCCGCATCAGAAAAAGCGTGGCATCGCAGATTCCCCGGCCGACCACTGGGCCGACATGCCGGGCTTTGCCGGCGACTTGGATGCACGAGACAACCCAGTGCTGCGCCGTATCTTGTGCGACGAAATCCCAGCCACTTTCCAGTGGCTGCTCGATTCGGGGGTGCGCTTCATGGGACCCATGCCCGAACCGCCCCACCGCCAGCCACGCATGCACAACGTGCTCCCGAACTCGCGTGCTTTCATTTATCACTTGGGCCGGCGTGCGCGTCGGGTGGGCGTGGACATCCGTACCGGCATGCGAGTGACGGCTTTGCTGCGTGAGGGTGCCCGCGTGATCGGGGCAGATGTCGAAGGCGATGGCGTTCTGCTGCGTGTCCATGGCCGTGGTGGCGTGGTCCTGGCCGCTGGTGATTTCACCAGCGGGCCGGAATTCAAGGCGCGCTTCATGGGCCCCCAGGAAGCCAAGGTGGAAGGTGTGAACCTGACCGCCACTGGCGATGGGCAGCGCATGGCGGAGGCCCTGGGTGCGCGCATCGTCAATGGTGACCTGGCCTTGGGCCCTGAGATCCGCTTCATCGCACCGACCCGCGAGACTTTCGTGCGCCGTCTGCCGCCTTGGCGCTGGCTGGCGGTCTACATGCAGTGGGCGCTGGACCACTTGCCACCAGCCATTCTGCGGCCGTTCATGATGAAGTTCCTGACCACGGCGCTGGCCCCTTCGGCTGCGCTGTTTGAGCAAGGCGCGATTTTGGTGAACCAACGCGGTGAGCGTTTCGGCAACGAGCTGGACAAGCCGGCCTGGCGCCTTCCCGATCAACCTGGCAAGGTGGGCTACATCGTCCTCGATGAGGCTTTGGCAAAGCAGTTCTCGTCTTGGCCGAATTTCATTTCCACCGCCCCAGGCATTGCCTATGCCTACATCCCAGATTACCGTGACAACCGACCCGATGTGTACGCTGCGGCCCCCACTGTGGCCGAGCTTGCCGGCAAGTTGGGGATGAGTGCGGACGCGCTCGCGCGCAGTGTGCAAGAAGGGCCAGTGCGCGCCTTGGGCGCGGGGCCTTATGTGGCGCTGGGTCCGGTGCGGTCGGTTTTTGTGCACAGCGAGGGGGGCCTGATGGTGGACAACCAGCACCGGGTTTTGGGCGGTGATGGCCAGCCCTTGCCCGGGCTCTACGCTGCGGGTTCCACAGGACAGGGTGGGCTGCTTCTCAAAGGCCATGGCCATCACCTGGCCTGGGCATTTGTCTCTGGTCGCCGCGCAGGACGCATTGCCGCTCAGCACGCCGCCGAATCTTGAGACGGCTCAGCTGGGAGAAGGCTCCAGCATTCTGACGCGTGCTTTTTCGATGTGGCTGCGCATCGCACGTCGTGCGCCTTCTGCGTCTTGGCGTTCAATGCAGCGGTGGATTTCGCGGTGTTCCTGGAGCACATCGGCGCTGCGTTGCCAAGGTTTGAGCCGCACCAGGTGGCGGGTCATGTTGACCGCGTGGCTCACATCGTACTGAAGGGTTTGAATCACCTGGAGCATGCGCGGGTTGGCACTGGCCTGGGCGATGGCCTCATGGAATTCGAAATCGAAATGGTGGGCCACATCGCCCCGGGCGGTGGCTTGCTCGAAGCCCTCAAGCGCGGCCACCATGCGCTGCAGGTCGGCCTGGCTGCGGCGCAGCGCGGCCAAGTGGGCGCACTCGGGTTCCAGCACCAGGCGCAGTTCCTGGCCATGCAACCAATGGCTGATGTCGGGTTCCTTGGGAGGGCGGGCCGAGGCTTGCGGCCAGTCGGGGCGCACAAAGGTGCCCGATCCCCGCACCGACTCGATCAGCTGGTCGCTGCGCAGACGATCCAGTGCCTGGCGCACGACCGGGCGTGACACCTGAAAGAACGCAGCGAGCTGCACTTCGGAGGGCAGCCGTGTCTTGGGGGCCAGCTTGCCAGTCAGGATGGCATGAAACAGGCTCTCGTACACCCGCTCGGCAAAGCGTTCGTGCTTGACGGGCTCCAGCCGTGTCAGGGCGGCTGGCGGGGCGGATTCACGCTCTGCAGTGGTCATGGTTGGCGATGCTCTCAGGTCATCTGATTTTACAAATCAGCAGGCCTGGACGGGCAACATGTGCCGGATGTGTCAGCAGCAGGCGGCCACATCCAGTAAACTCAATTTACAACTTATCGAATTTCACCATGAAACTGCACTACATCGCCAACCAGCACGTTGCCCCCGCATCGGGCCAAGAAATCCCCGTTCTCGATCCCTCCACCGGTCTGCAGTTCGACGCCATTGCCCGCGGCAATGCGGTGGACATCGACCGCGCGGTGACCGCAGCCCGCGAGGCCTTCAATGGCACTTGGGGCCAATTGACCGCGACCGAGCGTGGCCGCTTGATGCAACGGCTGGCGCAGCACATGCTGGCCCACATCGACGAACTCGCGGCGCTCGAGTCAAAGGACTGCGGCAAGCCCACCACGCTGGCGCGTGGCGATGTGAATGCGATCGCCCGCTACTTCGAGTTCTATGCCGGTGCGGCCGACAAACTCATGGGCGAGACCATTCCCTTCTTCAATGGCCACACCGTGTTCACCGTGCGGGAGCCCTTCGGCGTGACCGGTCACGTCATCCCGTGGAATTACCCGCTGCAGATCTTCGGTCGCAGCGTGGCGGCTTCGCTGGCGGTGGGCAATGCCTGCGTGGTCAAGCCGGCCGAAGACGCTTGTTTGTCTTTGCTGCGCGTGGCCGAGATGGCGACCGAAGTGGGTTTCCCGGCGGGCGCGATCAACATCGTCACCGGTTACGGCCACGAAGTGGGTGACGCGTTGGTCCGCCATCCTGGGGTGGACCATGTGTCGTTCACCGGTTCGCCGCGTGTGGGTCAACTTGTGGTGCAGGCCGCTGCTGAACACCATGCACCGGTCACGCTGGAGCTGGGTGGCAAGTCGCCGCAGATCATTTTTGGCGATGCCGACATGGATGCCATGACGACTGTGGTGACGAACGCCATCGTGCAGAACGCCGGACAAACCTGTTCGGCCGGCAGCCGCGCGCTGGTGCACCGCCCGGTCTACGAGGCGGTGGTCGAGCGCTTGGCCAAATCGTTTGCCGCCACTCGCACTGGCCCGGCGGCCATGGACCTGAACTGTGGTCCGCTGATCCGCGAATCGCAAATGCAGCGCGTGCGCAGTTTTGTGGAACTGGCCAAGCAGGACGGTCTGCCGATCGCTGCACAAGGCCAGCTGGTGCCCGAAGCGCCCCAGGGCGGCTTCTACCAAGTGCCCACACTGATCCGCGATGTGCCGATTGGGCACCGCATTGCGCAGGAAGAAATCTTTGGCCCGGTGTTGGCCATCACCCCGTTTGACGACGAAGACCACGCCATCGAACTGGCCAACGGCACCGAATACGGCTTGGCTGCTGCCCTGTGGACGCAGGACGGTGGCCGCCAGCTGCGCATGGCCCGCCAGCTGCGCAGCGGCCAGGTGTTCGTCAACAACTACGGTGCGGGCGGCGGCATCGAGCTGCCGTTCGGCGGCGTCAAAGCCAGCGGCCACGGCCGTGAAAAAGGCTTCGAAGCGCTCTACAGCTTCACCACGCTCAAAACCATCACCATCAAACACGGCTGATCGCCGCTGGAGTCCCCCATGAACAACCCCCGCATTGGCATGATCGGCCTGGGCCTGATGGGCCTGGGCATCGCCACCAACATCGTCAAGAAAGGCTTCAGCCTCACCGCCATGGAGCACCCGGGCAACCAGCCTCTGGGTGAGCTGATCGCCGCGGGCGCCAAAACCGCAGCGACCGCACAGGCGGTGGCGCAGGCCAGCGACATCGTCATCCTGTGCGTCAATGGCTCGGCCCAGGTCGAGGCCATCTTGTCCGGCGACACCGGCCTGCTGGCCGGCCTGCGCCAGGGCATGACGGTGATCGACTGCTCCACCAGCGTTCCAGGCTCCACCCAGCAGGTGGCGGCCACCCTGGCGCAGCGTGGTGTGCGCTTCATGGATGCGGCCATGACCCGCACCCCCAACGAAGCCATGCAGGGCCGCCTGAACCTGCTGATCGGCGGCGACGCCGCATTGCTCGAGGAGTGCCGCCCGCTGCTGTCCACTTTTGCCGAAAACATCGTGCACGCAGGCGGTGTGAGCGCCGGCCACAGCATGAAGCTGCTGCACAACTTTGTCTCGCTGGGTTCGGTCACACTGCTGGCCGAAGCCGCTGCCTGCGCACGCCGCTCGGGCATTGACGATGCGGTGTTCGTCGAAGTGCTGGAAAAAGGCGGTGGCTGGGGCGCGGCGCTGGAGCGACTCAAGCCCTACCTGCTGCGCGGCGAAACTTCTGGCCTGCGTTTCTCAATGGCCAATGCGCTCAAGGACCTGGGCTACTACGCCGACATGGCGCGCGAAACCGGTTCGCACGATGCGGCTGCCCAAGCCATGCACGGCACATTGGCTGCTGCATGCAAGGCGGTGGACCCGCAAACCCTGCTGCCCGAAATCGTCGGCCAGTTGGCGCGCGGCGCCCTCAAGGCTTGAGCCATGGCTTACGACATCGTCACCATCGACGGCGACGGCATCGGCCCCGAGGTCTGCCAAGCATCCATCGCCGTGCTGCGCGAAGCCTGCGGCAGTGCTCGTCTGAATTTCATCGCTTGCGATGGGGGTGCCCGGCATTACCAGCGCACCGGTCATGTCTTGCCCGATGACACGTTGGCCGCTTGCCGCAGCGCGCACGCCATGCTGCACGGCGCCGCTGGCCTGCCGGGCGTCACTTACCCGGACGGTACCGAAGTCGGCAACGACCTGCATTTGCGCCTGCGCTTCAAGCTCGACCTGTTCGCCAATGTGCGGCCCATCCGCCTGCTGCGCGGCGTGCAGTGTCCACTCACAGGCTGGCAGCCGGGGCAAATCGATTACGTGATCGTTCGCGAAAACACCGAAGGCCTGTATGCCAGCCGCGGTGGCGGGGTACGCCTGCGCGATGAGCTGGCCACCGACACGCTGGTGGTCACGCGCAAGGGTGTCGAGCGCGTGGCGCGTTTTGCCTTTGACCTGTCGCGCCAACGCAAGGGTGCCCCGCGTGACGGCCAGCGCCGCGTCACCGTGTGCGACAAGGCCAACATCCTCAACAGCTACGCTTTCTTCCGCGCTGTCTGCAACGAGGTCGCGCAGTCCTACCCGGATGTGGAGATCGATTACGCCTACGCCGACGCGATCACGGTGCACATGATCAAGAAGCCCGATTTCTACGACGTGATCGTGGCCGAGAACATGTTCGGCGACATCATCTCCGACCTCGGCGCGGGCACGGTCGGGGGTTTGGGCGTGGCCTCGTCGGCCGAACTGGGCGAACACCACGGTCTGTTCCAGGGCGCGCACGGCTCGGCCCCCGACATCGCTGGGCAGGACGCTGCCAGCCCGGTGGCGACCATGCTCTCGGCGGCACTCATGCTGCGCTGGCTGGGCGAGCGCCATGCCGATGCGGCTTTGGTGGGCGATGCCCAGCGCATCGAAACCGCGGTCGAAGAAGTGCTGGCGCAGGGCAGGGTGGTGCCGGCCGACCAGGGTGGCCAGGCCCGCTGCAGCGAGTTCACCCAGGCGGTGCTGCGCCAACTGCGCTGAAAACCGAGACTTGTCCCCGGCCTGTCAGCGCAGGCATTGGGGTAAGTCTCTATGCCTCAACTGGTCGACTCGTCATACCATCAGACCAATTCTCGGGTTTCAGAGGAAACCGAGCTGTTTTTTAAAAAGAAAGTAGTCATGACCTCCATCGCGTTGTTTGGGGCCGGCGGCAAAATGGGCGCCCGGCTCTCCAAAAATCTCCAGGGTTCTCCCTTCGAAGTCCGCCACGTGGAAGTCAGCGAAGCTGGCCAAAAGCGCCTGAAAGACGAGCTGGGCATCACCTGCTCCAGCATCGACGATGCGCTCAAGGGGGTGGACGTGGTGATCCTGGCCGTGCCCGACACCCTGATCGGCCGCATTGCCGCCGACATTTCGCCCAAGCTGGCCGCTGGCACCATGGTCATCACGCTCGATGCCGCCGCGCCGTTTGCCGGTCATCTGCCCCAGCGCGATGACCTGGTGTACTTCGTCACCCACCCCTGCCACCCGAACATCTTCAACCCCCAGGTGCATGTGGAAGGTTCGCCCGATTACTTTGGTGGCGTGCGTGCTTCGCAGTCCATCGTCAACGCCCTGATGCAAGGTCCTGACGAGGCGTATGCCCTGGGCGAATCGATCGCCAAGCTGATCTACCAACCGGTCGAGCGTTCGTACCGTGTCACCGTTGAACAGATGGCCCTGCTCGAGCCCGGTCTGTCTGAAACCGTGTGCGCCACGCTGCTGGACGTGATGCGCGAAGCCATGGACGAAGTGGTTGCACGTGGCGTGCCCGCCGAAGCCGCACGCGACTTCTTGCTGGGCCACATGACCATCCTGTCGGCGGTGATCTTCAAGCAGATCCCCGGTCAGTTCTCGGACGCTTGCAACAAAGCCATCACCTTTGGCAAGCCGCGCCTGATGCGCGACGATTGGAAAAAGATTTTCGAGCGCCAGGAAATTGCCGATAGCATTCAGCGCATCACCTGAAACATATTCCGCCAACCCCTCAAAAATCCACAGGAGACATTCGATGAAAGCATGGCGATTTGCAGCGGCCGCATTGTGCGCGGCCATGGGCGTCGGGGCACAAGCCCAGACCGTTCTGAAGATCGGGTACACCCCGGCAGCCACCTCGCACTACGGTGTCGGTTCCACCGTGCTGTGCGATGAAATCGAAAAAGGCACCCAAGGCCGCTACAAGTGCCAGCAATTCCCCAACGGTTCGCTGGGGGGTGAGCGCGAGATGATCGAAGCCGTGCAGCTGGGCACCCTCGACATCGTCAACACCTCGACCGGCCCGGTCGGCAACTTCGTGCCCGAAGTCAAAATCGTGGACATCCCCTTCCTGTTCCGCGATTACGACCACGCACGCCGTTACCTCGACAGCGCTGCCGGTCAAGACCTGCTGACCAAGTTCCCTGCCAAAGGCCTGGTGGCCCTGGCTTGGACGGAAAACGGTTTCCGCCACATGACCAACAGCAAGCGCGCCATCGTCAAGCCGGCCGATGCGTCGGGTCTGAAGATGCGCACCATGGAAAACAAGGTGCACATGGAAGGCTACAAAGCCTTCGGCATCCAGCCCACGCCCATGGCCTTCCCCGAGGTGTTTGGCGCGCTGCAGCAGGGCACCGTGGACGGTCAAGAAAACCCGATCCCCGTGATCCTGGCCTCCAAGTTCTCGCAGGTGCAAAAACACCTGTCGCTCACAGGCCACGTGTATTCACCGGCGCTTTACCTGACCTCGCCGCGCCTGATGAACAAGCTCAGCGATGCCGACAAGAAAGTCTTCTACGAAGCCGCCAAGAAGGCCACCATTGCCCAGCGCAAGAAGGTCAACGAGGACGAAGACAACGGCATTGCCCAACTTGAGAAAGAAGGCATGAGTGTGGTGCGCAAGGTGGACGGCCCAGCCTTCCGCGCAGCGCTGGCACCGGCCATGGCCTCCTACGTCAAGGAATTCGGCGCCGACAACATCCGCAAGATCCAGGACTTCAAGTAAGCCCTGAAGGCCCCCCTTCACGGCCTGTGCGGTCCACGCTGCACAGGCCGTTTTGTTCGGGGCGACGCATGAACGACCGCAGGAACAGCAGAGATGACCCAGAGAATCGTGGCCAGGTATTGGCTGGAGACAGGCGATGACCCGATGCGTGCGGCCGAAGCCATTGCCGGCGAGCAGTCGAGTGGCACGTTTTTGAAGTTGGCGGCCGAAACGCCTGAACTCAAAGAGCGTTCGGGCGCGCGCGTGGAAGCGCTGGAAATTCTGGACGTGTCGGACACGCCCAGCCTGCCCGGCGGCATGCCCTCCAAGCGTTACACACGGTGCTTGCTCACGCTGTCGTGGCCACTGGGCAACCTGGGTCCCTGCCTGCCCACCCTCATGGCCACTGTGGCGGGCAATTTGTACGAGCTGCGTCAGGTCTCGGGCCTGCGCCTGCTGGAGCTGCAGTTGCCGCCGGCCTTTGCCGAAGCCTATCCGGGGCCGGCTTTTGGCATGGCAGGCACGCGGCGCTTGAGCGGTGTGACGCATGGCCCGCTGATCGGCACCATCATCAAGCCCAGCGTGGGTTTGAACCCGCAAGAGACCGCCGAGCAGGTGAAGATGTTGGTCGATGGCGGCATCGATTTCATCAAAGACGATGAGCTGCAAGCCGATGGCCCCCATTGCCCGTTCGAGGAGCGTGTCACGGCCGTCATGAAGGTGGTCAATGACGCTGCGCAGCGCACGGGCCGCAAGGCCATGGTGGCGTTCAACATCACGGGTGAGCTTGACCAGATGAAGCGCCGGCATGACTGGGTGATGCAGCACGGCGGCACTTGCGTGATGGTGTGTGTCAATTCGATTGGGCTGGTGGGCATGACGGCGCTGCGTCGTCACAGCCGGCTGCCCATCCACGCGCACCGCGCGGGCTGGGGCTACCTCACCCGCAGCCCCGC